>Ga0315277_10003067_pt1 | contig 22896 bp, 14 predicted proteins | sample YL17G05_15_MG_FD_203695 | JGI IMG/M metagenome (GOLD analysis project Ga0315277, IMG submission 203695) | Sediment microbial communities from Yellowstone Lake, YNP, Wyoming, USA - YL17G05_15 | ecosystem: Environmental > Aquatic > Freshwater > Lake > Sediment | place: USA: Wyoming | collected...
GCGGGGACGGGGTTGATGGAGAAGGAGATTGAGGCGGCGAAGAAGAGGTTTGATATCCGAGCGGACAACCGACCTGCGCGTGATGCGAATTCACCAATACTGGTTTTGCCCTATCCAGGCGGGCGGCATCCGCGGATCGGGTTTTTGGAGGGGGCGATTGACCCTCAGAGGGAGACCAAGTTCAGTGTGTTTACGCCGTGGGATGCCAATAGCTATGTTGTCGTCGATGTGCCGGAGGCAATATGGTCGAATCTGGGCCTGACGTATCTTGCCCATAGGCATATCGATACGATATGGAGCAAGCAGGGTATCGAACTAGAGAAATTAGAATGGAATCGCCGCGAGGACGGCGGATTTGATATCGAGCGCAAGCTCCCCAATGGTATTGCGTTTGGCGTTAAGGTCAGGCCGACTAAGGATGCCGTCTTGATGGAGATGTGGCTTGCCAACGGCACGGATGAGAATCTGACCGACCTGCGGATTCAGAATTGCGTTATGACGAAGATGGCTAAAGGATTCGAGCAGCAGACCAATGACAACAAGGTCTTGACCAATCCTTATGTCGCCTGCAAATCGAGCGACGGCAAGCGGTGGATTATCACCGCCTGGCAAGGCTGCCGCAACCTCTGGGCCAACGAAAAATGCCCCTGCTTTCATTCCGACCCCAAGTTCCCCGACTTGGAGCCTGGACAAAAAGAGACGCTGCGGGGCCGGCTTTCATTCTACGAAGGCGAAAACATCGAACCCGAGTTCACAAGGATAGAAGCGACGGGCTGGCGGAAGTGAGGAGACAGCCACTAACAAACTAAGCCTCAGAGACCCCGCCGCAAGCCCTTTAAGCATATACTAAAATGGGAAAAATATTTTCACTTTTCCCTATTTTTTTGTTGACATGTCTGTTAGCCGGGGGTAATTTCATAATTGCAACTTGGATTTTTGGGCAACGCGAGACGTTTTGTGACATAGTGTTCGGCCGGGCCGGTTTGCTTTTGAAAGCGACGGCGCGGGGTCTGCGAAGATGCCGGGCGAAGACTGGCCGGGTGTATTCTGCGGGCGAACATGGCATTGATTTGGGAGGTATGAGCAATGCGCAGGAGAATTCACTTCGCGGTTATCGTTCTGGCGTTTATCCCGGCCATTGGACTTGAGGGCGCGGTTAGCGACGTGGCGGGGCGGCTCGCAGAGGCCGACAGATTGGTAAACGCCAACAATTATGAGCAGGCCGAGCAGCTTTACAAGGCAATTGCCGCAGACCGGGCGGGGACGGACTATGGGTTGGAGGCCCAGGAGAAGCTCACGTGCCTTTACGCAACCTGGGGCAAAGAGCCGGAGGCGCGAGCCGGCCTGGAAGAATTGCTTGCGGACTATTCGCGGGATGAACGAATAGCCACCGCTGTGACCCACGTGGCGGATACATATCGCGCGAGAGAGGATCATCAAAGGGCCTGCGAAATCTATGCGGATGTCATCGAAGCATGGCCTGAGGATGAGCACGCGATGTGGTCGCAAATGGGATTGACTATCTCGTATGCATCCCTGGGCAATGATGCGGCGGCCCAGAGCGCCTTTGGGCTATTGCGGTCGCAATACACGGGGCAGGAGCATATATCCAGGGCGGTCTGTCTTGTGGGCGATCATTACCGCAGGTTGCAGAACCACAGGAGGGCGTGCGAACTCTATGAGGACGTCCTGGCGAACTGGCCCGACGCCGAGTTTGCCCTGTGGTCGCGGATGGGGCTGGCGATATCGCGTATTCGGCTGCGTGACGGCGCGGCTGCCAAGGCCGCCGTCGAACGATTGACGGCTGATACCCAGGGCACAAGCCTAACTCAAAACGGGCGGATTCCGGTTACGCTGTGTATGGTGGGTGATGAATACCGCGCCGTCGGGCAGTACGAGGAGGCCTGCGAGCTATACCAGCGCGTCGTCGGCAGCTATCCTAAGGCCGAGCATGCGCTGTGGTCGCAGATGAATCTTGCGGTCTCGAACATCCGCCTGGGCCGGTATGACACGGCTAAAGCTGCTGCGGATAAGCTATTGGCTGATTATTCGCAGGATGAGCGGCTGCCTTTGGCCGCACGGACGCTCGGCGATGAGTACCGGCAGAATCAAAGACTCCCGGAGGCGTTTGAACTGTACGAATACGTCGTCGCGAACCACGCCGGAACGCAGGAGGCGCTGTGGTCGCAGATGAATCTGGCGATCTCAAAGGTCAGCTTTGATGATCCCAATGCCGATGCTGAGACGGAAAGGCTCTTGGCGAGGAACTCGAGAGATCCCGGTATGCCTGCGGCAGTTTGCTGGGTGGCTGACCAGTACCGGCGGTCAGGCAGGGCTGATAAGGCGAAGAATCTGTATGACCGGGTGATGGCCGAGTATCCGGAGACAGAGTACGCGATGTGGTCGCGGATGGGGCTGGTGATCTTGGATATTCGTGCGGCGCAAAATGGTGCGGTTCGAGACGTGAATGACGCCATTGACAGGCTAATTGCCGATTTCAATGACCAGCCCGAGTTGGCTAATGCCGTGTTCCAAATCGGTGAAGAATACTATTACAAGGCTTTCGTGGATCCCAATATATGTCAAGAGGTCAAATCTGAAGACCATCTCAAGAAGGCCAAAGGTATCTGGGAGAAGATCATAGCTCAGTGCCCACAGTCGGGGTCTATCGGATTTCAGCACGCCAATTACTTTTCGGGCTCTTGCTATCTCAGACTCGGCCAATACGATAAGGCTATCGGCTACTATCAAAGGGTCGTTGATAATTGGCCCGGGTATCAATACGCATGGAGCGCTCAATGCCTGATAGGTGAATGTTATGAGAACTTGAGAAGATCAGGCAGTCTGGCGGAGTTGGAAGCGAACCCGAAAATAGAGGAAGCTTACAAAGCGGTTATTGAAAAGTATCCGGAAAGTTCGCTGGTGGGGCATGCGTGCCTGAAACTCGGAACGATGAACTTAGGAGCGGGCCAGTGGGATGAGGCCGCAAGATACTTCGGACTATTCTTAGAGAAACGCCCCGATGATATACAGGAGGCCACCGCATTGTATCACCTGGGCCGGACTTATGAAAACATGGGACAGTTCGATACGGCTATGGAAGTATATCGGATGTTCTTGGAGAAGGCTGAGCCTGGTGATTATCGGACTGAAAGTGTAACAGCTAAGGTCAAAGAGCTCGGAGGGCTGAAGTAATGAAGCCAAGACATTCATATTCACGTTTTTTTCTTGTTGTATTGTTAGCGTCTCTTTTTGGTGCGGCAGCAACGGCCTGCCCGCCCCCCGTTTGTCCTCCATGCAATTCTTTGAGCGGTGGCCATTGCGTATGGAATTGCGGATCTGGGAACTGCTGCAACAATAGCTGTTGCTATAGTGCATGTTGCAATCACATGACCACTTGCTGTGGCGCCGGGGGCTCATGCTGCGGCCTGAGCAATAGCTGTTGCGATAATGCGTGCGCCAACGTCTGCTGTGATGCTGGGCAAGTCGCGTGCGCCGGCTCATGTTGGACCGGCAAGTGTTGCAATGGCACCCAATGTAGCTCAAGTGATATTTGCTGCGGCAGCAACTGTTGCGTTAGCGACTGCTGCAGCGTAACTCATGCGTGCTGTGGCAACATTCCTGGGGGACATTGCTGTGAGGATAGGACCTGCTATTCTGGGACTCAAATATGTTGTGGGTATGGAGATGGGCTCGTATGTGAGAGTGATGAGCCCTGCTGTAATGGTAGCTGTTGTCCCGAGGGCCAAAGTTGCTGTGACGATCTGACTTGCTATGATTCTTCCGTGAAGAAGTGTTGCGATGACGGAATTGGCACGGTCTGTAATATTGATGAGCCCTGCTGTGATGATGGAACATGCGCCTTGTGTTGTTGGACTCTAGAGGAAAACCAAGAGACGAGTGGCACTTGTGAATGCTCGAATGGAGCGTGTGGGACATCGCTCTGGATATACTCGATATCTACCTGTAAACGGTCGGCTACAGGTTCTCAATCTTGCAGTATCACAAATCGGCAAATTGGGTCCGACTATGGTTGTGATGAAAGTACAGATTGGTTACAACAATTCCTTTGTTGGGGCGCCGCGGCAGCAGATTGTACTGCTTTTTGTGCTGGGCAGTCATTGTTGTGTGTTTTATCTGGGTTGGATCCCGCAGCCTGTGGCCCCGCCATGGTGGAATGTCAGGGTTGCGTGCTTGAGGTTATTGAGGGTCCTGTGGATTGCGGTTGCTTGGAACTTTTCTGTGACATCGGTGATGTGCAGGCCATACTCAAAGCTGACGCTGGAACTTTGTCTGGTGGGGCTTGCACCAGCGAATGATGCTAAGCATCAGCAAGTTACACTGGAATCGCGGGAGATTATGCAATATTTAGTTATGACGATAAGAAATGTATTCGAGTAAACGAATATGGTTAGTACTGTTCCAGAGTCGAGAAATGTGAATCGTGTTTCAAGGCAGTCTTGACTAACTCGTAAGACATTGCCGACATTCGGATGGTTATACCTTAAAGAAAAGGAGAAAGAAAATGTGTGAACTGAAAGGAAGGTATATTTTGCTCCTTGTCTGCATTGCGTTTCCTTTATTCAACAGCGAAACTTTTGCAGCTTCTCTTGCAGATGAGAAGAGAGCACGGCTTTACGATAGTATCAAGCGTCGAGATGGGGCGTCCCTTACTATAGACGTCTCATATACGACGAAGACTGTAACAGAACCCGAAGCCGCGACAAAGGAAGAAGAAGCCAGAGCCGAGAGAACGAAAATGCTGCGAAAGCAATCAAACAATAATTCAATAACAGTAGTGGGTGTCGGCATTGCTTTGCCTGATGGGGGTGAAATCCGTTTAAGTGAGACACGAATCAGGATCGGCACTGGACTGAAATTACGCAAAGATACGACTATATTCGCCAACACAGAAAAAACAGAAACGTACTATGAAGCAACCACAATCAATACCGGATTCGCAAGAGAGAGCCCGAGTTACGAAATCGACCATAAGTTGAAGCGAGTCTCGATACGGACTGGTAGGCGGTTTTCAGGGCGCGAAGTACTGCGGTTCGGCCAAGTTGACGAATCTACTGCAATAGATATCGCGAAGTCATGTAGTCCCAGATTGCGCGAAACAGCGTCCAAAAAGAGGGATTTCATGGATAAGGGCAAGGCTGTTGTTGATAACAAGGTCGTTGACGAAATTGAATGTATCGACCTTGAGAGTGGCAAGCCGAAATATAGAATATCATTGGATCCCAATGACTGGAAAATATGCCGTAAAATAGTCTGGTACGACGATAAATCCGGCTTGGTCTCTAAGATCGAGGAAAACAAAGAGTTTGCAAAAGCGAAAGGGAACAGCAGTCTTTTCCCCCGTTTGATAGTCCGACAGTATTTTGACAGCGGGGGGAAGAAGGACAAAACCGAATTCATAAATATCACAAATGTTCAGATTGGCCTACCAGTTTCAGAAGACATATTCAAATTAGATGCCCCCGCTGAATATTCTGTCATTGATGATCGGTAAAGTCCTGGCGCGATTGCAGTTCGCAGAGGGTGAAGCGAATGACTAAGAAAGCATGAATGTGCATTAGGCCAAGTGATGGCGTGGAACGCTGAAATGGTGTTTTGAATGATGTTTAGATAAGAGAATTGGAATTATGAGAAGAAGTATTTGGACGGTGAGTATTGTATTGTTCGTTTCGGTTTTTGGGTGCAGCGGTTTGGGAGCCAAGGATAGCTGTTCGGCGTCGAAGATGTCCGGCGGGCCTACGTTGCGGCTTGACTCCAAAACGACCGACGTGGGGGCTATTTCGTCCAGGGAGGATACGATCGTCGGGACGACTGCCATAATGAACGCCGGTGATGATTCCGAAGAAATACGCATGCTGCGAATGGAGCTATCCAATGTACAGAAGGAGCTTCAGCTTTTGCGGTCCGATATGAAGAAGGTCCTGGCTGCCCTTGGCAATGGAACTGCCGGTCGCGCTGTTGCGGCGGGGGGTTCAGGTTGTGCTAATTGTGCAGGTAAACCGGCTCCATCCGAAGCAAAGCAACCCCGGCCAGTCGATACGAACGTTTACGACGTCAATATCGGCTCGTCGCCGGCACTCGGCAAGGCCGATGCCCCCGTTACTATCATCGAATGGTCCGATTTCCAATGTCCGTTCTGTGCGCGTGAGTATCCAAAGCTCAAGGAGATTCTGGCCGCGTATCCCGACAAGGTTCGCATCGTCTTCAAGCATCGTCCGCTCGGCTTCCACGCGCAGGCCAAGCCCGCCCACGCCGCGGCGCAGTTGGCCATGGAGCAGGGCGGGTCGGAGCTATTCTGGAAGATGCACGATAAGATAATTGACAGCCCGAAGGCCCTGGAGATCAAGGATCTGCGAGGCTATGCCGAGGCCCTCAACCTCGATCTTGCCAAGTTTGACACGGTGATGGCTGATCCGAAGAAGATCGACCAGTTTCTCAAATTGGACTTAGACGAAGCGGCAAGGTGTAAAGTCAATGCCACACCGACTGTCATGATCAATGGCCTGAAACTTTCCGACCGAAGCATCGAAAGCTACAAGGCCCGGATTGACGGATTGCTGAAAAGTGCAGCCGTCAATTGCATTTTGTTCAAGTTATGTGCACCAGACAGCAAAGAGGCAGGCGTTCTTGAGCGTGAACCGCAGAACCACGGGCGCTTTCAGGTTTTCCAAGCTGCCGTTCTTCCAATCGGCCACAATGTCCAGACCATCACCTTTAACAGGCTTCGAACCGGCGATAATGCTCCCTTCAAGGTCCAATACCTCCACCAAGATTTCACCGAAGTCCGACTTGGCGTTGAAGTGCAGATGACTGCCGGCAAGTTTGAGCGGCTTTGTGAGTATCTCGCCTCCGTCGAATGATGCCTGAAGGGAGACGAAGCGGTCCTTCTTAATGGCGGCAAAGCCGATGCCCCCGCCGGCGGGACCTGTATCTTTTCCCTTGTATGGAGAGTGTCGATAGGTTCGGCCGCCGTAGTAAAACCTGAGCTCGTCGCCAACAAGGATGGGCGGATTATTTGCCAGGGAGAGATTGAAGCGGTCCCAACCGCCTATCGGGCCAACGGGAATAAACGGCGTCCTATCTCCAACGCGAGTAAAACTCAGACTGTCATGGCTGACAGCCAGTTGCACATCCAGATAACAGGCCTCCGGGCGGGCGTGAAAGACCTGCACCAGGCCGATGTACAGACTCTCATAGGGAAAGACCATCATCGAGTAGATTTCCGTGCCCGGCTCATCATTGATATCGGCGGTCAGGACAACAGGCGCACTGGCTGGCTCGGTAAAATCCCAGTTCAGGAAATCAGCCGATTCGAGACGGGCAACGGCCCGGCCGGAATGATACTCTTCATACCAGTCGTATTTCGACCAGGCCGACTCTACCTCCGGCAAGGTCCTTTTGGTTCGTCCGTAGAGCACATAGTTCCGGCGGGATGGGTCAAACATCCAGTGAGTGGCGCCATCGCATATCGCCTCTGTCGCAAACGCATTGATGAGTTTCCAATGTATGCCGTCAGGACTGCCGGCAACGCCCAGACCACGGCGGTCGGTCGGATGGAAAGGATCGCGACGAGGCCCATCATAAGGACGGATAATACTCAAGAAACCCATCTTGTAACGTCGCTGCGGATCGGGGTCTTTTTCATCCTTGTACACCCCGAACGGCTCCCAGAAAGTCGGGAAGGCTTCAGGCCCTTTGAATTCTTCCCTCTTGAGGAACAACAAGTTGGTTTTTTGCCCATCGACCTTCACTAAATCAAGTCGCGGCTTGAACCACTTAATTCCATCGCTGCTCTCTGCATAACCGACCCCCGTGCCGGACTTGTACCACATTTTGTATTTACCTTCATCCTGTATGACCGAGCCGTAGAGGACGGCGAGCTTGGGCTCCCATGATTCGGAGGGCCAAAGGACGGGGTTGCCCTCAAATTTATTCGCGGGATGAATTGTGCGTTTTATGTTCTTGCTCGATTCAATCAGGTAATCGTCGAGAAACAACTGCTTCTGATGGTCGAGAGTGATACAGGGTTTCCCAATAACAGCAAGACCGACAAGAACCGTTGTTAAAGATGCTAACGACATAGCAAGGTACTCCTGCCTGAATGTGACATGTCCAATTCAGGTTATTGACAGCCAGGAAGCGCGTCAACTAAAATCCATTTAGAACGTCTATGAAGGGTGGCACGGGCAAGATGCCCATGCCACGAGAGAACAGGTTCTCATACACATTCTTAGACAAATATCTGAAAGGAAGCTCTTATGCGCAGGTTGAGTATATCTATCTTGCTTGCCGGTTTGATTTTTTCGGGATTGTGCTTGGCCGAGCGTTCCGTGGAGAATGGTGATTCAACTATCGCTTCCGAGCTTGTCCTCGTGAGAGACGGCCAGCCAACTGCGACGATTGTGATTTCTGATTCACCCGCCGACAATGCTCGAGCCGCAGCAGACGAGCTTCAAAAGTACCTCGAAAAAATCAGCGGCGCTAAACTACCCATTGCCGACGATGCCGTCCGGGCTGCCGGCTGTATGGTCTTGGTTGGCAAGAGCAGGCTGACCGATGAGATCGCCAATCTCGATATTCCATCGGGTCGAACGAAGAACTTGCGAGAAGAAGGTTTTATCATTCGCACTTACGGCAATCGCCTCGTTCTGGCGGGCAACGATGCAGAACCTTATCTGGGGACACGCTATGCCGTAATTGAGTTCCTGCACAGGCTCGGAGTGCGCTGGTTTATGCCGGGTGAAATGGGCGAGATAATACCAAAGATGCCGACGGTAGCCGTTAAGCCGGTGAATATCACGCAACGGCCCGACTTCCCCGTGCGGGACTTCTGGGAACACTCACGCGGAAATATGGCGCCGGAATGCGCCGAATGGAAAATCCATAATAAGATGAATCCTCGCAGCATTGAGGTCTTTGGCGTGCCCGGCGATGGCTCAGTCTCAGGATTCCTGCCTAAAGAGCAGTTCGAGGCACATCCCGATTGGTTTGCCCTCAACAAGGACGGGACCCGCAACAAGGAGCATCCCTGTATGACCAGCGAAGGCATGATCAAGCATTTCGTGGAGCGGATCAAGGAAGAAGCTCGCAACGGGAAAGTCGTCACCGCCTTTGCGCCTGTTGACGGCAACCCCCGCTGCTGGTGCGAGAATTGTGCGAAGATAGGCAACAGCTTCGACGGCTTTGGGGCCAATAACAGAGACCCCGAGCCGGAATACTCCATAAGTAATGAGTGGTTTTACTTTGTGAATAGGATTCTCGCCGAGGTCAACAAGGAGTTCCCCGACCATGTTATTGCCACGAACGGCTATGCAAACCGTGACATCCCCCCCGAAATGCCCCCGGAGATTCAGTTTAATCCCTCGCGGAATCTCACAATAATGTTCGCCAATATTTGTGCCTGCACAATCCACGCCTATGACGATCCAAAGTGCTGGCAAATGCACCGACAGGGCCAGATGATAAGGCAGTGGTGCAGGCTCTCGGATAAGGTATGGATGTATAATTACAACTACACAATGCTGGTGCATAAAGGCACAATAACACCAATGGTCCACCGCATCCGAAGAAACATCCCATTACTCAAGCAATGGGGCGTAATAGGTTTCTTTGACCAGGATGAAGCAGACTGGGCATTGTCGGGGATTCCGACACGGCTGGTTCGCGCACGGCTTGAATGGGATGTTGAAACCGATGTCGATGCCGTTCTGGATGATTTCTTCGACAAGTGGTTCGGCCAGGCCGGCTCGCCGATGAAAGCCTACTACGACGCTTTGGAAACTGCTTTTGAGAAGGCCCCCCAGCACGGGCACGAGGACGTAATCCTTCGCGCGATATATACCGAATCCCTTATGTCGAAATTCGATTCTCTTATGCGTCGCGCCGAAACCGCTGCGAAATCGGAAAATGAAAAAGCACACCTGCGGATAGAGCGGGTCATTTACGACCATCTGCGGGAATTCGTGGCGATGGAAGAGGCCAAGCGAACGTGCGATTTTGCCCAGGCGGCCAATCACGCCGGCAGGATGATGGAATTGCAGGATGAAATGAACAATATCTCGCCCTTTATGGGCTGGAATCCTTACGCCGTTTACGATTGCAAGTGGGAGAAGAAGCGGATGGAGGCGGCGCTGGCGAAGACGCACGGCCCCGAAGGCGCACTTGTGGCGTATCTTCCCGAGGATGCTCGTTTTCGCACCGACCCGTATGACGACGGCCTTTACGAGCGCTGGCAGGACCTGCCTGCAAAAGGGACAAATTGGAAAAGCATGAAGATAAGCTCAGGCTGGGATAGCCAGGGACTGCACGACGAAAAAGGTCGCCCCTACAAGGGCTTAGCCTGGTACAAGTTTGACGTCGAAGTCCCGCCTGAAACTCAGGCAAACAACGTATTCCTGCACGGTTTAGCGGTGGCGAATGAAGCGTGGGTATGGGTAAACGGCCGATATGCCGGACACCGTCCCTATATGATGCCCTGGTTCCGTCCTCAATCAATGGAGCTTGATGTGAGCGGCTTATTGAAGCCGGGTCAAGAAAACTCTATCACAATCCGGGTCCTGTGCAACTTCGACGTCTTCGGGGCCAACGGCATTTACGAGCCGATGTTCCTCTACGCAAAAAAACCTCCGGCGACAAATTCGTCCAAATAGGCCCCGGGTTCAAGCAACCAGTGTCTTTACTTGGGTCAGGTGGAGCGTTTTGTGTGGAGGGCGTAGCCGTTGATGAAGATTGCGAAGTTTGCGGGGTCGATTTGGGCGTCGTCGGCGATTGTCCGGATTTGGTCGTCGGTGAGCGTGCGGGCGTTTTGCTTCTCGGCGGGGGTCATAATGGCGACGGCCTTTCTCAACTGAGCAAGCTCGTCGGGAGTCGGGGCGGCGAGCATGGCCAATTCGGCGGCGCCGTCAATGTCCTGGAACTGGGTACGGACCATCCTGCCGTATTCGCTGTCGGAGAATTGGGCGACTTTGGCGAGGTACTGGTCTATCGAGATATTGCTTTGCTGGTCGATCTTAGCTCACCATGGGATCCATTCGAGAATAATCGGCGTATAGAGCTTGAAGCCCCAAATGAACCAGCGGTAGGCCTGCCAGAACCCTCGGCTATTTTCGCGGAGCTTAGTTACTGTACGACTTCTCACAAGCGCTGTTTCCTTCAACGTAAAGTAAGCCTTTTCAGACATGGCGACAAGAGATTTGAAGATTCGAGGGGAGAGCGTTTCTCTGCGTTATCGGCGTTCTATTTTTCCTCTTCTCCTAATGACTCTTTTTCTTTTTGAGCGTTGTTTTATTTTCTTCCCCTGGGACATCATTCGGCCGATGGTGCTCATGTTGAGCCCGCCGGAGAAGAGGGCTTTGAGTCCGCCGAAGCTGCCGCCGGAGAGCGCCTTCATCATATCGCGGCTTCGCATGAAGGTCTTCACCAAGCCGGAGACGTCGTGCGGCTGGACTCCTGCTCCTGAGGCTATTCTCCTTCGGCGCGAGGAATCGATAAGGTCGGGCTGGCGCCTTTCTTTCAGCGTCATCGAGTGGACGATGGCCTCCATTTGTCCGATCTCGCTGTCGTCGAAGTCGAGGTCTTTCATCTGGGCGTCCATTCCGGGCATGAGCTTGAGCATATCCTTTATGCCGCCCATTTTTTTGACGGCCTGCATCTGCTTGAGGAAGTCGTCGAACCCGAAGCTGCCCTTGGCCATTTTCTTTTGAAGCTTGATGGCTTCTTCGGCGTCAAACTGCTCCTGGGCCTTTTCGACGAGCGTGACGACGTCGCCCATTCCGAGGATTCTGGAGGCCATACGGTCGGGGTGGAATTCCTCAAGTTTGTCGAGCTTTTCGCCGACGCCGATGAATTTAATCGGTTTTCCGGTCACGGCTTTGACGCTGAGGGCGGCGCCGCCTCGTGCATCGCCGTCGAGCTTTGTGAGTATCACGCCGTCCAACTCGAGCCGCTCGTTGAATTCTTTAGCGGAGTTGACGGCGTCCTGGCCCGTCATCGAGTCGCAGACGAGGTATATCTGGTGGGGGGTGACGGCCTTGGCGACGGCGGCGATCTCGGCCATCATATCTTCGTCGATGTGGAGTCGGCCCGCGGTATCGAGGACGACGACGTCGTGACCGCCGGCCTTGGCGTGCTTGACGGAGTTCATGGCGACCTTTACAGAGTCTTTGCCGTCCTCGCTATATACGTCTATGCCAAGCTGCTGGCCGAGGACGATCAACTGCTCGATAGCGGCGGGTCTCTGGAGGTCGTCGGCGACGAGCAGCGGCTTTTTCCCGTTTGCGACGAGGTACTTGCCGAGCTTTGCGGCGGTAGTGGTCTTGCCGCCGCCCTGGAGGCCCGCGAGCATAATGATTGTCGGGCCGGGCGAGACGAAGTAGATACGGGTATCGACCGGGCCCATCAGCTTTGTGAGATGGTCGCTGACGATCTTGACCATTACTTGGCCTGGGTGGAGGCTCTTGATGACCTCGGCGCCGAGGGCGGCCTGGGTAACGTCTTTGCAGAAGGTCTTGACGACCTGGTAGTTGACGTCGGCCTCGAGCAGGGCCTTGCGGACGTCGCGCATCGCGTCGGCGACGTTGGCCTCGGTGATTCTGCCTCGCCCCGAAAGCGAGCGAAAAACGTTATTGAACTTGTCTGTCAGCGATTCAAACACAACTCGACTCGATTCTTGACGCTGGGTACTCGATACTCCATTCTCAATATGCAAAGATTCTAACGTCGTGACGGCCATCTTGCAAGGAATTATTGATGCGTCGTATTCTGTGCACAGTGTTTCAATGGCGCGGGGGACGCCGTGTGTAGCGAGCAGAAGAGAGAGTTGCCGCCGTCATGCTGGGCGACTACCGAGAATCCGGAATCCGCCAAGGGTCACTCTTTGCCCTTGCTTGCCTTCTGGCCGCGCCTCAGAACGGAGGCGCAGTCCCGCATTGCATCCAACCCGCGCTTCAAAACAGAGGCACAGTCCCTGATTACATCCCTGACCGTTTTCTCTCCGAACGCCCCCGCGAACGCGCCGGCAATCACCAACACTGGAACAACGAGCACAAACAGCACAATTCCGATAAGTAGGAGATTCCAGCCGCTCTCGACATATTTGTTCAGTAACAGCAGCACGCCACCTATGACGCCGATCAGAATCGATACGCAGATCACTATCCTAACGAGCAAGCCTGCATCAACGGCGGGCCTTGGCCGCGGAACCGGCTCAGGCTCAGGTTTCGGTTCGGGCGGCTCAGGCCTATAGATTCGTGCCTCCGGGTACATCTCTCTGCGCAAGTCGTCCTCCATGCCATATTCTCCCAAGAGTGCGTCGATATTTACGGGCTTGCAGCTATGGTCACATTCCTTTTCCGTTCTGCCCTTCCTCTTGGCGGTCAACAGGGTCTCATATTCGAAGGAGTGTCTCTCGGTGCTGTTGCGGCACTCCGGGCATATACAGGGCAGCATCTTCTTCACTCTCGGCTCATTCAGCGTTCGATGTATGTGCTCGATGTGTTCGCGGACTATCCCCATAAGGCCCTTCTTGTCTTCCCCGCGAATATATATCCGAATCTTCTTTGCCAACGGCTCGCTGACAACCATCGCCTGCGTATGCCCCTCCCATTCCAGCACAACCCCGTTCTTCCAGTACAGGCGTTCTTTGTGCAGCTCATGGACCCTGGCGATAAATCGCGATATGACGCCCGCGGGCATAAAATCGTAATGATACTCGAAACGCATATTGTCGTGCCCATCCCACTCGAACGGGGGCTTATCCGCCTTGAGCAGCTCCGGGACGATATACTCGCCTCTGCCGTCCAGCTCGAAGCACAGCTCGAACTTCTTCATCAGCTCGATCAGCTTCGAATGTATCTTCTCCGGATAGACCGCCGAATCCCACATATCCTTCAACTGACCGAAACGGAACCTGCCGTCCCGCTGCTGCGTCTCAAGCGTTTCCACAATCTTATAGACCGCTTCGGTCGCCCACTGGGAATCAAGAAAAACAACCGTCGCCAGCTCGGGCTTATCCTTGAAATTGAGGATAACTCCCAGGTCGTGATAGTAATCGCTTAGAAACCGGGCCTGCTTCTCATCCAGTCCATGCTCGTTGCATATCTTGACGTACTCGGTGTATTGGATATACGGCCTTTTCATCCCTTCGAGCTTCCGGCGAACGTCAACCCATGCCCTGGGCAGCGTCGTACCCACCTGGGGAAGCTTCGCTATCTCCAGCTTTACCCGCTCTCGCAATTCGGCTATCCCCTTGTTCTCTTTGGCGCTTGCGCGATAGAAATCGATGATATTCGTGAATTCCTTGCGCAGCGCCGTCTCCTCGATATTCTTTATCCGCTCGTCGCTCTTATTCATCACCACGAGCACGGGCGAATTGTCGCTCAAGAGGCGGATGACGTTCAGCCAATAGTCGAAGCTCACCAAATCGTCATCGCCCCGGGCGGCCCAGACAAAGATGTAGAGCGACCGCCTGCTCAAGAAGAACTGGTGCGTCGAATGGAGAATCTGCTGACCGCCGAAATCCCAGAAATTCACCCTGAAATCCTTGATGCCTCCCGCCTCAATCGCCCATTTATGTATATCGATCCCCCGCGTCGTCCCTTCCTTTTTCGGCAGCTCCCCGGTGATGATTCGGGATGTCAGCCACGTCTTGCCCACCTCCCCCCAGCCCACAATCAGGAGCTTGGCCTCATAGAGCTTCAATTCTTCTTTCGTCTCCTCCAACGCCTTGAAGTAGTTGCGTATCGCCTCCGTCCCCTCCTTTACAATCTCCAGCGGCGGCTCCTCGATGGGATTATCCCCTATATAGATCCCGCTCGCTTCGGCCTCCTTCACCGGCCTGTTCCAGTTGATTTCCATCCCGGTCTCAACGAGGCGTCTATCAATCCGCTTGATCCGGTTGCCATGCAGATATACTAACTCCAGGTTATCCAGCCCTCCGATAATCCCCGCGTCCTCGATCCCACAGTCGTACAGCGCCAGATCTTTCAAGCCAGCGAGCTTGGAGAGAAAGCCCCAGTCCCTGATCTTGTTGTCGCTCAGGTTCAGTTCCGTCAAATTCGTAAGTTGGCCGAGAAAGCCCGCATCCTCGATCCCACAGCCCGTCAGATCGAGCGTTCTCAGGCCGGTGAGATTGGAGAGAAAGCTCCAGTTACTGAGCTTATTCCCGCTCAAGCTAAGGTCGGTCAGGTTCGTAAGACCACCGAGAAATCCAGCACCCTCGATCCCACAGTAGTCCAGCCAGAGTCTTGTCAGGCCGGTCAGCTCGGAGAGAAAGCCCCAATCACTGATTATGTTGCCAGCCAGGTTCAGGTCGGTGAGATTCGTCAGTTCGCCCAGAAATGGCGCAGCCGTCACCCAGTAGTCATATAGCCCCAGCCCCGTGATATTCCCGTCCTTATCAATGACGTAGCCGAAGGTCATGCACTCGATCTTATCCACCCTTGGCAACCGCTGTTTCATGCGGTTCTCGGCTTCGCGGATGATTTCTCTCGAATGGGTCATGACAATAGCCCTCAAACAGGTCCCAATGCCGTCATTTACACTGCGGTTCCCTGCAAACCTGCCGGCATCTCGTGCCGTCCCATCATACCGCCCCTACCCCACCCTGCCAACAATTTTCGGCATAGTTCAATTCCGGGTGGCAGCCTCCCCCCAGGGGGGGAGGGCCCCGGCCTTTGGCTGAATTGGCTTGTCATTTCTCAGGCCCGCTGCTTTAATACACCCGCAACAAGATGAACGGCAATACGCTATACGATATGCGCGATACGCAATACCAGGGCATTTCAATAATAGGCGACGGCGGGATGGGAACCGTTCTGGGCATCCTGCTGTGCGAAAAGGCCGACGCTCTGGCCGCCCGGGCTGAGTGCGTCCACGAGCCGCAGCGAAGCACGCTAAAAGTCAAAATCTGGGGCTATGACCGTGAGCAGTTGTCGCAGACGGGCCGCCGGCGCGAGAACAAGAAGTTCCTTCCCGGCTACAAGATCCCGCGAGCTCTGATTTTCGAGGCGGACGACGCGAAGATAATGGCCGGCGCCGACCTGATAGTTTCCGCCGTCCCCTGCCAGTTCATGCGCGGCGTATGGACCCGCCTTGCCGCTCACGTGCCTGCTTCGGTCCCGATAGTCTCGGTCGCCAAGGGCATCGAAAACGATACCCTGCTTCGGCCGACGCAAATTCTTGCCGAAGTTTTGGGCCACAGTCGCGCCACCGGCGGGCCGGGGGCGATGCGTCTGGCCGTGTTCTCAGGCCCGACTATTGCCGACGAATTGGCCCGCAAGCTGCCCGCGACCGCCTGCGTAGCCTGCAACGATCAGGCCGTGGCGGAAAAAATCCAGCACACATTCTCCGACGGCGTGCCCTGGTTGAGGGTATATACAAACGCCGACGTTATCGGAGTGGAATTGGCCGGTGCGATGAAAAATGTAATCGCCATCGCAGCGGGCCTGATCGACGGGACGGGCTTAGGCGACAACGCGAAGGCGGCCCTGCTGACCCGCGGGCTGGCCGAGATTACCCGGCTGGGAGTTGCGATGGGCGCCAATCCCCAGACATTCGTCGGGCTGGCCGGGCTGGGAGACCTGGTGACTACCTGTATCTCGCCAACGGGCAGGAACCGCACCTTCGGCGAAAGAATCGGCAAGGGGCAAACGGTGCAGCAGGCCCGCGAGGCCACCGAATCGGTCGTAGAGGGGATTGCAACCTGCGAATCGGTAGTAGCGCTGGCCGCTCGTCATAGAATCGAAATGCCCATCACACAGGCAATCTATGAGATTTTGTTTGAGAACAAGCCTTTGAAACAGGCCGTTGCGGACCTGATGCGGCGGGAGCTGAAGCCGGAGTAATTTGTTCCGGCCTGGACGTGCGAGTTGGAGGTCCTATAAGGCGGGACGCACGGCGGGTATTATTGGAACAAGGAGTGGGCGCGGGTCTTTTCTTTGAGCGGGGGGGGTAATATTGCAGGGGCGGTGGCGCAAGCCATCCCTTGCGTGATTTGGCTTATGGGGGGCTGTTTCCTATATTTTAATTGGCATCATTCGGGTCTCCGGGCATCTGCGCGTGTATCGGCGCTGCAGAGAAGGGGAATTTGATACAGGCGAGAGGCCGGAATCCCGATGTATCCGTGTAGCGATGTAGGTGCGATTGGTCGGTTGTTGCGTGCTTGTGATGAGGTTTTGCAGGTGAGCTTTATGTTAGGATTGTCCAGATCTCGCCCGTATTCGATCGGCGTTGATATCGGGAACGACTACGTGCGTCTGGGTCAACTGGCAGAGAACGGCAAGGGTGTGAAGCTGGTTGCGGGCCGGAGCGAGAACCGCCCCGCCAACGTTGAGCCCGGGACGGGCGGTTGGCAGCGATGGGCGATCCAGACAATCCGGCAGCTCACCGGGAACGGGGACTTCCGCGGGAAGGACGTGACCGCGGCAATTCCTGCCGGGGACTTATTCATCGACCACGTGCGGGTTTCGAAAGCGAACGACGAGAAACTGGACGAGCTGGTGTTCGCCAAGATAAAGTCGCGGCTGCCGTTCGAGGCGGCAAGAGAGAACCTGATGATGAAGTGCATCCGGACCGACGAGGACAACGTGCTTGTAATGGCGACCGAGCGGAAGATTATCGACAGGCATCTTGCGATATACGAGGAGGCGAACCTCCACATAAAGACAATCGCGGTCTGGCCGCTGGCGCTAGTGAGCTGCTACACCCGCTTTTTCGGGAGGCGCCAATCGGACCTCGAAGCGGTGGTGATGCTGATATGCATCGAGCAGGACAGGACCAACGTTGTAATCTGCCGTCATAAGAGTCTGCTGTTTGCCCGGTCGATTTCGATAGGGGCCGTGCAGTTAGACGACGCGGCGGCGGGGCAGCTGGTCCTGGAGCTGACGGGGTGCCGGCGGCAGTTCAGCTCGATACACCGAAACGCTCAGATAGAGCGAGTAATCTTCCTGACCGGCCGGGCGGTTGACAGGGACATCTGCGCCACGATAGCCAGACAGCTCGAGATGCCGGCGCAAACGGGCGATTGCCTGGCTGCGGTGGAGATTGAAGAGCCTTATCGCCTGGGGATTGACAGGAGGTCGGATTCTTCGCGGGAGGCGTCGTTACGGAAGCAGCAAGTGAACTGGGCTACGGCGTTCGGGCTGAGTTTGTCGTAGCGCGTGTAAAGATTTAGGTCGCCGCGAAGAGATACAAGCGGCGATGCCGGGATTAGTGAAGGAAACCAGTTATAGGCCGGGTATTATCTCGGAGGCAGGTTTAAGATGCTCAACATAAACTTTGTGCCTGATGATTATGTTCAAAGCGGGGAGTCGCGCCGGACCAACGTTATGTGTCTCGTGCTTCTTGCATTGGTGATGGCTGGTCTTGGCGGCTCGTTCGGGTTCATAAAGATACGTCAGCGAGCGTGCCGGGTTCAGGAGAGCGTCATCAACGACAGGTTAACCAGCGTGCAGAGGTCGATAAAGCAGTTCGAGGAGCTGCAGAGCAGGCGCAAGGCGATGATGAAGACCGCGCTTACGACTGCGGAGCTGCTGGAGCCTGTGCCGAGAAGCGTAGTCTTGGCGTCGCTGACGAACAGCCTTCCGGCGGGGGTTTCGCTGCTGGATTTGAACCTGATTCAGAAGCAGGCGAAAAACGCAAATACTGCTGCCGCGGCCCCGACGAGCCAATACAAGACGGCCCAGGCGAAGCAGGCGGAACAGCCGCAGGCAAGGCTCTCTCAGGAAGATACTTTGGAGACGCAAATTGACATCGGCGGGATGGCTCCGAGCGACCTGCAGGTGGCGGCGTATATTGAACGCCTGAGCACGTCGGAGCTGCTGGACAACGTTGCGCTGGTGGAGTCGAAGGAGTACAAGATCAACGACACGACCTTCAGGCAGTTCAAGCTCAGGGCGATGCTCGGCAAGGAGATTCATCTGACGGCTGAGGACGTTGACCTTATCCGCAGCGGGGCCGCGGAGTCGGTGTATAGATTCTAACGGGTGCGGGGTGAGGCTGATAGATTAGGAAAGTGAAAGCAATGAACGACAAGTCGAGGGCGAAATTATGACGGGCGGATTACGAAAGGCTGTATTCTTCGCATTGGTTCTCGGGCTGACGGTTGTGGGTTATCAGTGCATGATCAAGCCGGCCAACAAAAACCTGGCTGAGGCGAAGTCGCGCGTTGATATGAAGATCGCCAAGCTGGGCGAATATGAAAAGGCAACGGCGGCGGCGGAGGACCTGACAAAACAGCTCGAACAACTGGAGGAGGCCATCGCTTTCTTCGAGAGCAGGCTGCCGCCGAAGAGCAAGATTGACGAAGTTCTCAGGCAGGTTACGGTGATTGCTCAGAAGGAAGGGCTTACGCCCAAGACAATCCGGACCCTTGCGAGCAAAGACAACGGCGTGTACATAGAACAGCCTCTGAAAATGGAGCTGGAAGGTAATTTCAAGGCGTTCTATTCGTTCCTTCTTGAGACGGAGAAGCTGCCGCGAATAATGAAGATTCGCGAGCTTAAAATTGACAAGGAGGCCAAAGACGAGGGGAGGATTACCGCTGATTTTGTAGTGAGCATATTCTTCCAGCGTGAGACGGGCTGACGTTCGGACGCAGTATTGAATCTTCGGCATTGAACAGTCGAATTGCTGGATAAAACGAAGAGGATACTTTTTTGACGGATGGCTAGTGGCGAGGCCATGCCATAGGCAGCCATCCCATAGGGAGCCTGGCTATGTTGTCATTTTTACGAGAGCAAGGGTTTGACGACTTGCCCGCCGAGAAGAACGCCGGTGCAGGCAAAACGTCCGAGGGATCATCAGAGGGATGCGATCAGGATTTCATTGCGGTATCGACGACGCCGGGCGGTGTTCGCAGGAGCACCGTGGTGCTCGCTGTGCTGCTGGCCGCAGGTCTGGTCTGCATTTGGTTTATGGTTAAGAAGACCACTCCGCAGTCTGCCGGCGCGGCTTCGGGCGACGCCAACTCAAACGACATTGAACAGGCGATCGCAAGAATCACCGGAGCAAAGACCGAGATATTCGGCAAAATGGACGACCTGGTTGGGAAATTTAACGAATTTTCCGATGTTCCGCAGGTGGATGTGAACGAGCTTGTAAAGAATCCGTTCGAGATTGAGACATTCGTTGCCGGTCCGACAGCGGAAGTTGGAGCGTTCGAGCAGGTTGACCGTCAGGCCCTTCTGCGCCAAAAGGCGCAGGAACAGGCGGCCAAACTGAACCTGCTTACAATCATGCAGTCGGAGGGCAAGAACTCGTGCATGATAGACAGCAGGTTCTTTTACGAGGGCGATTCGATCGGGGATTTCACTATTACTCAAGTGGCAGGCAATTTCGTGAAGCTGTTGTGGAATCCGCAGGACGGCGTCTCTGATTCGGCAGGCGCCGGCGAAAAAGTGGAAATAATTCTAAAGCTGACGGAAGAATGAGACTACCTTTCGGATTTGGAAATAGAAGCGATTTTTCTGTGTCAAGCCGGGCGTTGCAGCCTTTGTGGAGCGGGGACGCGGCTTCTGCGGACCAGGACGTTCAGGGTCTGAGCGATCTGTATTCTCCGGATAAGGCCAGCGAGTCGCACGTCTATGACATAGTCGATGTTCTGCTCGAGATGGGCAAGATAACCGAGCGGCAGCAGGCGGAGATACGCAGCCGCCGGAAGGCGAATCCATCCCGCGACGGCGCCGATCTGGCGGCGGAGATCTGCCGGCTCGGGATGGCCGACATTCTTGCGGCCAAGGCGCAGCTCTATGATATGGAGTTTCGGCATATAACCGCCGATGACGTGGATCCAAAGGCATTCGAGATGCTCGATATTGACTACATAAGGGATTCGTATGTTTGCCCCATAGCGAAGGAAGAGGGCGTGCTCATAGTCGCAACGAGCGAGCCGGGGAACGTCTTTGCGATAGAGGACGTGAAAAGGCAGACGCAGATGGATGTCAGAGCCGTGGTTTGCAGCCGGGAAGATATTGAAGGGGTCTGCAATTCGTTACAGCAGGTTGAGAAAGCCGATTGCAGCCTCGACGAGATCATCAGCGATATGACCGAGGTGGAGGTGGTACAGGATCAAGAGGAGGCATCGGAAGACCTGGAAAGGATGGCCGGCCAGTCACCCGTGATCAAATTCGTCAATTACGTGATTAGCAACGCGATACGCGAAGGGGCCAGCGACATTCATATCGAGCCTAAGAGCAAGTCGATGAGGACGCGCTATCGAATAGACGGGATTCTGTTCGAGATGATGCAGTCTCCTCTAAAGATGCACCCGGCCATCGTGTCTCGCATCAAGATTATGGCGAATCTGGATATTTCGGAGCGGCGTTTGCCGCAGGACGGGAAGATTTCGGTGATTGTGGGCGGCAGGGAGATTGATCTGAGGGTCTCGACGCTGCCGACGAGTCACGGAGAAAAAGTGGTTATTCGCGTGCTGGACAGCAAGTCGATTCTGCGCGGCCTGGACCAGTTGGGGATGGAGCCTGACGCTATGGCGACATTTGCCGAGCAGGTTGCGATGCCGCACGGCATTATGCTGGTTACGGGGCCGACCGGCTCCGGGAAGAGCACGACGCTTTATACCGCGCTGTCGCAGATGGACGGGGATAAGCTGAATATTTCAACGGTCGAAGACCCAGTGGAATACGAGCTTGATTTTTGCAACCAGGTGCAGGCGAACGAGAAGATAGGATTGACGTTCGGGGCGGCGCTTCGCAGTCTGCTGCGTCAGGACCCGGACGTTATTATGGTCGGCGAGATACGCGACAACGAGACGGCCCGTATCGCGGTGCAGGCGGCCCTTACGGGGCATTTGGTGCTGTCAACTCTGCATACCAACGACGCGGCAAGCAGCATCACGAGGCTTGTAAATATCGGCATTGAGGCCTACCTCATCGCGGCATCGCTCAACGGTGTGCTTGCACAGCGCTTAGTGAGAAGGATCTGTCCGCACTGCAAGGAGCCGTATGAGGTCGCCAAACAGATGCGCAGGTACGTCGAGAAAGCGGGCCTCACGGCGGAAGAGCTCGTGCGCGGCAAAGGGTGCGAGCAGTGCAGGGGTTCGGGATATCTCGGCAGGGTGGGAATCTACGAGTTCCTGGTCATCAATGATACCTTCAGAGATATGATCAGCGAGAATCCGTCGGTCAGTAATATGAGAAAAGCCTTTCACGAAAGCGGGCGCAAGAGCCTTTTCGACGACGGGATGATAAAGGTGAAGCAGGGCCTGACAACCATCGAAGAAGTTCTCAGGGTGACCGAGGTTTACGGCAAAAACGAAGAGGAAGCGTTCGTCGAGAACGTGGAATGAGAGGCCATAAATAGAGAAGATGAGACTGTCGAAGGGTGCATAAAATGATTGACATAAGAGCGATATTGGCGACGGCCTTAGAAAACGGGGCCAGCGACGTGCATATCAACGTTGGCATAGCTCCGGTATTACGCAAGAACACCGAGCTGATTGATCTGGACTTGCCTGCGGTATCAAACGAAGACGCCAAAGAGATGGTTATTTCTATGGTCGGTCCGGAGAGGTTCAAGAAATACCTCGAAACGAAGGACCTGGATTTCTCAACGAGTATCGAGGATGGGACGCGCTTTCGTGTCAACGCCCACGTTCAAAAAGACTCGATAGCAATATCTTTCAGGGTGATAGCGAACCAGGTCCTGGATCTTGACGACCTACACCTGCCTCCGATAGTCAAGGAGCTGACAAATCTTCCCAGAGGGCTTGTTCTTGTAACGGGGCATACGGGTTCCGGCAAGAGCACGACGTTGGCGGCGATGCTGGGGGCCATAAACCGCAAGTACAGGAAGCGCATCATCACACTGGAAGACCCGATCGAGTACATGATAGAAAACGACCAAAGCATGATAGAGCAGCGG
>Ga0315277_10003069_pt1 | contig 22884 bp, 21 predicted proteins | sample YL17G05_15_MG_FD_203695 | JGI IMG/M metagenome (GOLD analysis project Ga0315277, IMG submission 203695) | Sediment microbial communities from Yellowstone Lake, YNP, Wyoming, USA - YL17G05_15 | ecosystem: Environmental > Aquatic > Freshwater > Lake > Sediment | place: USA: Wyoming | collected...
CATCGGCCTGATGGCCCCCGGGCTGCCGCGCGCCGTTCAGTTTTACGGCGACCGGATCGGCCACGTCATGAATTACGGCGATGGCGTGTATGGCGGCATCTTCATCGGCGCCATGTATGCGGCGGCGTTCTTCGAGAACGACACCCGGAAGGTGGTGGAAGCGGGCCTGGGAGCCATCCCGGCGCAAAGCGGCTACGCGGCGGTGATCCGCGACCTGCTGGCCTGGCACCAGGAAGAGCCGCGCGACTGGCGCGCGGCTTGGAAGCGCCTGGAAGACAAATGGGACCGCGACGATCCCTGCCCGGAGGGCGCGCTCACGCCGTTCAATATCGACGCCAGGCTCAACGGGGCGTTCGTGGCTCTCGGCCTGCTTTACGGGGAAAAGGACTTCGACAAGACCATCGAGATCGCGGCCCGCGCCGGCCAGGATTCCGACTGTAACCCGGCCAGCGCCGGCGGCATCCTGGGCGTCATGCTCGGTTACAAGGCCCTGCCCTCCCGATGGGTGGAAGCGCTGCTGCCGATCACCGGCGAAAAATTCAACTACACCACCTTTTCCTACGACAGCATTGTCGCCAGCACGCTTTCGCGGGCAGCGGCCCTGGTGGCCCGCAACGGAGGAAAGGTGACCGCCGAGGGCTTCGAAATCCCGGTGCAGAAGCCCTCGGCCCTGAAACTGGAGCAATGGGACCCGGGCCGCCCCGCAGAGTCGCTCCTGGTAACCGACGCGCGCTGGCAGTGGAAGGGCGAATGGAAGCGGGAAGAGCAGAAAAGCGTGTCAGCGGGCAGCGAAACGGCCGGCAGCGAGACCGAAATCAGCTTTGAGGGGACCGGGGCCATGGTGGTCGGCGCGTACCGCGATGACGGCGGCTACCTCGAGGTCTACCTGGACGGCAAGAAGGTGGCCGACACCGACGGTTTTGTCGCCGCAGGCAATCGCCACCACGAAAGCCTCTGGCACGCCGACAATCTGCGGCCCGGCAAGCACACCCTGCGCCTGGTGGTTGCCGGGAAGCGCTATGCACGCTCCAAGGGCGCCTGGATTTATCTGCACCGGTTGGTGGTGTTCCAGCGGTAATTCTTTTCTTGCCGCCAAAGCGCAAAGGTCCGATTGCTTTGGGCTTCTTGGTGTGCTTGTACCTTGGTGGTGAGGAACATCACTGCCCGCCGGTAAGCAAGTTGAGCAGTTCGCGCACATCCACCGCAGCCACGCCTGGCGACAATGCGTGGGTCGAAGGCGCCGCTTGCGACCTGCGATGGACGAGCAGCAGCCTGGCCGGAGGCCGGCTCATGGAGCGCCGCAGCGATAGCAGGGGGCCTGCCATCGCCGGCTGCACGGTCTTGGCCGCTTTGCACTCGGCCATCCACAGCCTCCCGCCCGGGCCCGGGAACAAGAAATCCACCTCCAACCCCTGCTGATCGCGAAAATAGTACAGCTCTTTCCGCCGGCCGGAGTTGACCTGGCTCTTGATCAGTTCGGCCGCCATAAACCCTTCGAACAGCGCCCCCAGAAACGGCGATCGATTCAATTCCGCCAAAGACATGATGCCGAGCAAGTGACACGCCAGCCCCGGGTCGCCCAGGTACATTTTCGGAGACTTGATGAGGCGCTTGCCGAAATTCTCGAAGTATGGCGGAACCAGAATGATCTGCCCTGTCACTTCCAGGACGTGAAGCCAGTCACTCAGGGTAGGCACAGAAACGCCGAGCGGCGCCGCCAGGTCCGTTTTGTTCAGAACCTGGCCGTGCCGGCTGGCGAGCAACGCCAGGAAACGGCGGAACGTCGCCAGGTCTCGAACGTTGGTGATCGACCGCACGTCGCGTTCCAGGTAGGTCTGCAAATAGGAGCTGAACCACAAATGCCGGGCCTTCGGCCGCGCCAGCGCCTCCGGATAACCGCCCAGCAGCAGGCTCACCCGATCGCTCTCGGCCAGGCTGAACGGCAGCAGGTGGAGAATTGCGGCACGGCCGGCCATCGACTCGCTGACCCCCTGCATCAGCGGGGCTTCCTGGGAGCCGGTGAACAGCCATTGGCCCATGCGCCGCGGACTCTGGTCGATCCGGGTGCGAACGTAGCCGAGCAACTCGGGTACGTTCTGAATCTCGTCGAACAACACCGGCGGCGTTAATTCATCCAGCAATGCCCTGGGGTCGGATCGCGCCCGGCCCTGCACGTCCGGGTCCTCGAGCAGGACGTAGGAGGCGCGGGGAAACAGGCGGCGCAACAGCGTCGTCTTGCCTGCCCGGCGCGGTCCGGTCAAGACAACGGCCGGAAAATGCCGGGCCCCCTCCAGCACGACCTTGGAAATAGCGCGAGGGACAAAATGCATATGAGTTTTATAAACCAGGACCTTAGATTTCTCAAGGAAATAAAGTTTGGACGTCACTTTCCCTTGACAACCGGAATCACGAGGTTCGCCGCCGGCAGTGCTCCCTACTCCCTCCTGTGTAGCCCAAGGCACTCCAGCAGAAAAACCTTACGGCCTCCCCGCGATTGCCACCGGGTGTCTGGATTAAACCAATCGTCTGTGGCTGGGTATACGAGCACCCGCAACCGCCCACCGGCGGCCTGCCGAAAGAGACACTTCGCCCCCGAAGATTTCGCCAAGAATCCGTCCCACTGCGGCGGGAACCAACTCAGGCTTTGGCGGAGGGGGCCGAAATCGGCCGCCTGCGGAAAAGGGTTTTGCGGAGGGCGTCCGCGAACGGACTCAGCACGGTGGGATGGAATGATACGTTGAAGGGCCGGGACAGCTTCACGTAATCGCCACCTTCCAGGGGAACGTCGGTGCTCCAGGTCGCCTCGCCGTTGGTCTCGGCAAGGGTCTCGGACCTTACCCGACCCTCCAGGCAGACCTCCAGTTGGACAAAGCCGAATTCGCGTGCGGCTTCGCGGATCACCAACCAGCAGTCTTCCGGGGTGCGCGCCTTCCGGAGGGAATCCTCAAAAGCTTTCAGGGCAATCTGGTTGGTGAGGTGGCGCCGGAAGGCGCCCTCGATGAACAGTCGCCCGGCCAGGCCGAATTCGGTGTAGCCCAGGTGCTGGACGCCGAGCCAGGCGGCAGCACAGAAGGTGACGATGATCAGCCCGCCGAACGAGTTGTGAAAGGCGTCCTGGAGGAGCGCCAAACAGGCTGCGATGCCGCATGCTCCATACAAGAGCAAGGCCACCCGGCGCGGCGTTAGACCGCGGTCCAGCAAGCGATGGTGGATGTGGCCGCGGTCGCCGTCAAAAATGGGCTGCTGGTGCAGGAGGCGCCGCCCGACGGCCAGCGCGGTGTCGAGCAACGGAATTGCCAGCGCCATCATCGGCGCGGTCATGCCCAGCAGGGTGGTGGATTTCTGGCTCCAGACAACGCCGAAGCACCCGAGCAAGAACCCAACCAGAAGGCTGCCGCAATCGCCCAGGAAGATTGAGGCCGGGTTGAAATTATAGCGGAGGAAGCCCAAGAGCGCGCCCGCCAGCGGTGCGGTGGCCAGGGCCAAGCTCATGTTGTTGTTCAGCAGGCCTCCCAACAAGATGGTCACGGTGGCGAAAAGCCCCGCCCCAGCGGCCAACCCATCAACGCCATCGATCAGGTTGAAGGCATTGCTGCAGCCCATCAGCCAGATCACGGTGAGCAGGACGCTCAGCCAGAGGGGGAGAGGAAAGCCGACGATGCCCGTGATCCGGATTCCGGCCCAGAACGCCAGTCCGGCGGCTGCCAGTTGGGCGGCTAGCTTCTGCCAGGGCTTCAGCCCGCGCACATCATCGGCCAGTCCGGCGGCAAATACCAACAGTGCCGTCGGCAGGATCTTGACGGCCAGCGGGATCCCGATTCCGATGAACTTGGCCGCCTGAAGGGGCGACACCAGGACCAACGTGACCGCGGCCAAGTAGGCAATCACGATTGCCACCCCACCCACGCGCGGGATGGAATGCGCGTGCAGGTGGCGCTTATCGTCCGGCCAATCCACTAATCCGCGGGCCAGCGCCGCATTCCGGATCAGCGGGGTGAGCAGCAGGGCGAACAGGAACGAGATGCAGGCGAGCAGAACGAAGGAGTACATGCCGCCCCTCTAATCAAGTCCGGCCGCCGGAATTGCGCCTGCCGAAGGCGAAAATTCCTAGGCGGAACACCTCCGGCGCCAGCCTCTGATGAAGGACTCCGAGGCCATAGAAAAACTTAGAGAAATTCAGGTAAGCGGGCTCCGATTCATAACCATATACCACATGCTCGAATCCATATTTTACCATCATGCGCCGCAATGGCCATATCGTATTGCAGCGATATAGAGTCGGAAAAGCTTCCTCCTTCCGCTCTGACTGAGCCACTCTCAGCAAGCTGTGGCGATACCTGGTCGGTACCAACCAGGAAATGACGCCGAAATAGCTGAGAACGTTGGGCGTACGAATGCAAAGATTACCACCTTGCCGCAGGACTCGCCTGGATTCCGCGAAAACCTGCTCCGGGTCTGCCAGGTGTTCGAGAACGTGATCGCAGAGGACCAAGTCGACCGAGCCACCCTCAATCGGCCAAGCTTGCCCGGCCCTAAGCAAGCGGAAATCATCGACGAACTGATTTTCCTGGGCGGCCGGATCCACATCCAAACCGATCACCCGGGCGACCTTCCCCTTTATAACGCGGAGCTGCAGGCGGAATGGAACGGCATCGTGCTGGTAGGAACCTCGCCCGCAACCGAAATCCAGTACCACCGAGGAGGGCGTCAGCAGGGCATTGACGCGCGAATAGAAAGCAATCGTGCCATCGATGCCCGTGAACCCGCCGAATCTGCTTTCCGGATAAAAGGACGCTAGGTATCTTGACATAAACTGCTACTCTACGCTGACGAGCTTTGATGGACGATACCGCGAGCCGGCAGGTGGTGCACTTTGCTCAATTGGACTGACGGCGTCCATTTAAGAGCGTCGTCAGTTCTGTGTGCCATCGGTCCAGCATCTGCTGTTTGGAAAAATGCCGCTGATAGACCTGGTGGCAGCGGGAGAAAAGGCTGATTAGCTGTTCCGGCGACTCGGACAGGGACTTCAATTCTTCTGCAACCGTCCCAGTGTTCTCCGTGGTCAGAATCCAACCGACATTGTGCTCTCTTATCCAGCGCGCGATGGCCGAATCGGCGCTGCCTGCGAAGAGGACTGGCCGACCCACGGCCAGGGAGCCAAAGAACTTCGAAGGCACGACCGTGCCCGTCCACTCCTGGCGGAGGCTTACCATGTGGACATCGGCCGCCCCCAGTCTTGCTTCGATATTGTCCTGGGAGGCGAATGGAACGAAGGAGATATTGTCGTCCTGCTCCGTGACCGAAGAACGGAGTGCCTCGACGCGGTTTCCCCGCACGCTGAAGACGAACCTGGCGTTGGCGGGCCTCATCTGCCGGGCCAGGGCCAGGATCTCTTCATGGCAGTGAGCCCTGCCGAAGCTGCCCGAATATAGCAGTGCCAGCCGGGCATCTCCGAACAGCCTGTTTCGCTCCTCGGAATATCTCGGCAAGGGTTCGGTGGGCTCGGCCAAGGCCCACGGAGTAAGCGTCACGTGGCGACCGGGCGACCTGTAGGCGAGCAGCCTCTCCCGCATACAGCAGCCGATATCCACAATCAGGTCGCACGCACGGTACGCGGAAGCCAGTGCAGCCCTGAGCACCCGTACAAGGGGGTGATTCGGCCTTATCAGGCCCTCCGCGACCGCCGCGTCCGGATAAAGATCGAAGCACCAGTGGACGATCCGGGTGGCGGGCCGGACCAGTTTCCAGGGTCGGGCGACCAGGATGCTGAGAACAGGATCCGTACCGACCACCAGCAAGTCCGGAGACGCCTTGCGGCGAAACGCGAGACTGCTCCACGCCAGGATCATCCAGGCGGAGTTGAAAAGGCGCCCCAAGCGCGTTGACTGCGGGATTGACGGACGCCAGATGCGATGGATCCGTACGCCCTGCCAAACAGAATCCGGCGGATAGGCCACTGCTTCGTTCCGGCAGCCGCGGTTGCAGGAAACTGCGATGACCTGCCATCCGCGCTCCCGCAGCCCCGCGCACAGTTCGGTGAAAAGCAAGGAGCTCACCACGTCGTCCGGATGCAGGTAGTGGTAGAAGACTAGCGCCCTGGGGGCTTGGCCCCGGGCATCGCTATTGAACCACTGCAAAGCAGCACCCCTCGCACAACGAAGCTGAGATTCCCTTCTCAACGCCTGTTGTTCGGCCCGCCGAGCCAGCGCCGGGTTGACATGCAGGCTTGTTAGCATGCGGCGGCACCGCCGCCATCGACATGGGTACCGCAGGCCGCGGCCACGCCTGGCGACAATGCGTGGGTCGAAGGCGCCGCTTCCGGCCTGCGATGGACGAGCAGCAGCCTGGCCGGAGGCCGGCTCATGGAGGGCCGCAGCGATAGCAGGGGGCCTGCCATCGCCGGCTGCACGGTCTTGGCCGCTTTGCACTTCCGCTGACAACCGGAATCATGAGGTTCGCCGCCGGCAGTGCTCCCTACTCCCTCGTGTGTAACCCAAGACACTCCATCAGAAAAACCTTACGGCCTTCCCGCGAGTGCCACCAGGTGTCTGGATTAAACCAATCGTCTGTGGCTGGGTATACGAGCACCCGCAGCCGCCCACCCGCGGCATACCGAAAGAGACGCCGCGCCCCCCGCGACTGGTAGTTCGCGGTGACCACGTAAACCGTTCGGAGCCCCGCCCGGCGAGTACCGCTACGAGCAGCTCAGCTTCCTGATCGATAAAGCGCGTTGTGTTCGAAACGGCCAGAATGTCAGCCTGCGGAATCCCCAGGGATATGGCCAGCGGCAACGAGAACTCGGTTTCGCAGATGCCATAAGGGCCCCTCGGACCGCTCAATACCAGCTTGCGCACCCCCCCGTCGCGGTAAAGGCGGGCTGCGGTGTGTAGCTGGTGGTCTTGCGACATGGGAGGGCCAGCCCATACGACCGCGGCATCGGCCTTCTCCAGGGGATCGGCGACAACCAGCGCGCTGCCCAGCCGAGAGAGCAAAGGCCCACGCAACAGGTAGGCAACAGTGCTTCCCGCCAGCACCAGGATCAGCAGGATTACTGATACCGAGCGAGTTCGCGCCGGCGAATTCGACCTTGTCCCACTGGCGACAACCCTAGCCTGAAGCGGCAGCCACGGACGACTTCTTTGCCTGGTCCTCGGAAATGCGGCGGAGGATTTCCGGGCTGGGGCTGTAGTCCGGCACCGCTTCCCTCAGCAGGGCGATCAACTGCCCCAGGCCTCGATCCTGGCAGGTTGCGCGAAGTTTTGCCATCCACTGCTCGATGTCTTGTCGCGCCGGGTTGGTTCCCACGAAAATCCGGACCTTCTCGTGCCTGGTGGGAAGCAGATTCTCGTCCCGCGTATTCAGCTCTTCGAAGAGTTTCTCGCCGGGCCGCACGCCGGTGAACTCAATCTTGATGTCCTCGTCGGGGCGCAGGCCGGACAACTGGATCAGGTTCCTCGCCAGGTCCAGGATGCGTATGGGCTCGCCCATGTCCAGCACGAAAATCTCGCCGCCCCGGCTGAAGGCAGACGCCTGCAAGACAAGCTGAGCGGCTTCCGGAATGGTCATGAAATAGCGGCACATTTCGGGATGCGTGACGGTGACCGGCCCTCCGACGGCAATCTGTTCCTTGAAGATAGGCACGACGCTGCCGCTGCTGCCAAGCACGTTGCCGAAGCGCACCGAGGCAAACTTCGTAGGCCCGCCGCCCAGCGAGACGATCACCAGCTCGGCCACGCGCTTGGTGACGCCCATCACGTTGGTCGGCCGCACGGCCTTGTCCGAGGAAATCATGACGAATTCGCGGACGCCGTGCCGCAGAGCGGCGCTGGCCACCTCCAATGTCCCGAAGATATTGTTCTCAACGGCCTCGAACGCGTGCTGCTCCATCATCGGCACGTGTTTGTAGGCGGCCGCGTGGTAGATCAACGAAGGAGAATAACGCCGGAGGACTTCACCCAGCCGCCGGGCGTTCTGGATGCTGCCGATTTCGGGAACGAAGCGAACGTCCGGGGCGATATCGCGCATCTGGCGTTCCATGAAAAACAGGCCGGTTTCGGAGATGTCCAGGCCGACAATGGCCGCCGGGCGGAACCGGGCAATCTGCCGGCATAATTCCGAACCGATGGAGCCGGCGGCGCCGGTAACCAGAACAACCTGGTCCCGCAGCGTCGATCGAATGCCTTCGTGGTCCAACTTTACCGGAACGCGGCCAAGGATGTCTTCCACGGCCACATCCCGCAGTTGCCTGGCAAGGCTCTTTTCTTCGATCACCTCGGCGATGCCCGGCATGGTCTTGAAGGCGACTTTTGCGCGCCGGCAGGCGGCCAGGATTTCCCTCATCTCCGCCGCGGTCGCCGAGGGAACCGCAATCAGAACTATGTCCACGGCGTACCGTTGAACCAGGTAAGGAAGCGAGGCGCGGTCGCCCAGCACCCCCAGCCCCTGGATGTGGAGACCTTTCTTTCCGACGTTGTCGTCGATGAAGCCCACTGCGCTGTACAGCAGGCCGGGATTCTGCCGAACTTCTCTCAGCAGCGATACGCCGGCGTCGCCCGCTCCGTAGATGAGCGTGCGCTTCTCGTTCTTGCCGCTCAAATACATGCGCGACAGGTCGGTGGCAATTTTGCCCGCCAGGCGCAATCCCGCGGTCAAAAGAAAGCAGACAAGCAAGTCAATGAAGTGAATGGACCGGGGGAAGCCCGCGGGGAGCAACCACAGGATCGTCGCGCCGCTCGCAACCGAGCCCAACAAATTGCCGAGCAGAAGCCTGGCGAGATCGTAACTGGAGACGTATCGCCACAAGGCCCGGTGCAGCCGCAACGACGCGAACGTGGCCACCTTGATGCCTACCCAGACGCAAAGCGCAAACCGCATGTCGGGCACGTACCGCGCCGGGACGCCAAAGTCGAAGCGCAGCAGGAACGCGGTCACGCCGGCGACAAAGAACAGAAAAGCCTGAAGCGCCAGGACAAGACCTGCTGGGAATTTCGACAAGTCGCTCAGAAGGCCGTTGGTTCCGGTTCTACTTTCTTGTGCCATCTTCGGGTTCTTTCCAAGGGGGACGCGGGCGGCCCGGTTGCCGGCAAGGGCGATTCCCGGGCGTTCAGACAGTAGCAGAAGCAGGCTTCAGGGGGGAACAGATTCCAAACGGTTCAAGGGGGAGGCGCCGGCCGCGAGACGCACTTGGTTGACGACGTGCAGTTGCTGCTCCAGGGAGAGGCTGCTGGAACTGGGCAAACAAATGCCGCGCCGGAACAAATCTTCGGCGACCGCGCCGCCCACCCGCTCTGCCGAAGCATAGAGCGGCTGCAGGTGCATCGGCTTCCAGACGGGACGCAATTCCACGCCGGCCGCGTCCAGCATCCGCATCAGCGCGTCGCGCGAGCAGTCGAATCGTTCTTCCTCGATCAGGAAGCAGCTCAGCCAGTTGGTATGAAGCCCATACGGCGCCTGGGGCATCAGAGAGATTCCGGGAAGATCGGAGAAGGCGTCGCGATAGCGAAAGGCGATGGCGCGGCGCTGTTCCACCCGAAGGTCGAGCACTTCCAGTTGGCCGCGTCCGATTCCCGCCAGCACGTTACTCATGCGGTAGTTGTAGCCAATTTCGGAGTGCTCGTAAGCGGTGCCGGCGTCGCGTGCCTGGGTGGCCCAGAAACGGGCCTTGGCCACCCATTCGGCGTTGCGGCAAACCAGCATGCCGCCTCCGGTGGTGGTGATGATCTTGTTTCCGTTGAAGGAGAAGACGCCGACTTGGCCCGACGTGCCCGCCGGTCTGCCTTTGTAGAGGGCGCCGAGCGCTTCGGCCGCGTCTTCCAGGACGGGCACCTCGTAACGATTGCAGGCTTCGAGGATCGGGTCCATGTCGGCGCATTGCCCGTACAGGTGGACGACGATGACCGCGCGCGGCAGCCTTCCCTGCCCGGCACGCTCGCCGAGCGCGTCGCGCAGGAGCTGCGGATCCAGATTCCACGAGCGGCGATCGCTGTCCAGGAAAACCGGCTCGGCCCCGAGGTAGCGGATCGGGTTGGTGGTCGCAACAAAAGTGAAGGTAGGGCAGAACACTTCATCACCCGGCCCCACGCCGAGCAATCGAAGCCCAAGATGGATGGCGGCCGTTCCGCTGCTCAGCGCCACGGCGGGCAGCCCCATTCGTTCCTCGAACTCGCGTTCAAAGGCGGTGAGGTTGGGTCCGACCGTGGACAGCCAGTTGGAGGCGAATGCCTGGCGGACATATTCTTCCTCCCGGCCGCCCATGTGCGGAACTGAGAGCAGGATTCTTTTCATCGATTGGCTAGCACGGGGGCCGTGCGGCCTGTCACTTCCGCCGTCCGGCCAGAACCCTGGCGGGCACCCCTACGGCGGTGACGCCCTCCGGCAGCGAGTCGAGAACGACGCCGCCCGCGCCAACGACGGACTCCGCGCCGACTTCCGCACCCGGCAGCGCAATCGCTCCGATACCGAGGTGCGCAAATGCCCCGATCTTCACGCCTCCACCGAGTACGCTGCCGGGCGACAGATGCACGTGGGCGGCGACTCGGCAATCGTGCTCGACGATTGCGCCGGTATTGATAATGCAGTTTTCTCCGATTTCCGCGTCGGCGTTCACCACTACTCTCCGCAGTATGACCGTCCCCCTGCCGATCCGCGCGGACGGGGAGACAACGGCCGAAGGGTCCACGAGAGTCGCCGCTTCCAGACCGTGCGCCAGCACCTTATGAAAGCCAGCGGCCCGCAAATGATTGTCCCCGATACAAACGACGAAGTACTGATACCCCTCTTGTTTCAACAACGCGAGCCGGTCAACACCGAACACGGGACACCCGCACATCTGCGAGCCGTGCTGACCGGCTTTATCGTCGATAAAGGCTATGCTGTGGAACGCCGCGGCGGCCCGTGCCGTGTCGAGCACTACTTTGCCGTGACCGCCGGCGCCCCAAAGCAGCAGCTTCTTCACTCACGCCTCGCGGTATCAACTTCCCCCATGAACTCCGGCATGGTCGCGTGGCCTTGGCCGCTGATCCCATCGCGCCGGGCGACGGCCAGCAGCGTCAGCCAGAGAATCGTGATGTCGAGCCGGATGGTCCAATGGTCGACGTACCAGACATCGAGTTCGAACTTCCGTTCCCAGGTAAGTGCGTTGCGTCCGTTCACCTGCGCCCAACCGGTAATGCCGGGCTTAACCTCGTGGCGACGACGCTGGTCGGGAGTGTAACGCGAAAGGTATTGCGGCAACAACGGCCGGGGGCCAACCAGACTCATGTCGCCTTTCAGCACGTTCCAAAGCTGGGGCAATTCGTCCACGCTCGTCTTTCTCAGGAAGCTGCCGAGTGCGGTCAGCCTTTCATCGTCCGGCAGCAGGTTCCCCTGCGGGCCGCGGGCTTCCGTCATTGTGCGCAGCTTGAACAGCACAAACTCCCGGCCCCACTGCCCGGCGCGCCGCGAACGAAAGATGACCGGGGAACCTAGAGAAAGCCGAACGGCGGCAGCAGCCAACAGCAGGAACGGGCCAGTGGCCAGCAAGCCTGAAATCGCGCCACCAATGTCAAGCGCCCGCTTCAGCACTGCCTGCATGCGCGCCGCCCAGACCCGCGGCACTGGCGGCTCGCCGACCGCCAGAAACCGCCGATACTCGGAGAGAAGCAAGCCGGTTACTTTCTGCTCGGAAAAGCGGTCCTGGACGAAATCCCGCGCCGCCCGACCGAGCCTCTGGCGCAACGAGGGATCCCCGATGAGTAGCCGCAGCGCTCCGGCCAATTCCCCGACGTTCCGTGGCTCGACAAGCAGGCCGGTCACCTCGTCCTGCACGGCATCCACGCAACCGGAAATGCGGGTGGCGACGATCGGCACCCGCATGGCGGCCGCTTCCAGCGCGATATTCGGCAAGCCTTCGCGGTAAGACGGGAGCACCACCGCGTCGACAGCCGCATAAACGGAGGGCATGACGTCGATGAACTGTCCCGTCCAATGGACGCGGGGATCGGCTTCGAGCATCTCTCGCGCTTCGCGCGAGATCGGATCATGGGCCTCGCAAGCACCACAGAGGAGAAGGTGGGCTGCGGGGAACTCGGCACGAAGCGATCGCCAAGCCGCAGCGAGGTCCTCGATGCCCTTGTCGCGCACGATCCGACCGACATAGGCCAGCAGGAAAGCCTGCTCGGGAATTCCAAACCGCGCCCGCAGGGTCGCCCTCTCGGCGGGGCCGTAGCTGTCGGGATTGAATCTTGCGAGGTTGACACCGTGACTGCCCCCGTATCCGAGCGTGCGGATTTTTTGCGGGGGGCAAAGCTCCATATCCAGGGCCACCTGGTGCAAGGAATGGCTGACACACAGCACCTCGGTGGCCAACTTGCAGGCCAGCCGCTCGGTCAAGCGCAGAACGGCCCGCTGCCAGCCGGCACGCGTCATCAGGACCAACCCGCTGATCGTGTATATCCTCGTCTTCACCCCGGCCAGACGGCCGGCGATCATGCCCAGCAATCCGGCCTTCGGCGTATGGGTGTGCAGAATAGCGGGTTGCAGCCTGCGAAGCAGCCGGCATAGGGACAGCAGAGCGCACAGATCCGTGACCGGGCTGATCCGGCGCACAAACGGCACGCTGTGAGCCCTGGCCGGCACCTCGGAGGCGAATTCCGCGAGCTTGGGGCCTGGCCCACTGATCACTTCCACCTTGAGGCCCGCTTGGAGGAAACTCGTCACCTGCCCTCGAAAAAAGGCCCACAAAGTCAACGGTGAGGTTGTGACCAAAGCAAGATCCACCTGCCTCAGCGCGCCCGGCTCATCGGTCGAAGCCGGACCCCATCCGCCGGCCTCACGGCCACGGAGATCAGCCAGAATGGAATTCGGCGACATTCTTCGACTCCAAGACCGGCTGCTGTTCGCTGAGCCAGGCCTGGAACATGAGGATGCTCCACAGCGGCTGTTCCCAATTGCGCCGCTTGGACAGGTGTTCCGTCCAGATTTGCCGAACTACCGGGTACTGGAAGTAGCCTTCGTGGCGGAGCCGCGCGGGCGCCAGCAGTTCCGCCGCCCATTCGCGGAGAGGGCCGCGCAGCCAGGCGGAAAGAGGAACGGCGAAGCCGGACTTGGGCCGATCCACCAATTCTTTGGGAACGTAACGATACAGCAACTGGCGCAAGATCCACTTCGTCCGCCCGTGGCGTTCCTCCTGCCGGCTGCTGGCGCCGGTCTCAAGAAAGCCGGCAATTCCGCACATCAGCCGCTAGCTCCTCGTACAGTTGCCGGTATTGGGCCACCACTGCGGGTAAGCTGAAGTTATCCATGATGCGGCGCCGCCCGCTGGCCCCTATTTCGGCACGCGCTTCCGGAGGCAGTTCCAGTATTTGCGCGCAGGCGGCGGCCAGTTCCCGCGGGCTGCCCGGCGGGACAACCAGACCCGCGTTTCCCACGATTCGTGCCGAATCGCCCGCGTCGGTGACCACACACGGGACTCCACAAGCCAGGCTCTCAGGCACCACCAGGGGGAAGCTCTCGATCATTGACGACGAGACGGCCAAGTCCAGGGAGGCCATGAGGCGAGGCATGTCATCGCGCCGCCCAAGGAGGTGACAGGAGTCGCTGATGCCAGCGGCCTGGATCCAGCCGGCCAGCCGGGCATTCTTGCAGGTCACGCCGTCGCCGCAAAGCAGGAACCGGGCTTCGGGCAGGGCGGCGCGCAGGATTGCGGCCGCCTCCACGAACGTTTGATGGTCCTTGGTGGGGTCGAACCGCGCTGCCAGACCCACCAGGAGCGCCGACGGCGGCAGGCCCAGTTCGGCGCGAACCGCGCCGCGCGACTCACTGTCCGGACGGAAAAGCCAGGTATCCACGCCGTTGGGAACCACCATCATTTTGTCGTTTGCATATCCGGCCGCCACGTGCCAAAGCCGGGAGGCCTCCGAGCAGCATATGATCCGCGCCGGAAGCCAGCCGGACAAGGCTGCGGAGATGCGGGAGGTCCAAAGGGTGCCGCGACCGTCGATGCCACGCTCCAACCGACCGCGGTGGATACTCCAGATCACCGGAGTGTTCCACGTTCCCAGAGACGCCAGACCACCCAGAAGATTGGCGTGATACATCCAGGTTTGAACCACCTGCGGGCGGAACCGGCGCAGCATTCCCGCCAACCGCGCGACCGCCCAGGGGTTCGGTATGCCGGCCCGCATGCCCAGCGCCGAGACCGGCACCCCCAACGCCTGGATCTTTCCCGCGACGTTGCCCGCGTCGGTCAAGGAGATGACGCAGCTTCGGAACGCAAGGCCCTCCAGCACCGATAGCAGCCTGTAAAGCATCATCTCGGCGCCGCCGGTGGAAAGACCGGTGATGACGTGCGCGACTGTGATCACGAGATTCCGTCGGCAACGCCGCGTCTCTTCAGACGAAAACGCAGCCATACGCTGAGTCGAAACGCGCGCGACAGGGGGCCGTCCAGCCGACCGGCCTTCAGATTCTGGCTGGCGCCGATCACATGGTCGAAGCCAACGATGCGGTCTTTGTAAGCAACGACGTCTCTCGCGAACGTCGCGAACTGAGCACCGTCCCAGCGGTTGTGGTGCACGCAAACGGTCCAGATGCCGAACGGCAGCCAGCGGAAACGCCAAAGCTGCTGGGGGATCCACAGCATGCCGTCCGGGTCAAGGCGGGGGGACACAAAGAAGCCGTCACTGATGACGCATAGGCCAATGGCCTTCAGAGCGCGCACCGTGTTGTGATCGAAGGAATGGCCGGGCGCAACCCAGACGCGGGGCTGCACGCCCTCCCGGCGAAAGATTTCGCTGGCCGCTTCCAGTTTCGCTCGCTGTTCCTCCAGCGCAAGACCGGCAAATTCACTGGCCTTCTTGATGCCCATGATGCCCGAATCGGCTGACACATAGCGGTGCTGGTAACCGTGCATACCGATGGTCCAGCCCCATTGCTCCCAGGTTCGCACCCGGTCCCAGAAGTGCTCGTTGGGCGGCCCAAACGTCAGCCCCTCGTCTCCATTGTCGGATACGACGCTCACCAGCGGCGCGATCCCGTGCTGGCGTAGCAGCGCCTCGATGCGCTCCCACACCGTCCAGTTCATACTCGGACAGATATCGTCGAAGCGCAGCAAATATCTTGATCGGTTCACGGCAAAAAGCTTAAAGGCTGCAGAAGCCTACCGGAATTCGGCAAATAGGTACGCGCTTCCAAACCGACGTAAGATGGGGACCCCGCAGATAATGCGGTCCGCCGTAGCTAAGGCAGCGCTGCCGGGCAGGGCTCCGAGCGCGGGCGGCGAAGACGGCAGTGCCTTGTAGTAACTGACCCTAGCCCCAGAGAAACCCGAGGCCGCAGCCAAACGCCGTAGGTAGTTCGGATCAAGTCTTCTGTAATAGAGGCCATTCCAGTCAACGTCTTCGCAGATTCCATGACATCGCCAGTAACTGACGTTGTAAACACTGAAAAAGAATCGTCCACCAGGTTTGAGCACGCGGCGACACTCGCGCAGCAGCGCCAGCAAATCGGGGAGAACCAGATGTTGCAAAACCTGCCAGGACACCATAGCGTCGAAAGTGTGATTGGGAAAGGGCAACGCCACCGCATCCGCTTGCACCACAATGGCGCTTCTCAAGTTCTTTTTCGATAGGACCCGGAGGCTCTGAAGCGAGAAATCCACCGCAGCGACCAGATCGGCCGAGGGAGCCACTGCTTCGGTGATTCTGCCGGTTCCAGCGCCTAGATCAAGCAGCCGCGGAGGCGCAGGATGTTGTGCCCGCCGAACGGCCTGGCTGAACAGGGTCCGCTCTCGCAGGTCAAAGCAAGCCCCTTTCGAATTGGTGTACCACGCCTCGTACCCTGCGGCCGCTGAATCGCCAGACTCACGTTCCCTTGTCTGATAGGTCTGCATCAGCCGGCACGCTTCAGAGACTTGAGTATACGGAGCACGAGTCTTCCTATCATGGTCCGTCCGGCTCGGCAGTTGAACGTCTTCACAATTTCCCCCCCAAACTCCTGCTTGAATTCGTTGATGCGCAACCTTTCCGCGTCCCCAGTGCCTTCGTACCACCCGCCCATATCGAGGCAAGGAATTCCCTCCCCCTTGAACCGCAGGAGGTCCTGCCAGTGAAGGTAGCGGTTGGCCCGACCAACGAGCTGCCGATGGGCTGCGTCTCCGCTCTCGCGAAACAGCGACGCGGAGTGCAGAAGCCGGGGCCGCTCGGGAGTTCGCACATACGCATGCCAGACCAACTCAGTTCCGTCGCTGCCATCCACGGACGATAGGCATAGCAGGGAGGCGTTCGACAACGACAGCAGTCGGGCCTTGTTCGATTTTGACAGACCCTTCCCCTCTGCAAACCGATCATAAAAGCGGCAGAACCGCAATAACACTTCCGAGCTACAGGGATACCACATCCGCTGCGTGAGTTGGTCTCTTCCCTCTGCCCGCCGGATCTCGTAACGTGTGCCCTTTTTTACCTCGCCAAGCAACACCGCTTCCGGCTTCGTCAGATCGATGAGGATTGTGTAGAAGGGCGAACAGTCGAAACCGGGCAAGGGGCTGGATCGCTCGTGGCATCGAAGGATATCGACCGGTTCGCCCCACTCTTGATCGTCGAAAAAAACGTCCCCGATCCGGAGCCCGAATTTCCTGTAGACAATCATAGGAGGCCGATTCATCGGCTGTATCGGCGCGAGGTAGCGGCAAAGATTGGTGCAAGGACATCAACGCTGTAGTGCTTTAACACCACCTCCCTGAGGATCGGCGCAATTCCGTTTTTGCGCAGTAGTTCTTCAACGCCGTCCCAGACTGGCCAATTCATCGTGGGAAAGATGTCGTCGAACCGCGCGAGATAGTGTCCGGTCATCTGATCTAGTTATGGCTTTTCCTCAGGAACACTTTATCTGTTAGTGGCGAGGAATAGTCGAGTTCCATGTAATCAAATGGGCACCTTTGCAGAAGACGGGCAATCCGCCCACGGGGCGGAAGCGGATGACCGATCTTCACCCGAAATAGGCTGTTCAGAGCGTGCTGCGCCTTGCGCAGACCGGATGGACGCGCGAATGCCGGCGTATTCGACTCGATATAGGCGGCTCCGCCAGGCTTAATAAGAGAATAAACGAGCTTTGCAAATCGGCGGTCGTCGGTGCTGTAACACCAGCAGACCCGGCAAAACACCAAGTCGAATGGGACGTCTGCGAAGCGCTTCGAGTCTTCCAGATGACCCACCGAGAACTCCATGGTAACGCCGGCCGCCGCCGCCGCCTCTCGAGCTATCTGCAAATAGTTTTTGCTAACGTCATGCCAAAGCACATGGGCACCCCGCTGTGCAAAAGCCACGCTGTACTGCCCCGGCCCTCCTCCCAGGTCAATGACCCGCTTGTCCCTCAGACCTCCCAGCTTGTTTTCCAAGGTAGCGACAATCAACCGGTCCATATTCGAGCAGGCATAATCGGCATACTCGCGAGCATAATGCGAGGGTATAGGATCCCATCCCCGCTCGGGTTGGTGGAAGAGCATGTGAATGCGGTTGAACATGGTGGTCACTGGCACTGGGGCCATCGGGCCCCCGCACGCAGAACCGGGAAACGGTCGCAGAGCCAGGCCCAAAGTGAGCCCGCCACGGCCTGAGGTCGAAAGCTGTAAAGCAGCTCATGTCTGGCGTTCATTTCCCCCTCTACTACCTCTTCGCTCACCTCGACGAGTCGTCTGAGCCCGGCTTCTATTTCTTCCGGATCCTGGCGGGCAAACTGCACGCTCTGCAGACCTCTCTCAAAGTACCTCCTCGATGGGCTGCGCGGCGAAGTGATGAATAACACGCGCCGGCCAGCCTGAATGGCCTCGCCTGCCTTGGTGGGCAGGTACAATGGAAAATCATAATCAATAACAGCAGCAACGGAGGACCGACTGTACGATCCAGCGACGTCCTCAGTGAATTGATGATAACGAACCGGGACGACGTCGGGAAAAGTCACAGAGAGCCATTCCCGAGAAGTTCCCACTAATGACAAAGAAAGAGCGTCCTTCGGGTGTCGCTGATTGAAGCGCGCCATACCCTCGACAAGCGGGTTGGGGTTGCGCCATGCCAGGCTGCCAATGTACACGACGCTTCTTTCCCTTGCGCACCCTTGCTCACGCGCCCTGCCCCAGCCTGGTACTATGTTGTGCACCACAAGGCTTTTTGGACCCAGGGAACACTCGCACAGATCACTCATGTATTGGCGAGTCTCCTCCGTGGTAAAGGTGACGAATTGCGCGTGTCTGAGAAGTCGTCGCACCACAGGGAGGATAGCCCACCGCAGACAATGACGAAAGCCGTGCCAAGGCGCGGGTATAGGATCCGAGAAATGGATGCCCAGGGGCAAGCTTGTCTGCTGCGCCAGGTTGGCAGCGGCCATCAGGCTGGCCAGCGGCATTGCCCTCCCGTAAATGACTCTGGCTGACGCGCACGTTTCTCTACCCACCCTGCGAACAAAATCCCAGTTCTGAACGGGTGCGCCAACGAGAAGTTGCCCCAACAAATAATGCCACTTTCTATAGGTCCAAGTGCAACTGGGAAACAGTCTATCGCCGCCATCTTCACGCGCGCCTGCGGAGGCGGCGCTCCACACTTGAACCGCCGTACCCTGTAAACGAAGAGCATCAACCAAGCGTTTAGCGCAAATACCTTCGGCGGATGGCGGCCCGTAGAGGTAACTGACAACAGTAAGGTCCGCCGATTGATCCGAAATCCTGGTGGCACCTTTTGGCATCATGTCCAGATCAAGCTGAAATGAACGTCGGGTTCGAGCATGGTCTCTTCTTCGATGCCTCCACTTGTCTCATCAATCGAAGAGCCACTGACCAGGAGAGCCCACATAAAAACAACCCGAGGTACGTCCAGCCGCCCGACACACTGGCGAACAGCATCCATAGCAATAGCCCGGACGAAAAGCCAACGACTAGGGGGTAGCGCCGGAAGCGAATCATGCCACTGGCGCAAACAAAGAGGGGGAGCACAACACATACCGCAAAGCCGCCAACTCCCGCCTTCTCTAGGGGAGTGAATATGGCGACGTGCGGCGCCGCGGCAATTAGCTCGAGGCTGATCCGCGCATCCACCCTGTAATAATGACCGAAGCCCAGACCGGTGTGCATGTGCCCTCGCAGCTGGTCGAACATCATATCAAGCTCATCCGTGCGCGCCTCACTCGAGAGCTCGGTGGCCCGCAGTCTCTCCCCTAGCGTTCCCTCCGAGTACGTGAGTGTGTACACATACGCACCAAGGGCGAGAATTGCCAACACGCCGACGGCGAGCGGGTGCCGGCGGCGCCGCTTAGATGTGTAGCCACGCGGAAGAGCCAGTACGGAAAAGAGGCCGCCTAGTATCGCCTGGGCCAGAACGCATCGAGTTGCGCTGACGGCTGCGGCAGCGAAGACCAGCGAAACACCGGCGAACGTCCAAGTTGCCGTCCAGCGCGGCCTCCGGCCATTGATCTGCAAGCCCGAGGCCGCGGTCAGCACGGGCACAATCGCGGAGAGCGTCCCCGTGAGAGCAAAGAGCGAGTAAACGTAAAGTCGTTGGTTGCCACCCGCCAGCACTCCCAGCCGCCCGGACAACAGCAAGGCCAGCGTTAGCGGAAGCCCGATCATCGCAAGGTAGCCAATGATGGTTAGCAGCTTTACCAGGGACGCAATCGGGCAATATCTACCCCACCCAACTCCCACAAGCAGGCCCGCGAAGATGAGTGCGTCGAGAGCAAACTGTCTTGATGAGAAGGTGGACAGCGAGTTATCCATCCATCCGATAGCGGCCATGAAGAGAAACAGGGCTGAAAGGACAAGTAGTGACCAGTCGAAGGGACGCGGCTCGGCGAAGAAACTCAACCCGAAGAGCGCTATCGCCAAGCCGATCAGCAAATTCTCCACGTTTAAACCGAAGGGCCGCAAGTTCTTGACCCAAAACTCAGGAATAAACTCCCAGAGGAAGATTAAGACAATGGTGGCAAAGCCCAACTTCACGAAGACGTGAGTTGGCTGGGCCCGCCTGGCAATCGAACCGGCGGTGCGAACCCCACCGCCTCCGGCCAGAGTACTTCGCCCGACCGAAAGCGGCCTATTTACTGTGTGCACTTGTAAGTAGCCAGATCTCATCGCACTTGCGGGAAGGGACACTTGCCGAAACCCAGTGTGAGCCCAACCTGGACGGCGCGGTATTGGGTTCTTTCAATGATGAAATAGAGTGCGTATCTCAAGCGACGGTAGAGGGGCGAGTGCTCATACAAGCCGTACTTGGTCCAGAGCAGGTGCTTTTCCCGAGCGTGCACGTCCTGCGCTGTGGCGGTCTTGCTTGCTGGGTGGTAGCGGAAGCAAGCCAGAATGCCCCTGGTGCGCCCAGAGGCCCGCCGGAGGGACAAGCGAACGAACAAATCGTAGTCCATACAGAAGTAGTAAGAGGGATTGAGGCCCCCAACAGCCTCGTAAGCGGATCGCCGCCAGAACACCGCCGGTTGGTTGAATCCCCTGCATCCCCAAAACAGAAGTTTCTCTGTTGTCATCCGCGTGCCCACGTCGCCGCGCATCACGCCAAACCGCCCGCGAGAAACGCTGCCGTCATGCTCGATCGTCATGCACCCGCCGATGAGCCATTCCTCTTCGCGATTATCACGGAAAAAAGCGCCTACCGTTTCGAGAGAGCCAGGGAGCAGCAGGTCATCTGAATTCAGCCACGCGAGAATCTCGCCGCTCCCTCGTTTGAAGCCCCCCGCGATCGCCGCCGCCTGCCCCCCGTCCGGGCAGCTTTGCCAGTAGGCCAGGCGGTCGGAATAGCGACGGATGATGTCCACCGATCCATCCGAGCTGCCGCCGTCCATAACGATGTACTCGAGGCTCGAATAATTCTGATCTAAAACCGAGCGCATAGTTGTTTCCAGGAATTTCGCTTGGTTAAAGCTTGGAGTCACAATAGTGATGGATGGAAGTGTCATACCAACTCGGCCGCTCCGCGCGGATTGTCAATTTTGGCGACCACCCGGGCGGGTACGCCTGCCACAATGCTATCCCCGGGGACGTCCCAAGTAACCATGGTCCGGGCGCCCACGATTGATCGGGCGCCGAGGGTCACGCCCTTCAGAATAACCGCTTCGGCGCCCAGCCACACGTCTTCGCAGATGCGCACCGGAGCCGACCCGATTGCATGGTGCTGGTGGCCGCAGCGTTCGGCGGCCAACAGCGGCTGCATGTTGCCGTCGTAGATGCGTATACCAACGCCGAGCTGCACGTAATCCTCGATCACGATTTCCCTCATGCAGTGAAGGATCACACCCGACATGCCTACATAATTGCCGACGCTGAGGACCGCGCCGTCCCCGGCCGTCAGAGCGCTACGGTCAGTTATCCCTGCTGTCTTCCACCGCAGTCTGTTAAGGATCGTTACCCTCGCTCCAAGGCGAATCACACCTCGCGGGTGCCGGCGGCAGAGCGGAAACGACTTCACCCCTGCAAGGCGGGGCCGAACTCGACGCCCTTCAGAGCAAGATAAACCTTGACCGCCGGCGAAACAAGCTACCCCAAGGCCGACATCACAAGGCGGACGTAGCGTTTGAGAAGCACTATCAAGGAGAGCGCAGCCTTGGAGTACGGCCGGACCGTTCATTGATTTCATGCAAGATTCTCATTGACTGCGCCGCCGTATATGCGCACTAGTTTCCATTCCGCAGGAACAGCCCGTCCATCTGCAAGATATGACCCGAAGCCTTGTCCGTGAAGCCCCGCTCGAGCCACACACACGTGTAATTGCGTGTTTGAAGGAACTCAAACATTTCCGGCAACAATGCCTGGCCCTCGTATAGCGGAACAAGGGACATCTCAATCTCCACGCTGACAACCTGCCCAAGTGTTTCCCGGGCCCCGATGAGCACGTCCTTCTCGGAGCCTTGCGTGTCGAGTTTCAAATGAACCCGCTCCGACGGTTGCAGAATGCGCCCTCGGATTGAGTCTAAACAGCATATTTCGACTGCCTCGGCTCCCACACGCATCGAGGAAGGACAAGCACGGACACACTCGTCGCGGACTTCAAGGAGTGAACTCGAAACGAGGTTCTCCGACACGTTAATACACGCGCTCCCACCAATGCTACTGAGCGCGACGTGCCAGCATTCTTGGTTTTGAGTGCGGGCCGCATAATCCTTCAACACCTGAAACGGACCCGCGAGCGGCTCAAACGATACAATGCGCCCATCATACCCGTGGCGCCGAAGCTGTTGTGCGTACTGGCCCCTGTTGGCGCCTACATCCAATACCACGTTAACCGCTAACTCCTTCAGAAAACGTGCGCGCTTGTAGGCCAGCGTATTTGAGATGCGGTCAACGCGCAATCCAACCCAGCGAAAGCACTTCGTGACGAATGTAGCTAAACCAATCATCCAACCCCACGAATCGCGGTCACGCTCCCTTTCCCGAAGTTAAAGCCCGAGAGTAAGGCCCCATAGGTCCGGACGGCACTTCACAGCGAGAAGGTTCCGGTCCACTTGAAAGTTCTCAGGACGCCGCGCTGGTGACAATGCAGCTCGCCGGTCGAATGCGAACATTCGATACCCGAATGACTCAAGGTAGTCCCAGGTGTCCAGCGCACCGTATCCGAAGCCAGCAGTGTTGATGTCGGCCATTTCCAGCACGATCGCCGGTGCATCGGGCCTGCGGAGGAGACACTCCCCTCCGCGGAGGGCCGGCAACTCGCCGCCCTCGATGTCCATCTTTATCAAATCCACATGCTCAATGGAGTGCTGTGCGATATAGGCATCTATAGTAGTTGTGGTCACTTCCTCATATGCCACAATCCGCGACTCCGCCCGGTGCTGGGTGCCGAGCGAGCCGTAGACCTCCGCTCCAGGCTCGTACTGCGACAGCTTCGCGCGACCCTCCCTGTCTGACAAGGCCAGACGATT
>Ga0315277_10003070_pt1 | contig 22879 bp, 36 predicted proteins | sample YL17G05_15_MG_FD_203695 | JGI IMG/M metagenome (GOLD analysis project Ga0315277, IMG submission 203695) | Sediment microbial communities from Yellowstone Lake, YNP, Wyoming, USA - YL17G05_15 | ecosystem: Environmental > Aquatic > Freshwater > Lake > Sediment | place: USA: Wyoming | collected...
TTATTGCGATACCGACTCCCTGATGCTCGATATGAAAATCGAAAATACCGGCACGAAACTAGGCGACTGGGAGCACGTTGGCACCATCGACGAGCTAGAGCTAGTATTACCAAAAGTCTACCGAGCCCAAGGCCGTTTCCATACCAAAAAAGGCCTCGAATCCAAAACGGTCTACAAATGCAAAGGGTGCCCGATTGAGCGCAAATGGGAAGCTCCCGAAACGCCGCGCCTTCGGTGGGAGGCGTTCAAAAACTATCAGTTCGAAGAAACTGCCGAACTTGCCGCCCTTCTAGGCCGCGAAGGCATTTCGGGATTTATTTCGGACATAGCCCACGGGTCTCTGCACCCCCGGCGCCTAGAAGCGGATTGTGACGCATGCGGCGGAACTGGCCGACTCCCGACCTCGCCCGACAAGAAAACTCGCGCGGCGTTACCCCCCGCATGCCCTATCTGCGATGGCGATGGTAAGGTTTCAAAACCCCTTGTGCGCTCGCTTCGAAGCGACGATAAAAAACGTGACTGGGCAGGCCACGCATCCATGCCCATTTCTAAGCCCCTACCCCCCTTGCGCCCCAAGGCCCCTTCACATTCCAAGGCCCCCGAGGTCGCGCGCGCCTGCAAAACGTGCGCGGGGCACGGCTGCGCTCAGTGCGGGCAAACAGGTATTTTGCTAGTATCGAAGCTCAAGCCCGCACCCCCTAGCGCGGAACATCTCGCCGCTATGCGGGGCGAATAGGTAGGACGTATGCACTTCGGCGATTATATTTGCAAACTACGGCTAGCAGCGGATTTTTCCCTCACCGATGCTGCGCGAGACTTGGGAATGTCCCCCCAACGCCTATGCGATATGGAGCAAGGGCGGCGGGTTTTCAAACATCCACCGCTTGAGCTTTTGCGTAATATTTCGGCGATCTACAAACATCCGTTCGCTTCGATTGTCGCAAACACCGAGTTTTTCCAATATGAAAAACAGATAGTTTCCGCCCTTCTATCGGACCTTGACCCTCTCACGCGAGAACTAGAACAAAAGGCCGTTGCTATGCTTGTGGAGTCCCGGCAATATACCCCCGAAATGGAGGCGCTTTGTTCTGAAGCGGTAGCCCTCACGCAGGCTTTGAAAATGGCCCTAATGCTTGCAAAAACACGCTTCTCTAAGGCGCCGCGCAAGTCATCATCGGCGCTAAGTCCTACCAAGAAAGCAGGGTAAAATGGGCAGCACTCTTTATGGCGCTGGGCGCGCGTGCGCGTGCGGGCACTCTATCGCGCAACACAAAATCACTGAGAATGAGCCTGGCAATCCCTGCGGGGCGCCCGGCTGCGCTTGCGAATACGCGCGGGCTCCGCTCCCTCTCGCATACTCGTTTCGCTACCTATTCTGGGGCCTGGTTTCGAACGCTTCGCTTGACCTGTATTACTACGCCCCTCGCGAAATGTTACAAAACGAGCTTTTCTTACTCCATCGCTTCGCGGTCAAAAAGGCTCACACAATCCGCCTCGAAGGGGAGCAAAAATGGTAAAGCCTGCAAACCCGTTCAATACTCTAAGCGAGCCCGAAGACGAAGACGAGCCCCCGACACCCGAGGAAATAGTTATTGACCAGTTTGCGCTTTTCCTACAGGAAAAAGCAAAAATCATGGCCGCGAACAAAGCGACCTTCCCTCACCTACCCACGAAAGATTACCTCATGGAGGAGATTTCAGAAATGCTAGAAGATGAACGATGGTCCCCCGAGGATATCGCGCACATTTCATCGCTTTTCTTTTGCCTTCTAGCGACCGAGGAGCGCCCGTGAAAACCTGCTCGTACTGCTCCAAGCCTAACATCACGACGCGCCCTTACGGGCCAGGAAAGCGCCTTATTTGCATCGATTGCGCCGCGGCCGACCCTGAACTGTGGGCTATCGCGTGCATGTACGAAATCAAGGCAAACGAAAAACGCCGCGGGTCTCTGTCGCCCATAGACGTAATCAAAGCGCTCTTTCCGAAAATCGAAGTAATCACTATAACCCGCGACACGGCCGGCGACTGCAACGACATGGCCGCGCCTTGTGATTGCCCAGAATGTAAGCGCCAGCAGGCAAGCGCGAACTGATGACAAAGAACGACCGAGAGCAACTTGCAGCTCTCGCAAAACTTTTCCTAGACGCATGGGTCAACGCGGACGAGCCTAAACCCGTGTGCGAGTGCGGGCACGAACGCTCAGACCATACCCCCCTGGGATGTCAGGCGGCGGAGCTCCGGGTTTTCCCCGAATGGGAACCTAACCCATGCGACTGCAAAGGCTACGCCCCAAGTGAAAGGACACCCCATGGCTGAGTTTATGGTAACTGACGAAGACCGCGAAGAAAGCATTATCGAACGTCGCGACCGCGAACGCGCCGAAAACGGTAAGGTTGACAATGACGAAACAATCCCCCTTATCCCAAACGTCAAGCTCGACGTTAGGCGCACGATTCACGAAATCCAAGTTTGGAAAGTGGACCCTCCGGGCGACGGCTTCAAAGGGTCCGTTGCTCCCCACACTACAATCCCCGGCATCGCCAAGCTTTTCGGAAACGGGGTGTACGACTTCCACGCTCATTCCCAAGATGGCAAAATCCTACGCCGTAACTCAGGCGTCAAAATCTCGTGGCTCCCTCCCGCAGTTGCCGCGCCCGAAAAGGGCCTTTCCTCAAGCGGTGGTGAACCGTCCATGGACCTCTTACGATGGCAGGCGGAACAACACCGACGCGACACTGACCGCGTGGAATCGTTTGGCCGAATGGTCGTGGACTCGACGCGCGAGACTTCCACACGGCAACTCGAACACCAGGCGCGCCAACAGGACGCAAGCACCGCTCGCGACCGAGACTTTTTCGCGGGCATGATTGCCCAGCAGCAGACCTTTTTCCAAAACATGATGGCCATGACCACGCAGGCTCACGAGCACGCGCGAGAGCGCGCTCGGGAGGATTTCCACCAAACGATTCAGCTCATACACACGACAAACGAGCGCGCGAACAAAGCCTCAGACCCCACGCTGTTACTCGGTCTATTCGAACGCGGTTTAGCCCTGGGAACGGGCTTGAACGATGGCGACGACGAGCCCGACGAGAACGCAACCGAGCCATGGGTACAGGCCATTCAAGCCGGAGCTTCCGCTATCAAAGACATTTCGGATGTCGCAAAAATCAAGGCCATCGCTCAGCCAAAGCGGCGCCTTCGCCCTACCTTACTCAACGGGGCTGCTACCGGGGCCGCTACCGGGGCGCCCGCAAGCACGCCTGCTATTACCCCGCCCGCGCCCGCGACCGCTCCCACGTCGGCCGACCCTACCGAATCCGCGAAACGAAAGTTGCCCTTCGCGCGCTCGGAACTGATAGAGCTCGTAGCCCTCAAGCGCGCGATGGTCGCAAAAGGCCTAGACTTTACGGCCACACTGCGAAACGCTAGCGAATATTTCGCGGGCGGGGGCGCTGTTGACGAAATCGAATCAGACGACGACGACTCAGACAGCGCTGAATCGCCTGCGGGCTTCGATGCAGACGAGCCTGAAAACGCCAACGTGGACCACTAAGCATTTAGCCGAAAAGCCGCAAATGCAGGCCTTATGGGCCGCAGTCGAAGAGGACACCGGCAATCCGCTACTCGTCCATTTTCTAGCTCGCCTGATAGAAATCCAAAACGTTCCTGCGCGCGACCCAAAAGCGCTAGCGCGAGCGGTGCAACTTTACTCGGCCCGGAAAATCAAGTTTTTCCGCGAACGCCCAGAGCGTTTTCAAAGCGCCATGCGTACCGTGGCCTGGGGTATCGGGGATTGCGACGACAAAGCGCGGTTTATCGCGGCTTCGTTGCGAACCTTCCGCATTCCCGTGCAACTCAAGTTCCTTCACATAACCTTACCAAACGGGGCCGTGCTCGGTCACGTTTACCCTCTCGCGTGGCTTCCCGGCAAATCAGGGCGCTCTACCTGGCAGGCCCTAGAAAGCACGCGCGAATACCCTTTAGGTTATGACCCGGAGACAAAAGCCCTCGCAAAGGGTTTCAAAATCAAAACAACTCGCATAGGCGATAAGGGCGAAGACCTCACACACATTTGATTTTTCGTTTTTCGTCCTTATCGCCACTCGTGAAGCTCGCTTACGGGCCGTTGGCCCTACCGTTACTCAACTCGCACTAACTCACTCGGTTCAAAAGGATTTCGATATGGGCGGCTTGCAGTTCGACGACGACATGTTTTCTGATGATGGCGATGATGACGACCTTGACGAAGACGAGCACGACGCGCCCGATCTCGCGGCAGACCCCCGCCCGATAACCCCGCGGCCGTCGCCCGCCATCGTTCGAGACAAACCCTCCCGTCGATTACGGATGCGCCCTATGACACCTCGCATGATGCGAAGCCATCCCGAAGTTGTTTCTATTACCCTAACCCGAAACGACGGGCGGCAGCTCGTTTTCGTCAGGAGATAACCAGTGTCCTACAATCCGCAGCCAAGCAACCTTGATTTCGAAATGGGTAACCTTTTGGATAAGGCGAAAGGCGCCCTAAACAAAGTCACCGAATACACCATCACAAAGCCCTCCATGATGATAGGCGGCGCCATCGGCGGCAAAAAGGGGCGCGAACTTGGCAAGAAAATCGGCGGCTTCACTTCGACCGTGACAAAGCTTGGCGTCGGCGCGGGCGCGGCGGGACTCGCCGCGGGGCTTGCTCCCGCTCTTGCGCCCATTGGTGTCCCCGTAGCCACTGCACTCCTGGCCAAAAAGGCGCTTGGGAAGGGTAAGCTCGGCAGAGGGCTAACGCGCGCTGTTTCGGGGGGCGAGAAGATGCTGGGCGCCGAAAGCGGAGGCCACGCGGGCAACAAGGGCGGAGTGAGCCTGAGAGCACGAGCTTCCCACCGCGGCAGTGGGGGAAACGAAATAGCGGCAAAAGTCGCCGCGCTCTTGGTTGCGAAACTAGGCGGGCCTATCAACGAAGCGAACAAGGCTATCAAGCTCGCTGAACTACAGCGCGAGGCCACGTACGAACATCGTAAGCTGATGACCGATGCCGATTTCCGAAAGACCGTGCTCGAAGCCATTACCAAACTCGCGGTGGATGGTGACCGTAACTGTCAACGCACAATCAAAGTGTTGGTAGGGCGCTGATGACTTACACCCGCGAAGAACAGCACGCAATCAATACGGGGAACATCATGCTTTCGCAAGCTGGAATGCCCCTGATGACCGACGCGCAAGAGCAAGCTTTTATCCAAAAGCAACGGGCTAAAAACAGCCCGCCTTATCATGACGCCTCCATGCCGGGTGGAACTGGCGTCGCTATCGGGGTCGCGGCTGTGCTCGCCTACCTACTCTATCGAGCTTTCAAAAAATAGGCTGACTTCGCATGCGAGACAATCAAGGGCACGACTTCATTCTGCCCACCCTATCATTACTCATTTTCACAATCTCACTGCTCTACGCGATAGAGTATTTCAAAAGGTGACGTTATGCAGTTCGAAGGAATCGGCTTCTCAGCTAAACTCGGCATGAAAGCCCCCGTGGCAAAGTTCGGTGTCACTTCGGCCCTTACCAAATCGAAATCGCTCCATCCTCGCCCTACCGCTGCGCGCCCACCCACCTCTCCCACGATTCACCCGCCCGCGGTGCGCGCTTCGATTCAGGCGATTGCGACTCGGGTGCACGCTATGACGCCATCGGTACCCGTGGCTGTCATCGCGCGATCTATCGCGGCCAAACCCCCTACTGTCATCGCCAAACTTGCCGCCACCCCTCCCATGGCCGTGGCAGCACTCGTGCGCGCGGCAGTCACGCAAGAGCGAAAGGTTCAGGCGATTGCGACTCGGGCGCACGCTATGACGCCATCGGTACCCGTGGCTGTCATCGCGCGAACTATCGCGGCCAAACCCCCTACTGTCATCGCCAAACTTGCCGCCACCCCTCCCATGGCCGTGGCAGCACTCGTGCGCGCGGCAGTCACGCAAGAGCGCAAGGCGACCGTCAATCTGGCCGCAAAAATCAACGCCATTTCCCCGGCCATTTCAATCAAGAGTGCCATTACGCACCTCGAAGCAAAGCCGATTGAAGCGAAAAAGCAGCTTTCGGCGGCAATCTCAGCCGCGAAAACTCCCCTTGCACAAGCCGCAATCGCTCAGGTGCTCGCCCCCAAGGTTATCGCTTCGACCATCGGCGAGAAAATCAAACAGGCCGAGACCGCTATCAAGGCGGCCGGGCAAGTTCCGGTATCGCCCGCCTTAGCCGTAGCAATCAAGGCCGCGGCTTCGCACGGCGTGAAGCTTACCCCCGCCAGCGTGAAAGCCGCAGCTAACCTTATCGCGCAGCAACCCGCGCGCGCAGCACTCGCGGCCGGGCTTGCAACAAAAGCCGTGCTTTCGCTGGCGAAGAAAGCGCCCGTCATTCCGTCGTGCTCGGGCGCCACGATGCACGAGAAGGCTAAGCGAGCCGTAGCCCCTATCGCGCACGCTTGCGGGTGTCGCACCATGCCGGTGATTCACAAAATCAGACATCATATGTCAAAAAAGGGCTACCCCCATTTGACGACTGATAGCCTTCTCGCGAGCTTGTCAGACATGAACGACAGCTTAGAAAAAGCGGCTTTGCAGCGCCTTGCCACGCACGAACACTTGCAGCTCACGGGCAAAGCTGCTTTCGAGCACGATGTTTTGAAAAAGCTTGCGCGGCTTTCGAAGCAACTTCCGAACTGTCACCCGACCCGCACGCGCGCCCACCTGAAAATCCTGGGAAAAGTACACCGTCACGCGGCGGGAGGTCCTAAATGTTAGACTTCGAGCAAACCTTATTGGGCGGACCTCGCGCGAGACGAAATCCCCATACTCGGCACACGAGCCCCCATACTCGACCGAGCTTCATTACTCCTCGGCCCTCGCGATACGGAAACGATCGCGAACTAGGCATTTTCCCCCTGATTGCCGCAGCGATTCCCATGGTGACCTCGCTGGTGGGGGGGTTGCTTTCGAAAAAGGGCTCGAAGGGCGGGGGACCTCCGCCCGAGGCCGGCCAAGCGCAAAACGTGCTGGACCTGCTCACGAAAGCGATGGGAACGGACTCAACAAAGGGCGAAGTGTCCATAAAGGACGTGGTTCGTAACATTGTCGCTACCGTGCCTTCGCCCGTCATCGGCCAAGTAAAATCCGCGCTGAAAGAGCTGCGCGACTCGCAGAAAGCCGGGCGCGATTCGCAAGCGAACCTAGTCAATGCCGTCGACCTAAAGTTTGGCCCGCAGCTTCACGCGATGTTAGCTGGCGTGAAGGCTGCCCAGCTTCAGCGCGTCGCGACAAACGAGCACCGCAACCTGAAAGCGAAAGCCGACTTTCGTAACAATACCACTAAGTCACTCGCGGCAATCGGCTCGCGTTTGCAACAAATCGAAACGCGCCTGAACCGCTCCGCAATCGTCAATCCCGACCGCGTAGACATTCTTGGCGGCAAAAACCTACTCGATAGGTAATAATCCGCCATGCCACAACTCGAACGAAACGGTAACCCGCCATGACGCTCCCTCTAATCCCTATTGCAGCGGGCGCTACAGGCGTTGCCGCTGGCGTTGCTCTAAATCACTGGCTTTCAGACCCCGGTGATGTTTGGGAAAACAAAGCTACCTTCAACGCGCGTATGCGTGACATGTTTTCGCTCGCGCAAGCTCTCAATGATGGTTTTGCGACCTGCCCCACCTTCATGGCAAAGCGACCTCAGCTTGAAAGTTGGCGAGGCGCGCGAGACAACTTCGGTAAGTTTTATCGTGAAGTGGGCACTCTGAAGTACACGTCACCTAACGCAGGCGAAATCGCTCAAGCGAAAAGTTACGCTTCCAAACTATACTTCTGGACGGGCGAATACAACCGAGTGTGTTCGAAAGGCGCACCTCTCGACGCGCCCGGAGCAAATACCGACCCCTACGCGCCTCTAACCCCCACGCAGCCTACAGACTGGCTCGATGCCGTGAAATGGGGCGCCATCGGTATCGGCGGGCTTATCGCCCTAAAAACCCTATCTGACGTTTTCGGAAAGAGGCGCTAAATGGCAACCCCCACCAAACCACTCCTAACCGCGCGCTTCACCCTCGTAAACACTAGCCCATACTCGGTCAATCAAATCCTAACTATTTTCAGGGGCGAGCTTGAAAAGCTGGGGCTTCGCATTTACCAAACTCCCGCGATTCGCTCCTATCTTGCAAAATACACGACAAGCAAGGAAGGCCCCTTTGACGGCGACGATTCGAAATCAATATTCGAAACGATGCTGATTGCTGGCCCGGCCGGCAAGCCTCTTTCCATCGCAAAAGACCTCACGAATGACGCCAAAGGGTCTCGCCCGATTCTTGAACAGCGCAAACCTTACGTGACCGCCATTACCTGGAACATCGGCGGAAGCGACTCGCAGAAACTCAGCGACGCCCTATGGTCTATTCGAAAAAGCCGAGTCATGGACCAGGCTCACTACGTGGGCCTCGGATGGACACCCGTTGTCACGACTTGGAATCTCGCCCCAAAGCACCTTACCCCTTATCCCGACCGGCCCCCCATTCCCGCGGCTTTGCTACCCTCACCCAAACCCGCCCCTATCAAACCCGCCCCTATCAAACCCGCTCCCGAGCCCCCTCCGCCCCCTCCGGCGCCCGCCCCCATCATTTACCACGAAGCAAAGCCCTGGTTTCAACCATGGATGCTTTTGGTAGGATTCATGGCCATGTTCGCCATTACCCAAAAGGGCACGACACGTTCGGTAGCGAAATGACACGCCCGGCAACAGCGAAATGAGTTGGCCGGAAGCTTTCGCGACCGCGGCCGGCTTCATTACTATGGGGTCCGTGCTCCTGGCCTTGGCCCTGTCTTAGACACATGCACCTGGCCGCCCTTATCCCTGTACCCATGCCTTTTCTTTTACACTTGCCCGCGGAGCATGAGCAGAGGAGGGTTTTGGTGACGAAGGGGATAGCGGGCGCGAAGGGAGCGGACGCGAAGAGTAAGGGCGATTCAAAGCCGCGTAAGGTTGCGGCATGGAGTGAGGTCAAGGAAAGTGATGTGGTGGTAGAGGATAGAAATGGGAGCCCGATAAAAGTTGGGAGCATTGTAGAGATTATCGAAATCGGGGATAGCTATAAGGGTTTGTTGTATGTGGTGGGGATTGAAGCGGGCGGGGGCCGGAGTATGCGTTTACTGTTGGCGCAATCGCGGTGGGATAAGTGGGATTTCAAAGCGAGCCCTTCGCGCGTGAGCCTCAGGTGTTACGAACCGGTGAGAGGTAAGGGGGAATGAGTTTGCTCAAGTGAAATCGAGTGAGACATAATCCGCCCTTAGGTAGAGAGAGTAAGGGTAGGGCCAACGGCCCGTAAGCTAACCTCACGAGTGGCGATAAGGTCAAAAATGGTGGAATATCGGCCGCGCGTGTTGAGGGTGGTAGAAGGGGAAATCCGACCTGTAGGTTTTTATAGACCTTACCCTCCGGGTGTAGTAGACCGAGGGGGCCGGTATCTGGGGCCGAGTTTCGAAACGGACAAGCACGAGTTTGGGATAGTCGTGGAGGTTGACGGTCATGGGCGACGCGAAGCGGAAAGCGGATTATCGAAATCGAGCGCACGTAGTGGCTAAAGGTTTCTACGAAGGTAAACTTAGTCAACGAGACGCCGCTCGCATGCGCGAGGATAGAACCGCTCGCGAGCTGGCGCTTCCGGTCAATATGGCGGAGTTGCCAAGCGACGAAGCCGAGGAGGAGGTTAGTTCGTCGGGGCTTTGGCTCGTGCTAGTGGTGAGCGCGGTATTCACGGGCGCGCTTTGGTGGTTGTGGCCGTGATATTGTTTTGCAATAGCATGTTTGCCGAAGGCGAAAAATGCTCTATGTGCTCGGCTCCCGCGGCGCATAAGGTGGCCGAGGAGCAGTTTTCCGATGACCCGAATAATGGTGGGCAACGGATTAGGAACGCTCAGGCTGCCAGGCATGACTTTACGGCGTACCTTTGTTGTAAATGTTTTACGGTAGTGATGGGGCCTGCGGCTGTTCATTCGAGTAATGGTTGAAAGTTGAGTACAGGGTGAGCGCGACGGTAGGGCCAACGGCCAAACGAGACGGTAGGGCCAACGGCCCGTAAGATAACCTCACGAGTGGCGATAAGGACGAAAAATGCCGATTCGAGATAAGTTCCCGGCGGACTATTTTGACCGCAATCCGCTTGCGGGCGAGTCTCCGCAAAGCGCGTTCAAGCGATTGCAGTGGGGAAACGAGCACCGAAATCAGTGGCGGATAGAAGCGCCCGAACCCATGGCAGTTTTGGGAAGGTTAGCTAAGCTCGTTTTCGTCGGCGGCAAATCGCAACAGTTTCGCGACTGGCAAATGTTTGTTGCGGTGGGTACCAAAAGTAACAAGGTATACTTGGTGCCGATGGTCAAGCGTCGCCCGCTCGATTTCCCCGTCAACTTCAATCGTGGTTGCGAAGCCGTGGCAAAGTTGAGGAGGATAGACTATTACTCCGAAAAGGGTAATGATAATGGGTATTATTACCATGACCACGAGCCGCCATACCCGTTGTTATGTTCCAATGAGGGGCATTTCATCATTGAACCCGCGCCCCATAGAGGGGGCAGAAGTTATGCGGTCAATGACGAGGGGATTATCGGGTAGGGGCTATGAGTAATGTCAATAAGCCTAGTTTCAGCGGCAAGAAAGCTCAGGCCCTCACGAGGGTCAAAGTCACGCGTCGTAAGGTGAAAAAGCTTAGTCAACGCGAGGCCTACCGATTGCGAAAAGAAAGGGAGGGTAAGTGATAGAACCGATTATAAGTGACCGCGTGTGTAAGGCGTGCGGTTTGTGCTGGTGTAAAAATCATATGTTCGGGCTCAGGGGGAGTAAAGTACATGTAGGGTATTATCATCGGTGTGGAGCGTCGACGTCGGGCAAGTTCGACGGCGCGGGGGAGTTTAGCCGCGTGGACCTCGAAATGAACCCGCTTGAATGGGACGCTCCCGTAGGTCGTAGAGTGCGAGATGGATCAATCCGGCTGGCGATGTAGGTCTATAGAAAAAGATTGACGCGCAAGTCGAGCGCTAGTACGTGTAGAGTCTCTAGGTTTCGAAAATCAAACGCAGGTCGGGGACAATACGCAGGCTGTTTTGCCGCGTGATACCACCTAAAAATCGCGCTTTTTAGCGCGAAAAGGTGGTTTCAAATGTCCCGAACGATGTTCGTCAATCCTGGCTACTTCACAAACCCCAAGGGCAAGGGAAAGAAGGGCAAGAAGCGCGGCAAGAAGCGTCGCGGGTCCCATAGCCTGGGGCGCTTTGGCATGCGCGGGCGCGTCACCATGACCCGCCGTAACGCGGGGCTTTCGCCGTTCTTGCAGCAGAATCCGCTGATTCTGAGCAATCCCAAGCGCAGGCGCCGCGCTCGCAAGAATCCCATCGGGATTCCGAGCATGAAAAGCGTACTCGACACGCTCATGTCCGCAGGCGGCGGAGCGGGCCTCGCGCTTGTCGTAAACACCGTGGGCACGAGCAAGATTCAAAATGCTTGGTATCGGCGCGCGGCTCAGTTCGCGGCGGCAGTTATCGGCGGACAGCTCGTGTCGAGCTCAGCGTCGAGCGCCATGGGCTCAGCGTTCACGGGCGCGATGATGTATCCGCTTGCGCAAGATGTCGCGGCCGATTTGCTCGCGTTTGGCGTGGGCGCGGGCGCAGCAACCGCGAAGGAAGCGGACCTTGACGCGCTGGCCGCGGACCTCGAAGACGTGCTGGACGACATGGACGGCGAAGGCAGTTACGACGAGGGCGACGAGCTTTCGGCCGATGACGAAATGTACGACTGGTGAAACGTGGCGTGACGTGACGGGTAGGGCTCAGTCGTAACATTTCAAAAAGGGTGAAGCGCGAAATAGCTCGGAATACGGTAGGGCCAACGGCCCATAAGTAAACCCCTAGAGTAGCGCCAAGTACAAAACTGCTAACGCAGAGGGAGTTTCAAAATGGCTGTTTCGCTTCAAAAGATGGTTGACGCTCAGATTGCCAAGGTGCTTGAGCGCGGTAGTCGGTACGGACGGTTTGACCAGATTCGGCAAAGGCATTTCTGGAGTAGCTATTTGTTCGCGGGTTTCGCGGGCACGAGCATTCCTGCGGGCCCTTACGACCTGTTCAAGATTCCTTCGGGCCAACAGGGCCAGGGATATCCGATTCCGATGGCCACGCGCGAGACGAACTGGCTCGGGGCAGGACGTGTGCCAGATAATCAAAACTTCGTGATTTCCGAAATCGGTGTCACGGTCAAGCGGCCTCCGGCAAACCCCCAGGACGAAGGTCCTGGCACGGCGTTCGTGACTGCGCCCCCTAACGGCATCGCGGGAAACATGACCGCGGCTCAGGTCGCCCGAATCAATGGTGTGGTCCCTATCCTGGCAGCGGACGCGCAAGCAATCCTCTCGGGTATGATTGTTGAGTTTGGATTCCTGACAAACTCGGTCCCGCTCGGGTATTGCGGAGACTTTTCGCAAGCGGGCGGAAACTACGCCTTCTCGCCTGCGTATTATGCGTCCACGCAGCAAAATGTGGCTGCAACTGACAAAGCAGGTCGCCAGCGCGCAGGCGACCCGACGAACGGCGTTCCGTGTGCGGCATTCCGGCGCAAGCTGGAAGTCCCGATTCTGTTGCAGCACGGCGAAAGTCAGTTCATGCGCCTGAACGTTCCCAAGGCGATTCCGATTCGCTCGCTTGCCGCGGGCTCCTCGGGCTGGTTCGAAGTTCGAATCGACTGGTGGGCTTCGGAGTCGTTCGCGGAAAAGAGCTGAGCTGAGTAGAGGGTAGTTTCAAAACCAAACCTAACGGTTTACCAGGAGTTTCAAAATGGGTCTACGTTCTATTCAACAGGGTATCAAGAAGCAGGCAAGGCAAGTCCTTGTTACAGGTTCGCGATTCAAGCGATTTGACCAGATTCGTCAGCGGCATTTTTGGAGCACGTATCGCGTGAGCACAAATGCGGCCGGGTTCGTCAACTCGGGCACCTTGGATTTGTTCACGACACCTTCGGGCCAGTCGGGCCAGGGGTTCGGCACTCAGCTCACGCTGCGCGAAACGAACTGGCTAAGTGCGAATCGCGTTCCCGATAACCAGAACTTCGAAATCACGGAACTAGGCGTGCAAGCGATTACCGTGGACACTGACACGGACACGCGTAGCAACTCGCCTTACCCGAGCGCAATCGAAGACGAGTTTTTGCGAAACACGAGCCTCGCGATTACCTATTTGACGAACCAGGTACCGCTCGGCTTGTGCGTCGATTTCTCGCAGGCGTCTGGCGCGATGGTGGGCGAATATCACCCCTGCGTGCCGCTCGCGTACCCGGACGCGGCAGCGAGCCTTGGCAACAACGGAGTGCCCGCGGAAAATACCATTCCGACCACGGACACGTTTTACACAAACGGGTTTGCGGCCCCTGGCCTTCGTCGGAGATTCAAGATTCCGATTCTTTTGCAGCACGGCGAAACGTTCAAGTTTTCGTACCTGGTTGACCCCGGTCGCGGGTCGTTCCTTGGAACGAACGTGACGCTTGACGTTCGCATGGATTTCTGGGCTACGGAAAGCTTTGTCGAAAAGAGCTGATAGGCCCCGAGCGCGCGATAAAGGGCAGGTCGGTTATACTGGCCTGCCTTTTTTCATGGGCTCGTGTACCCATTTGAATGAGTTATCAGGAGGAAAGCTAATGTTTACCTGGCCGACTTTGGAGCTAACGGAATATGAGCGTCGATGGGTGCGGACGTACAAGGAAGGGCCGTATCCGGGTGTTCTCAGGCGCGCTTACGAGGTATTTTTCAACACCGTGGCGGACCCTCTCACGCCTGGCTTGGAAGCCGTGAAGCTTCAAGGCTCAGTGCAAATCGCGCGCCGCTCGCGCGTGTTCGGGCTCAGTTTCGCGGGCAATCTCGGGAGCTGGCGATTGCAGATTGAAACGGCGAGCGGCGAGCAAATGACGCCGCGCAGTAATGACGGGTATCCCATCGTTTCGAGCATGATTGCCGGCTCGTGCTGGAATGCGCTATCTGCGTTAGGTGACCAGGTAATGATTGCTCAGGTCAACGCTGATGGCGTTCAAAATAGTTTGTTTTTCGGTAGTTCGACCGAAGGGCCGCTGTTGATTGACCCGAACTGGGAACTTTCACCGAATGAAACGCTAAGGTTTATCGGTACGCCGTTTGACAATCAACTCAGCGCACAATACCCGCCCGACCCTCCGGCGGTAGCTCAGAAAATGCTTTCGATTGCGGTGCATGTTTGGGAGTTTCCCGGCATGGACGGCAAGAGCAAAGAACCGGGTTTGAAAAACAAGAAAGCAGGCTGAGCTATGTCATTCTGGCCAAGAATGAAGCTTACCAATGGTGAGCAACGTCAGGGAGTGCAGAAGTATTTTGACCACGAAAAAGGCGTGCGCGGAGTATTGCGCAAGATTTATCCGGGACAGCTCGCGCTCACGCAGACGATTCGATTGCCCACCTTCAACTTTCAAATCGCGCGTAGGTGTCGCGTGTTTGGATTGACGGCGAGCGGGGATATCAATCAGTTCAAGATTCAGATACAGGATTCGAGCGGTGAGCAGTATTTGGCTCAGCCGATTACTTTGGCGTCCTTGCTAGGGGGTTATGTAGATATCCCCCCGCCGCCTTATGCGGCGGCGCCCGTAGGAAACGCGGGCGGGTTTCCGCCCCTTTTGACCTCCGCGGGTACCACGCTCGGATGGAGCTACCCTCTTGGAACGCCAAGGACAAATGCGCCCTTGATTTTCGAGCCGAGCATTGTTTTGGATTCTAATCAGGTGTTGACGATTACAGGGTATTCGTTGACCGATTACCAAAACGTCAACTATCGAGTCGATATGTGCTTTCACGTTTGGGAGTTTCCATCGTGGAAGGGTGGGCCTGCGTGAACGGCTTCAAAGACATGTTACGGGCCGCTGCGTTGATTGGTACTGTTTTCAGTATCGCAGCGGCCCTGACACGTCACAAAACCGTCGCGGTAGACGCGGCAGAAAAAGCCAAAACTAAACGCGCGCTTGTTCGCATTGAGAAAAAGTTAGGGGCTATCAATGCAAAGCTCTGAGTTGCCGAGGCATGCCGCGCTCGTGTGGACATGGGAAGGCAAGGCGTATAGCTTGCCATTGTCTACGCAAGATGTTTTGCAACTTGCGCGAGCCGTCAATGCCGAGGGATACCCACAAAATGGAGTCGCGTGGGCGCTGGTTCAGCGCGCGGCATGGCTCAAGACAAAAGGTATCGAAATCAGTCTGGGCAGGCTCGTGCAACAGTATGCGCAGCCTCTAAACCCGCGCTGGTTTCCCGAGGGTGATTTGCACCAAAAGCAGGTTGCGGGGCTAGTTGCGACGGGCAAGCTCGACGAGGCCAAGGCCGAAAATCGCGCCGCAGACACCCGCAAAACGAAGGCGGGAGCCTCGTGGGCGGACCTTTCGCCAAGCACGCACGAGGTTATTCGCGAGGTTCTTTCGGGAAAGGATGCGAGCCCAGTCGTGGGAGCGGTACATTACTGGGCAACCCGAGGCGATGATTTTTCAACTAATCAGGTGCGACGGCCCGACCTCATTTTGTTGGATAGGGGCTTTGGGTATCAGAAAACTAATGTTTTCTTTGCGGTGCCTGGTAGCCAGCATTTCGGAGGGGTGGCAGTTATCAATGGTAATGAGTCATTCCCGCCCGACGGGAATCTAGTGATGGCTGGCATGGGCTCAGGTCCTATCATCGCGGGGTTAGCTGTTTACTTCGCGTGGAAATGGTTGTCATGAGAGAAAAGAAAAGCGGAAGTGAAAAGGTAGCAGCGGGCGAAAACTCGACCGTTATCGAAGCGGGCTTTGTGCTCCCTTCGCAAAACTCCGAAACTAAGCTTGGGCCTGGTTTGTACTCCATGAACAAGCGGTGTAACGTGCCGTTTGTTAGCTTAGTAGGGAGCGCTGGCTTTCGAAAAATGTTCTCATGGGGCGAGCTGGCAGAAGTGCCGGTGGGGCAAATAGTGAGCATTCATAACGCTAGCTTTCATGGTGGCGATATCGTGCTCAACAAGGGTGGGGATATCTGCAATCGGCCGAGCCGGATTTCTGTTCCGGTCGAGATGATTATGTCAATGACCGCGCCGGGTTTCGAAGGCGTGCAACCGTTATGGACTAATAGTTACCCGTGCGATACGCGAGGAGCAAAGCGCGCGTATCTGAACGTCGATGCTTTCGTGAATCCGATTTCCGTAGTTAGCGGTGGTGGTCCTCTTACGGCTTTCATTCGAGGCCGCAGGATAGCAGGCTCCATGAATACCGAAAGTTCTTTACGAGCTTTCGGGCCTCCCTGGGGGCCTGGTGTAGGTTTCTTGAGCGCTATTGAGGTTCCGGTCAATACCACGCTAAACTATATTCCGTTTGGGCAAGGGGCGAGTTTTAGCGGAACAGATACTAGGTCTCACAATCTGCTGGACGCTGGCGACATTTTCTTTCTGTTTCCAATCGGCGCCATTCTTGCGGATGTAATGACGTGGCCTGCGGATTCTGGCGTGTTTTCATTCCCGACAGGAAAACGTCCAGCTCCTGGAACATGGTTTGTGATTGAGTATGAGTAGGGGGAGTCATGTTCAAATCTATTGCTGATAGTTTTCGGGCCTTCAAAAAGCCGGGCAGCGGGGGAGACTTTACCTCTAATGCCATTCTAAGCGACAATCAATACGTGGGGCCAGTTGTTGAGAATAACAACAATATTGACCCGCTGGCCGACAACTACGGCAATCAATGGGTAAGGGATGCGAGCGACCCCCAGGCGTATCAAGATGCAGGAAATCTATCGTCCATGTCGGTTATGCCGACCGCTCAGGCGTGGAGTAGATTTCCTAACTTTGACGTGCCGCAAGCGCTGGGATATTGGATAGGGCAAGCCACTATAGCTTTCGGTGACCCGCCCGTAGGAGTGCCGAGCGCGCTTTATGACATTAGAGTAAGCGCGTTTGTGACTGTCGGGGGAGTGCCTCAGGTTTGGTCTGCATCGCCATTGTATCTGTTTATATATGCCGGGCCTGGTGTTGCCGGCAACAATGAGGGTGTGTATCCCGTAGCGGGATCGTTTCCCTCGTTTAGTTTGCCTATCCCCCGACCTCCCGAATATTTGCAATATACGCCCGGAGTAAAAACGCCGCTCAACGCAGTAAACGGGCTTGGGGGAGGTTTCGGGCTTTTCCTGTCGAGCGACCCCTTTGTGTACCTTCAGCCCGCGGTAGTGGGCGAAAGCTACTTTTTCGGGGTTGACGTGTCGTGGGCTTACTACAAGTAAAAGGTGGGGTGACGTTATGGCTAAGAAAAAGGCGAGTAAGAAAAAGGCTACTGCGCGGCGTAGTAAGACTCGCGCGAAGGCCAGCGGGCGCAAGGCGATGAAGGTCGTTTCGCTCAAGAGCGCGCTGCATATGGTCAAACGAGCCGAGCGCGCGATTGCGGTGCGCGGTATCAAGCGCAAAAATCCGCTCAAGCATTTTCCGAAAATGCCAGGGCGCGGCAGACCCGAGAAGGAACGCACGTTCGAAATCACAACCGTTTTGCACGGTGGAGCCGTCGCGCAACGAAAGGTCAAGGGTACCTGGGGCAGCGTGGCCAAGGGAGTCAATCGCATTATGCAAAAGAGGCATAAGACGAGCTCCGGCATGAAAGCGGTCAAAGAAATCCTGGTTGACGACGGGAGGTAAGGCGTGCCCCTTTACGGTTATGCGGACGGGCGCAACTATCTCCTGATGCCTGTAGCGAGCGACGACCCTAAAGCGCTATCGCTAAACGGGAAGGCTTATACAAAAATCGTAGGGGGGAAAGCTCAGCTCTTTTTCGAAAGCGACGACGGGACGGTGTATCAGGTTACGCCGGGAGTGCCCGCTCAAGCCGCGCCATTTGCGGTATGGAGGGCCGGTGTGCCCTCGACGGGCCAGTTTTTCGAAACATGGGCAGAACTAGAGCCGCTGATAGCCTCTAACTTTGGTAACATTACCATTTTCGTAGACAGCAGCATCGCGCCTTGTGAGGTGCCGATTGTAGCTGATACAGAGTTGTTTGGGCGCACTAAGTTTCTAGCGTATGATAATAATATCGTAACTGGTTCTACGTTTACGATACTCGACGGCGGGAGGATTAGAAATCCGTACACAGTCCAAGGTATAAGGATTACAGTTGTCGCGACTGCAATATCACCCATTTTGCTAGATATACCTGGGCAACAGTTTATCCTCCGCGAAGGGGGTAGATTGCAGCTAGATGACGGCTCGACGGTTCCCGCTATTTCTATGACGGGCAACTTTAGCGAAATCGCCAACTTCGAGGGCTCAGCGCTCTTGAGGGGCGGAGCTGTTCCGCCTTTAGTCCCCATTGTTGGCCTGGCACCTGGTATCGCCGCGCTGTATTTTAGGATTTCTATAGCCGGAGACTCTCAGGCGAGTAATAGCTATTCACAACTCACGTTCTCGGGCGATGGTACTAACTTTTTGATAATCGGGTATGATTCTAGCGCGCCTCCCGTATCTCAGACTCTATATACAGGCGGACAGTTATTGTTGGGAATGAGTCAAGCCAGCGCTACCACGTACGATGATAGTATTGCGACGCCTAGTCTCGGGCAGACGACAACTCAGGCCGCGATTGACGTGCTCAAGCGTCGAGTTGTCGGTTTTGGTAATACCGCGTCAAGGCCTGCAATACCTGCCGATGTAGACACGGGAGGAATGTATTTCGACACGGATTTGGGATATGCCATAAACTCGAACGGTGTCGTTTGGGTCAATGCAGCGGGAGTGCCTGTATGAGCATTGAGTTTGCGATAGAGGTTATCCGACTGCCCGAACAAACTACGCCGGGGATTACCGCGGACGTGGGGAAGCTTTACACAAAAGACGAAAGCGGTGTCACGGAGCTTTTCTACCTGAAAGATGATGGCACCGAAGTACAGCTCTCCGATAACCTCCGGCTAGTGCTTTACGAAAGAATAGGCAACCCGCCAAGCATCACCGACGCGGGACAGCTCTACACGAAAGATGACGCCGGGGTGACGCAGTTATATTATGAGGCCAGCGACGGTACGGTGTACCAGGTCACTCCTCCTATCGCGGTACTGCCGAATATCTTACCGTTGCCGGGTATCGTACCCGTGCCGCCGACCGTCGTAAACACCGCGCAAATGTTTTGCAATCTCGACGGGGCGGCTTACCAAGCGCGCGTTGTCGATGACCTTGGCGTAGTAAGTCAATATTCGGGCGATGCCTTTTTTACGACCGTTCGAACAGGCGGCCCCACCGGCCCACGGTGGTCAAGCGGCGCGGGAACACCCGAGGGTGTTCTAGTCGGCAACGTTGGCGACCTGTACAGCGACACGGCGGGGGGCGCGGGAACGACGTTCTACGTCAAGGAATCGGGCGCAGGCAATACAGGGTGGGTGGCAAAATGAGTGAAAGACCAGTCCATTCAATCAGACCGTCTAAGAGCCAGCCACCAGGCGCGCAGAGGTTTCTTGCGATGCTTATGGTGGACCCTTGGTTTTTAGTGTTTCGATTAGTGGCTACTATTGTCACGAGCGCGACCGAGGCTGTTTTGAAACACCGGGAAACGCGCAAGGCTAAGAAAGCATGCAAGACGGTCAAGCCGGGGGATAAGGGGAAAAAGTAATGCCGCTATATGGTTATGCTGACGGTCGTAACTACCTCCTGATGCCAGCGGCGAAGGATAATCCCTTGGCGCTTTCCATGTCAGGGAAGCTTTTTACCAAAGAGGACGCGGGGATAGTTCAGCTATTTTTCTTGGATGATGATGGGGTGGAACACCAGCTTACTCCGGCAAGCCCAGGAAGTATTTATCCGTATCAGCTACCCATCATTCCGTTTTCCCCCGCGCCCCTGGCCATGAATGGGAAGCTCTACACTCGCGAGTTTACCCCGCCCGGAGGGGGCGAAGCGTGCCTTTGCTTCATGAGTAATGCAGGCGTCGAGTACGTTTTGACTCCGGGTTATAACCAGGATTTCGCGCCTGTAGTAATGTCCGAAGTGGCCATCATTCCAGCGGTGCAAGCGAATAAAGGGCAGATATACGCAAAAGACGTGGCGGGGGTAAGTCAGTTATTTTATTTGGCTGATGATGCTACGGAAACGCAGCTTACCCCGCCCAATGCGGCAACGTACCCTTTCGAGTGCCCGGAAACAGCGACGCCTGCGCCGGTTGTGAACGTGGGTAAGGTTTACAGTAAAGATGTGGCGGGGGTTAGCCAGTTATTTTATTTGGCTGATGATGCTACGGAAACGCAGCTCACCCCGCCCGGCGCGGCAACGTACCCTTTTCAGTGCCCGGAGACCGTTACGCCTGCCCCAGTCGCGAACGTGGGTAAGGTTTACAGTAAAGACGCCGCGGGGGTTAGCCAGCTTTTCTATTTGGCTGATAATGGCACAGAGTACCAGGTAACCCCGCCAAGCCCTGGCGGAGTGGGGACACTGGTAGTCGCCACCATCGTTGACCCGGCCGCGGGCCCCGTGGTAGTTTTGCCGGGAACGCTCGTGCCGCTTTTTCTTTCTGCCGTCGATTCGACCATTACTTTTGCAAATGGAGTGAACGATGGCGATAGGGCCGCGGCAGTTTGCTATTTTAGTGGGGGGCCGACCGGGGGAAAGATTTTCATAAACCGAGGGCTAAATATTAGTAGCTCTATGTGGAATCCGGCTAATCTATATTTGGATTATACGCCGGGCCAGTTGAAAGCTATTACGTTTGTCTGGTCTAACTTCTATCTGTTTTGGGCGCTCGAATCAGCGAGCGTCTACTGATTGAGTGGACGGCGAGCACGAGACGCGCTAGGGTGAAGTGTCCGGTGTTGTTGTTGGCACACGCAGTTTGCCCCCCAGGCTAGAGCGGCCCCCTAACCCGTTGCGGCTCTAGCCTGGGGTGCCCCCTTCCGCTCAGGACGCAAAAAAGCCCGCGCCATGGAACAGGCGCGGGCTTTCGCAATTCTGGCCGAGCTGAGTGGTTACTCGTCTTCGCCGTCCATGGGGTCCAGGAGGTCTACGCCCTCAGGGATTTCAAGCGAAAAGGTTTTCATGTCCCCTTTCGGCGAGTCCACGGTGCCCGTGTAGGTCAGGGTGACGTGCGTTTTTTTGGGGACCTGAGCCATTTTCGTTTCTAGGGATTTGCCGGTCACGGACCATCTCTTACCCACGCTGTCCTTGATATGGTACGCGCGGAAGGTCCCGCGCTTGCCGCCCGTGACATCCTGGCGCCCCATGTAGATGCCGGCTAATATTTCCCCTTCCGCGGTAGGTTTCCAGGCTTCTGCATACGTATCTTCGACTACTCTCTTTTTCGGTTCCATGCTGTTGACTCCGCGTGCTGTTGTTGTGATAGGAACGCGCGCAGCCTAGCTAGGCTGCGCCCCTCGCGCAAGCGACGCGCTGCGCGGCATTCATAGGATGGGGTCGCAGCGTCCGCGAGGTCCCATCGTTCGTGGGGCGTATCGCGCGAAACAGCCCAGGGATTAGGTGGGCTCATGTCGCGCTCGCTTTCTGGTAGTGGTTAGGGCTGTTTCGGGAGCGGGAAAGACTTGATTGCGGCGTATCCGATAACGGTAGCGCCCGCGGGCGCCTTCGCCCGGAGCCAGTCGGGGCCGCGTGATTTGAGCGCGTTCAGCAAAAATCCCGAATCTTCGGCCTCGCCCTTTGCTCCGCCTTGGCCCTTTGCGGAAACGATGAAGCTTGAGCCGTTCACGGGGTGGTGGATTGCGACGAAGTAGCGCCCCTCTAACTGGTACAGCACCGCGTGGGGGGCCGTGGGAATGGTCCCGGGGACGCGCCCGTCGGTGTTCACGGGAGTGGAAGGGGCCGTTTCGATTTCGGTGTCGTCGTCGTCAAGAGCCGCTGCGTGGCCATTCTTGGGGGCCGCCTTGGGGGAAGTGTCGCGTGTGTGCTGAGTGCTGGCCATCGGTGTTTCCTTTTTTGTGAGATGTGAGACTTTAGGTATTTGTGCGTTGCGTGTCAATGTGTGCGAGCGTTTTTTCATTTTGGCCCCAGGGATTGAATGTAGAGCACGGCGCAGCCTTCGCCGCAGAACTGCGGGTCATAGGGCGCGCCTTCGCGATGATGTGATCGCACTGGTTTGCGACAGTACAGGCATTCATCGATTGAGATGGTAGTCATGGCGTATATAGGGGTTTCGGATTCGTCCCATTGTGCGTCGCCCCATTGTGGTAATAAGTCGTCTTGTAGCCATTCCTGTATTTGTCGCTCAGACCATTTGTCCGGAAGTATGAGATATTGTATCGCTCGAAAACCCTCATAGAGCGCTAACAGGTCGGACACTTCGAAACGATGCAAGAACGTTTCGTCGCAGTCGGCAAACGCGCGCACTGCGTTCCGTAGGGTGTCTATGCCTGGCATGCGCCGGAGGTCCCGAGGCGCGTGGTATCTGCGGCTCATATGAGCCCCAAACGTAAGAGCCACGATGGGTGGCCGTGGGGACAAATACCGTCGGGCTCTATGTCGCACCCATCGGTAGCCTCGCAAACCGAGTCATAGGTCCACTCTTCGATTTGTTCTTCGGAGGGTGTAGGAGTCGTGGGGGGAGGGTATTTTTCGCGCTTCGAAGGTGTTTTGGGCGTCGCGGTTGTTTTGGGCATTTTTGTAAATCCGGTGTTGTTTGTTGTGGATAGGGTAAGGTTAGCAGTAAGGTGTCAGGAGGAAAGGGTAAGGTTAGCAGTACGGTGTCAGGGGGGGAGGGTAAGGTTAGTCTCGGTCAAAGGGTATTGCGCCCGAGTTTAGCGCTCTACATATCGCGCGAGCTATATAGTCACCTTCGACGGGTTTTGTTGCGCCCTCGCGAAGGATTGTGATAAAGGCTTT
>Ga0315277_10003072_pt1 | contig 22874 bp, 19 predicted proteins | sample YL17G05_15_MG_FD_203695 | JGI IMG/M metagenome (GOLD analysis project Ga0315277, IMG submission 203695) | Sediment microbial communities from Yellowstone Lake, YNP, Wyoming, USA - YL17G05_15 | ecosystem: Environmental > Aquatic > Freshwater > Lake > Sediment | place: USA: Wyoming | collected...
TGACAACCTTAGCGCTTTCTTCCATTATCTTCTTTGCTGCCTTTAACGATTCGCCTTCAACAGTTAGTCTTATCAGAGGCTCCGTGCCTGAAGCCCTGATGAGGACCCATCCGTTCTCGAGGACCAGGCGAAAACCGTCAACTTCAGAAGAATTCTTGTGCTTTGGAAAGACTGTTTTCAATCTTGTTCCGACTTCTTTCACCGTCGATTGTTTCGTTTCGTTCTTGCAGGCAATTTTCTCTCTTAAGATATGGTACTGCGGTGTTTCGGACACAAATTCTGCGAGAGTCTTGTCTTCTTGCTCTAAGGCTTTCAGGAGCAGCAGTGATGAGAGTATCCCGTCCGGGCAATAGTGAAAACCCGCATGTACCCAAGCGCCGCATGGCTCTCCCCCAAAAGCAGCCTTGTGGTCTTTCATCGCTTTTGAAACGTAAACATCGCCGACCTTTGTTCTGATGACTTCTCCACCCTCTGCTTCAACCATTTTTTCAATACACATCGACGCTTCAACGTTAGTAACTGTGATTCCACCGCCCTTTTTCTTAGTCTCGTAAGCCGCATATGCAGCCAAGACTCGGTCAAAATCCGCAAAATTCCCCCCGCTGTCGATGAAGGCAGCCCTGTCGCCATCGCCGTCGTAAGCCACACCGACATCTGCACCAAGCTGTTTGACGATTCTCGCCAGAAGATTTAAGGATTCAGCAGTCGGTTCTGAGCTTCTGGCCGGAAAGAACCCATCGGGCTGCGCATTTACTGCTGTCACCTTGCATCCCAGATTTTTGAAAATCACTGGAGCAAGGCTGAACGTCGCCCCGCACCCGGGGTCAAGTACGACATGCCAATCCTTGTCCAACGTCAGATTCTTCTCTATCATTTCCGCGTATAGACTGCTTCTGTCCGCATAGTTTGCTTGTCCAATGCTTTGCCAGTCAGCATACCTGAAACTTTGGTTCTCAATGATCTTCTCAACCTCATTCTGGCTGTTCTCATCGTATGCCAAGCTGTCGCTGCCGAAGATCTTTACACCATTGTACTGCGGCGGGTTATGTGAAGCAGTGATCATCAAGCCAGCTTCAGCGCGCAGCTCCTTCGTTAAAAACGCCAATACAGGGGTCGGCACGATGCCCATGCAATGCGCAGCTGCCCCACTTGCTAAAGAACCTGAGACAATTGCATCCTCAAACATTAAGCCTGAAACTCTCGTGTCTCGGCCTACAAGCATCTTTTTTGCTCTTGAGAGCTTTGCCACCGCTAAACTTATTTGAGCCGCTAACACGGGCGTTAACTCAATGTTGACTAAGCCTCTAGCCCCTGAGGTTCCAAACAGACTTGGCTTCAAACGTGAAACTTCTCCAACGTGCTCGCTTGTTCCTATGGTTAAAACGCTTAAGACGTTTAAATAGCTTAGGCGAGGCCGTTCTGTGAAGTCTTCGTCGGATTAGGGGTTCATGTGAAAAATCGTCGGATGCCTTTTCCGAAACGAGCCCATAGTGTTCGCGGGGCGAACAATAGATTCTTTCAAAACGAGCCAAATGCGGATTTTGATTCATATGGAGAAAAATGCCAAAACACACATGTTCACCTAGGTTACTGTTTTTTTACAAAATCCTATTTTTAAACTATTTATGCTACTTCTGACAAACAACTGATGGGAGGTGAGTCAAATGGGTGAGCGGTTTGAAATCAAGAAATCAACCAATGGTCAGTTTTATTTTGTTTTGATCGCACCAAACAATGAACCTATCGCGACAAGCGAAATGTACAAAGAAAAAACCAGTTGCAAGGATGGTATAGCTTCAGTCAAGAAGTATGCATTCCCCGCACCGATAGTCGATAAGACTCTCTAGTTAGGATGGAATTTCTCATCTTTTTAGCGAGTACCCATTTTTCTTCTGAGGGGTTCTATTAACTTGTCGTCAGAGGGTTTTGGCTGTTAACTTTCGTCTGATGACTCTGTTTCTCCGCGAGACTTTACGTTAACTGGACGGCGTTATCCTTAGAAGAAAAATATCAATGCTCATCACCCGACTTGCACCACGAAGGCTAATCACCCGATGATAGACCAGAACCTAAGCGAGGCGGATCTGTTAACTCTTAGGGTCTTGTATGGAATAGGCCATGTCCATGTTAACCAAAGGGGCTTTTATGGAGTTCTGTTAACGTATTCAATGAAAACAGTCAAAGAGTAGGTGAAACTGCCGTTGTCCTATGACTTTAAATATAAGTTATAACTAACATCCCAAAATACAACTATAAGGGAGGTGGTTTAGGTGGCTAGATTTTTGGTTTTGTGGCGTTTAAGTCCCGTAGCACCATGGCCTACAGACCCTTCTAAGCTCTTAGAACTGGAAGAGAAGATATGGGCAGGCATAGATGGACTAATGAAGAAGGGCGAGATTGAAGAGTTTGGGGTTTTCCCAGATGGATACTCTGGATACGCAATCGGCAAAGGGGAAACTGCAGATCTCTATAGAAACGTGAGCATGTTCCAACCTTACATTGTCTCTGAGGTACATGAGATCATACCATACGAGAAACACAAAGAAATCATAAGAGCAGTTCTAAAAGCTCAAATCGCAGCAATGAAGTAAACCTTCAACCTTAGACTATATCCTTCCTTTTTTCATAGCAAGTCTTTATTCTGCCATTTTGAGTTGGCTAGTAATTCAGGAAAAGTTTCCATCATTCAAGTCCCGAAGAGTTAACAGAACCGGCGAGGCTATTCGTACGCTCTTTTCAGTGTTCGAATGTTGACGTACTATCGGAGCACGAGTCGTATGCATGTCCACACGATGTCGCCGAATAGCAGGGCTGTTATCAAGCCTGCGAGAATGAAAATAAGCATGGGCAGTCCAGGTGTTGCCCAGACTCTGTCAGGTATCGTTCCGTTTTCCACAGCGCCGCTGATTCTTCCCACTATTTCGGCTCTTCCCTCGTCTCTGGGTACAATAATAAGCTTCCTCTTCCAGTTCTCTCCGCTTCTTTCTATGTCTTCCATCGGGTATATGTGCCATTTCTCCTTCAGCTTGTTTGTTGAAACTTTGTATGCGGTTATCATGACCAATATTCTCTTGCCTATTGACTCTTTTCCGTGGTCTCCCTCAAACAGTTGTTGATGCGTTCTAAGCCGCCAAAATAGATTGTAGAAAAGAATTGCCACGGCCGTGAAAGCGGCAAACAGCACGGAGTTGCTGAAGACTGTTATGGGGAAAAACCTCTGCGCGATCGGTGAGTTTTCGACCGCGGTGGGCAGTGACAGCTTTTCAGGATAGAACGGCAAGGCAAGCGCGAGGCACATCAGGGCTTTTGCGTCAGCACCCCCGAAGCCTCCAGAATAGAACAACAGAAGTCCAAGCGCGGCTGTGATGCTGAAGCATATGCCGTATAGCAGAAGCTGCGTTGACCCGTAAAGAACCAGTTCCACAAACGTCAGTGCGAAAGCAGGCGGTGCAAAGAGAGCCCAAACCTTGTTGCTCACTTCGCGGGTTTTATAGTCACTCCATGAGGCATAAAAAAGGAATAGTAAAGCTATTGCCGTTCTAGTGATATCGAGTATCATCTGCATGGTGGGCACCGTTGAAAGGATTATTGCTTTTTCGTTTCTGGATATTTAATGGTTAGGATACTAGGGTACTGTTAAGTCTTTTGAGCAACTATGATCTGAATTTTTGCATTTTCCTCGCCTCTTCTCAGTTCTCCAACCTGAGCCAAGAGATTTGTGTGTTAGGGGTTAACCAGATGCGTTCTTTCATTGATTTGTGGCCTGGGATTTGTTCGTTTGTTATAACAGGAAAACTTTGAAATCTTCTTGTACTGATTATACAAGTGATACTGATTGCAGGAAGAGTGGAAATATGAAAACACTAAGAATATCGGAAGATGCCCATCAGAAACTCACATCATTACTCGGCGAGTTGATGGCTCAAACCCGCAAGATGCAGACATACCAAGACGCTATAAACGCGTTAATCAACGAATCAGTAATGCTCCCGCCTGAACTTCTTATGCAGATACAGAGCTTCATAGAAGAAAACAGGCAAATGGGCTTCACTACGAAGGAGGAATTCATACGTGATGCGATACGATTTAGGCTTACGTCGTTGAAAGGAGATTACGAGTTCATGGAGATTCCTAAAGACCAGTTTGACATGTTTGATGAGGCAGTCAAAGAAATGAACACTCCCTATCGCGGTGCAGTTGAGTTCATAAGCGCACAAATGAAGGAAACCCTAGAAAAATACCAAGAATGGAAGAAAACATCCAAGAGAAGATAAGCGCGCGCTCACGATCTCTGCATTCCGAATGGTTAAAGCATTCGCTAGGAGCTGAACAGTCGCCACAAAAGAATGATAGGCTGATTGACTGCACGCTTTGGATGTTGTGGTTAAGTTGAGGCTACTATTTCGTAGATTCGGATGGCTACTGTTGCGAGGAAAAGTAGGCCAAAGGCTAATGCTGCGTACCTTAGTCTCTTCGTGTCTGCAAGAATCGTTGCTGGTCCATCGTATGCGGATATTAGTTGTGCACTTATCAAGAGTATTATTGCTGTTATGGCAAGCCAGAGGCTGATACTCCAGAAGGTGAACGGGGGCAACTGCATCCTTATTCCTCCAGTATGCGGTACCGGATCCTTGTCGCTCCATCCTGGCTATGCTCATCTTTTTCTATTGTTGCCGGTTTTCCTGTGGCTTTTGCCAGGGCACAGGCGATGGCGCTTGAGAATATGCAGCCTACTGCTTCGTGGGTTCTCTCTAGTTTCCTGTTTTCCTCGCATAGTTCCTTGAAAACGTGGTTTTTCACGTCAACGGTCACAACGTCATCCTCAACGCTGATACTCGCGGTTTTCGTTATTTCCAGTTCCTCAAACAGTTTAGGAAGCTCCTTTTGCAGTTGGTCAAGGCTGAGTTCCGTGAATGATTTCCCCATTTTGCTCTCGAAAAGTCTTGATAATGCCAGGCCTGGAGGCGTTAGAAGTAGTCCCCTTGAGCTTTTGAGTGTTTTCGTTCTTTCTATTTCTTCTCGTGTCGGAAGGGCCTCGCCTTCCTTCGCTGGGATGAATACAAGACTGGACTGGTAGTCTCGCAAGAGTTTCGGAGGCAAGTATACTCCTTTGCCGTGGATCCCTGTGATGCTCAGCATTTCCTCAAAGTTTGCGAGCAGCGAAGACGATGCTGTAAGCAGCTCCAGCTTCACGTACTTGGTCGGCACAATCAACAATAGCAAAACGCCCCAGAAGACGAGGCCCAACCCCGAGAAAGCTGAAACGTATGAATCATAAAGGGCAGAGGCCAGTAAGAAGACGAAACCGGAAAGCAACATCATAGTCGCGACTATTCTGAGAATTGTGGACGCAGTCATCCTCGGCCATCCAAGATTAGTTACCTAATGATTTCCCAGCAGTCTAATTGTCAATTACATCGCATCCTAGCTTGCTTTTCAAGATTATGGTTATGAAACATTTCTTCGAGTCAAGGGCTAATTCGCCCGCGCCCGTTTTTCCTTGACTCCACTAATTCTCTGCTAGTTCGCACGCGCGCGTTAAGTGATCGGTTTGAAGTTCGCGTTCCACGTTTTTAATGGTTCATCATCACGGTTGATTATTCGACCGTTGATCAAGCCGATTTCTCGTGCGTGTTTGAGCCTCTCGGTCAGGGCTTTGTGCGTAAGCGCTGGATTCGAAGTATTCCCACCCGTTATGGCCATGTTTGGAGAGGTGGCCAGCGATGCTTCTCTTGTTTGCCAAACCGTGTAGATTATTTCTTGGTCTTCCTCGGAGAGTTCGCGCGTGCGCTTGATAACGTCAAGGAAATTCCTGATATATATATATCGAAATACTCGCCAGCCAAATCGTCTGCTGTGAAAATAAGCACGTTTCTATCTCTTTGTCAACTCAAGTATTTCTCCGTTTGTTCTATATTCTATACCGTTTCTGCCCGAGATATACTGAAGCACTCTTTCCAATTTCCCCCAATCATTTTTTCTATCTATTTCCCACGAGTGTCCCCAGAGATGAAAAATCCCCCCTTCCCTCAGAAAGAGGTCAAATAGCAACTTTGCGCGTGACTCCCAGTTTAAAAGCATTCTTCGAGTTTTGAACCTAACCGCCATTTCTAAAGCCAAAAGCGGAGAGCCATTGGAAGCATGTAATGTTGTCTGCAATTCATAGGGATCTGTTGGAAGTACAAAGCTTCCGCCGGTACATGTTCTGGCACCTGAAAAACCATTGTTTTTGACAATTTCTTTGATTTTTCTGTTATATCTTCCCCATGGGTAAGAGAACATGGCTATTTCATGGCCCAGCAGTCTCTCTAGGTAAAGTTTTGAGCCTTCTATTTCTGCCTCAGCTTCATTTATTGAAATCGAGTCCAAGCGTACATGGTTGAGAGTGTGAGCTCCAACTTCGTGATGTACGTCAAGCTCTTTTATTTCTGCCTCTGTGAGTCTGTTTTCCCTATGCTTTACGTGAGTCAATGGACTCACATAGAATGTTCCGCTAGCACCGTATTTCTGTAGCATCTTTGCGAGCCTAAGATCCATTTTGTGCCCATCATCCCAACTTGTTGTTACAAAAAATGACGTCATGCAGAAACACATTCTAATCAGAATATTGTTTTTCTAAAGATTCGTCTAAGGATTGCACGTGGGAGTCTTTTTATTAGGTTAAGGATTTTCGCTCCTTGCAATAATCCTCTTTCAAATAGCAAGCATCCCAATTTCTGGCGAAAATAGGCATAGTCATTGAGCTCGCGCGCTGTGATGTAGGTAAGAGGGGGAAAAGGCAAGGAAGCCTGCGAGCGTATAGATACGTGTGCGTGCGATGTTGGCGGTGAATGCTGCTGTTGTCTGGTGGGACCGTGTCATGGTTATTGTCGGGTTCGCGGACTCGGAGGGAGACTTGGGATATTGTGCCGAAGACATTAACTATTACCGTGGAAGCCCCTGAACCGTGTTTGGCTGCTCAAGCTCGTGCTTAATGACTCGATCAGTAAGTGTACCGCTGTTGGACACTCATGTCGGAAGCTTTAACAAACCGCGCGCGTCTATATTGAGTCGTAAATCATGATGTTCAGGACAGCGTCAGATTCCTCTAGCGACCTGGGCAAATACAAAGTGAAGAGCAAATGCTTTGTTCTTGTCCTACTCATGTTGTTCGCTTTGCTTCAGCTTACGATGGCGAGCATGACAGGTTTGCAGAAGTCGGTGACAATCTTATCCGCAGGCACAGTTCTCCCCCAAGAGCAACCTATTGAGGTTGGATTGAGAGCTGATTGCTTTTGGGATCAATACATCAAGAACCCTGGAGAGTTCCTAGCCCTGGCAAAAGGAAGAGTCAGTATGATCTACGTTGACTTGCCTTGGGTGAAAGAACTCTTCATAAACTTTGACCCGAACAATCTCGATAAACGCTTCGGGGAATATCCGTACACCTTTGGGGATTACATCAGCTTTTTCAGGGCTTTGCATCAAGAAGGCTACAAGATAGTTTTTGGGCCGTGGGGCCAAGGCTATTGTTCAACAGACTATTTGAATTTCTTCGTAGACTATCCTGCATCAAACATTGGCGATGGAAGATGGGTGAACCCCGGTTACGTTGACCCTTCCTGGAACGGAAAAAATTTCATTCAAATGTACGCTGAGAAAATAGATGCTTTCACAAACTTCGTCGGAATACCAGCTATAGTAAGCTGGGAAGACTACCGCTATCCAGGGTACCTAATGCAGTATCCGCAGCTGATTCAGTTTCGCAACAGTTTAAAGGCGCTAAACCAGTCCAATGAGGTGTGGATGCCCCCAGCATCTTTCTGTTCAGCCCGAGTTGCTGATTACAACGATTTCAAAGAAGACAATCCTTGGACATGGGAGTTTTCCTCAGAGGACACAATGGTTGGCGGGTCAGATATCATACTGCAAAACGTCTGGGATTATGCAGGAGTCTATCATTCAGCAATGAATGTAGTAGGCTGGCTCGGAGCGCAAATGAGTGGCATGCCGTATAATTCAGGAATAATAGTGAAACTCTACTGGGGCGGTTCAGACCTGAACACAAACAGCCCGAACTATTCCTTACCACAAATGAAAAAGAAGTTGGAAGATATTATTACAGCCTGTTACCTCACACGCATACTAGCTTCAAATGGAGAGTATTGTCCAGTCAGAGGGTTTGTTCTGACATACAAGCCACCACCAACCGCCACTTTGACGGATATGCTTGAAATACTTGAGTACGCCAAGGATATGTCCTATTTGAGAACAGCGAAAGTTTTAGGGCCGATTCTAAAAATACCCAGAAACCTTGGATACACAACTTACCCTGACAATTTGAGCCCAATGGGAGGCTACATGATTGGGAAAGGACTTATCCCATTCAGGTTTGTGTACGAGGATTACAGCGGAAACGTAGATCCGACCGAGAAAATCGTGACCCAAAGTGCCAAGGACTATTCAGCAGAATTTGCTGTAAACTTTAGCACATCGTCCCAGTGCACTTGGCTGGGGATGTTCGATTTGAATGGGCACAACTACTATGCAGTCTTTCATGACGGCGGGTACGAAGGAGGAGTCTACAACGCGGATGGAACATACCAACCACCAGACAAGACCAGCTACATACAAAATACGACGATAAGCGTGGGCACTTTGACCGTGAATATTCCCGCTGACAGTCTCACTGTCTTCGACGCGCAGGGCAACGGTCTTTAACAAGGCGCGGATTGGAGGACGGCTTCTCCTCAAGGGCTCGTGTTTTTGAACAATTTGTGGTGCACGCGAGCTGTCATGAAAAGCAAAAGCTCGAAAGACTAAGAAGGCGCGCGCTTGCAAGGGTGATGTCACGAAAATTCGCGACAGAATCGTAAGTCCAAATGGCACCTTGTTGCTCCTCAAGACCGTTAAGAATCACAGTTTTTGGCACAAATTCGCTGGAACAATAGATTGGGATAACTGAAATAGATGATTTCTTATTTGTTGGAGACTGTTACACGTAAGCGTTTGTGCCCACATTAGATAAGTGCCGTAGCTTGTGAGAGAGAGAGAGAGCGCGCGTAGGCGTAGTGGTCTTCGAGAAGCGTTTCATTCTGAATTATGCTATCGCGCAAACTTACTTTGGATCATTGTAGATGGAACTTACGTTAGAGTTCGACTCAACTCCTTGAACCAACTGCCCCTGGGGGAAGATCAACCCTAACAAAACAATCAGCGTAAGCAGAAAGCACGCAAACCGAAGTTTCATTTCTTAACCCTTTGATAGTTAGTTCGGGAACATCTATAGCTTGATAGTATTGATACTCCATCAAAGAGGAACTTTACTGCTGCACGAACGTCTAGAAAAGAAAAGCCCAAGGCGCATGTCTTGTTAGGCACTATATAAGAACCAAAGCTTTGAAATGGATTCCACCCAAAAATAAAAGCACTTCTCGGAGTCTCAAAATAAAGATAGTTCTTACCGCTTTCAAAAACAGTCTTCATTTCCTTGTGGGCTATTCCGCTAAAATCCCCTGGCACATACCGCGTCAAATACTCAAGCAAGTGAGAATTCCATCCGACTGTAGGAACAACGTCTTCCCAGACTAACGAACCATCACCATTTTTCCGGTTGTTGCCGGTTGAGTTGTAGCCCCGGAAGTTGGGGAAACCGCCGTTCGAAAGCTGAAGACCAAGAATAGTATCGAGAGTGTTGTCAAGGCTAAAAGTCTCCCCGCAGACTCGGCTTACATCATCTATTGCCTTGAGAATTATTCCCGCACCAGCAACGAATAACGGATATTCTTTTAGTGATCCATTTTGAAAAGCGTGATAAAACAATTTGTATTTTGGATCTCGAAATCGCATAAGATTTCTCGCTACAGCGAGCATCGATTCCAGGTAACGCTTGTCTTTTGTTAGAAAGTAAAGATCGTCTAGTCCTCGCATAGATAGAGCAGTGTAAATGCTAACAAACGGATTTGACCCTGGTTCTTGATATGTGATGGCACCGTCTAATAATGTGCTTTCCGAATGAATCTGGAGAGAAAGCAACCATTCGCCAACGCGTTTGGCATAATCGGCGTATTCTTTCTTTCCAGTCAAGATGGAAAGTTTGATCAGGTTTTCTACTGCCACACTATTCATGTTTGCGACAAATCGATCCACCCTAAGAGAATAATAGTCTCTTTCGGCGACTTTGAAAGCCCCTTTTTCGTCTACCCAGAGTTTTTCAATGAGAAATCTTGCAGTATTCAGTTCAACTACATGCACATATTTTTGACCAAGACGAGCATGATGTCTAGAATTTTCTTCGAGTAATGTGCGCGCCAAATCCAAAAGGGCACAATTTGCCATAGCATTGTGAACGAGCCCACAAAATCGGTCATCCTCATGACCTGCAAAAATATACTTGGATTCCGAATTTAGCCGCCCTGCTTGCAGATTGCCCGCTTCAATTGCTTTCTTGAGCCACCATTCATTATTAGTTTTGTGATAAAGATTCAAGAATGAATTAATCATTGGTGCTTGAGACCATGGAGTGTCATGGATGAGAATCATACGTTTCAAATTCAACCTGTGAACAACATACCCATTGTAGGCACCAGTTTTTGTTTTCCAAGATTCCAACCAAGCCAAGAGCCTAGCTACTGATCCAGAAATCTTATCCTTTCTCATTCAACATCTCCCAAGCTTCAGTCTATTCTCCTAGTTACCGTACGCTCTAAATCAGTAGCGTGCACTTGATAGCGATGCTCCTTCCATCTCGCGGAAAAATCGTTCTTCGTTCTAAGCCATTCTTCAAGAAATCAAGGCTTTCCATAGACTCGCGTAGAAGCACATCGATTTCACGATGCAACTGTCAATACTGCGGCACCTAAATGCTTAAAGAATGGAACTCTCTCAAGGATTTCATTCGCCATTGATAATATTCTTCTTATCCCTTTGTTCCCGACCAAGAAGTAAATCTTGCTGGGCACATACTGAGCCTCTTGGAGTGAGTTGATCCTGAATCCTGCCCTGATCAACTGATCGCGAAGTAGGAATCTTGTGTAGAATCGATGGACGAACCATGTGGATCTTCTTCTGTCGCAGCGGGAATGTATCCAAGCATGTCTTAGCCAGAACTTATACGGGAGCCAATGGAGAAAAACTGGGGCGTTGTGCGTTTCCCTTGGACAAAACCTATTGGGCACCGAGACAAATAGCTTGCCACGTGTTTTTAGTATTCGCCTAGTTTCTACCAAGATTCTTTCGGGCTCTTTCACGTGTTCAAGCAACTGAGAACAGATTACAAGGTCAAAAACTTTCTCCCTAAAGGGGAGAAATTGAGCATCTGAGCACAAAAAGTCGACTCTAGATCTCGCGTCCAGGATTTGGGGAGTAGTTGCACTTGAAGTTAGAAATCTCTCATCTAGGAGATTCTCACTCTTTGCAAGACAACCAATATCGAATCGATTGAGGTCTACTCCAACAACGTAGTCACCTCCCCTCTCTGCAAGCTCTATTTCCAAATAGCCATTATAGCACCCCAGTTCCAAGATTCTTCCACCAATGCCTAATTGAAGTATTTTGTCCTCCTGCATCTGTCTAAATAGATCCTTGAAAATTCCAAGGAAGTCATGCACTAACAGGTCAACTCCATTCAATCTCTGATTGAAGCATCAGTCCTACCCGCGCTGGTGCAAACAATAGTTGTACGTCTTCGCGCGTTATGGTAGCAGAGCTTTCCGAAAATGAAAAGAAGCTCTAAAGCTTTCTTATAGAAATAGGATACAAGGTGCAGGGGCAAGTATTCTGATGTTGCTACGAATAATCGGCTTGTTCTCCCGAAAAGTATCCTTTGTTGAAAAGCGCGCGCGTCGATTCTCGCGGTTTCTCCGTTAGCATACTGCTACAAATCATGTTCAAAATTGTAGTTTCCTAATGGTTTTTGCTGGATTACCGACAGCTATGCAATTTGCTTCCACGTTCCTAGTCACGACGGAACCCGCACCAACTACTGAATTCTCTCCGATCGTCACATTTCCCAACACTATAACTCCCGACCCTATCAACGCACCTTTTTTGATAACGATGTTCATTCCAGTTCTAGGATATGTCTTTCTTCGTTCTAATCCTTTCTTAGAGAAATCATGGGTTCCAGTGACGAGAATCGAATTCGGCAATATGCTCACGTCGTCCTCAATGAATATGAAGCCCGAGTTTGTATTCAGAATTGCATTATATAGATGCATATTCTTACCTAGTCTTATCCTCTTAGGATCCCCAAAGATAACGGATTCATTAACATTCATGAATCCCAATTTTAGGAACGGAAAAACCAATATGCGCCTGAATGTCCTCATCATCGCACTACCCCTCCGGTGCAAGCCTATAGAGCACTCTGCACAACCACAGCAGAACTTCGCCTATCAGTCATTATCTTTTTGCGCTATATAGTTTTATGTTTGGCATGCCTCTTCTCCATAAAAAAACTTTCCGAGTAGAAACAAAAGGGTTATGACCTTACCATAAACATAGGTAGACAACTGCAATGGCAAGTATTTGAACATCGCAATTAAGAATCGGCTTGTTCCTTCGAAAAATATCTTATGTTGCATGATTTCGAATGTCAATTGCCTTGAAGATGGAATGCGTGGGTTGTGGTTCCCGTGCCAAAAAGATGAACTTTGCCGTTTCGCATCAATCAAGTATTTTCTTGCAATCGATCCTTTCTTTTTATATATCAGTCCTGTTAGTTGCGATTCCACAACTTGAGTCTTTCCTATTCTGAACGTACGTAGATACCGGTTGCATTTAGCTTTAAGAAGGATGTCCTCCCCCACTTTGGTCCTTGTCAAGATCACTCCAACGGAATCTCTTGAGTGAAGGCTATAGATGTCCCCAACTGAGATATCCGCAAATTCATTCGTAAGGTCTCTGCAAAATGTACATGCTTCAGATCTGAAAAGCTGCAAAATAGCGCTTGCATTCGCGACCTGAAACGCTCCATCAGTCAATCTAACGCAAAAACGACCGGGGTAGCCATGCCTGTATTCCAGCTTACGAATCATGTATGGGTCTTTTATTCCAATTTTAGAAAGCAAGTAATCTGTCCCGGTAGTTTTGAAGTTCAAGCCACAAAAAAGACCTATGTTGAAAGAAATCTTGTTTGTTATGGCAGGTGACCCCCGTTGTTGAATCATATGCAGTCCACGAATGTGGCAGGGCAATCCAACCAAGGCGAACTTGCCGCTCACTTTTCGCAAAGACTGAAGAATTGAATTCGTCGGGACAACTGAGTATTTCGACCCCGCAGCTTCAACAATCTCCTCTCTTGTTTTCGCGATCTTAACTTGAGGTTTCCAAGGCTGTTCTTTGCTCATACCGACGACTATTGCACCATCAATCAGACCACTCTCAAGAGCGTAAACCAATATCGCTGAAGTGATCCCACCAGAACTGCCGTTTGTTCTGATTCTTTGGTCTTTGGCATATCCTATGTAAGCCTCCTCAACGGAACCCAACGGTGGTGCATTAGTCTCATAGCTCATTAATGATAGTGGCGAATTAGTGCTCGAAGGAATGGCCATGGACAGGGCTGGACAAGTGTCGAGACAGAACTCACAGCCCCTGCAATTAGCAACTTCGTCACATACGGGAATGTAATATCCAGCGTTTGTTTCCTTCATCCTCAAAGCAGAAGAAGGACAGGCTCCGACACAAGTGCCACATCCGACGCAGAATCCCTTCTCAACAATCCGCGAGAACAAGCGTTTGAAGCTGCTTCTGACGATGTCTTTTCCTTTGTCACAAGTCTGGCTCAAGGAGTCTGCCCCAACGATGCAAATAGATTCATGTAATAAGATGTGCCACACGGGTTTGTGCTAAACTTTGGAAAATCAGGAGGAATTCTCGCTTCTTATTTAGGGGTCTGCGCGCTTAAGCTTTTTGTAAAGGTACTCTCTGTATTTCTCATCTGCCAAGACCGCGCTCTTCAGAATCCTGTTGTTTTTCGAGTAGTCTATCAGATAGCGTACATCTTTTGGTAAGCAATGGCGAAGAATTCCTTCTTTGGGTTCGAGTATTTCAACGTTCCACTTTGTGTTACAAGCCTGTCGCAATTCGTTCATATCAATGTTTTTTTGATCACACACCATTTTGAGCTCCTCTGCGAAAGCGATTTGAAGAAAGCGGTGGGAATTTTCCACAATCTTCGACATTTCCGCGATTTCAATCGATGAAACAGGGTGTGTTGGAATCGACAGTCTTCGATAAAAAGACATGCCCCTATCAATAGAGTTGTTGTCTATTCCTCCTAATACACGCACTTGTCTAACTCCATGCTTTATTGGGTCATCTCTCCAATAACGATGGGGAACGTGTACCAAATGGGCAGATTTGCCGAATATGTCATCGTAGATATTCCTACAGGTCCCAACTTGCAGCGTGCTCTCAATGGCTATCAACGGCATATTATTCGTCGCAGCAATCTTGCTGCATACTTCGAAAACAGGAGACAGATCTGGCTTAGAGGAACTGTCGAGTCCTGTGGTAACGCAGACAACATAGGCTCCTATTTTCTCATGAGGGATTTGTTTCCAATCTGTGGTTGCCTTAATGCCCTTTGCTTTCGCCTCATTTGTTGAAGCCTCACTGATGTCGTATCCCCAAGTCTCAAAACCCCGGCCGAGTATGTAGGTTGCTGTAGATAGTCCAATTTCCCCTAATCCAACTGCGCATACTTTCACACTTCATCTCCTCCTCTAACAATGCGTCTTCCTATTACCAGTGCATTCTGAACTCTTAGATCAATCGGATGATGTCTCGAAACAATGATCGGTAGAGCTTCTCTATCTCTTTTGAAATGTGCTCAGGACTGAACGCCTCTTCTACATATTTACGCGGGTGCTTGTCCCAGCGTGCTGGAAAACCAGCTTCGCCTAATCCAATTATATAAACTTTGATATTTTGTCACTCTGAGGGAATGATCGATTACTAACAATTAGAGCACTGACCGGTAAAGGCATTCGATTTTCTGGAGTACTATCTCTGGGCTAAACATGCTTTCAGCGTAGATTCTAGCATTTGCCCCAAGAGTCTGTCTCAGCTCATTGTCTTCAAGAAGTTTGATTGTCCACTCAGCAATCGCATTGGAATCGCAAGCGGGGATGACTATACCTGTTTTCTTATGACTGACGAATTCTTTGGGCGCTCCAACATTTGTTGTAATCACTGGTTTGCTCGCAAGCATCGCTTCTAGAATTGACCTTCCGAAAGCCTCAAAGATAATCTGTGGTGCAACAATCAGGTCGGAAATGGAGTAGAGCTTTGCTAATGAATCTGTGTCGAGTAAACCTGTAAATATCACGTTAGGACGAACTTTAAGGTGATTTGCCTGATTAACTAATTTTGCAGTTTCAGGTCCTTTCCCTGCAAAGGCAAAACATGTTCTTGGGAATCTCCTCAAAATCGATGGAATACTCTCGAGTAAGTATCCAACTCCTTTTTCTGAGACTATTCTACCAATGTAAGAGACAACAAAAGAGTCAGAATTAAGCCCCAGATCCCGTCTGACCTTCTCTCTTGGTTCTTTGCTGTAAAAGTCCACCATTTTCAAAAACTGCGGATCGTACATATTTGGTATAACTTCGATTTTCGACGGCGAAATGCCATTTCGCTGAACTAGGTTCTTTGTAGCGTAACTTAATGTGATGATTTTATCCATACCATTTGCGATGTACTTTCGCTCCCAAAGCAGGATTTTGGCTCTAATAAAGGGAAGATGACCAGCGGGAATCTGCCCATAAGGAGGAACTCCAGCACTTAGACACCGCTGCAAATTCGCATAGGTACAAAATGAACAAAACTTTCCATTGGGTAAGACATTAGTTCCTTTCACACATGTCACCCAAAAAGTGTTCAAAGTCGAAATTTGAGGACATGCCGTGAGATACTTCATTGCAGGTGGTGGACTAAATGTATACCAATGGATTACGTCTGGTTTCTCCTTTCTGTTTACGCTCATAACAGCAGAAGCAACGTGTATCCAAAACAATTCGTTTTCTCTTACACTATCGACAAAGACGTTTCCAGATTTTCTTGGGCGAAATCCTGCCGCCATCTCAACTAAGCCAGGAAATCTATAGACTCTACCGCTGTCGCGATTTTCGATCAAAGAAAGACTAGAATCGAACGTAACTACTACAACATAATGACCGCTTTGTCTCATATACCTTGACAATAGATAAATGCTCTTTCCATCGCCACCTAGATTCTCTGGATAGATGCTCGGGCATACGATGCAGACTTTCATGGTTCTCGATCTCTAAACATTCATTACTTCAGTGTGGCACTATCTTTGGATGGTGTTTACTGAATAAATTGAGACTTGAGAATTGTTGTACCATAGCGAGAAATATGGAGGTTCAAATTTTGACAGTTGAGCATCCGAAAACCTTGCCGCCCCGCCATAAACGTCAAACTGAGCGATAACTTTGTAGAAACTCGAAACGAATACATATGTGAAGCCATATCTTACGCAAAAATCCCAGGCTTGCTGTGTAGAATTTGTTTCGTAGACCTCAATAATCTGAGGCAGGGTTGAAGCTGACAAGTTTTTATTCTCAGGCGCTAACCCATTCAATACAGGCCTGATTCTGCCGTCAGCAATGATTCTGGAATTTGCACTAGCATTATTCACGAAGTATTCAATAGCTTGAATTTCCTCTGGAGAATGATTGATCCAATACCCACCAACATAATAATCGGTCCCATTTGTCATTGGGAACGCAGTAACTATGCCTAATAGTAATGAACATGCCAACAAGATAGAGAAAATTCTAGCGAGTCTTGTGTTAAGAGCACCATTGAAAAAATGCGCACCGAACTGGTTGAAGATTCGTAGAGGTGGAAGACCTGATGGGAAAAAGAAACCAAACACAAGAGAAACCCCGCCTGCAATTACTAGCGCAAGAACTTCAATGGGTCTGGTGATTTTCTTTCTGATTAAGGGGGGCACAATCCAAGTTGTAAGCATTAGAGCCAGCAACACCATTGGCAAGAAATATAGCACCCACCACCAGAGCGGTTTTGGCCAGCCTGTAGGTATGCCAATAGCAACTTGTGTCACCCTTATAACAAGCATACTTGACAAAAGACCTTGATACAACTCGTAGTAGGCTAGAAAAATCGAAAGTAAACCAAGCCAAAGAAAGGCATTCGTGATTTTCGCCTTCCTCAGAATCAAAACTACTATAATCGCTCCGGTAGCGACCACAACGCAGAATGCAGTTAAATGGTGAGTGAATACAAGCAGAGTAAACATGACCAATGTAGCAAGAGAGTATTTGACTGAAGATTTAACAAGATTTCTGTGAAAGAAGAAAACCGAGGCAAACCCAAATGACAAAGCAATGGTTTCAGGGGCAGTGAAGAACTGGAAGCCGATGTTTGCACATGAGTATATTAGCATTAACAGCCAGACCTTTTCTACATCGAAAAATTCTCTTCCGAGTTTGTATAGGCATATGAAAGCTAGCACCCACCCAAGTACAGGGCCTAGGTACGCCAGAGTGTTATACTCGCCGAATACGGGAATGAAAGTAAGAAGCAATAGCTGTAAGACAGGTAGGTCAGAATGATAATAGTTGCCTCGTAGATTGAAACCGCTATTTTCAATATGGTGAATCGAAGCAAGCTCATTCCAAGGATCAAATTCTGGATAATAAGAATGCACAACAGGAATCAAACGCAGGCAAAGCCCAATGAAAAAAACGAGTAGCAATGAGCAAAAGACATCTTTCTTTCTCAAAGTGAAGGCTAATCCCATGCAAAGCGATAAGAATGCCCAAAAAATCGGATTCGTCTCAACGACTACGCCTTTGAGGGATGTACTAAACGGAATCCACAAAGACAGCAGAAGCCCGATACCACAAGCTAAGCTCGCGATTAAAGGTTGCAGTCTCAATCTGTGTCGCCCAGTACCATTAGACGAAATCAAGACTCCCACAGTGTTTTCTCTCCAAGGACATTGCGGTTTACTTGATCATATAATTCAGCATATTTTTGCAAAGTCTTTTCCCAACCGAATTTTCTCGAAAAACGCCGCCCATTTTCACCTAGTTGTTGACCGTAATCCTTCCTTGAGAGTATCTTGACGATGGCGGCTGCGAGTTGTTCAGGATTCCTTTGTTCAACAAGAAGCCCATTAAACCCCGTTTTGACAAGCTCTATTGCCCCGAAAGTTTTTGTGGCAACGATTGGTTTCTTATGAGACATAGCTTCAAGCAACACTAACCCGAAGGTTTCATGTAAACTTGGAAGAACAAAAACGTCCGAAATTTCATACAAGTCGTCGCGCGCTCTCTCTGTCACATATCCCATGAAACGGACCATATGATCTATCTTCAGACTACGTGCAAGGTCCTGTAGGCTGCCCTTCTCGTTGCCATCTCCAACAACCATGACCTTTACATTCTCGATTGCGACAAGTACCTTCGATGTTGCTCTAAGTAGGTATTCAACTCCTTTTCTTTTCTCCAAAGCACCAACAAATAGTACGATTTTTTCGTTCTGTAAGCCAAGACGTTGCTTGATCACCTTGACATTTGCACCCGTGTATTCTTCTTGGAAGTCAAATCCATTGCTAATAACTCTTATTCGGTTTTGACTTATTCCCCGCCTACATAATTCAAGCTTCTGAGACTGCGAAGGAACAACTATCGCCCTGACATTGCTTAGTACCAGCCTGTCCAAAACAACGTTGTATATTGTTGCTATGAAATGCTCGAAGGGGCTATCGCCTCTAGTATCACTGTGATAGGTCAGCACCACTGGAACCTTCTTTATCCTGCCAGCGAGCAAAGAGGACAAAGCTCCGAAAATTGGAGGTATGTGCACATGGATTAGGTCCGCTTCTTCTTTGATGATGTAGCGAAGAAATATAGCTACTGGAGCACCAAAAACAGTGAAAAGAACAGGGATTCGGCGAATCGACATGCCATCTTTGTATTCACGAGTTTTGCTTCTTGGAAGATTCGTGGAGTATACGATAACTTGATGTCCCATCGGGACTAGTCTCTTGGATATTTCATATACACATACCTCGAGACCGCCCACGTGGGGTGGAAAAACTGAGGCCACTTCCAAGACTCTCATGATGAATTTACTCCAAGCCCCAAATCTTCATATCATGTGTGCAATCATACCATAACGCGCACGAAACAGATGTTTTCAACTTTTCTTTAAGAAGACTTGAAATAATATGCTTAGCTAGGATTTCTTAAGCTTTGGCCACACTTCGTATCTCGAGTTTCCAACTAGGAAGTCGATGGTTCCCAAAACCATTGCAACCTGTAGTATTGGAATGGAAAACATTGCAGCTATTGCTTCTCTTTTGAACGTGACTAGAGCAAGCAAAACGATGACAAAAGCGAGCAAGGAAGCCGAGAAAATGGATACGCTCGTTGAAATCAATAAATATAGGAAAGTCGTTTCTGCAAAAAAACATGCCCAAGGAAGCAGAATGATACGGGCTAGAGACATGGGAAATATAAAGCAGCCAAATAGACCATATTTCTTTCTGAACAATAGATCTTTGTATTTTGCTGAAACATGTAGCGTTCCATACATTGTCCGACATCTGTGCTCAAGAGTACCTGTTGTTTGAAAAGGCACATACTCTGAGACCACGATATCGGGTTCTGTCACACAGCGATAACCCTTCCGTCTAATATCAAGGAGAATAAACTGATCGTCAGCTATAGCATCTTCATCAATCTTTTCTATCAGATTCTTGCGAAAGGCGAGAAATTCCCCGGTGAAGTATGATGATGAATCAACGATTGACTCATAATGCCTGATTTTCTCTCTGAAGAGAGAAAAAAGCACACTCACAGACTTGCTTAACATACTTTTGCCGCTCATCTTGTACTTTGCAACGACAGCTCCAACACTTGGATCGGCAAAATTTCTGACCATCGTCGTTATAGCACCTCTGCCTAGCAGCGCATCTGCATCTGTTAAAAAAATTATCTCACCGGACGCTTCTTTCAACGCTTCGTTTATTGCAGAAGCCTTTCCTTTTCGCTGGGATTGCCGTAAAACCTTGATCGGGTATTTGCCTGAAATTTCGTCTAACATTTCAGAAGTACCGTCATCGGAAGCTGAGTCTATGACTATTACCTCCAGCTGATTCTGTGGAAAGTCAAGGGACCAAGTATTTTCAATCTTGCGTTTGATTACCTCGTGCTCATTGTAACAGGGTATTATGATCGTTGCTCTTGGAGAAAAGTGTCTTTCATCGACTTTTCTTGGTAAGATTATGGCCAGCAAGAAGACTAATGCAGGATACCCAACAAGCACAATACATAGAAAAAGTACTGAAAGAGAGAATAAAATTAAAGCAATGGTCATCTGTTTGTTCTCCTGATCGCGCGCGCGACGAGATGGCTGCCGATGAAGCCATCTGCTCCAGTTACTAGAATCCTCTCTTCTGTCTCCATTTTTCTCACCAAAACACTCACAAGCTCGACATCACGGCTCAAACTTTTCCATTAGAATCCTCGCCAAGATTGTGAATCCGTGTCTAACCTTCAACTTCTTTTCGCCCAACCTTTTCCTGTATAAAATTGGGATTTCAACGATCCTGTAACCCTTCTTCTCAACATACCGGTTTAGCTCAACTTCAACGTCAAAGCTTTTCGACCTGGGCCTCCAATCCTTCAGCAGCCGTCGCCACTTTGCCACCCTCAGGCCAGTCAGCGGGTCCTGCAAGTGAATACCGTTCAAAAAGTTGTGAGTGAAAGCCAAGAACCTGTTTCCTAAGTAGAGCATGTTGTGCATAGATCCTAAGTGGAAACGACCGTTGAATCTGTTTCCGCAGACCATGCCAACGTCTGGGTTTGCTTTTAGTATTTTGATCATCTGAGGCAGGTATCCGGCTGGGTAAGTGTAGTCCGCATCGATGAAGGCTACGTATTCAGCGTCAATTGTCTGCGCGTGAGCTATTGCTGTTGCGATGGCATCGCCCTTGCCTGAACCCTTCTGAGTCACAACTTCTGCGCCCATCTGCTCAGCGATCTTTGCCGTGCCGTCCGTGCTTCGTCCATCAACAACCAAGCAAGAAAGTTCATCCAACGAACCCTTGATCTCAGCCAGCGTAGGGCCTACCCCTTCTTCCTCGTTCAATGTGGCCACTATCACCAGCGTTGATGGGACCCCTTTCTTCTCAATCATCCACAGAACACCTCGCGCGCGCTAATCCAGAGGAAGTGTGACCAGTCGAATCCTCGACCTTGCCGACTGCCGAAGTTTCAAGACCCTTATTCTCAACCAAAGCGGCCACTCTTCTCCTTTTCTGCACACCCTGACCAGCTAACAGTCTTACGAGTCTGAATGAGTTGCTGGCACACGCTGATTCCTTTCGATTGCTTTCGATTCGAGCGTTCTGTCTGATGTGCACATTCTCGTCAACTCTTCCTTCTCGAGTTTGATGCTTTCCAGTTCTTTTCCCACGTTTGAGTATCTGCTCGAGTATTCGCTGTACTTTTTCAGGAAGGCACTGTCGTCTTCCGTGACTCCGTAGCCCCTCAAGCGTCAAATAGCCGAGGGACACTGCCAGGCCCAAGTACTTTCTCAGAAGACCATGGCTCAAGTTTGCAATGTACATTATCCTTGTCTTTCGAGCGCCTTTTCCAGCGGCTTTCAACAAGTCCGCTATGATTCCGATTCGGTCTCGATGCTTAGTCATGCGTACTAACCCAGACCAGACTTATCGCAGGTTGACAGATGATCACGTCTCGCTGAAGGGTACAGCGGAATTAGCTCCAAAGCATCCGCTACCCAATCCCACCCTGAAGGGAGCGGATATGAAACATTCAAGCAGCAGATTGCCTGACAACTAGCCCCTTCTAGCCTTCCCCCTTTCGCAAGCAAACCTTGAACAATGCGAGCAGAGAGCTGTATTAAAACTTAACTGGAACTTCGTTATATGTCATGAAAACCGCGTTTCAGGCAGACTTTTCGTTTCAAAAGAATCAAGACGCCCCAAGCAAACCCGCCAAAGGCGAAAACTAGCAATCACAGCCTCCATCGTCTGCACCAGCAGGCTTTGCAAAAGATACAGAAAAAAAAGGAGATTAACCCGCTCTCCTAGTCAGATCTTCCGCGCGTGCTTTCTCACTTAGAAAACTTATCACCATAGTACGAACAACCTCAGAATTGCTTTCCAAGTTTGCCTTTTAATTCATGAACAACTTTGAATATGCCTTCTGGGAGACTGATCAGAACCTTCTTCATTTCACAGTCACCTCAATTTGCGGAACTCGCTTTTCTTCCTTCTCAGCCATGCTCTTTGTAGCGTCGCTGCGCGCGCTTAAGCGGAATTCCCCTTCAAATGCTGCTGCAGCATCTTCGTCCGTCTTTCCAGCAACTGCTTATCCACACGCCTACCCCCCTAAATTCCCCTTTTCTGGGGAATAACGCAAGGAAACTGTTATCCTAAGCTCGCTTGAAGCAGTATACGGATGAGCCAAGTTTCGAGAGTCAACTTTTTGACCTCGGCCAATGTGTGTGATCTTCTAGCCTTCCAAGTTGCCCCGGATTAATTGCGGGTTGCTAGTTATAGCACGCGCTAAGGAATTGCCTTTCTGAAAATTCTCCATGCAAGGAAAAAAAACGCGTGCGATATAAGGTTTGCAAGAACGTTTACTTGGCTATCATGACTTCGGTTGCTTTAACGATCGCTTCTACGGTGTCCCCGACTTTTATGTTCAGTTCTTCAACAGCTTCTTTGGTTATTACTGCTGTGACAACAGCTGGCACGTTCACGTCGATCTTGACTTTCGCGGTGATGCCGTCCTTTTCAACTGCCACAACTTTTCCTTTCAAACGATTTCTTGCGCTGATCTTCAAGCTTACCACCTCCCAAT
>Ga0315277_10003073_pt1 | contig 22874 bp, 16 predicted proteins | sample YL17G05_15_MG_FD_203695 | JGI IMG/M metagenome (GOLD analysis project Ga0315277, IMG submission 203695) | Sediment microbial communities from Yellowstone Lake, YNP, Wyoming, USA - YL17G05_15 | ecosystem: Environmental > Aquatic > Freshwater > Lake > Sediment | place: USA: Wyoming | collected...
GACTGGAAATCTAGGGGCGTTAAACCAGACTGGGTAATTCAACGGTCGTCAGGACCGGCTCGAAAGCAACTTCTATACCGTCATATGCGAACCCTGTCCTGCACCCGCCACCGCGAGAGGCCGCGCGGCGTTTGACATGGTTGCCGCAAGTCCTAGAGTTAGGAGGGCAGCTTTGCGCGCCTTCCGCGCCTTTCGATTCTCCGGAATATGCCGATTGTGATGCAACCCTTCTGGCCGCTGCTAATGAGCCTGCTCCTGCTGGCGTCACCCGCCGCGGAGCCGGCAGGTGCCCCTTCCGGTTGGCAGACCATTCTGGACCAATACACCGGAATGGCTCCGGCCCAGCAGCAGCAGTCGATCCGCGTGTTGCTCGGTCGGCTCGATCGGGCGAACTGGGTGATGCTTGCGCCCGACGAGGCCGCCGGACAACAGGCCCGTCACGCCGTGCTGCCGCGCCAATCGGCCCAGGGCCGCACGGTTCCCCAGGCGGAAGTGCTCGAACTGCTGCGGCAGACCGACCAGCAGGAGAAGGTGGCCGTCGAGCGGCTCGCCCGGCAGTTCCGTATGCGGGTCTACGACAGTTTCCGGCTACAACGGGAGGAGTACGTCCGGCGTCGCGCGGCCTGGGACCGGATCCGGGCGTCTTGGGAGGCGGCCGGCAGCCCCTTCGACGAGCAGGCTCGGCTGATCGACTGGCTCGAGGCGGCCATCCGCAGTTCCACGCCTGGCTCGGTCGCTCCGCTGCCCGATGCGCCCACCGCCGGACTGCTTGCCAAGGTTCCTCAACCACTTGTTACGCCACAGCCGCCTGAGACGCTTGTGCAAGCGCCGCCGCCAACCGTCCGCCCGGAGACAGTCCAGCCCCCGCCGCCGGTCGCCGGTCGGTCGCAGCCGAAGCGTCCTGCGGCCAAGGTTCGCCTGCCGAATCAACCGCCCAACGGGCAGGTGCAGCCAGCCGGGCCGCCAGTTCCGTTGCCGCCGGCCGCTCCGCGGCAGATGCCCACCGGCCCGCCGGCTCCCGGCCGCTCTGCCGCGGACAGGCCGGTTGCGGCGCCACGCCGGCAGCCGGCCGAACTGCCGCTGGCCTTGGGAGAATCCGCTCGGGTGAGCGTCCTCCCGATGCCGCTCTCGTCGCGGGACGTGGCGGCCCTGGTGGCAGGCAGTGGCCCGCGGCGTGCCGCCGATGCTCCGTCGAAGATCAGCGGTCAGCCGGCCTCCAGCCTGCCGCCTGGCGAGCGCGCCGTGCCGCCGGTGCCCCCCGCCGTTGCGGCGCAGCGCCTTCTCGCCACCGACGCACCGATTGCCGCCGCCCGCCGGGCCGGGCAACCGCCGCCTCGCACGGCCGATGGGCCGGCCCCGCTGCTGCCGGACTCGCTCGGCGTGCCGCCGGCCGCCTCCCAGGTTGCCCGACCATCGCCCCAGCCGCCACCGGTAAGACCGCCGCACCGGGTCAACCTCGCCGAGCTGGCCGCGCGGATCGCCGGCACCAACCTGGCGCTGCAGGCCATCGAGGCTGAGTTGGAGGAAGACCAACCCTGGGACGCGCGACGGCTGGGACCCTTGGCCGACCGGCTGGAGATCCTCGTGATGCGGAGGAATGATCTAGGTGTGTTCTACGAGTTGGTCTCTCCCCGCGAGCGGGCGTGGGTCGGCCGGCTCGATTCGCCCCAAAGGGCCATCTCTCGGTTGGCCGCCCGGATCTTCGAGGCCCGGACCCGCGCCAGCGGGCCCGACTTCATCGGCAGCCAGTCAGAGCGCCAGGCCGAGTTGGGGGAACTCGACGAGCTATCCGCCCAATTGGCCGAGATGGCATCGCCGAAGTAGGTTGGGCCACGCACTGATCTGCCCGCGGCGTGAGGGGGTGAGGGGGTGACGGGGTGAGGGGGTGACAAGCCGACGATCACCCCGTCACCCCCTCACCCTTCAAGTCACGGACCTGCTTGACAGGCGCCCGCCGCTCCCGCTACAATCGGTTTGGGCAAGGGGAGAGGCATCAGGGAGGACCATCCGATGCGGTCCACGCGTCTTTTGGGGCCGCTAGCGGCACTCGGCCTGCTGTGGCTTGCCGCCTCTGCGGCCCCCGCACAGCAGGTGACCGTTACCACGCCGTTCAACTCGGTCAACGACAGCTTCTTCGAGCAGTTCGGCACCCACTGGGGTTTCAACTACAGGGGGCTCAACTTCAGCTTCGGCGGCCCCAACATGGCCGCCCCTCAGTTCGGCATGTTCGATCCCAGTGCGGGGATCCGCGGGGGATGGTCCGTGCAGGGTAGCGACTACAACGGCTTCTTCAATTTCGCCGCCGGACAGGGCTCCCGGCAGAGCCTTGTTTCGCAGGCCCCCAGCGTGACGCTGACCAACGGCTACCCGGGCTACTTCGGCGACACCTCGCAGAGCCCGTTCGTCGTCGGCCTGATCCCCGTCGTCGGCGGCCTCTCGGATACCTTCCCCATCGGTCCTTGGCCTTATTACACCACAGGCTGCCCACCGTATCTTATGGCTCCGCTGTATCAGACGATGCCCCAGGGAAACCCCCGGGTGCAGGCCATGTTGCGTCAGGCCGCCGCGGGCAACCGGGGTCTTAGCGACGATCCGTCGGAACCGCTGCTGGCCGGACTCCCGGGCGGCGGCGCGGCCCCGCAGAGGGGCACCGGATGGCAGGCGCATGACGGCCTGGACATGGGCGGCGGGGCGGTGGAGGTCTACCGTGGGGTACAGAAGCTGGTCGCGGCCCAGTCGAGTTCGGCGGGTCGGGCGGTCCCCGGCGTGGCCGAGGCCCAGCGGCTGCACCAGCTCGAACAGGCGTCTCAGAACAACGACGCCAGGGTCCTTTACGAGCGAGGCCTCACGGCCGAAGAGGGCGGCAAGCCCGGCGTGGCCAAGATCTACTACAACATGGCCCTGAAGGGTGCCACCGGCAAGCTCCGCGATCAGATCCTCGCCCGGCTCAAGGCCCTCAGCTCAGCGGACACTCCCGAGTAGAATCGTCCTGGGGTCAGGCCGGGATCAGGGACTAAGCCGCGTTTCTTGCCAACACGCGACGTTGGATTACAGCGTGTTACCCAACACACCTCTCAGTCCGGCCTTGCCACGGTGACTCCCGCGATTCCGGGGCACCGCTGACACAGCCGTGGTACGCGGATCCGGTAACGATGCTACAGTCTCCCAGCGATTCCGCAAGTAGGTCGGGCTTGAGCCCGACCTGCGGCTGCCGGCGCGGCTGCGGGGGTTGGTCGGGCTGCGGTTGCCCGTGGCGACAGCATCGGCCGCGTCTACGCCCAGATGGACAGCCAGCCGTTGCCCGCGATGCTGCGCGACATCGCCTGCCAACTGAAACGCAACAAGGCCCTTCCCCACGGCGGTGACTGGCGCGACATGGCCGACTGACGCTGATCGCCTTGGCCAGGGAACTCGACCGCACCTTGGGCGGCTGCCGCGCTGCGTGGCAGGGCGGGTTGGCCCGCGGCCCGTATTCCGCCGGCTGGCCGCCTGCTGCTCCCTGCTTTGGCTGCCGACGCCTGGCCGCGTCTGGGGCAGTCACTACCTTCTTCCTGCCCCACTCCCGCAAATCCCCCGGGAAAATGCCTCTCGGTGATCCCTCCACGCAGCACGCCTCGTAAACTTCAACCGTAGGGCCTCTTCCGTCCGTTCATCCCCGCCCGAATCTGCCGAGTTGCGGAATCGCTGGACTCCCCAACCGGGGGTTGCATGGCCACCTTGGATTTGCTATGATCAATGCTTTCGGAAGGGCCTCGCCGGCGCGAACGATCCCGCGTGGCCGGCTTTACCTTCTTTCCGAGATGGTCGCGACTACGACACTGTTAGCGGGATTGGAGAACGGACCTATGGGCCTCTCCACCTCGAAGATCGCTGCCTTTCTCAAGCCCAAACGCCGCTGGTTTCAATTCAGCCTGGCGACACTGTTCCTGGTGACGACCGCCCTGGCTGTCTGGCTGGGCATTTGGACCGACCGGGCGCGAAAACAGCAGCGGGCAGTCGAAGCGATTCGGCAGCGAGGGGGAATCGTTGCCTATAGCTACGAGACAGAAGGGGGGCCCGGCCAGCCGACTCCCCCAGGTCCTCGATGGCTTCGAGACTCCCTGGGCATTGATTACCTTGACCGTGTCGTCGCAGTCAACTTCACGGGAGACACGTTTACCGACGCGGACCTGGAGCTTCTGCAAGGGTCGCCGCGACTGGAGAACTTGTTCCTTCATAGTGCGAATATCACGGATGCCGGGCTGGTGCACTTGCAGGGTCTTCGTGAACTCAGGGTGTTGAGACTCGAATGCTCTATTACGGATGCAGGCATGGAACACCTGACAGGGCTGACAAGACTACGGATCCTGAGGAGCGTGGGGTCCCCCGATGACAAGGTAAAGACGTCAATCCTCGAAGGGCTCGATATGCCCGTAGTGGTGGATTTCCCCAATGCCCCGTTGGTAGACGTCTGTGATTACCTGCATGACTTACTCCGGATCAAGCCGCAAATCGACGACGCAGCCCTGAAAGAGGCGAACCTCGACAGGCTTGTCAAAGTCACCTACAAGACGCCACGCAACGACTTGCCTCTCCGTTCGGTCCTGGACTCCATGCTCGAACCCGTTGGCCTGGACTGGTACGTCGGCGAGGGCGCTTTGGTGATTACCACCAGGGACGTTGTGGCGAGGAAACACGCAGGAATCGAGCGGCTACAACAGGCCCTGCCGAATCTCAAAGAAGTCAAAATTGACTGGTAGCCCGTTACCCAGGGCCATCAAGTCTGAGCCCTTCGCGCTCACTGCCGACCCGTCGACTACTCGTACAAAATCGGCTCCTTCCGCCAGTCTTTGTCCTTGTCGCGGGCCCACTCCTTCACCCGTGGCCGTCGCTCGCGGAGCCGGACCGATTCGATCCCCAGGAAGTGGCCGGTTGACTTAGGGTTCTTGCCGATGCACTCCAGCCGCAGCGTGTACTCGCCCGGGTCGGGCCAGAAGTCCAGGAGGTGCCACTCCCAGTCCGACACGGAGTCGTGATAGAGGTCGATCGGCCTGCCCAGCTTCACGCCGTTCAAGTACGCCTGCCAGCGGCCGTAGTCGTCCGCCCGGGTGCCCTTGATGAGCAGTCGCCGCGGCTCTTTCTCCTTGACCGTAAAAGGAATCTCCACCCAGGCGTCTTGGGGCTGCTCGGGCCGATAGAACAACTGCCCGTCGGGATAGAACCCGAGGTTCTTCTGCACTACCGCCTCGCCGGCGCCGTGGTGCTTCGCGTCGGTGGAGGGCAGGGCGGGAAAGACCAGGTCTAGGTTCGGCAGCGCCCGCTCCTTGGCATCCGGCGCCCGGGCAGTGAAGGTCGGCGTGCCCGTCTGGTACCAGAACGCCACGCTGGAAAAGTCGTCCTGGCGTTGGTTCCAACTGTGGGTCTTTCCCTCGGGGTTCTCGTCGGGCGAGATCCACCCCCAGTGCTCGATGGTCACCTTGATCGACTTGTTGAAAACGATCGGGTCGTGGATATGCCAGCGGTACGCGCTGGTGTGTCCGCCGACGATCCCCCACTGGTCGAAGTAGGGCGTGCCGAAGTAGGGCGTGCTGGTCGTCTTCAGTCCCCAGGCCGAGAGGAAGTAGTCCTCGGTGCCCGTCCCCCAGATCGAGGCCTTCTCTTCGCCGTCGATGTAGATCTTCTCGTCGCCCTCGCCGAACCAGGAGGGGCTGCGGGTGCGGACCGAGAGGACCGTGCCCACGTAGTGCCCCTTGCCTTGCGTCTCCAGGAACAGGTAGTCCTGCCCCTGTTTGACCGGGTATTCCTGGCGGTACTGGGCGTAGAAGTACGGCGTGTCTTCCGGCAGCGAGTCGAGCTTGATCCAGTCGATGTTGTAGTACAGCAGGTTGAGCCGCTTCTGGCTCTGGTTGACCAGCTCGACGCGGACCGACTTCCGGAAGGGCATCCGCCAGAAGCAGTTGTACGAATCGGCGTCCTCGACGATCACCGGCACGCTCAGGACCTCGCTCCGCCGGCCGAAGGAGTTGGCAAAGAAGTCGCCCAGCGGCGCCTCGACGCCGGGCCGCTCTGAGCCGTCGTAGTAGATCCGCAGCAGGATCTCCTGGTGGTTGGCCGACCCTTCAGGCGCCCAGGGATGGGGCTCCGGGCCCAGGAAGGTGAACCATATATGCGTGATCGCGCCCGGCCCCTTGGCATCCAAGACCACCTTGGTCGCCCCGGAGGCCACGCGGGAATTGTCGTTGTTGCTGTGTGCATAATTGCCGTTCTCATCGACCGCGGTCGAGGTCGACCTCATGCTGCGGCCTTGATGGGGTTTGGCCAGGTCGGCCAGGTCTTGGGCCAGGCCGGACGCGGCGACGGCCCAAACCACCAAGGCCACCGCGGCCCCGACGCCCCGCCGGGTGCCACTGGCGTGACGCCAGTGCCGCAGCGGCTCCAGAACGGCAGCCAGACCGGTCAGTGTGTGCTTGCGTCGCATTTTCCCGTCCCTTTCTTGTGCTGGAATCTGCAGCTTATTCCAGAACGGACAGCCGGGGTGGCTGGCGGTCGGCCGGAGGCCGCCCCCAGCCGGACCACCCCCGGGGGCTCGCCGACCAACGCTTCGCGTCGGTGCCCGTCGACCCCGGCCACCCCGAGTGCTCCTTGTAGTCCTGGGGTAAGCTCACAACACCCCTAACGACTTCCCCCTAACGCGGACCATCCTACCATGGCGTCCTGCCGTTGTGTACACGCCGGACGGGTCGTTGGGCGGGGATGGCGCTTCACCAAGTTCTGAAAAGGCGCGACCAGCGGTCGCGTGGCACTGGCGTCACGCCAGTGTTGGGTGGCGTGCCGCCGCTGCCGCCGCCACTGGCGGCGGCTTTACATCATCGAGGGGAACCCTCGATTACCCCCGGCCCGCCTTTCCGGCCGAACCAGCCCATTTTGCTTGACGGGCGCGTCACGCCGGGGGAGAATGACGCCTTGACACGTCTTGCCTGGGGCGGGAGCGTGCGGAACTCTGAAATCGACGTACCTCGAAGGAGATGACCATGCCAGATAGAATCGACCGACGCGAAATGCTCTGCCGCAGCCTGGGGACGGCCGGCCTGCTGGCCGCCGGCGGGCTCCCGGCAGTCACGATGCCCCAGCGGGCCCTGGGCGCCGAGCCACGACCCGACCGCTCGAAAGACGCCCCCACCGCGCCGGTGGCCGTCCAGCGGTGCGAGTCTTTCGAGCCGCAACTGTTCCGCAAGACGCTCGCTGCGGCCCTGGACCTCGTGGGCGGCATCGACAAGCTGGTCCGCAACAAGACGGTCACCATCAAGGTGAATCTGACGGGGATGCAGTGGCGGCCGTTCGCCGGAATGCCGGCCTACGAAAGCTATCAAACGCACCCCAACACCGTGGCCGCGCTGTGCGCGATCCTCAACGACGCGGGGGCCCGGCAGATCGTCGTCGTGGAAAACCCCTACTGGGATAAGCCCTTCGAGAAGACGCTGAAGGAAGAGGGCTGGGACGTGGCGGCGATCCAGTCGGCCGGCGGCCAAAAAGTCCTCTTCGAGGATACGCGGTTCCGAGGACCCTGGCCCGCCTACAGCCGATTCAAGGTGCCTTGGGGCGGGTTCATCTACCCGGCCTTCGACCTAAACCAGCGCTTTGAGAAGACCGACGTGCTCGTCTCGCTGGCCAAGCTGAAGCAGCACGCCACGGCCGGCATCACCGGCGCGGTGAAGAACTTCTTCGGCATCACGCCCTGCTCGCTCTACGGCAACGACGCCCCCAGCGAAAACCCCTTAAGCCACCGCACCGAGATGTTCCACGACGGACGGAAGAGCGTGCCGGCGGGCGTGCCGGCCGAGCTGAAAGACCACGGCGTGCCCCGCGACGGCCGCTACCGCGTGCCCCGGATCGTGGCCGACATCTTCGGGGCCCGGCCGGCCGACCTGAACATCGTCGAGGGGGTCCGCACCATTAGCGGCGGCGAAGGCTACTGGAACCGTGGGGTGGCGCTGGTCGAGCCCAAGCTGCTGCTGGTCGGGCGCAACGGCGTCTGCACCGACGCCATCTCGACGGCCGTGATGGGCTTCGATCCCCAGGCCAAGCCCGACCAGTTCCCCTTCCAGGGCGACAACCACCTGCAACTGCTGGCCTCGGTGGGCATCGGCACCAACGACCCGGAGCGGATCGAAGTGCTGGGCCTGCCGCTGAAAGAGGCGGTCTTTCCGTTTCAGCCCCGTTCCCGGCGATAGTCCTCCGGGTAGTCGATGTCGGACAGCACGGCGGCGGTCGAGACGGGCAGCTCGACGACGTCGCTAGCGTGCGCCCGCAGCAGCCCGCGGAGTCCCTGGTCGTCGTATTGGGTGAGGATCTCCGAGCGGTAGTCGGCGGAGAACAAGAGGGGATGGCCCCGCCGGCCGGCGTGGACCGGCACCAGGATCCGGTGCCTGCCGGTGCGGAAGGCCTCGACCATGGCGTCGACCAGCTCGGCCGTGACGGCCGGTTGATCGCCCAGGGCGACCAGAATCGCCTCGCACTGCGGCGGCAGTGCCCGAAGCCCACAACGGATCGAAGAGAGCATGCCTTGGGCGTAGTCGGGGTTGACCACGATGGAGACGCCGCCACCCAGAGGGTACCCGGACAAAGCCGCCTCGATCTGCCCCGCCTGATGCCCGACCACCACGTACACCTCGCCGACACGGCTGCGCAAGAGCTCGTCGACCACGTGCCCGATGATCGTGGTATTGCCGAAGGGCAGGAGGAGTTTCTGGCTGCCCATGCGGCGGGACAGCCCGGCGGCAGGAATGATGGCACAGATCATTGGGGCACCTCGCTCTGCTTATGGGGTGACAGGGTGAGGGGGTGAGGGGGTGAGGGGGTGACAAGAGACCGCAGCCACTTCTTCACCCCCTCACCCCATCACCCCCTCACCCCCTCACCTCCGCGGCGGACGGCGATCAGCTCGGCCGCGATGCTGGTGGCGATCTCCGGCACCGTCACCGCGCCGATCTCCAGGCCGATCGGTGTAAACACCCGGTCGAACTCCTCCGGCGTGGCCAAGCCCGATTCGATGAAACTCTTGCGCACGAGTTCCACCTTCCGCCGGCTGCCGATCATGCCGACGTAGGCGGCCGGCGAGTGGATGCAGGCCGCCAGGGCCTCGGCGTCTTGCCTGTGCCCGCGGGTGACGATCACCACGTAGGTGTCCGCAGCCATGGGGAAGGCCGCAACCTCTTGGGGAATCTCGCCGCACCGGGTTGTTACACTCGCCGGAAACAGGGCCGGATCGGCGAACTCGGGCCGATCGTCCACCACCGTCACATCGAAGCCGATGAGTATCGCCTGTTGCGCAAGGGCCTGGCCCACGTGCCCACCGCCGGCGATCAACAACAGCGGCCTGGGGATCACCGGCTCGACCAAGACCTCGGTGTGCTCGCCGGGCTCCTGGGCACTCTCCACAAACAATCGCGGGCTCTCACGCTGAAGGCACGAACCGATGGCCTCCGCACCGGGGAAATGACCTTCGGCCGGCAGGGCCTCCGGTGGGAACCATTCGACCTGAACCTCCGGCTGCGGACCCATGCGTACGCTGGTCAGCAAGACGCCTCGCCGGCGCCGCCGCAGGGCGTCCGCAGCCTGGGCATAAGCGGCCCGGTCCTTGGCGGCCGTGGGGTCGATCAGGATCCGCATCGTCCCGCCACAGATCGGCCCGGCGTCGGGGGCGTAGGCTTGGGCTAGGTCGAAGTCGAACACGGCGGGAAGTTGTGCATGGCACACCTCGACGGCACGGCGCTGGGCCTCGGCCTCGACCAGCCCGCCGCCCAGCGTACCCCAGATCCTGCCCTCGACGTCGATAACCGCCTTCACGCCCACCCTCTGCGGCGTCGAGCCTTCGGCCCGCAGGATCGTAGCCAGGGCGAAGCGCCGGCCCGCGTCGATGAACTCAACGACTGTTTGATGAATCTCCATGGAGGGGCCGTATCTCTGCTTGTGCAATGCCCTTGAAGGCGGGCTCTGGAGGGCTTTGGCATCGCCTTGGGCGGCATGAGTCAGTCAGGTGGTGTTGTCCTCAAGATAGCCTTGTTCAACCAGGAGAGCGCGGGTTATGCTGGACAGAGGGCAGTCTCTTGCGGAAAAGCGCTGCACGAAGTCTGCGTGGCCGGGATCACTCTGGTCCTCGCCAGCGAGCACCTTCCCAACGATGCAAATCCAAATCAGCCGCCGTTTCAGATGATGGACGGCGTTGAGCTTAAGATCCTCAATCATGCCTTGGGCCTTCTTCCGACGTGCAGGCGTCAGGCCCGCCCTGAGGATCATCGCTCCGGTTTTCAAGTCAAAGTCGAAGAATCCTTCCGGCCGCGAGGCCCGAGTCCTCGCGCAAGGGTCGACGTATCCATGCTTCGGCCAGCTTTCGCTTTTCGAGTTATTGCAGTCATGGCAGGCATACACCCAGTTGGACCACTCGTAAACACGTCGCGGGAAGCGGCTCTTGGGACGGAAGTGATCTACTTCCCCTTTGCAGTCGGCCTCACAGTAGCCGCAAAGACCTGAGAAGACTCCCCCAAGGTCAGTCTGAAACTCCCTCCAATAGCTATCGCTGGGTTTCGCGCCCGAACGGCGCTCGTAGTGATCCACCCATTTCGTGGTGTACTTGTCACGATACGCCTTGAGCCGTTGGGGCTCGGGGCCGTGGTCCACGAAGTGCATCAGCGCTGTCTCCCCGTCCGCTTTGCTCCCGAGCGTCGAGTGCGTGCAGCCGAAGGCTTCTTTGCCCCTTTGTTGGTGGGCGGGCCCTTCGCCGCGGAATCGGGCCGAGCAGCGGGATTTCGGAGTCTCTCTGCGAATCGCTCAATCTCGCCGGCGGCAGGCCCGGCCAGCAAGTCTCGGCTGACCACCTCTCGCAATTGTTCCAGCTCTTGCTTCTCCTTGCCTGTCAGCCTCTGCTTGCCTCTGAGTTGCTGCAACCGTTCGATATTCTCGCTGGTCTGAAGATCGGTCGGATTGGTGATGTCGAGGAAGTTCCGCAGGATCTCGTCCATCGACCAGCCGATTACGTCAGTCTGATTCCGGGAGACGACCACCTTTCCCTTGTCGTCCCTCTTTAAGAGCTGTGCCTGTCCGGCGTTTAGACCTGCGAGCACGAAGGGTGAATGTGAGGAGCAAAAGATCTGCACGCTGGGAAAATGCCGTGACAGCGCGGGGAGTATCCGTCGCTGCCACGAAGGGTGCATGTGGGCGTCGATTTCGTCGATAATCATCACGCCCGGTTTCTCTTCCAGGTGTATCGGCGACTTATAATGTTCAGCGTATGCGATCAGAAAAAACCCCAGCCACTGAATGATGGACTGGGTACCCTGGCTCAGGACACTAAAGGGTAGTGTTCCATCCGGCGTCTTGAACTCTGGGTAAAGACCACCTCTTCCCTCGCCAACCCCTGCGAATTCGATCGGGAACCCATCCGTGATCTCGGACGCGACCGCCGCGATCTTGTGGAGGATCTCGCGGATGGCCGGGTTATCCTCTCGATAAGCTCGATAGTCGAGATCGACAGTCTTCTGAACAAGGGCACCATCCTCCATCAGGGAAGCACGCATGGTGCGTAGCTTCGCGGCCGTTGCCGGGTCCGGCCAAACAACGGGGCTCTCCGGCTCCCCGGCGCGCATTCGTGTGATAGGCCTGTCCGGTCCGGCGGCCTTCGCTCGGTAATCAGTGTTCCATCGAAGCGCTGGGATCAGGCACGCGTAGCCGAGTTGCTCTTGCTGTCTGTCCGAAGCACGCGCTTGACGTCTCGTTACATAATCGAAGGTGCCATCGAATTTGTGTTCGTCATCTTGCGCGGGCCCGAAGCGTACCCGGTACGTAGCTTCAGCCTTCCTTAGGAGCCTCTCCGGAAGCTGAAAACCGTCGACCGCAATATCCGCAAGTGCGAAGAGTGCCGTTGACTTCCCGCAATTGTTGGGTCCGACCAAGACGTTGATTTGAGGGTCAAACTCGAAGCGGATTTCGTCAAATGGACCCAAGTTCGTCAATCGAAGGTCGTAGATGGGCATGGCCCGCCTCCGGGATTTGGCCTGGCAACTGCTTCATAATAGGTGCTGCCTCCCTGTCCGTCAAGACGAGGGCCCGGCGACGAGAAAGGAGGCAAGCCTCACGGCTCGGCGTCCCGCCGAGTGCTTACTGCCCACTGCCTACTGCCCACTGCCTGCTGCGCGTTACGCCTGCTTCAAAGCCTCGCCCTGGATAGGCATCTGGCGAACGCGGACGCCGGTGGCGTCGAAGACCGCCGCGGCGATGGCCGGGGCCAGCGCGATGATGGGCGTTTCACCGGCGCCGACCGACGGCAGATCGGGGCGGTCGAGCAGATGGATCTCCAGCTCGGGGACGTCGGCCATCCGCGGCACCTCGTAGAGCTCGAGATTGCCGTTGAGGATTTTTCCGCCCTCGAAACGCATTTGTTCCTTCAAGGCCGGTCCCAGGCCCATGATGATGCAACCTGCCACCTGCCGGCGGAGGTTCTCCGGATTCTGGATGGCGCCGCATTCGAAGACCTCGCAGACGCGGCGGACGTCGACGGTGCCTTGCTGGCGGTCGACGGCGATTTCGACGCAGGCGGCGACGTAGGAGCCCTTTTCGGTCCCGCAGGCCAACCCCACTCCCACGTTTGCACCGCTCTTCTCCTTCTTGCGGCGGCTGAACTCAAATCGCGCGGCCGCCGTTTCCAGCACGGCCCGCAGGCGGGGATTGCCCAGATGGGCCAGCCGAAAGGCCAGCGGATCGGTCCCGGGTGCCCCCTGGGCGGCGGCGGCCAGCTCGTCCATGAAGCACTCGCGGGCGAAGTTGTTGGCCGTGGCGGCCAGCGCCCGATAGGAGCCCTGGCGCAAGGGCGGATCGCTGGGGACGTACTGGGCCCTGTTGCTGGGAATGTCGTAGGGCGACTGGACCGCCGCCCCGCCCGAGTTGATGTTGGTGAAATCCCAAGCGACCAGCTTGCCGTGGTCGTCCAGGCCGGCCCGAATCTCGATCAGCGCAGCCGGCCGGAAGTAGGCCCAAGTGAACTCCTCCTCGCGAGTCCATTGCAGGCTGACGGGCCGCCCGGCCTTCCGCGCCAGCCGGGCCACCTCCACGGCCACTTCGCCGGTATGCTTGCCGCCGAAGCCGCCGCCGGTGTCGGGCACGATCACGCGGACCCGATCCTGGGGCAAGCCGAGGGTCCGCGCCACCTCCGCGTGTACGCCGTTGGGCGCCTGGGAACCGGTCCAGACGGTCAACTTCCCCTCGTTCCACTCGGCCACCGCGGCCCGGGTCTCCATGGGGACGTGCTGGACGTAGGCCACCTGGTAGGTCGCACTCAAAGTCTTGCTCGCACCGGCAAACGACTCTTCCGCGGTGTCCTTCGACTGGCCGTTCGACTGGCCGCGCGATCCTCGCCGGCCTCCGCCGCCGGAGCGGGCGTGCTCCTTCAGATACGAGAACAGCTCCTTGCTCGACGGATGCGGGGCCGTCTGCCAGGAGGCCGTCTTGGCCAGGGCCTGGACGGCCTGGTCGGCCAGAAACGACGTCGGCGCGGCGCAGCCCACAAAATCCCCGTCGCGGACCACGATCACGCCCTGCATGGCCTCGGCCGGTGCAAGATCGATCGACGAGAGCTTCGCCCCGTAGGAGGGCGGGCGGAGGACCTTCCCGTAGAGCATGTCGGGCCGCTGCACGTCCGAAGGAAAGCGGTGCGCCCCGGTGACGATGTCGCGGCTGTTCGGCCGGGCGACCGAGTGGCCCAGCACCTTCCACTGGCTCACCGGCGTGAGCTGAACGTCGCCGGGAACGGTCGCCTGCTGGAAGAGCGAGTCGAGGTCGTCCGCCTTGGCCAGCTCGGCGTAGCTCAGCTTCTCCTTTCCCGACGGGTGCAGCACGACGCCGTCGCGGACTTCCACGCCCTTGGGATCGACCTGCCAGCGTTTTGAGGCCAGCTCGATCAACAGCCGGCGGGCGGCGGCGGCCCCCGCGCGGACCGCCGGCACGCTCGAAGGCGTGGTCCGGCTGCCGGCAGTAGTGCCGTCGTCGGGACACAACTGCGTATCGCCCATCACCAGCACGATTTGGCCGACGCCGACCCGCAATTCCTCGGCGGCCGCCTGGGTGAGCTGTGCCCGGGAACCCTGGCCGACCTCGACCTTGCCGGTCATCACGGTGATCAGGCCGTCTTGGCCGACGTGGAGTCGCGCCGCCACGTTCCCGCCGCGTCGTCCACCACCTGCGCCGCGCTGAGCCAGGCCCACGCTGCCGGTCGCGGTAATCAGCAGGCCAGCGCCGAGCAGTCTGACGAAGTCTCGCCGATTGAGGTCGAACTCGGCGAGCGGAATCTCGGTTGCGCGGGGATCTCTGGTCATGGCTTGTCGGCCTCCGAACTCAGTGTGACCGCACGGCGGACCGCGCGGAAGATCTTCGGGTATCCGCAGCACCGGCAGAGGTTGCCGTTCAGCCCGTGGATGATCTCCTTGTCCGTGGGATGGGGGTTACTACTCAACAGCGCCACGGTCGCCAGGATCGTGCCCGGCGTGCAATAGCCGCACTGCAAGGCCCCCTCCTCCAGAAACGCCTGCTGGACTGGGTGCAGGGCGTCGCCGTCGGCGAGGCCCTCGACGGTGGTGATCGCCATTTTGTCGACGTTGACGGCCAGCGTCTGGCAGGAGAGCACCCGCCGGCCGTCGACCAGCACCGTGCAGGCCCCGCAGCGCCCCTCGCGGCAGCCCTGCTTGGAGCCCGTCAGACGAAGGTCCTCCCTGAGGACCTCCAGCAGCGTCCGCCGAGGATTGGTGGTAATCGGCGTTTTCTTGCCGTTGACGGTTATGGTGATGGTGGTGTCCATGGTTGTCAGTGGATAGTGGATAGTGGATAGTGCATAGCCCTGGGCGGAGACGTTGTCACCTTTCGCCTCTGATCCCTCGTCCCTGGCCCCTGGTCCCTCACCCCTGGAAACGCTACTGCAACTTGCGGATGCGGACTTCGACGTTCTTTTCGTCCTTCAACAGCTTCACCAGCTCCGAGGTGTCGCTGTTGCCGAAATGGTAGGGATAGACGATCTTCGGCTTCAGGACCCTCACGGCGTCGGCGACCATCTTGGGCGTCATGGTGTAGGGCAGGTTCATGGGCAAGAAGGCGACGTCGACGCCGGCCAGCTTGGCCATCTCGGGGACGTTCTCCGTGTCGCCCGCCACGTACACCCGCTTGTCGCCGAAGGTGATCACGTAGCCGTTCCCGACGCCCTTCGGATGATAGGGCTGCCCCGGCTTGCGGACGTGAACCACGTTGTAGGCGGGCACGGCCTCGATCTTCAGCCCTTTGATCTCCCGGGCGTCGCCGTTCTTCATCACCACGCCGCCGTCCACCTGCTTGGCGCAGGCGCCGCTTAGGAGCAGCACCGTCTGCTGGCCGGTGAGCTTGGCGATGGCCTCCTTGTCGAGGTGGTCGCCGTGCTCATGGGTCACCAGGATGATGTCCGCCTTCGGCAGTCTTGCGTAGTCCGCATACTGGCTTACCGGGTCAACGTGGATCACCAGACCGCCGTAGCGAAACATCAACGTGCCGTGGCCGATACACGTAATCTCCAGATCTCCCCCGGAGGTCTTGATCACGTCGGTCTCGAACTTGGCCTGGGGGGCTGCGGCGGCCGCCACCGGCAACAAAGATACACTCAGCACGAGACTGAAGATGTTCATAGAAGACCTCCTGATCGCACGGTTCCGAAAGACGGGTGGCGGTTGAAGCAGTCCAGGCAAAGCCCGGACGGTTCAGCCTGATCAGCGGCATTGTACACGCCGCGGAAAACGCCTGTCAACGAGCCGTCTTCTGCATGTCGAGGGGCGGTTTCCGGCCCCGCCCTACCGGGCGGGGCTGCTTGCTTCGAATAGTCGACGCTGGCGGAGCAAAGGTGGGACTTCGGCCCCGCCTACAGAGACGGGAGGAGGCGGAACTTTTCGGGCGGGCGGGCGTCTAACTCGGGGCCAGAAGCGAGTCCCGTACCCTGCCCGGAGAGGAGTGAATCATGAGAAGCTGCGTGGTGAGCATGGCGGCCTGGTTGGCGATTACGGCCGGTGCCATGGCCGAAGGTCCCGCCAAAGGGGGATTAGAGTTGCGGAAGATGACCCCCGCCGGGCCTGAGCCGGCCGGCTGGCGGATCCCGCACGAGGCGGTCCGCGCGTTCGTATATGAGGGCATGCCCCTTGGGGTCCGCGTTACCGATAAACACATCGCCGCAGACTACGAACACAGCGGCGTGCTCTTCGATCGCCAGTCGGGCAAGTTCGCCCGACGGTTCACCGTGGCCGACGGCTGGCCAACGCAGCGGCCGGAGCCGTTCCGCCGGCAGGCCGAACCGGGTCAATCGCACGGGTCTCGCCTGATCGGCCCCGGCGTGCTCAATCCGTTCCTTTATCGCGCACCGGACAACCGACAGGACCAGATTGCACTTCAGCCGGCCGTGGAACTGCCCTTCGGCGGCCGGACTTGGCGGGCGATGCAGCCGGCCAACTTGGTGGCACTCCTTGAACGGCAGGCCCTGCAGGCGGAGCCCAGACGGCGGTCCATGACCTGGTCCGGGATCCTCCAGCGGGTCAACGAGCTAAGCTACCTGGAAACCACGGTGGCCGACGGAACCACAGCGAAACGGTTCACCACCGCCGATGGACTGGCCAGCAACATCATCACGCACCTGGCGGCCTCCGGCGACACACTCTGGGCGGCCTGCGTCGACATCTACGATCCGCAGTCAAAGCAGTGGGGGCCGGGCGGACTCTGCCGATATCAACCCACCACCGGCCGCTGGGAACACGTGCAGCAGATCGACGGCCGGCCGGTCCGCTGGGTCACGCTGCTGCAGGCGGTCAACGGCGACCTCTGGGTGGGCTTCCGCGAGGGCAAAGACGTGGCGGGCGACGAGATCGCCTTCGGCATGGGCATCTATCCCGGCGTGTACCGGCCCCAGGCCACGGGCCTGGTCCTGACGCGGCTTTCCGGCGGCAAGTGGAGCACCTTCTCCCGAAAACCTCGGCCCGATCCGGACCGCTCCGGCCCTGAATCGCCCGTGCCGGCCAACCAGTTCCCACCACCCACCGAGTATCCCGAACAACTCGCCCCCGCCGGTAGCGACAGCGTGATGCTGTTCGCTCGGGCGCGGAATCCCTATGAGCTTTCCGGGAATTGGGAACTCCCCACCACCGGGCTCGTGTCCTTGTTGAATCCGAAGACCGGCCGGTGGCGGCTGTTCGACACGGTAGTGGACCTGGGTGCCGATAAACTGGTGGAGCTGGTGGCCCAGTCCGGCGAGGTCCTGGTTCGCAGCAGCCGTGGCGTACACCGGTTCCGCCCCCAGTCGGCGTCAGAGACGCCTCCTACGACGGCGGACACCTGGGAATTCCTGGACCCGCACTGCGATCTGCTCAATCCGAGCTTTCACACCGCCGCCGTGGCAGGCGACGAACTCTGGCTGGGCTACGACCGGCAATCGTTCAGCAGCATGGGGACACTGGGCATCAGCCGGTTCAGCGAGCGGACGGGCCGATGGTCCCACATGTCGCCCGCGGAGCTGGGCACCTCCAGCGCGGTCCGGCGGATCGTGGCACTTTCCAACGGCGAGGTCTGGGTCTTGTTCGGCGAGCGGCCGGTGATGTCGGCCGCCGGGCCCATGTTCTCTCCCTTGGACACCCGTCAGAGCAAGGCCATCCCGCGGCGAAGTGGTCTGGGTCGTTTCGCTGGCGGAAAGTGGCAGTTCCCCGTCGAAGGGCCGCCGCTGCCGGACCGTAACCCACCGGCCTCTTTCTTTGTATCTAGCAATGATCTGGCGGCCGTGGGCGACAAGCTCGTCTACGCCACCGGCCAGGCCGTCTACGCCGGGCCGAAACCCTGGAAGCGAATCGTGGCAGGCCGCGTGCTGGGCATTTCACCCGCCGAGCATGGAGCCGCGGTGGAGATTATCTGCCTTGCGTCCTCACCAGGCCCAGGTGAGCAGCAAGCCTACCTCCGCGGGCTGTATCGGCCGGGTATGGGGGAAGTCCCCATGAAGGACTTCCGCTTCGATTCGTCCTTCGAGCCCGCCATGTACGCCGAGGGCCATTCCCTGTTGAGAGAGCAGTATAGCCCGGGCAGGCCGAGAGTTACCTCAGTCCGTCTTCCCGGCCGACCGGCAGAACAATGGGCCGTAGCAGAGGTCGGCGAAGGACTGCTCAGCGCCCCCGGGGTCCTGGAATCGCCCCGAGCGGCGTGGATCTTCTCCTACGGCGAAATCATTCGTCTGGACCGCAAGGCCCTGGCCCCGCTGCCAGAGAAGGCCCTGCCCGCCCAGTAGCCCATGGCCAGAGCCTACTATCTGTTGATCGCTGCCGCGGCCGGCGCGGCCGTGCTGGCCTTGGAAGTCCTGGCGGCCCGCACAATGGCCCCGGCCTTGGGCAGTGGTCCGGTGAGCTGGTCGGCCCTGCTGGCGGTCGCGCTGGGGACGCTGGCCGTCGGGAACCTCGCCGGTGGCCTCTTGAGCGACCGTGTGGACACCGGCGGCCTGGTCGCCTGGTCGCTGATTACCGCGTCCGCGGTCCTGGTGTTGCTCTCGCAGGTCTATCCGGCTGCGATGGGCTGGGTTGCCGCCCGGTCTCTGGTCTTGGGGGCCGTGGCCGCGGCCGCGATCACCCAGGCCGTCCCCCTGGGCATGGTGGGCACGATTACCCCCGCCATCCTCCGCCTCGGCCACAACGCGGGACCGAAGGGTTGGTGGGCCGGGCTGGTGCTGGCCGCCGGAAGCGGCGGCGGGATCGTCGGCGCCTTGCTGGCCGGGATCGTGCTGCTGCCCGGCCTGGGTCTGGCCCGATCCTACCTGCTCACCGCCGCTCTGCTGGCCCTGGCCGCCCTGCCGGCCGCCTGGCACAAGCAGCGGTGGCCGGCCCTGCTGCTGACCCTGGCATTGCTGGTGATCGTGGGACTCTGCTGGTGCCGGCATAGGCCGGAGCAGGTCTTCCAATCACTGCACGGGCAACTGGAGGTCCGTAATGCCGAGACGGGCCGCGTCCTGTTGATCGACGGCCTGCCGCAGACGGCCCTGTCCGCTGCCCAACTCCGGCCGGGCGACGGCTTCCGCTATGGGTATCTGTTGGAGGCCGCGCTTGTCATGCGTCCCCAGGTCCGTAGCGCCCTGGTGATCGGGCTGGGAGCGGGCCTGGCACCGCGGCTGCTGGCGGCCCACGGACTGGACTGCCAGACCGTGGAGCTCGATCCCTTGGTGCCGGAGATCGCCGCAGAGCAGTTTGGCTTTGCCGGCCGGGTCACGGTGGCCGACGGCCGGGCGTTTCTGTCGCATACCTCGTGCCGCTGGGATCTGATCTTCCTGGACGTCTGCACGGCCGACCGCCTGCCGTCGCACCTGTTCACCGTCGAGGCGCTGCGGATCGTCCGCCGCAGGCTCTCGCCGGACGGCATCCTCGTGATCCAGTGGATCGGGGACGACGGCCCCTGGTCGGCCAGCCTTGACCGGACCGTCCGCGCAGTCTTCGGCCAGTGCCTGATGCTCGCGGCGGCGAGCCCGTTTGGCGGTGTGGGGCCCCGCTGGCTGTTCGCTGCCCGCGGATACCCGCCGTATCTGCCGACCGAGCCCTCGTCGGCGGAGGATTCGCTGCCTTGGCGGCCGCTTCACTTGGAGGCGGAGGGCTGGCTCTTGAGCGATGACCACTTCCCGGCCGAGCTGCACTGGGCCCGCACGGCCCAGCGGTGGCGAAGCCTGTATGCAGCCGCGCCCCGATCCTCCTCTCGTTGAGTCAGTGGCTCGGGCGGGGTGGCACTGGCGTTTCGCCAGTGCTGGCTGAGTGTGCGGCGGGCGAGTGGCACTGGCGTCTCGCCAGCGCTGCATGGACGAGTGGCACTGGCGTCTCGCCAGTGTTGGGTGGGTGTGCGGCGCCGATCGAGTGGCCGGCCGGCGAAACCAGCTTGACAAATCGCGGTTCTTCTGCGCGAATGGATGAAGTCACTTCTCCATCCGACCTCTACGACCTCTCTACTGCAAGGCGAGGGCGGTATTGGGGGCGAGGCCAGCTCGCTCAGACGCTAATCACTGCTCAAGCTCTGACCCAAATGACCAATGATTTCGATGTTTGGCAGGACTCAATACTCCAGATGGAAGACCGCCACGCTGCTAATCGGCGTTGTCGGCTTGGCAATCCTCATTGGTTGGTATGTGCATAAAGCACGATTGGCTGCCATGGAGGTCCAGCATGCGGCAGCAATGGATTCCGTATTTACCGCGCTGAGTAACTACAATGACACTGAAGGCCACTTGCCCGCGGCCGTCAACATTGACAGTCATGGTGGCCCACTCAGTAGTTGGCGATTTGCCGTAACACCGCTGCTTGATAGTTCCTTTGTGGATATGCATTTCGAAGCCAAATGGGACGACCCCGTCAACAGCAGATGGGCGCAGATGGCACCAACTGGCTATTGTCTTTCAAAAGAGGCGCAGACCCTTCGAGAGACGAGCATAACTGCAATTACCGGACCGGGTACGGCCTTTGACCCGGCACAGCCAGCCCGCTTGCAGGATCTTCCGCCGGATACCATCCTACTGACTGAGATGGTCGATTCAGGCATCCATTGGATGGAGCCTGGAGACGTATCCATCGACAATGTCCCGGCAGGGCTACCGTTGGGTCTGAATGGGGTAGGCGTACACGTTGGATTCGCTGACGGTCTGGTGTGGTTCTTGCGTCCGGAAGTGCCCGCGGAAGTCCTGAAGCAGTTCATGACCATCGAGGGGGCAAGAAGCAACGATCGAGATGTGCTCCTGCGACCATACTTGCTTCATGAGTACGAAGGCTATGTGCACAGGTGGGAACGCACGCAGGCGGGGAATTCCGAGTCAAGGGGGGCAGAGCTTGAGCAGTGATTAGCGATGCGACCGAATTCCAGACCGGGTGGCCCCGGGCGGTTACCCGCCCGGGGCTGCCGCAGACCCGAACGTGCGCAATTAACGCATTTGGTTCCTCAAGCTACCCATTCGCTGCTGGCCTTTGCCAGACATCTTCACGCATTCTGTGAAGCCAAGCGCGGACCGGTTCTGATCAAAGACACGAGGTCAAGTAGACCACGGTTTCGCTTTGAGAATCCGTTAATGCAGCCATACGTTCTTCTTCGAGGGCTCGCGGACGAGCTGATTTCCGTAGGCGATCTGGAGGCCATGAAGAGGAGAGTGCGCGAACCGCCAGAGGGGCACTTGTTCTAGACAGTCTTCTTAACGGTCCAACGCCTTGCCGCCGCACGCTCCGCAATGTGCTTGCGCTGCTCTGCCGGCAATCTGGCTGCCGTGGCAGGAGCGCCCTTTTCTCCGCCCAGCTCCAAGGGGACCGCGGCCTGGCCCGGCTGGCACGCCTATTCGTGCCGCAGCGCCTCTATCGGATCCATGGCCGCCGCGCGCATGGCCGGGTAGATGCCGAAGATGATCCCGATGGTGACCGAGATCCCGAAGGCCAGCGGGATCGACCAGGGGACGATCACCGGGACCACGGTCTGGATTACCTGGGGCAACTGCTTCATCATGTCGGGAACGGTGCTCTCCAGGCCGCTGCGGATCAGGTTGGAGACCGGCCGGCAGGTCAAGCCGCCCAGCACTCCGGTGATCCCCCCCACGATCGACAGGGCCACCGTCTCGACCAGGAACTGCCGGATGATGTCGCGGCGCTTGGCCCCTAAGGCCCGGCGGATGCCGATCTCCCGGGTCCGCTCGGTGACCGTGGCCAGCATGATGTTCATGATCCCGATCCCGCCCACGACCAGCGAGATGGCCGCGATCAGGCCCATGAAGATCATGAACATCAACCGGGTGGTGCGGGCCTGGTCCAGCAGCTCCTTGGGCACGGTCACGCCGTAGTCTCCCTGAGGATGGTACCGGGCCAGCGTGGCCTTGACCAGCTCGGCCGTTTCCATCACGTGCTCGACCTCGTCGATCCGCAAGGTGATCTGGCTGAGTTCGATCTGTTCGCCCTCGAGGCTGCCGCTGCGGCGGGTGACGATCACGTCGCCTATCCGGCTCCAGAGCGTGGTGATGGGGATGTAAACGTCGTTGCTAAAATCCTGGGCGGAGAACGAGCCGCCGATGGCGGCCGTGGGATCCCTGTGTTTCATCACGCCCACCACCACGTAGTAGGCTTGTTCGACGTGGATCGACCGGCCGATGGGGTCCTCGAAGGGAAACAACTGCTGCGCCGTCCCGGCGGCCAGCACGCAGTGGTTCTGCTTCTCGCGGACCTCGGCGTCGCTGAGGAAGTGTCCCCGATCGACCTCCAGCCGCGTGACTTCGGCGTACTCCGGCGTGCAGCCCACCAACCGCCCGTCGACCATCCGACCACCGAAGGAAAACCGCCGCCGGATCTCCCGGATCGGCAACGCCCACTCCACCGTGGGGACGGTTTCCGTCAGTCGCGCGAAGTCATCCCGGGTCAGCCCGTAGGGCACGATCAGCGTCGAAGCGTCGCTGGCCTCCTCGGGGGGCTTGATCGAGCGGACGATGATGTTGTCGGCCCCCAGTCCTTCGATCTGCTCCTGGGCCTTCTGGCTGATGCCCTCGCCGATGGCCAACAGCCAGATCACACTGGCCACGCCGATGAAGATCCCCAGCACCGTCAACGCCGACCGCAGCGGATGCAGCAGCAGGCTCTTGATTCCCAGTTGCCAGGTGCGGAGCAAGAGGAAGGACATGGGAAGGGGCCAGGGGCGAGGGACGAGGGGCCAGCGGCGAGGGATTAGGGATTGGGGATTAGGGATTGGGGATTAGGCAGTAGTTTCTAGTACTTTTGGTGTTCACAAGGACGCCCCTTTCGGGACATCATGCGGTTGGAAACGACACGCCTGATACCCGAAAGGAGAGCGTCATGGACGATGCTAAGGAACTTTGG
>Ga0315277_10003076_pt1 | contig 22856 bp, 15 predicted proteins | sample YL17G05_15_MG_FD_203695 | JGI IMG/M metagenome (GOLD analysis project Ga0315277, IMG submission 203695) | Sediment microbial communities from Yellowstone Lake, YNP, Wyoming, USA - YL17G05_15 | ecosystem: Environmental > Aquatic > Freshwater > Lake > Sediment | place: USA: Wyoming | collected...
CCATCGCTGTTATGTTTAAAACTCAATAACACCTTATCAAACTTTTTACTTTTATCCCCGGCTTATCGCCAAAAAAGGAGGACAGATGAAGGCACGCCACATACTTTTCCTGTTTATCACCCTTGTTACAGCCCTTTTTTCCCTGCTGAATGGGGCTTCTCCCTGCCGCGAGATGCCTTTCGAAGTTGTGGCCGAGGGGTTCAAGTTCCCGGAAGGCCCGGCTTTCGATGCCGGGGGCAATCTATACGTAGTGAACTATAAAAGGATCGGAGACATAGGAGTGATCAGCCCGGATGGCAAGGTGGAGGTTTTTCTAGACCTGGGCGAGAGCGAAGCCAATGGAATGGCTTACAGCCCCGATGGGCGGATCATTGCCTGCGACGATGCCAGGCGGCGGATAATCTCTATCGATCTCAAGACCCGCCAGGTCTCCCCGGTAGTGGACAATTACAACGGCCAGCCGCTTAACCGCCCCAATGACATAGTCCTCGCCGAAAACGGCGACATTTATTTTACCGATCCCAACCGTGAGGATGAGACCCGGGGAGGCAGGGTATTTGTTTACAGCCAGAAAGAGAAAAAACTCTTTCTTCTTCTGGATGGTCTCGCTTTCCCTAACGGACTGGCTGTATCCAAAGACCGGAAACTTCTTTATGTGGCCTCGACAGTGCGGCGCAATGTCACTGTCTATCCCCTGACCGCGGATGGACGAAAGGCCGGGACAGGCCGCGAGCTTTTCCTGATGTCCGGGGGCAACGGCCCGGACGGAATCGAGTTGGACGAGTCGGGCAACCTCTATATCGCCCACTACGGTGAGGGCAGGGTTTATCTGGTCAAGCCGGATGGGACATTGATCTCCTGTACGCAGGGGTTCGGAAGGGATACAACCAATATCCAGATTCATGGGGAGTGGCTTTATATCACCGATGCTTTCGGGGGAAAAGTGGTGAGGATCAAGCGGGTGGAATTTACTAAATTGTAAAACCTGCATGTAGGGGCGCTTCGCGAAGCGCCCCTACATGAATTGAATTCATTGATTTACCATCCTCCCCTGGTCGCACCCCTCAGGGTACAACCCTCCATGCCTGGCTCCACTGTATTTGATCTCGAAAAGATGCGGGTCGAAATTCGCCTGCCTGCCGGGGCAGTCTTCCCGCGGGCAAAGCAGGCAATCGCAAAAAGGCTGAGGCGAGGAAAACCTTATACCGGAAACCGATTTCCGAGGCAGCATCAGGCAGCTTTCGGTCAGCTTTACCCCGATAGCACCGGTTACATCCCCTAACGCACGGAACAGGGGTTTCTGCTCGACCAGGGGCCAGTCCTCCAGTGAACCGGGGTTCATGGTGGAGAGATTTTTCCCCCCAAGAAGTGCATCGATCTTTTTTTCCAAAAAATCAATGCTGATTCTCAAAGCTTCCTCGCAGATTTCCTCTGCTAAAAAGCGCATGAGAAAATCAGAGAAGGATTCGGCCCACTCCTGGAGCTCCACGCCGCAGGTAGCAACGAAAAGAGCCGCGCTGTCAATCCCCTCTATATTGACTCTCAGGATGCGGCTTTCGAACATTTCCCCGTTAATTGCTATATAATTCCCGCCTTTTTCTCCGATCACGCTTATGGCGAAGCAGGCTTTCGGCTTGCCTGTCCGGCGCGCCTGGTCAAGAAGGGAATCGATACCGCCCATAGTCTCGGCGAAATCGGCCAGGCCGGGTTTGGCCATTATTCTAGCCACGTTGAACTCAGGCGGGATATCGGTCAAAATAGTCAGTTTCATGATTTTATCTCTTCTCCGGAGCCTGCGGTCGCGGCGGCAGGACGGGAGTTTTCCGTGCCAGTTGTTCCAATATCAAAGTGATCGCTTTATCAAGCTGCGGGTCCTTTCCGGCGATTACATCTTCGGGGAGGTTATCGACTTCGTAATCAGGCGAGACTCCCTCGTTTTCTATGATCCACCTGCTTTCCATGCTGTAACTGCCGAATTCCGGCCTGGTGATATATCCGCCATCGATCATGGTGCTGTAGCCGCGGATACCGACAACTCCGCCCCAGGTTCTCTTGCCTACCAGGGGGCCCAGGCCTAGCTGGCGAAAGTAATAGGGGAAGATATCGCCGTCCGAGGCGCTGTACTGGTTGATCAGGCAGACCAGCGGCCCGTCGAAAGTGGCGTAGGGATAAGTCTCCGGAGCGGCGTTCCGCGGGGCATCCATGCCTACAGTGCGGCGGCGCAGCCGTTCGAGGATCATCTGGGAGACAAATCCGCCGCCGTTATAGCGCACATCGATAATCAGGGCCTGTTTGTCGATCTGGGCGTAGTAGCGTTTAACAAACTCACTGAGTCCGTCAAGTCCCATATTGGGTATATGGAGATAGCCCACCTTTCCGCCGGTAGCCTCATTCACCTTGCGGCGGTTAGTTTCCACCCAGTCGAGATATCTCAACGGAATCTCATTGTCTATGGGGCGCGCCATAACAGTACGGGCTTTGGCCAGATCGGGGCTTGGGCCTACTGCAAGAGAGACGGTCTTGCCTGATTTGCCCTCGAGGAGGCTGTAAGGATTCATCCCGGCGGAGAGCGGCTGGCCATCCACAGCCAGAAGATAATCACCGGGAGAGACATTCAGACCCGGCTCGGTGAGCGGGCTTCTCAGGTTATCCTTCCAGTTCTCGCCGGGCAGTATTTTCCTGATCCGCCAGTAACCTCCACGGGCTTCTAACTCGCAGCCCAAGAGCCCGGATTTAATCCGGGAGACTTCCGGGTAGTCTCCGCCGCCGACATAGGTGTGGCTTGAGGCCAGCTCGCTGACCATTTCGCCGAGAATGAAATTCAAATCATCGCGGTGGGCCACATGATCGAGGAGCGGTGCATACTGGTCGCGCACCCCGGCCCAGTCCACTCCGTGCATGTTGGGATCATAGAAAAAGTCACGGAGCTGACGGTAAGTTTCCTCGAAGATCTGGCGCCATTCAGCAGGATAGTCCACCCTGGTCCGTAACCCTGACAGATTAAGGTTTCCCTTGGAAAAATCGATTTTTCCGCTCCCGGCATCGGCGATTACATAAGCCTGTCCCTTTTTAACGATGAGCTTCTTTCCGTCCGGCGAAATATCGTAACCGTCGATTCCCTCAGCGATCACTGTCTCCTTACGCTCCTTGATCTCGTAACAGAAAAGATTCTTCTTCTCTTCCTCGACTTCTCCCATCCAGAAGACTTTGTCCTCCCCTGCGCGCAAGCCCTTGTAGTTCCCGGGAGCTTGGCTCAGAGCCACAGCTCTCTGGGGAAGCCCCTCGAGATCGATCCTGATTTTTTGCGGAACCGGTCTGGCTTCCTCTTTCCCACCCTCTTCTTTCTTAACCTCTTCTTTTTTCTTTCCCTTTTCCGCGCCGTTCACTGACGGTTTTTCCTCGTCGCTTTTCGGGGCCAGGGGGCTTAGAGTGTCAACCTGCAGGGTTAATAAGTAGACACGGTCCGCGTTTTCATAAAGGTAGTTGAATTCGAACAGGCCGATCTTGGGTTTCAAGTCGCGGCTGGAGATGAAATAGAGGTATTTGCCTGCGGGATCGAATACCGGCTGGTAATCATTGACCAGGGAAGCGCTCGCCCGGTGGATTGAGCCTTTGTCGAGATCATAGAGAAAGACGGAATAGAACTGCTTGTCGCGCTGAACCGGCTTGCTGTAAGCAAGCCACTTGCCGCAGGGGCTGAAAGAAAAGTCGACAATCTCCCAGAGGGACGAAGAATCGACCAGGGCCATCTTTTTACTTTCCACATCGACCAGCCACAATTTGAGGTTTTTGTCGGCAAAGGCGATATGCTTGCTGTCCGGACTCCAGACCGGGTTGAACCTGTGGCAGCGGCCATCGGTAGTGAGGCGCACTTTTTCCCGCGCTTCCCCCTTGGTCGGGCCGGGGTCGATAAGATAGAGTTCCTCCTCTCCTGTCTCATCGGAGATATAGACAATCCATTTGCCGTCCGGGCTCCAAATTGGCGTGCTTTCATGAACGCCGCTTGTGGCCGTGAGCTGGCGGGTCTCGCCGTTTTCCGCAGGCACAGTGAAAATGTCCCCCCGGGCTTCGAAAACCGCCCGCTTGCCGGTAGTGGAAAGGTTAAACGTGCTCACCAGCTTGGAAACATCTTTCCAGGCGGGCCGTCGGTAGATACGGTCATCTCCAACCATGACCGGGATGCGCCTGGAACTTCCGGTTTGCGGGTCGAGATGGAAGAGGTAGCCGCCGCACTGGTAAACTATGCCTCCAGGCCCGGCCCCCGGCCAGCGGACATCCCAGCTCTTGTGGAAAGTGAGCTGGCGTTTTGCACCGGTCGCCGGATCGAGCTCAAAGATGTTGAATTTCCCGCTCTCATCCGTGTTATAGTAAATTTTTTCTCCCAGCCACATGGGATCAGTATCAGTGCCTTTCCAGTCGGTCAGTTTTCTGGATTTTTTAGCGGAGAAGTCCCAGAGCCAGATATCCTGGGCCAGTCCGCCGCGGTAACGTTTCCAGGTGCGGAAGTTGCGAAAAATGGGGTTATAGGCCAGCTTTTTTCCATCCGGGGAGAATGAGGAAAGCCCGCCCTCGGGGAGTTCTAGTGCTTCCGGCGCACCCGAGCCGTCCGCGGCCACAGTGAAAAGCTTCATGTACCAGGCATCGAAGCTCTCCCGCCAGGAGCGGAAAAGCACCTTGGTCCCGTCCGGAGTCCAATCAAGGACATAATTGTCGTAGCCGTGGCGAAGTTCGCCGTAGGTAGCCTGACGCCAGGTAAGGCGTCTCGGTTCTCCGCCATCCGCAGGGATCACGTACACTCCCCTGTTCCCGTCATACTCGCCGGTAAAAGCTATCCAGCGGCCGTCAGGCGAAAAATGCGGCGAAAGCTCGAGTCCCTCGCTCGTGGTAAGCCTCACTGCCTGTCCCCCGGAGAGGGGCACTTTCCACAAATCGCCGGCATAGACAAAGACCACCTGGTCGTTATAGATATCCGGATAGCGCAGGAGCCTGGTCTCGCCCGGTGGGGCCGGCTCTGGAGGCTCGGGAGTGCCTTGCGCAAGTAAAAGGAGCGGCCAGATAGTGAAAATCGCCAGGACAGCCGGAAGTTTGCAGGACATTGGGAAGCCCTCCTTTTTCTTTATGTCTGATAAAGTCTATAATTATATCTGAATATTTTAATAAAGGCCCAGATCAACTACAAGCAGAATTACTCCTAGGTATCAGAGATGAACCTCATGACCGGCTCAAGCAGCGGGGTGCTGATCCGACTCGGGGTCCATCAATTATATCCTAATTACTACTCATTGCACAAAATTGTTTGCATTTATCCGTAAAAATAAATTTTAAACTTCTTTTGCCAGCAAAAGAAGCAAAACCATTTCTTTCATAACTGAAAGAAACAAAGGTTAATTCTGGCACTGGGATCTTTTACTCCGCTTCACCGAGGACGCCTGCGCGCAAAAAACGCGCGCAAAGGCCTGCCAGGGCTTTGTGCACTTATCAAGGCAATCATGGAAATTACTTGTCATCTGCACGCTCCAAAAAGGGAATCTCAAGAGTTATTGGCTTTTTACAGCCTCTGGTTTGACAATCAAAGAACCTGATCTTTGGTAAATTATTCAAGCTTCTTGAATGACTGTGAATCATATAGAATTGCACGAAGCTCTGCTTCAGGGTAATCCACTTTGGAAAATCGTAGTGGCGACCGGCGGTCGCCTGTGGGGTGGGGTTAGAATGATCAAAATTAATCTTTATTCAGTAATTATCCACTGGCACGAATATATAAAAGAAAGTAACTTTATTGGCGAAAGACTGCGAAAACAACTAGAAAAATATTACACTAAAATTAATAGAGATTGAATTCTAAATTCAAGGAGCCGCAATATGGAAATTTATTCCGGACATTCCCGAACTTTCCGCCTGTTCCCTCTTCTGCTGCTTGTTCTTTCTTTTTCCCTGGCTGCAGGTCAAGAAAAACTTGACCCGAAGCTGGCCGTTCTCGACTCAGTGTCGAACATTGCCTGGTACGATGCACGGCTTGTGGGAGTGGAGGGAAAGGGATGGACGGATACAGAGGACTATTACGACAGGCTGCCCGCCAGGGCCAGGGGCCTGGTGCGCGACGAGGTCTGGTCTCTGAGCAAGCACTCGGCAGGGCTGTGTGTCAGATTTCTTACCGAGGCTGCCGAGATCTGGGCGGAATGGGATGGAGGCGGAGGATTTCCGCACATGCCGGCCACTGGAGTGAGCGGTGTGGATCTGTATGTCCGGGAAAATGGCAAGTGGCGCTATCTGGCTGTGGGCAGGCCCAAGGAGGAGAGGACCAAAAGCAGGCTGGCTGGCGGTCTGGCTGGAAAACCGACCGAGTATCTTCTTTACCTTCCCCTTTACAATCGGGTTACCGGGCTGAAAATCGGCATTCCATCCAAAGCTGAAATTTTCAAAGTTCCGCCTCCGCCAGGGAAGCCGATCGTTTTTTATGGTACCTCTATCACTCAGGGCGGGTGCGCCTCGCGCCCGGGAATGCCCCACACGGCAATAATCGGCAGATGGCTCGAAAGGCAGGTGATCAATCTGGGATTTTCCGGTAACGGCAGGATGGAACCGGAAATGGCCGGGCTTCTCGCTGAACTCGACCCGGCTGTCTATGTCATAGATTGCATTCCCAATGTCGATGAAAAAATCGGCGAGCTTACCGAGCCTTTCGTGAGAATTATCCGTAACAGCCGGCCGGAGACCCGTATCCTGCTCGTTGAGGACACAAGACCCGGAGATGCCAAAGCCAACGGTCTTTTACGCGCGGCGTACAGGCGGCTTGTCCTTGCCGGGGACAGAAACGTGTTTCTGCTCAAGGGGGAAGGGCTGATCGGGGATGATGGGGAGGCGACTGTCGACGGCCGCCATCCTACGGATCTTGGTTTCATGCGCATGGCGAGAGGGTTTATGCCTGCGCTTTCCGTGCTGCTCAAGCCGGAATGACAAGGTACCTTTTTGCCATTGTCACCGACCGGGTGGGAGACATATTCTGGACCCTGAACCAGGCCGGGATACATTTATATGACCAGGGCGGGAAGGCGCTGAAAGTCGGGCTGGAGACAGTGACCCCGAATTTCCAGAGGTTCGAGATAGCCGTGGATAACAATATCTGGCGGGAAACAGGATCTGATTTTGTTTGGGAATTGCACCCGGGCCAGAATACTTTACGCGCCCGGAGTATTAATAAATGGGGCCTGCCCGGAGGGGAGCATAAGGTGGTTCTGGCAGTTAATGAATAATGAAGTAGCCACAAAGTATCTTCTGGTTACCTTCATTTAAATCCCATGCGGCACCGAGACGCTTTTTGCTACTTTTTTGCAGGAACAAAAGCAGAAAAATAAATTTTGCGTAAGGCCGGTATTTTAAGGAGAACATTTTTCTAAGATTAGTCTGGGATTTAAAAATCTCTCCCAAGCGTTAAACAAGTAAAAATCTTTTATTTCACTACCAAAGCATTTCTCCATTCTGCTTTGTTACTTTTGTGGGCCAAAAGTAACCAAAAGCCTTTTCGGGCCGCAAAGCCTGCGGCTAATGAGTCTTTTTCAACCTATAATGTTTCAAGCGGCTTCTGTCTGCTCCTCTCTCGGTCGCCTCGGCTCGACCCGCGAGGGTCTCGCCGGAAGGCCTGCCAGCCTTTCTTCTTCGTCCAGGCCGCAATGGAAATTGCGGGACTTCTACACGCGGCCTTTTAGTATGGCTTAAGCGGCCCTATTTTTCCTCCCCTCCCCCCCCAAAAAAACATTTTAAGACTTTTTACATATAAATCCAAAAAGATCATAATGGCGATCACTAGAGGTTCCCTGGGCCTGCAAATCGCGGGCGCGGCATGCCGTGCCCCTACAAGAGAAATGCTATTTTACGAATAAACTGTGTCAGATGTACCTATCTCTAAAATTAATTAAAATCATCGTTTTGACGCCGGAACCTGGACATCGCTGCGCCGCTCGTGAAGGAGCATGAGGCGCATGTCGTTGAGCGGCCAGGGATAAGGGCAGGGAGGCGGATAATTGAGGTCGATTTCCGTTATAGCCACGCCCGGACGCTCGCTGGCCCGGGCAAGGAGAGTGCCCCAGGGATCATAAATGACACTGGCGCAGTCATAACCGCAGCTAGCCAGATAAGTATGGTTCTCTATGGCCCGGGCCCTGATCAGGGTCGAATCCCCGCCCCAGATAGGCAGGAGAATTATTTCCGCGCCCTGAAGGGCCAGCGCGCGGGCCGGATCAACATACCAGGAATCGTAGCAGATCATTATTCCCACCCGGCCGAAATCGGTGTCGAACACCGGGTAGGAGTCGCCAGGCTGGCACCCGTCGTCAAGCTCCATCTCCGGCAGGTAGACCTTGCGGTATTTTCCGACAACCTCGCCCCGACGGTCGATAAGCACCGCAGTGTTGTAAATCGCGCGGCCCTCCCGTTCTCCGATGGCGGCCACGATATACATTTTGTACTTGCTGGCTACTTCCCCAAGCCTCCTGGTCGTGGGACCGGGGACAGGCTCGGCTATGTCATAATAGTGAGCGTAAGTATTTCCCTGCGCCACTCCGACCATGTTGATCCCCTCGCCCAGGCAGACAATGTCGCATCCTTTCCTGCCGGCCTCCTCGGCTACCTGGCAGAAGTCTTCTACAGACTCCATGCTCGATTTATGTCCGCTGGGACGGCAGTTTACTGTGCCGAGCCGCACCGGGCGTTTGGGCGGGTCGGGTATCTCGGTCAGGGTGATCGCATCCCAGTAAGCCCTTCCCTGGGCGCAGTGGCTTAAGTATAATTCAATGCTTACCGCTTGTGCTCCCTGAGGAGCGCGGAACGTTCCTTCCACTTTCTGCCATTCATTCTGATAATCGGTCTCGGGCACATAAGCTCTCTTGCCTGTCTCTTTACCCTCGGAGTCGCGCCACTCGAGCCTGGCGAAGACCTTAAGCCGTGGATAATCTACACCACGGGTAAAATAAGAAGCTTCGAACCGGTAGTGCTTTCCGGCAATTATACCGGGTACTACCTTGCGCCAGCACCCCCGGGCCAGATAATTCGAAGCCCCGTAAAGACCCAGACTTCCCGGGCCGAGGAGGCTGGGCTTTTCAGCAACGAAAAATTCAGGCCGGATTTCATCTCTCTGGCTTGCCTCGTCCCATTCCAGGGCGCCGGAAAAAGTATCGGCCTGAAAGATTATCTTGCTCTGGGCCGGCAGGGCCAGGGCCGGTTCCGCGAAACATACGGCAAAAAAGAGGGGTAATGCTAAACAACAACTGAGAAGCGATAAATAAAGCTTGGGGCAGTTTTCCCGGCGCTGATGAAACAGAAGGGACAAGTACATCGCGCCTCTCCTTTCAGGATTAAGGGTATTGAAATGACAAACCTGTTCTATTAACGATTAGTTACAGGAATATAGCTCCCGCACTCAAGATGCCAGTTCCTCGAGCCGCTTCTCGCATTCCAGCATTGATCTGACAGTATGATAATTGATTTTCCAGGCGTGGCCCATGTAGTCCCATATCACCTTGTTATCCGGGCCTAAAAGGGGATACCATTCGCCCACTTTATGGTTTATCATATAGTCGAAGACAAAGCGGTGGATATTGCAGTACGCATCCCAGTAACGCTCATCCCCGAACACAGCCAGGCCGTCGAGCATAGCTATGAGCGTCTCGGCCTGCTGCCAGAACTCTTTGTTCCTTTCGCGGGCCGGTCCCTGATTGGGCCCCTCGCAGTAAACTCCGCCGCGTTCCCAGTCTATCCCATATTTCAGGCAGTGGTCGTACAGGTTCCTTATTTTCTCAGCATAAAGCTCCCTGTCCAGGCCGAGGATTTTGACCGAATGGTTCAAAAGCCAGCCGAACTCGACATTATGTCCGAATGAAGTGTTATCCAGGGGCCGCCCCTCGGTATCCTCAGCATCCCGGTCCGAGCCCCAGACATTTTTGAAGATTATGGCGCGCAGCGGGGTGAAATCGAGGGAGAACTGGGCGATTCCTGTCCCATGCTCGGGGTGGAGCATTCTCCTGGTGATTAGCTCGATGATTTCGACCGCCTTCCTCTTATGAATGGCTTCGCCGCTTGCTTCGTAAAGATTGGTGAAAGCTTCCATAAGATGCATGTGGACATCCATGGACTTGCGGTCGCCTCCGTATGCTCCCGGCTGGCAGAAAGACCAGTCCTCCTCGAAAAACTCGCCATACCCGCCGTTAAGATTGTCCGCAGCAAATCTCTGCAGGAAATCGAAAGTCTTATCCGCCCAGGAAAGTGCCGTTTTGTCGCACGCTGCCTTGGCGTATTCACTGAAAGCGTAAATTACAAAGCTATGGCCGTAAATGATCTTTTTCCGGTCCACCGGCGTGCCGTCCCGTTCCAGTATCCAGTAAAAACCGCAGTGCTTGTTGTCCAGGAAGCGGTCGATCACATACCGAATGCCCCGGCCGGCTCTTTCCAGAAAAGAGCCATCCCGGTCGTATCCCGCCCGGTTGATTGCGGAGAAAGCGTAAATCATCCGTGAATGGGCGAGCAGGTTCTTTTCTGTCTGCCCGGTAGGATTCCCGTTGCGGTCGAAAAAGGTGAGGAACCCGCCGAATCCCTTGTCGTCCCCACGGATTTTCCAGTAAGGAAGAAGTTCCTGGTGCAGGTGCTTTTTTACTTCTTCGAGATAAAGAGCGACATCAATTTTCATGGAATCACCTCTTTGTCGAGATGCTAATTTTCAAGTGCGAAATAACTCCTGAAGAGTTTGACAAAAGTTGTTTCGCTCCGGGGTGTCCTCTCATTCCGTGCCGCCGGGTCCATCTCCATATCCATGGGATACCAGTCCCGGTAAGCGTAGTAAGCCCAGCCGATCTTCTCTTTCTCCAGGACATCGATAAAATCAGTGACCCAACGGTCTGCGCCCATGGCCCAGCGCGCTGCTCCGAACTCTCCGCACCAGATTTTCACGTTGTATCTGTCCCGGAACTCGACAGCTTTCCGGACTATACTATTCAGCCTGGCCTTGTCCCAGTATTCGCCCTCCAATTGGCCGGGATAGACCCTTTCCCGCCATTGTTTCTCAGTGGTCCGCATATGGCCGTTATTACGCTGGTGAGTATAATCCATGGGCCCATAGAAATGGAAGCTGTAAACCGTGTTCCTGTCGCCTGTAGGCTTGAGATTGGCAAAACCATTCGGCCATCCCCAGTCCGGAGGTTCAACGACAATCGTATGCACCGAGTCTATTTCACGGATCGCCCTGGTCAATACAGTGGCGTATTCAGACCATTGGCTGCGGGCCAGGCTGTCATGCGGCTCGTTCATCAGATCATAAGCTATACCGCCCTTTCCGGAATAACGCCTGGCCAGCTCTTTCCAGAATTCGGCATACCGTGTTTTCCATCCCTCGCTGCCGAAAAATTTATCGTTATTTTCGAACGACGCGCTGCAGGAAAATATGGTATATAGCCCATACCTCAGGCAGAGGTCGATACAATCGAAAACTTTCTTTTTTGTCTGCTCGCCCGGCAGATATGGCGGAGCCTCAGCGGTAATGTCATTGATCAGAATACGGACTGAATTAGCTTTCCAGTCCCTGGCATAATGGGCTATATCCTGTTCGGTTATATCGACATTGATATTGGCTCCGCGCAGGGTTTTCACCGGCCAGGGATGAGGAGCTTGAGCATGCAGGCTTGCCGAAAAAACGAAGCAGAGAAGAACCAGAATAAGATGCATTTTCAATTTCCTTTCCATCGCGTCAATCATGGGGGATAAAGAAGGTATTTCTCCCTTAATTTCATAAAATTGTTCAGATCTTCTTCCCATCCGGAGATTATTTTATCCACATCCGCACCCTTTTTGATCATCTCCTTAACCTCTTTCCTGCCGATCCAGAGATCGATCCCGGAGATTTCGAAGTCTTTGGGGAAAAGCTTCTGCAGGGAGCTTAAAAGATAAAGCCCTGCCCGGAGACTCCGGAAGGCTGTCCGGTCGGTAACCGTTGCTCTGATCCCCTGGCAGCGCTGGCCGCTGAATTTATAGGCTGAGGGAACGAAAGTCGTGTCTTTGAACCTGATCCCTTCCAGGCCTTTCCCGTTCAATTCTTTTGCCAGAAGCCTGCTGTCCACATAAGGCGCCCCATAAAGCTCGAAAGGCAACTCTGTGCCCCTGCCTACCGACAGGTTGGTGGCTTCGGCGATACCCAGGCCCGGGTAAAGCAGTGCGGCATCGAGAGTTTTCATGTTTGGCGAGGGATTTATCCAGGAGAGGCCGGTCTGGTCGAAAAACATCGAGCGGCGCCAGTTTTCCATGCGCACTACTTCGAGATCGGAGCCGATCCCGAACTCACTGTTGAAAAAAAGCGCCAGTTCGCCGATTGTCATCCCGTGGCGGACCGGTATGGGGTAGTAGGCGATAAAATTGCCGGTAAGTTCTTTTTCGAGTACCGGGCCTTCGACAACAAGCCCCCCGATCGGGTTGGGACGATCCAGTACCAGGAAATGGACTCTGGCCTCTGCCGCAGCCTGCATGCAGAGGGCCATAGTGGAAATATAGGTGTAGAACCTGGTACCGATATCCTGGATATCGAAAACCAGGATATCTAATCCTTGCAGCCATTCCGGCCTGGGCCGCCGGGTGTCTCCATAGAGACTGTATACCGGGATATCCCTGCCCTCGAGCCGGCCTGAAGAATAATCACCCTCGACTGTTCCTTTCAACCCATGTTCCGGGGTAAATAATGCGGCAAGTTTAATTTCAGGGCACAAGGAGAGCAGCTCGATATTGGAAACTCCGCGGCTGTCGATTCCGGTCTGGTTGGTAACCAGGCCCACTTTCAGGCCTTTAAGCTCCCTGAACCCTTGATTTTCGAGCACATCCAGGCCGGTCCGTACTCCGGCCGGACAGGCAGCATAAAATGAGGCGGTAAAGAGAAGAATGGAAGCAAGAATTATTGGGCTGGTTTTCAAATCCTCTCCCTGGACAGTCTAGCGGTGAAATTATCATTTCCCTATGGCAAGTGCAAGGGCCATTTTCTGACCAGCCATAAGACAAGAAAGAATAACGATAGTCGATGCACAAGGCAGCGGTCGGCAGCGCCTCCCTGCAATTCAGTGACCGGTTTGCCGCAGCTTGACAAAGTCGCTATTCTTCTTTTATTTTATCTTTTCTAAAAAATATTGTAAGCATTTTTTCAAGGATTAATGGTGGAAAATATCGATACTGGCAAGGCTTTCGATCTGGCGATCTCGCTGGCCAGGGAGGCTGGAGAAATGCTCCTTGGGAGCCTGGGAAATGTAACCGAGATTGAGCTTAAGGGAGAGATAAATCCAGTGACCGAGCTGGACCGGCAGGTGGAGGATTTTCTGGTAAGCCATATTGCCCGGGAATTTCCCGGCCACGACTTTCTGGCTGAGGAGCGGACAAATTCCAAAGGAAATTCGAAATATCGCTGGATTATCGATCCTTTGGACGGGACTACCAATTATGCCCACGGCTATCCGTGCTTTGCTGTGTCCATTGCCCTGGAACAGAGCGGCCATATAATTTTAGGAGTTATCTATCAGCCGGCAACAGCGGAAATGTTCACCGCTGTCCTGGGAGGAGGAGCTTTTCTAAATGGCAAGCCGATAAAGGTTTCCCGAAGAGTGAATTCTCTCGACAATTCTTTCCTGGTTACCGGATTCCCTTATAATCTGCGGGAACCGGGAGTGCTGGAGCGCAATCTGGAGCGTTTCCGAAAGTTTCTGGCCAGGAGTTTCGCTATCCGCCGGGACGGTTCGGCTGCTTACGATCTGGCTTGCCTGGCCGCAGGGAGGTTCGATGGATTCTGGGAAGAAAATCTAAGCCCATGGGATACCAGCGCCGGGGCATTGATGGTAGTCGAAGCCGGCGGTGTGGTAACCGATTTCGCTGGTGGGATATTCGATCCTTTGAAGAGCAAGTCAATTTTAGCTTCTTCTTCCGAAATTATACACGATCAAATGCTCGCGCTGCTGTAAGGCCAGACTTACTACTCAGGACATAAAACTGATGACTGGAAAGAAAATATTGATCCTCTGCCCGAGTATATTGCTCCCATTATTTGCTCTCTTCGCCTCACAGGGCCAGGACCCGGTAGTCCACCTTCAGGACAGTTTTGACGCCACTCCGGCAGTGAGGAGAGCGATATACACGGAAATTATCGGCATGGGGCAAGGGGCCTGGGCCTCGGACTCCTCCGTGCTTCTTGCCCAGGCAGTAGCTTTCAAACAGAGAGCAATGGACGCCGAGGATGATTTTATCGAAAGTCTGATTTCCTCGGCGCCTGGTTTCAGCAATATCCCCAGGTCCAATCCTCCCTTTCTCGCTGATTACCAGCGTGCCAATGAGCTATTCAAGGTTTTGGCAGCAAAGTTTCCCTGGATCAAATCATATGCCGAAAGCGCGGGCCTTATCGTCGAATATTGGAACGACGGGGCAACCCTTTTCCGCGCATCGCTTTCTTTCAGAGAGACTTATCCCTTGAGCCGCTTTGGGAAGAGGCTCCTTCTTTTGGCCGGCTGCCGTCTTCTTCTCGAAAGAAATTATCCCACGGCTCAGGCGGCTTTCGATGCCCTGTGGCATGAAGCCCCGACCGGAAATCAGGCTGTTCTGGCCTACAGGGTCGTGGAGGCAATGCGGGACTCCGACCATTTAAAGCTCTCTCCGGATCAGCTTTTCGCCTGGGGCCAGGCGCAGGGTCTTGCCGGTAACCAGGTGTTCGTCAAGCTCATTGACCGCTATCCTGGATCGAAGGAGGCCGAGTCGGCCTATCTGGAGATTTTCAGGAACGTTAATGACGGTTTTGCCGGAAGACTTCTTTCCACAAACTTCTTTCTCGCTGACCGCCTGGAAAACCATTTCTCCGGTTTTCTGTCCTCTTTCCCAGCCAGCTCTTATTTGCCGGAGGCGTGCACTTTACGTGCAGAGTTCAATTACCGCTGCGGTAAAAAGAGCCAGGCCATCGCCCGAAAAAACGAATATTCCTGGAACAAGACCAAAAATAGAGCACGCGGACAGACCAGCAGAATATACAACTCCCATTCCGATAAATATTTCCGGAGGGTGTTTCTGACCGATTCTCTGGCCCAGGCCCGTTTCCCGAAAACCGAGTCCCGCTACCGGATAGGACTCCTTGCCGCTCTCTCGCTCCTGGAAGAGGATTATTTCGATGGAGCTCTGGCCAAATTGTCTTCTCTTTACGAGGAATGGCCCGATTCGGCAATCGCCACCAGAATAATCTGGTATTCCGGGCTTATCCACTATATGAGAGGCGATTACAAGAAGGTAATCAGTGTTCTGAGCCCTCTGGAGAAGTCCGGCTACCGGGACAGTCACTACTGGAACAGGGCGATGCTTTTTCTGGGTAAATCTTATATTGCGGAAGGCGATTCTCAAGCAGCGAAGAACACTCTGGGCCTGCTTTCAGCCATGTATCCCTATACTTATCACGGTATACGCGCCAGATTCCTGAGCGCCGGATTGAATTCACCCGCTCTGCCGGATACAGATCTCAGAACGCGGATAGTTCCGTTACCTGGGTTCCCCGGCAACTTTACTCCGGAGGGCGAAAAGATTAACCAGGAAGCCCGGAGTTGGCAATCGCTGGGCTTTTTTGCCGAGGCTGCGTACATATATGCCAATGGATTGGCTGTTGTACCCCAGGACTTGCTGCTCAGGTTCCGCTATCATGAAAATTTCCTGCTTTCCGGCTGGTACCATCGCGTTCTTCGTGGTTTCGGCGGAGATTTCAGCGATTTCCTCTGGCGGGGCGGGGTGAATTTACCTGAAAACTTCTGGAAGGTAGTTTACTTGAATCCTGAGCTTTATGAAAATATTATCGCCAAACAGGGGGCGAAATACGGCATCCCGCCGGCACTGATAACCGCAATAATCCGCCAGGAGTCAAATTTTCATCCGCGGGCCTCGAGCCACGCCGGCGCGGTCGGTCTGATGCAGGTCCTGCCTTCCATAGGACGACGTCTTTCCCGCAGCCTGGGTCTGGGTAAATTGACCAGGCAGCAGCTTTTCAATCCGGAGGTGAACCTCAAACTCGGGGTCAAATTCCTGGCCACCAACCTGGCGAAATACAACGGGAATATCGCCTTAGCTATCAGTTGTTATAACGCTGATTCACGAAACCTGCCCTCATGGATTGAACGGTCCAAACCCGAGAACAGAAACGGCGAGTTTGATCTGGATTTATTTATCGAGCTTATCCCTCTCGAAGAGACTCATGATTACAATATCCGTGTACTGACCAATTTCTGGCGTTACCAGGAAGTTTATGGAGAGAAAAAGAACTTATTCGACTGGCAACTCTCATCCTATGCTAAAAAATGAAACAACAGAAAGGAGTATGAAGTAAAATAGCAAAGGCCAGAAATAGAAAGAGGAGTGCGATTGAAATGTTATAATAAGCAGCGGCCTTCACTTATAACTTGACATATAGAGGATTAGAAAGTATACTAAGGCCGGGGAAGAGTGCTTATTCAGATTTAACCAGTTCTTTTAAGAGAAACATAATTTTTAACCGAATTTTAAGGAATTTGAATATTTCTTCGATCAGCGATCAGAATGCAGTTCTGGTTCAGGATCTTTGCAAAGATTACATGATTGGCAAGGCCACCAGCCGTATTCTGAAAAATATTTCTTTCAGCGTAGCCCACAATGAATTTTTTTCACTGATGGGGCCTTCCGGCTCCGGTAAGTCTACGCTGTTGTATCTTCTCGGCGGCCTGACTCATCCCACCAGGGGCAGAATCTGGCTCGATGGCTGTGAGTTGACCAACCGGACAGACAGCGAAGTTACCCGGCTGAGGTACGAAAAGATAGGTTTTGTCTTTCAAAGATTCAACCTTTTGCCAACCTTGAGCGCTCTGGATAATGTGTCCATTGCCCTCAAGCTGAGTCTTTTCTCTAACGGCAACGGGAAGAAGGAGTTTGCCGAGCCGAGAGAGCTGCTCGAACTTGTCGGGCTGGGCGGAAAAATGCAGTACCACCCGAATGAACTCTCTATCGGCGAACAGCAGCGCGTGGCTATTGCCCGCGCGCTTGTCCGGCGGCCGTCGATTTTACTGGCCGATGAGCCAACTGGGAGCCTGGACCGGGATAATACCATAAAAATATTGGATATATTGAAAAGATTGAACGGGGATCATGGACAGACCATTGTCATGGTCACCCATGACCCCAATGTGGCCGGGGAAGGGGATAGGATTCTTCATCTGGTAGATGGAATAATAGAAAGCTCTTAAGCAGGGCGGGATATGAAAAAGTTAACCAAAAGAGAAACTACTGCCATCCTGGGCCGCGGCATACCGGCTTATCTGCTGGGGTATCCCACAGTGGTCTCTTTTGAAATGACCCATTCCTGCAACGCCAATTGCCATCACTGCAATATGGGCGGGATGGTCAAGGATGAAAAAAGGATCGGCCCGGCAGATTACCGCCGTCTGATGCGGTATTTAAAACCGGTGATAGTGCAGCTCTCCGGCGGCGAACCCCTGCTGAGGGAGGACTTTACCGAGGTGATGAGGGGGATTAAGCCCAAGGGCCGGAGCACGCCTTACATGATCGTAGTTACTAACGGCTGGCTGCTCGACAAGGAGAAGTATCTCGCCCTGCGGGAAGCTGGAATGAACCAGCTTTCTATCTCCGTGTGTTTTCCGGACAGGCGGCATGATGAATGGAGGCGGATAAACGGACTGTTCGATCACCTGAACCGGACAGTGCCTGAATTGGTCTCGTTAGGGTATGATGATATAGTGCTGAACAGCGCCATTACCAGGGAAAACATGCGCTATGTGTTGGATCTCGCGCGTCTTGCCGAGCGCTGGGGAGTATCGATCTCTTTCAGCGCTTATTCAGTCCTGCGCACCGGCGAACAAAAATACAACATCTCCGAGCCTGCGGACCTGGAAATTCTCCGCAGCCAACTGGAAGAGCTCAAAGCTTACAAGAACGAAAACTGCGGCCGTATCCTTAACGCGGACTTCAATATCGAAGGGACTTTCGATTTCTTCAAATACGGTGAAATCAAACCGTGCAGCGCCGGCAGGCACTTTCTCGTGGTTACGCCCAGCGGATATCTCAAGCCCTGCTCGATGCATGATAAGAACTATACTTCTCTCCGCCAGATCCAGAGATCTTTTGTGCCGTCAAACCAGTGCGGCGGCTGTTACGTTTCCATACGCTCTTATCTGGACAAACATCTGCCGGAGCTTGTGAAAATATACCTGGCGGCCCATTCGCTGAACCATAAACGGAATGGGCGTGCGGTGAAAGTAGCCTGAAACAATTGGGGGAAAGTTGATGAAGGCGATGTTCAGACTATTGATGGTTATATCCGTTTTCAGTTTCCAGCGGCCGGATTTTACATTTTCCGGGGAGTTGAATATCGATCAGGTTCTCCAGTTAATGGAAGAGACAAATCTGCAGCTTGAGGACATGCAGGCGGATTTTGTACAGACCAAGGAAATGGCCCTTTTTGACGAGCGGATAGTATCCAAAGGAAAATTTTATTTCCGCAATCCCGATAAGTTGATCCTCGATACCAAGTTCCCCGAACACCAGCAGCTGATTATCAACCACAACCGGGTCTGGCTTCATTATCCGGAGTTGAAGCAGGTACACGAGTATTCCAGCAGACAGAGCAAAGGACTGGATGCCCTATTTGTCGGTTTCGGCGGTTCCGTGAAAAATATCCGCCAGCAGTTTTCGGTAAGTTTAGAAAAAATTGAAAAAGACAGGCAGGGAAGATACTCTTACACCCTTGCTTTATGTCCACTGCCTGGAACCCCGGCAGCCAGTCCGGCACTCAGCCTGGAGCGGGTGGTGCTTACTGTGGCCGAGAGTAACTGGTATCCGCTGAAGACCCAGATTGTCCAGAAAAACGGGGATTGGACTATCCTCGAATATTCAAATCACAAAGTCAATCTGAAACTTTCTGAAGCCCGGTTCACTTTTATCCCGCCTGCGGGTACCGAGATCATAGATCACAGCGAACGCAACGGGGTTGCGCAATAATCCGGCGATAATAAATCTAGACAATAGCCCGCCTGTTCTTTCCTGATCAGGCGGGCTATTTTATTGTGCGCCCGGATTTGAGGGCTGGCTTTGAACTGTTTATCGCCGGTTTTTAAGGTAGGCTATAGTGTCTTTGATATGCTGGGCCTGGGGCTGGTCCGGATCGAGCTCGAGGCTCTTTTCCAGGTGCGCCGCCCCTTCCTCAGGCTGGCCGAGGAACTGGATTAAAACCAGGCCTAAATTCAGGTGGATTTTGGGATCATTCGGATTCAGCTCGAGGGACTGCCGGTAATGCCCGGCTGCTTCCCTGTATTTTCCGAGACGGACCAGCCAGTTGGCGAGGTTGTAATGGGCTATAAAATCGGTCGGTCTGGCCTGGAGATAGCTCTCGATCAAGTAAACAGCTTCTCCGGTCTTGTCCATGCGGTTGAGAAGGACAGCCAGGTTGAGAGTCGAAGTCGAGGAATCCGGGGCGAGTTCATAAGCCCGGCGGTAGTAAAGAAGCGCCGAGTCAGGTTGATTGAGACGCTCAAAAGCCAGGGCCAGATTGTGGTACAGCGACCAGTCAGGGACACCTTCCTTGAGAAACAGCCTGAAATTGTGTAAAGCCTGGATTAATGAATCCTGGCTGAGATATATCTCTCCCAGTTTGGCGTAAGCCTGGACCAATCCTTTATCCAGAGCCAGGGCCCTTTCGAAACGCAGACGGGCGCTGTCCGGCCGGCCTTCCTCCACAAAAGTCATACCCCGCCGGAGAAGCACTACCGGTTGAGGAAGTGATGCCTTTTCCAGCTCTTGCATGAGCCTGTCGGCTTCCTCTTTATTCCCGAATTTACGATAGATAGTAGCCAGATTCGTCGATGCCATGTAATTATCAGGCCCAATTTCCAGTGCTTTGAGATAACAGGATATGGCCAGCGAGTCCTTTCCTTCCTGGGCGTAACTATTGCCCAGGCTGTTCCAGGCATTGAAATTGGATGGGTCAATGGACAGTGTCCGCTGGTAAACTTTTTCGGCATCCGCAAGACGGCCCTGCTCTTTGAGGATATAAGCCATGTTATTAAGGATTCCCGTATCGTAAGGGGAAAGAAAGACAGCTTTCTGGAAGACCTCGAAAGCACGATCCAGTTCCTCTCTCTCTAAATAAGCATTAGCCAGACCCTTGTAGAAATAGCCTGATCCTGGCTCCTTGGCCACTCCATCCGACCAGAGGCTTATGCCGTCCCGCCAGACCAGGCACCGTTTCGCGCTCAGCAGGGCCAGCAAAGCGCAGACAATAATGATAAAGAAATGAACAGCTCCCGCTTGACCTTTATTTTGCACTCTTTTCCACAACCCAGCCAGCAAGATAGCTGCACAAAGCGAGAAACCGAGAATAGATATAAAAACATAACGGTCGGCTACCCGGATCACGATCGGAACTATCCCGGACTGAGGCAGCCAGCAGAGATAGAACCACACGATACCGAAAGCGAGCAGCCGCTGTTTTTTACCCCTGCGCCAGAGGAAACAGAGGATCGCCGCGGTCAGGATAAGACCGGCCAGGAATGCCGTATCGGCGAGGCCGCGATATTCCGGATCGAGGTAGCGGTGGAGCAGCCCTGTGGGCAGTAAGAGGAGACGGTAATAAGTCCAGAGAACCTTGGGCAGGGCTAAAAGGTTCTGAACCAGAGGATACGAACGTTCCACAGCCGTAGTAAAGAAAATGAAATAAAGGGCGAGAAAAATCGCCGGGAGCCAGTAAGGCAGGTGCCGGAGAATAAGAGCCGTGGGTGTCATGAGCTTATTGTCTTCATTACCGCTCCACTGTTTCTGGAAAATGAGATCGAAAGAGAGGATAACCAGCGGGAAGGCGGCGGCTGTGGGTTTTGAACCCAGGGCCAGGAGGAAGAAAAAATAGGCCAGCCAGTAGTATCTAATCTTGCGTGGAGAACTTGTATATTTCTCGTAGCTTAAAAAAGCGGCGAGGAAAAACACGGTCACCAGAAGATCTTTGTTGCCGACAATCCAGGCCACAGCTTCCACATGAAGGGGATGAAAAGCAAATATTGCCGCACCGACCCAGGGAATAAACTTTTTGGATGATTCTTCCCCGGAGCCGTACTCTACCAGAACTTCGAGTACCCGATAGGCCAGTCCGACTGCAACAAGATAGAGGAGGAGGTTTACCAGGTGGTAGCCGAACGGATCGAGCAGCGAAAATTGATAGGTAATGGCGAAGGCGAGGTTCCGCACCGGCTGATATGCCGTACCTTGCGGGAGGATAATGCCCAGGATATGTTCCAGGCTCAGACCCCTCAAGGCCAGGTTTTCGGTTACCAGCCTGTCATCCCATTGGACGAAGCCGGCTCTCAGGGTGGAGAGATAGATACAGACAGTAGGGATAAGGACTGAAAGGTAGCGGAACCAGCACCGGTTAAAAATATTTTGGCTCTTCAAACCGGTCATATTAGTTTTGGTTTGTTGAATTAATAGGATTAAGGGAAACGGTTAAAATATCTGAATTACGGTGGATACTGTCAAGGAGGAAGGGGCGGGCCGGCACCATTTTTGCAAAACTGGGATGGCTGCCGACCCGCAGTTCGTGTTCAAGCAAAAATGGTGCCGGCCCGCTCCCCGGCATTTCACGGGGATCTCGAACAGATCCATCCACCCGGGACAAGAATGTACGATTAAACCTGGAGAAAAATGAATGAACAGCAGGGAACGCGTTCTTGCAGTTCTCGAACACCGCCCGGTAGACTGTCTGCCTCTCGGTTTTTTCGCTGTCGACCATGACACTGTGTCCAGGGTACTGGGAAGAGAAACTTATCTCCGCCACAAAGCCAAAAGCCAGATAGCCCTGTGGGAGGGCAGAAGAGCTGAGGTGGCCCAGTCCTGGAGGGAAGATACAATCGAATTTTACCGCAAAATGGATCTTATAGATATTATTCCTGCAAGCGCCATGGCCTCCTCGGTGCTGCCGCCGAAAAATTACCAGCCGGAGCGCCCGGAAAAAATAGGAGAAGGTAACTGGCGCGACCGCGAGGGCCGGATTTTCCGCTATTCCCCGATCACTGACGATATCACCTGTATCGCTGACCCGGTACTCGAGAAACACTCTTTCAGCCCGAGAGAATTCCCCATACCGGAAAAAATAGAGCCACCGGATGAGAGCTGTTTCGAGGTGGTTGATTCAGTGATCGAGGCTTTCCGCATGGAGCGTTTTGTTATCGGTCCCTCGGGCAATGAGGCTGCGCTGGTCTTTTTGGGCGATAACTATGAGCGCGGGCTTCTCGAGTTCGCCTTGAACCCGGAAGCGGTGCAAGCAGCTCATAGAAGAGCGCTGGCTCTGGGGGAGCTGGAGGATCAATTTTACATCCGGCCGGGCCAGGATGCCGTACTCTGGGGTGCGGACTTTTCTTATAACAGCGGCCCGATGATCTCCCCGGAAACTTTTCGCGAGGTCTGCCTGCCTAATATCCGACAGCGCACGGCGAGTGTCCACAGGCGGAACCTCAAGGTGATCAAGCACGCTTGCGGCAACAATAAACTCCTTCTCGATTATTTCATTGACGCCGGTTATGACTGCTATCAGTCGATACAGAAATCAGCGGGAATGGATATGGAGGAGCTTTACAGTCAATACGGGAAAAGGCTCGCTCTTTGGGGCGGGGTGGAAGTAGAGAATCTCTTTGCCGGTACGGCAGAGGATGTGCGCCGGGATGTCCGGGCTGTTTTCCGCCTGGCCGCAGAGGGAAATGGCGGCCTGATTCTCGGCACGAGCCACTCGGTAGCTGTTGGCACTAAATACGATAATTTTATGGCTATGCTCGATGAAACACAGAAGCTTAATG
>Ga0315277_10003078_pt1 | contig 22848 bp, 23 predicted proteins | sample YL17G05_15_MG_FD_203695 | JGI IMG/M metagenome (GOLD analysis project Ga0315277, IMG submission 203695) | Sediment microbial communities from Yellowstone Lake, YNP, Wyoming, USA - YL17G05_15 | ecosystem: Environmental > Aquatic > Freshwater > Lake > Sediment | place: USA: Wyoming | collected...
TACCTCATCCTCAAGGATGAGGATTTCTTCTCACTTAAAAAATCTCTAGCTAAACCTAGTGCTTCATAATATCCATTGTAATGTTCTTTAAGTGCATCTGCGAGTTTTCCAAATTTTTTTTCAACTGTAGGTTTATCTAAGTCTTCCCCTCTAAAAATGAGTCTTATTAATTGCCCAAAGTAGTGTTCCTTTCTATGTTTTATATGCTTAGCAAAATCATGAGCATTATAGCCTAATTCAGAAAATGCCTGATGATATCCAACATATCTTTCTAATTTAGAAGCCATTGCATAATCTACTTCTCTTAATCCTCTTATAGTAACATCTTGTCCTGTTTCTATTCTCTTTTTTAACCAATGTAAAGCTTCCTGTCCAACTTGCTCACGTTTAGAATCAGAATACTTATTATGGGATTCTCTTGGACCATTTAATCGCCTTACTTTTTGCGCCCCATCCAAATCTCCTCTTTGCTCTAATACATCAGCAACTGCGTTTCTTGCTTCAGCTAAAGAACCAAAAATACTCCCGCCTTCATACGGAAAATAAATAGCAGTATGCAATCCCCCTTTTGATTGTAAGATATCCTTTGAACATAATCTTACTCCCCGGTAATATAAATCAACTAATCTCCCGATTACCTTTTCCCTTGTCCAGTATCTCGCAGGCATAAAAAATCATAAAAAAACAGGGTTAAATAGATTATTATAAAATAAGACAACAATCACAATAAAGCTTAAACATCAAGAAAAGTATTTAAATGAAAAAAGGCATCTAAAGGCATGGTTATAAAAAAGAGGCGCTCCAGTAGACCTGACTCCTGGATAAAAAGACTAGAAGAAAATAAATACAAAATTGCACTAGCAATTGTTTTCTTGGCAATAGCCTCTTTTATAGATTATTTAGCTGGAAGCTACACAACTTCTATCCAGGGAGCTTATGTAAAAGATATTATTCTGGACCATACTAAACCAATAAACCTAGGGTTTATTTTTGTATGGGGCTGGCTTACAATTGTCTTTGTATTTTTTGCTTACCCTGTTTTTTTTAAGCCTGAAAAAATACATCTAGCAGTAACTATGTTCGGCCTGTTGATTCTTGTAAGGTCTATATCCATAACCCTAACTCACCTGGGAACTCCGCCCGATGCTATCCCAGTTGATTTCCCTTCAGTACTCGCTCTCCTTAGGTTTAAAAACGACTTGTTTTTTTCAGGCCATACTGCACTTCCTTTTCTTGGTTTCCTCCTTTTCAAAAAAAGAACCATAAAATATTTTATGTTGGCTTCCTCTTTTATCATGGCTGCAACAGTCCTTCTAATGCACCAGCACTATTCCATAGATGTTTTTGCAGCGTTTTTTATATCTTACGGAGTCTATAAGATAGGAGACAAAATTTTCAAGAGCGACATAGTAGAATAAAAATTAAATATCGCGTTCGTTTCTAATTATCTGTTCCAGTCTCTGTCTATCTCTTATAGTCTTTACAGCCCCATTATTATCCATTAAAAGTTCTGCTGCTTCTGGATAAGAATTATAATTTTTTGTGCACATTCCAGAACAATAAGCCCCTGCCCCTTCAATAACTGCTAAATCACCTATCTCTGCCCTCAATAACTCTCTAGGCATTAATGCTTCTGAATCTCCTTGGGCAGGAGTCAATATGTCCCCTGATTCGCAGCAATGCCCAGAAACAATATATTTTCTCGTTTCCTGCTCTTTTCTGCCAATGGGAACTATTACTATTGGATGTTGCGCTCCATATAAAGCAGGCCTTGTTACTTCAGTCATCCCCGAGTTAATTATTACAAAATTATATTTTTGGGTTGATTTTATATCAATAACTTCTGCAATTAAAGAGCCTCCATTTGCAACTAAAAATGTTCCCGGCTCTATTTCCAGCCTTAATTCTCTTCCTGTTTTATCTGCAAAGTCTCTAAAAGCCTGCTCTACAGGTTTTCCACATTCCTGCAAATCAGTAGATTTCTCATAACTCATCCTTCCAACCTTGTATCCTCCGCCAAGATTTAAAACAGAAACATCGTGCCCTGCATCAATAAATTTTCCAACAATGCCTAAACTTATCAAAGCTACTCTTTTCCAGACTTCAGGATCAGAGCCAGAGCCTATATGGGTATGTACTCTCTCAATATCCAAACCATGTCTGGTTGCAATATCAAAAACTTCTCCAATTTGCTCATGCCAAATCCCGAAGCTCGAGCCCTCTCCGCCTGTATTTGTCCTGTTTATTCCACCTGAACCTAATCCAGGATTTATCCTGACAGAAACTCTCGAGTTAGGAAAATGATTGGCATATACTTCTAACTGATGCAAAGAGCAGGCATTATAACTAACTCTTTGCTCTACTAACTCCCAAAGATCAGAAGGGATTTGCTGGGAAGTCAAAAGTATATTTTCAGGCATTATTCCAGCCATTAATGCCCTCTTAGCCTCATATCCTGAAGATGCATCAATATGAATGCCTTTTCTGTCAAATATCTTTAAAATTGCTGCATTAGGATTTGCTTTCATAGCATATCTAACAGTCAAGCCAAATGCATTAGGGAAATTTAAAGCTCTTTCTGCCTGTACTTCCAAACATCTTTCAGAATAAACAAAAACCGGAGTTTTAAAATGATTAGAAATAGTTCTTGCTTGTTCTTCTGATAAAAATTTTAATTTCTCAATTTCAGGCATTTTACATAAGTTCCTTTAACAATTCTTCCCTAGAACGCGGGCTAAAATATGCAGGAGGAATATCCAACATAGTAAATGCCCCTACTTTTCCCTCTCGTTGCAATCTATAATTCGCTCTTGCGCAAGCTACAAGAATACTTCCTGTTGCCTCTGGATTGCTCGCCCATTCATTCCTATATTCGATTAAAGCACGATGCCCCTGTCCTGTTTCGCCGACAGCCAAAACTAATCCATCGTGAGGATCTCCTGAAAATCTTTCCGTAAGTTCTTTTTGAGAAACAAAATTAACCTCAGTATTATAGGGTGCAAAATAATTGGGCATTGACTGAATTTCCCTAGTCACTCTTGCTCTTTCAGAAGGGGAGTCATCTTTTAAAACAACGTAGCACTCTCTCCAGTGCATGTCTCCAGGCGCCAGATTAGGGGTTTCTCCTCTTCTTAAAGGTTCTATTGCAGCAGGGATCGCATGGGTATATTGTCTTGCGTCCTGCACGCCATCGATTTTCCTTACAGCATCTGAATGTCCCATGCTCAAACCCCCTTTATCACTTAAACCATAAAATCCTCTTGGTTTAGTTCCGGGTATAAATGCTTCTGCTAAAACTCTATTCATTGAGAAAGTTCCTGGGTCCCAGCCAGCAGAAATAATAGATATAGTATCATATTTGCTTCTTGCAGCTTTGTCCATACAGGCAAAATATTCAGGTATTCTTGCATGTGTATCAAAACTATCAACTGTATTAAAATATCGCGCAAAAGACGGCCCTTGTTCAGGCAAGTCTTTTGCAGAGCCCCCGCATAAAATAGCGACATCCACCCATCCATTTCCACGGACTACTCCTCTATCAAGTTCCGAACAGGCATCCCTTATGCGAGTCATTTCCAATCTACTCCCAAGCTGCTTTAGTTCTTTTGAAGTCCTAACAACATTCCTTGAGAAAACAGCAGTTAATTCCATATCAGGATTTCTTGCAATTGCTTTATGCACGCCTTTTCCGACATTTCCATATCCAACAATTGCCAGTTTTATTTTATCCATAAACAGTTCATAAAAACTCAATTTATAAGCTTTTATCTAATTCAAAGGATATATTAGATTAAATCCACCCTCTTCTTCTAATTCCATCACCAACTATTTCAAAGCTAAGATCTTTTTCAGGCAGGCTCCTGTGCTTTCTCAAAATAGCTCTTCTCTTGCCCCTGTTGTTTTCTAATTCAATTATGCACTTGCTCCAATACTTTAAAATATCCCCTCCAACCATCATCATCCTTCTCTCTTTCCCACTTTTTAAGTCTTCTTCGCTCAAAAACTCTCCATACACCTGATTTGTAACAATTACTGCAACTTCCTGCTTTCTAGCTATCTCAGCAAGAATTCTCATTTGTTTGGCTAGTTCGGAGTTTATTTCCTTTATTCCCCCAGCTTCTTTTTGCTTTGCCTCTGCTAAATCCAGCCGATAAAGCATAGTCATTCCATCTATAACCACTAATCCCACATCTCCCTGCTTTAATTCTTTTAAAAGCTGCAAAAAAGCCTCTTGCTGCTCTTTAAATGTAGTTGGCTTCAATAACAACACCCTATCCAAAACCTCTTTATATCTCTCTCCTGAAATTTGCCTTAATCTCTCAACAGAAAATCCTCCTTCTGTATCCATATAAATGACTTTTTTCCCTTTTTTGCACTGGCTTGCAGCAGCCAATAGGCATAAATTGGTTTTCCCGCTTCCTGCCGGACCATAAATTGTTGTAATAATGTCTTTCTCATAACCCCCAAAAAGCCACTTATTCAAATCATAGCTTCCGGCGCTTACTTTTCTATCTGTAGGCATGCAATAACAAGAAAACCAAGCATTATAAGTATTATTATAGCAAAGAATTAAGTTTAAAAACCCAAAAAACATATATAATTATGGCAAAAAGAGGGGTAGAAAGAAGAGAGGCATGGTTTAGAATCCTGGTATTTATAATAACAGGAATAATTTTGTCAGCATGGTCTGTTTTAATTAAAATTTTATCGATAATTAACTGGTTTATAGCAGTTATTTCAGGAAAGAGGAACAGGGGTCTTGCAGTGTTCTGCGAGTACTGGAACACTGAAGTTTACAAGTTCTTAAAATATATAACATTCGTAACAAACAGCAGACCTTTCCCATTCAGCAAACTGGGAAAGATAAGCAAGTTTGAAAGATAAACGTATTTCTTATCTCCATAAAAACCACCAGGATAAAACAGCAATTACTATTCCCAAAACATATCCAACTGGAATAATTTTTCTCCCATTAATTCTTATCCAAGGATAAAAATCGGTAAAGTCTGTAAAAAATTCCCTAAACTTAACAACCGGATTTACAATAAACCAAAAAAAAGTCTTCTATCACCAGCCCGCTAAAATATGCGCTGGCTAAGATACCAAAAAGTTTTGTGTCCCAGCCGTAAATTACTAATGGAAGTGTAAAAAATAAAGGTAGCATTATAACAAACAGGAAGAAATGGTATCCTGAAAAGACAAATTTCCCAAATTTAAGTTTCCATCCTACTTTTCTTTTGTCCCACGGATTCCTTCCTTCAACATAAGCTTCTACAAAAGACAATGCTATCATTGCAGCATAAATCCAGGCAAAAATTAAAAGAACATTCATTTTTCTTCCATTACCTCCTCTTCATCTATAATTCTAGCCTGAAATTTCCATAGCTTAAATCCTTTTTCTTTCCAAGCACTTCTATTTAATCCCGCTTTCATGCACAAACCATCTAAAAACTGCACTGAATTCCATCCCTGCTCAGGAGCTACCTGCGGCAGCAACAATCCTCCCCGCTCATTAAACTCGCACATTAATCCATCTTTACCAATTTTGATTTTTTGAGGATTTGCTTCACACTCAACAGGCACAGATAAAACCGAAATCTCCAGCTTCACTTGCAAAAACTCTTCTTCATCCAAGGGAGGAAATCTAGGGTCTGAAAATGCAGCGGACTTTGCAGCCAGAATAATCGCTGTTCCAAGCTCATAATTAGGGTAAGGAAAACCAATGCATCCCCTTAGTTCTCCATTCTTTTTCAAAGTCACAAAAACCCCTCTCTTTTCTTTTAACTCCTTATAATCCAGTATTCTTACTTTCTTGCCTGAAAACTCGCTTGCAATTGCCTCTTTTGCAAGCTTGATATATTCTAAATCTTTCATGAAAAGATAAAAGAAAAAGGATTAATAAATCTTTACAGCACCCTGCACATCAGTGCCAACTTCCCATAATATATCCTAAATTTCTCTTCCTTTGGATTTACCTTCCCAGGACCCAATCTCTCCCTAATCAGTCTCTCTTGATTTAGCCCATCTAAATATGCCCTTACACTGCCCTCAGTGTCAAGTTCATCTACTTTAATTCCGAGCTCTGCAAGGGCACTTCTTGTTCTTGCACAATTCCCATTGCTAAGACTGGTTTCCAAAAGCTCCACCACTCTCCTAGCAGGGCCATATTCTCTCAAGAAATCTTCATCTCTTAAAATCTCATACCTATTCTCTACAGAGATATCTAAGCCTTCTATCATTTTTAGAAAACGTATAGAAGGCTAACTACTTAGCCTTCTTAAATTCGTTAAAAAATTTATTAGTTTCTTTCTCTACAGCTGCTATGGCATCTTGCAGTGCCTTCTTGGCTGCCTTGCCGCTTGTTTTTATGTGAAGAACAGGATTTTTGCTTGGATGCTCTCTTCTCCAGGCAGCGAAAGATACAGATGAATCTTCATTCAAATAAACCCTTAAAATCTCAACTATAGTTATGCTTCCAATTTCTACTTTTAATTCGTTCTTGTCATCTTGAAGAATCTTAATGTCCATGAGAAGTATAGAAAAATGGCATTTTTAAAGCTTACTGATAGGCTATCAAACTAGCTTATCTCTCCATCCTCAATCACTTCTATCTCATCTCCTAACAAACTATCGGATTTCTCCGTTTCTTTTTTTTCAGAAAGCTCTGACAGTTTTTGGAAGTCCGTGTCTTGCACTATTTCTTCTCTAATTTTAGGCTTCTCTTCTGCTTTCTCTTCCGGCATCTTTTCTTGCTTCTTATGAGCAGGCTCTTCCGAAGCTCCTCTCAAAAGCTGCTTAATTTGCTCCTGCTCCGATTTTTTTTCCAGCATCCTTGCTTCCAACTTTTCTTTATCTAAAGCTGCTTTCTCCTTATCTTTCTTCTTCTCTGATAACTCATAAATACTAGGGACTTTTTCCCCTTGGCCCCCATCAGACTTATTGATTTTTTGTATGGCCCTATTAAGCATTATTCTCTTCTCTTCTATAGTCTCCATCTCTCCCCCTAGCGCAAGATTTTTCATTTCCTGGCCAACTTTATTCCTAAATTCCTTTTGCCTTACTCCATCTAGCTTTGTTTCTTCAAGGCTCTCTTCTCGCTCTTTCTCGTCCTTAATTTTCTTTAAATCAGCTATTGTAATATTATCCATTAATTCCGGCTTGAACTTTAAAACGCGCGCAGGCTTTTTCCCTGTTTCTTCTTTAAGTTCTTCTGCCTTAACCTCAACCAAATCTCCCTCTTCTAATTCTTCTTCTAAAATAGGCTTTATCGGCTCAGAGATTATTTCTGACCTTGGAGCAAGATTATCTTCTTTTTTCCTTCTTTCTCTTTCCAGTTCTTCCTCATCCAGCTCTCTTAGTTTAATCTGGAAGAACTGCTCTAATTTTTTTATTAGTTTTTCAGGCTCTTCTGGAAGCTCGCCCCTTTCCACCATCTTAAGAGCGGTCTCGCTCTCTCCAATGGCCCAAGCTAGTTGCCTCAGGCTAAGCCCCCTATTCCTCCTTGCCCTTGCAACATGCCAATGAAAGTTTCTTATAAGATTAAAAGGCCTGCTTTCATCTGGTTTTTCTAACTCCGGATGCTCATCTAGTTTCTTTATTTCGTCTAGAATGCTCTTATGCATCCCCTCATCTTCCCAACTGCCAGAAAGCCTCTTAAGCCTCTCATAAACTCCCTGGGACCTTTCAGCAGCCTTTAACTGAGAAGTAGAAGGCTTTCTTAATACAGGTATATTTTCTGTTACTGCGCATCTTTCACAAACCTTTACTAAATCGTTCTCGTAGATAGCGTCACTAAGCTTAACCTCCTTTCCACTTCTCTCACACCTAAAACAACGGGCCATTCTAATATAAGTAAAGAAAAGTAATTTTTAAATAAATATGTTATAAGAAATATATAATTATTTCATAAGTTTGATTATTTCATCTGCTGTTTTTAGCTCTGTAATTTTTATCTTTTCATCAATTAAAATAACCGGCAACTCCCTTTCGCTTATATTGTAAGCTCTCATCATAACATCAATTGAGGTAATATTATTATCTCCAGCGAATGGAATAAGCATGACTTTATCCCCTTCCTTTTCTTTAATTTCGTTTAATACCTTAGAAAAGGCTATCTGTCTTGCTTTAGTTTCAATTGAAGGATCAACATAATCATAGATATAAACAACATTGTGAAATCCAGATTTGCAGTCTCTTTTTATTTTTATAGAGTTAATCCAGAACAAAACCCTCAGCAAATCATATTTTTTATGCTGGGTTTTCAAAGCCTCAGTAATTGCCTGTGACTCTTCAAATTGAGTTAGAAGAACTGCTTCCTTAAAAATCTGGTCTCCAAAATTAATATTTTCACTCACTAAATTATTGCAATCTAATATCTTAAGATTAACAAGGTCGGAATGAATACTTAAATCTAAAAAAGAAAGTTCTGAGTTAATATAAAGCTGCTCTAAATCTCTTTTCCTCCAATTCTCAAGTATCGCTCCAAACATCAAGCCAATTATAAAAATAGCAATTGCTATAATTAAAGCTTCCCAAAAAACATTTTTCTCGCTTTTGAAAAAGTGTGCTTCTCCCATTTTTTTTTATGTTTTTATTGGTTTAAATAACTTATTAATCTAAACTACCTCCATCTATAGTCTCTTTTTATTATCCTGTAAACAACAGGAAACCAGATTACGGGATATATTGCAAGGAATACCATTAAATAGAAAAGCATCCTAAAAACCTTCCTAACATTTTGATTTCTGCCGTCTCTTTCTCCTAAAACAATCAAAATATATCTTGTAAATGTTATTGAAATAATAAACAAAGTTATAAAGAAAAAAATCAAAACTGAGGGGTGCAGATTAATTTCTTTTAGAGTAATTAAAGGAGCATCAACTGCCAGAGTATATCCTGTAGAAAGAAAAGAAAGCGCAAAATTATCAACCATAACATAAAGGGAGAATAAAAAAACAAAAATATTAAGAATAATCGCAAAAGAAACATAAGGCAAAACAAACATCCCAAAAATCCCTTTTTTTAAAAAAGTTTTTCTGTATTTATAAATAGCCTCTATCCCTCCGATTCCCCATCTTTCCCTCTGCTTCCAGAATTTTTTAAAAGTTGAAGGTACTGTTGTAGTTGCAACTGCGTCAAGGCACATAGCAGTTTTATATCCAGCATCCATAAGATGCCAAGTAACTTCAATATCCTCAGTTATAGACTTAGGGTCAAATCCTCCTATTTTATTTAAAGCGTCTTTTCGATATACGCTCAATGGGCCATTTGTTACATAAACTGCCCCTAAAAAATCAAGCAACTTCCTGTTCCACGCAAGAAGTATATATTCCATTACCTGCAGCTTTTCTAAAAGAGTTTTATTGTTTCTCACAAATACGCATGAGGCAACAGCAGCCATCTTTTCGTCATTGAAATATCCAACAATTTTGCTTATAGCCGTTTTTTCAGGATAGCTGTCAGCATCAACCACCCCTACTAACTCCCCTTTTGCAATTGCCACTCCCCTATTAACTGAATCTGCTTTTCCCGAATTTTTTTTATTAAGTATCTTTAATAAACGATATCTTTTTTGTAGACTTTTTACAATATCTAAAGTTTTGTCAGTTGATTCATCATTTACTACTATAACTTCTATTAGCCCTTTATAATCCGAATCCATTACGTGCTCAATTGTAGACTGTATCGTATTTGCTTCGTTATACACGGGGATAACAACACTTACGGTATAGTCTCTATTAGGTTCTGGATGAGAAAATATCCGATATTTGTTTCTTACCATCAAAAGAATATAGAAAAAAAAGAAGTAAAGTCCTATGAACATGAATACAAGATAAAAAATAACTAAAGTGCTTGGCATTTTACATCTTTTATTTTTTCTATTAAAGAAAGTTTCTTTTTAAGCATTGTTATGAAATATAAGATGTATTCTGGATGATAAAGAAGGATATAAATATTTAAAAGAAGAATAGCTTTATTTTAAAAAAGCAACACAATGGACCTTTCAATTGTCATCCCCACCTATAATGAAAAAGAGAATATTGCCATTCTATTAGGGCAGATTTTCTCAGTTTTTAAACTAAGTAAAATAAATGGAGAAGTTATCATAGTAGATGATAATTCTCCAGACGGCACAGGTGAAATTGCCGAATCTCTTAAAGAACAGTATCCAACCATAAAGGTAATCCATAGAAAGGGCAAATTAGGGCTTTCTTCAGCAGTTATTGAAGGATGGAAAATCGCATCAGGAGAAGTTCTAGGAGTCATGGATGCAGACCTAAGCCACCCTGCTGAAAAAATACCTGAACTATACAATCCCATTAAAGATAAAGAAGCAGATTTCACAATAGGAAGCAGGTACATCAAAGGGGGCAAGATCATTGGTTGGGGGTTGTATAGGAAAGCTTCCTCAAAAATAGGCACTTTATTTGCAAGAATATTTACAAGCGTTAAGGACCCGATGACTGGATTTTTCATGATAAAAAAAGAGTGCATTCAGGAAGTTAATTTAGACCCTAAGGGATTTAAGATTTTGCTAGAAATCCTGATAAAAGGGCATTATAAAAAAACAAAAGAGATCCCAATAACCTTTACGAACCGGACAAAAGGAAGAAGCAAGGCGGGGATGAAAGAAGCAATTTATTATTTTCAAAATATTTACTCGTATTTAAAAGAAGACAAAAAAATATTGGGGCAGTTCTTTTCATTCGCCTTTGTAGGCTTGATTGGAACATTCATAAACATTGCTATTTTATACATGCTTACAGAAATGCTTGGAATCTACTATATTTTATCAGCTATCTTTTCTTTTATAATTGCTGCAACAAGCAACTTTATTTTGAATAAAACCTGGACATTCAAAGAAAAGCTTAATGAGAGAATACTTAACAAATACCTTCAGTTTTTCCTGGTAAGCCTAACCGCCCTTATTGTAAACCTATTCTTCCTTTATGCGTTTACGGAATTTTTAAAAATATACTATCTCATCTCGCAAGTCTTAGCAATTGGCATTGCTCTTATTATAAACTTCTTAGGAAATAAAATATGGACATTCTCAAAGTAAACAAAAAAATAGTGTATATCCTTATTGTCTTTTTAGTTGCTTTAATTCTTTATTACAAGCCATTATTTTCTAATAACCCATTAGGACTAGATACCTTAGGGCATTTAAGCAAAGTTTCTTATTTAAAAGAATTTGGGAGTGTTAAATGGGATGCGTCTTGGTATAATGGGGGTCCATTTCTGAAATTTTATCCGCCCTTATATTATTATTTTGTGATGTTATTTTCAAACGTATATCTCGGCTCAAATTTGGCCTGCTTTCTCAGCATAATTTTAACAGCATTAGGCATATTCTTAATTGTAGACAAATACTCTAATGTAAATAATTCCTTAATCGCTTCTTTATTTTTCCTTAGTGTGATAAACATCCACTATTATTGGATTGTTGTTGGCAACCAGCCTTTCTTATTTGCATTATGGACAATTCCCTTTTCCATTTTTTTTCTTGATAAAGCACTAGAGAAAAAGATTTATTTTCTTCCTTATTCCTTGATTTTTTTAATAGGAATCCTATCGCATATATTCATCGGCCTCTGTTTATCACTAATAGTTTTTATAAGGCTTATTTTTAATGAAAAAAACGTGAAGGGCTTTTTTAAAAAAAGTTACTTTATAATAATTCCTTTAGGACTTTCTTGCTTCTGGCTTTTGCCTTTTCTTACACACTCTTCTAGCTACGTTGGAGAAACATTTGAAATAGAATTATCTATAGAAGCAATTTTGGGATTTATTACTGAATTATTTGGCCTTGGCAACTATTTAGCCTGGGGAATTGGCTCTTTTTCAATTGGATTGTCTTTAATTATTTATTTAATTGCTTTGTTTAAATTCTTTCCATCAAAAAATAATCCAAATTTTTATAAATTTTTGATAATTACCTCTGTTATACTTTTCTTGCTTTCTATAGGCATTCTAGGCAAATATTATCCAACTGGAATTGCCCCAATAAGATTCTTCCCGATATTTTCAATATTTTTAGCAATTATAATTGGAATCATGCTAAAAGACTCAAAAAAAGAATTTTATTTTATCTCCGTCGCCATACTAACAATAGCTTTGATAATTAATTATAATTTTGTAATGATTAACTATAACGAACATAGCTACTGCTGCAATGACCTAAAGTATGGAAAGTTCGCTAATATTTACGATGAATTTTCAGATTTTAGTTTTTTAAACGAAACAGAATACCGATTTGGAGCAGCAAGATTTCCATTTTCAAAAAGTTTTACCTATGTTTTTCCAGAAATCCCCCAGACAAGCGGCTATTATGACCAAGGAATTCTGTATCAGGACACTTTCTTTAAGATGAAAGAAGGCATATGGTACCTCAATGATACAAATAAAACACTTTACTATTTGGACTGGTTCGGAATAAAATATCTAGAACTTAGTGGCGGTTATCTCGAATCTGAATGGAAATTCAAAAATAAAAGTTTTAAATTAGTGTATGTAAGAAACTCCACAGATTATCCCTATAAAATTTATGAATACAAAAAAGCAAAGCCAATAATCTCAGTTATGAAGACAAATCTTTTATCTTATGAAACTATTGATGAGAATGAAATAGAAAAAATGGCTTCTGAAAACAAAAATACAGAAGTTATAGTTCCATTTATCTCCAGAGAAAAAATTAATATATCTAATAAATATCTTCCTATTAATTCAAAAATAGCAAGAAAAAGCCCAGACTATATTGAAATAGAATCAGATTTTGATGGAAAAAGCGCAGTTCTTTTCAGGGAATTCTACGACCCAAGCTGGAAAGCAAAAGAATATCCAAACGAAAAGGAGATATCAATTTATCAGACTGCTAATAACTTAATGTTGATTATACCTGAAAAAAATGCAAACAAAATTATTATTTATCAGTCAAAAAGCCGAGTAGATTACATAGGAATTATAACCAGCATTATTTTTTTAATATTATTATTTTACGCTTCTTTCGATTCAGTCTCTCGGGGGGTTTCCAAAGCTTCTTCTGCCTGATTATTCTCTTCTTTCACTTCTTCAATCTCTGACTCTCTCTCTGTTGCTTCTTTTCCTTTTCCAACATCTAGAAATTCATCAGAATTTCGATGATCATCAGAAATCTCTACAGAATTTCTGAGATTGAAATAATCATAAAATTCCTCGCTTAAAGAAAGCTCTTTTGTATGCCCTACTTTCTTCCCTTTTACTAATCCCATCTCTATAAAATTGCTTACATGGTCATAGGCTTTATTTCCCCTGATTTTAACTATGACCGACTGCTTGACTGGCTGTTTATACGCTATAATGGCAAGTGTTTCCTGCTCTGCTTTGCTGAACTCAGCATTTCCTGTAGCAAGCTTATTCACCATATTTCTGTATTCCTGCTTGACATCCATTTTCCATTTATCTTCCTGCTGCAGGACTTCTATCGCGCAGTTATCATCGTACTTATCAGTAAGTTTTTCAATTAACTCCCTTAAAAGAAGCGGGTTAATCTCAGTCAGAGCAACGAGCTCCTGCAAAGATAAAAATCTGCCCGAAATAAATAAGGCTGCTTCAACTTTTTTAAGGTTCTTGATTTCTTCGGCATTATCTACCTCATTTTGGCTTTCTGATGTAAGCTCCATAACAGATAAAAATACAGTGCAACATTTTAAAGGTTTCTATGCCTAAAAGTAATGCGAAAAATATAGAAGTACTCTTACTATCTTAGTCCTATATCAAACCTCAAAATTGCACCAATTCTTCCAAGGCTGGCAAACTGCCTGCCTTCTTCTGTATCTTCTGAAACAAGGACTACTTTTGAAGACATGCTCTCAGCTTTTTCTATATATTCTTTTACATATTTCTTATCAAGCTTCTTGCTTATTATAAGAAGTTCAACTGCCCCTGCATCAAGAGCTTTTTTAACATCTTCCAACCCATAGACTGTCTTCTCAGGGTTTTTTGCTAATCTAGTCATAAAATCTTCAAGTATTACTTTTTCTTTTATTATTTCCTGTTCCGACAGAAGGTCGCGGCTGGTTTCTACCAATAAATCAAGCCCGTGCTCATCAGCATATCCAATATCCTTGACTCCTATAATCTTCTCTCTTAATGCAGTGACTATCTGCCCTTCTTTTAGAAAATCTTCTTTAGTGGGTCCAGGCCCTCCAACTAATATTCCTTTTAATTTTTTCATGTCCCAAAAATTATTCTTGACAGCTTCAGCAACTCTCCTATAAAATTCTTTTTTCATCCCCTCTCTTATTCTTCCATAACGTGCAGCAGAATTATGAACAAGAATTCCATTTGCAAAAAAGTTGCCTGCTTCTGTTTCTATGTCTACCATATCTTTACTTTTGTTCAGATATTTAGTTATATCTGATACATCATAAAATATAACTTTATTATCAGAATAGGAGATTAACGAATCCTCTGTTTTAATTTGCTCAGCTAATTTTTCTTTAAGACGACCATTTTCTTCTACAAAAAAAGTATGGTCTAAAGAGGCCATAATTGACCAACAATCTTTTATTTTTATTTCCACTAATCCTTGTTTCCTCTTTTTCCATTTATTAATGCACTTTGTAAAGATTATTTTATTTGAGTCTTTATCGAGTGCCTTTAACTCATCCCCCACTTTAATATCTCCTATATTTTTATCTCCTTTCTTAGTCTCAACTAAACTATCGGGACTCAAACATTGTCCTCCCTTCTCAGTTTTTCCAGGAACTCCCGAAGTCATTTTCTGCAATACTCTTATTTGTTTTCCTTCTAATACTCCCAGAGTTGCTTCGTTTACTTCTATGACTACTAAACCATAAACCTCTCCTACTTCCAGCATCTCTTTCAAAGGCTCTAAAACAAACTCCTGGTCGCATCTATACAATCTTGCCCTTAACGGCACTGGAGGCTCAAAGCTCCATACTTTAATTTCAGGCTGCCCTTCGTTATCGCTTATATTTCCTGCAAATAAGGCAAGCCCATTTTCAGGATTCTTTTGTATAAGCTTAAGATGCCTAGTAAGCCTTTCCAAAGCATCAAGAACATTTTTGCGTGTTCCCTTGCTTTTTATATTAGAAGCAGTTGACTTCTCCTGCTCCAGCAGCTTAGCTACAGCAATCAAAGAATATCCTGCAGGCACATATACAGTTACAAGCTCTGTATGCCTCCCGCGATACTTCTCTAATTCAGCTACGAACTCTTCTAATTGATATCGTTTATTCTCTTCCATAAAGGGATAAAAGATAATGCGTTTATAAAGGTTAACAATCCAAGCAGTTAAACAAGGATTTTTAAAACCCAGTTCATTAATCAACTAATGAAAAGAGAGAGAGAAAAAGATGAAGTAGAAGAAATAGAAGAACAAATTATATATGCCATAAAAATCGTACTTGGCGTTCTTCTTGTAACCCTAGGAATAGCCGGCCTCTTCTTACCTATAATCCCTGGAATAATTTTAATAATCATAGGACTTATTTTGCTTGGGAATAGAAAAGCAAAAAGCCTGCTCTTAAAAATAATCAGAAAAATCAGGAAGAAGATTTGACCTTATAGAATTTTATTGTTTTTTTAACATATAAGATTTAGTAAGCAGGAGTAATTTTCAAAGGCTTTAAAGTTCATTAGAATAAACAGTAGCGTATCGACTTTCAGTTTCTATTATCTTAATACATTTAACCGGAAATTTATCTTTTAATCTCTTTAAGAAAAATTTTGCAATAGATTCATTACAAGAAGATTTGTAACCCAACTCAGACAAAATCTTTTTAATATCCTTGTTTTCTATTGTTGAAATGATCTTTTTAACTTCACTTATTACCTGATAATGATCTATCCCGCAAACAAACTCAGTCTTTTGATCTATTTTTCCTTCTAAGACTATTTCAACTTTAAAATCATGTTCATGAGATTTAGTCCCATGTGAAGCATGAAATTTCTCAATAATTCCTATTTCGGCCATATTAAGTTTATGCCTATTAGATTTTATAAATTTTTTGGGCGGTAAGTCTAAGAAGATTTTCGGCTAAATATTTTTAGAAGAGGAATCACTGAAATGAACTTTAAACTTTCCTTCTTTAATATCCTTTATATTCATAACATCTTTTAAGTCTTCAGCCAGCTCTCCAAGTTTCTTTATCTCATCTTTTTCCAGCGTAAGAATTATTTCGCAGTTCATTGCCTTCTGCATTTTTGTTTTTTCCTGTCTGACTTTTGCCAAAAGTTCAACAAAAAATTCCCATTCATCCAGCTCTTTCTTATCTGCTTCTCTTTTGTCTGCTTTTTCTTTTACTTTCTTTTCTTTTTTTCCTTTTTCAGCTTTTGGCCATTTGCTTATGTGTATGCTTTTTTCCCCTTCAGTTTTTTTAAAGTGTTCCTGATAAATCTCTTCTGTTATAAACGGCATTATTGGAGCAATTAGCTTCAAGACTGCAAGAAGAGAATGATAAAGAGTGTACTGCGCAGACTCTTTTCCTTTCTTGTTATTGTAAATTCTTTTCTTAACTATTTCCAGATAATTATCGCATAAATCGTGCCAGAAAAATCTCTCTGTTTCTGTTTTTGCCTTAGAATATTCATAATCTTCAAAAGCTTCTGTAACATTTTTTATAAGCGCATTAAGCTTTTCTAAAAATAAAGCATCAATTTTCTCTAATTGAGCAGGTTTATTATCATAATCTTTTAAGTTCATAAAAACAAAGTTGCTTGCATTGAACAGTTTGGTTATGAATTTTTTTCCAGTGAGTATATCTTTTTCCTGGTAATCCAAATCTTCTCCCAACTTGCTTCCGGCTGCCCAGAACCTTAAAGCATCTGCTCCGTGCTGTTCAGTAACTGCCTGAGGCTCAACAACATTGCCCTTACTCTTGCTCATCTTCTCTCCTTCAAGTGTGACAAATCCAGAAATCATTACATTTCTCCAAGGGTTTTTCCCGTAATGTATGTTGCTCTTGACAACTGTATTGAAAAGCCAGAAAGTTATAATATCATGGGCCTGTGGCCTTAAATCCATAAACTTAACTTTTTCCTCAATTTCCGGACGAAGCTTAGCAGCTATTGTAGGAGTTAAAGAAGAAGTAAACCAGGTATTGAAAATATCTGTTTCTCCAACTAACTTTCCGCCACATTCACACTTTTCTTTAGGAGGAGAATCTTTCAAAGGGTCAACAGGCAACTTGCTTTCTTCTGCCAAATAAACTTTATCGCATTTTTCACAATACCATACTGGAAAAGGCACCCCATAGTATCTTTGATTAGAAATAAGCCAATCCCACTGCAATCCCTTAACCCAATTATCATAGCGAGACTTCATGAATTTAGGATGCCATTTTAATTTAGCTCCCCATTTCAACATATCTTTTCTCAAATCCAAATATCTTACAAACCATTGTTTTGTTTTTATAAACTCAATTTCAGTATCACATCTTTCATGAACATTGACAAAATGCTTTATGCTTTCCTGTTTTTTCAACAAGCCTTGCTGCCTCATATCTTCAATCATCTGTCTTCTAGCTTCTTTCATTGCCATTCCCTTATATTTTCCAGCCAAATGAGTCATTTTTCCGTCTTTGGTTATTGCCTCTTTTATTGGAAGCTTGTGAGCTTTCTGCCATTCCATATCAGTCTGGTCTCCAAAAGTGCAACACATTACAATGCCAGTTCCTTTTTCAGGGTCCGCTCTTTTATCAGTCATTATTGGAACTTCAAAATCAAAAAGAGGGACTCTTGCTTTTTTTCCAACTAAATTTTTGTATCTTTTATCACCAGGATGCACAAAAACAGCAACACATGCAGGCAACAATTCAGGACGGGTAGTGGCTATTATAACTTCTCTCTCGCCAGCTTTATCCTTAACCTTAAAAACAATGTCATTAAACATACTCTCCAATTCTTTATCTTTTATTTCAATCTGAGAGACTCCTGTCCTGCATTCTGGGCACCACATAGCAGGAGCGTCTCTTCTTTCCATTCTCCCTTTTTTATATAAATCCAGAAAACTCCACTGAGCAATTCTTCTGCAGTGCTCGTTTATTGTTGAATAAAAAAGGCTCCAATCGCAGCTCGTTCCGATTCTCTTCCAGTCTTCAAGATACCTTGGCCTCAACTCTTTATCCAGCGTTTCTAAAACAAGCTTAATAAACTCCTCTCTTCCTAAGCTAAATGCCTTGACTTTTTTCTCCTTCTCAATTAGCCTCTCTGTAGGCAAGCCATTATCATCTGTTCCAAAAGGATAAAATATACTGAATCCATTCATCCTTTTGTATCTCGCTACAAAATCCATCTGAGAATACTGAAAAGCATGCCCTATGTGCATTTTTCCAGAAACAGTTGGAGGCGGAGTATCAATTGAAAAAATCTTCTTTGCACTGCTATCAAACTTATAGATTCCCTCTTTATCCCAAAATTCAATCAGCTTCTTTTCTGCTTCTAAAATATTGTACTGCATCTTAAAACACAAGATTTTTAAAGCACTGCCTATTTTAAACCTTATGGCTAAAAACAATATAAACGTTCCAGCAGGTTTTGGCGGTTTAGTACGCTATGGAGAAGAATATGAATCAAAACTGATGCTAAAACCAGAACATATAGTTATAATGATAGTTCTAGTAATAGTTTTTGTGATAATTCTAAAGTTATTTTGGACACTTCCTACTGTTTAAAAAGCAAGGATTTTTCTTTAAGATATATTTGCTGTCCAAACAAGAGATATGTATTTAAAGTAAGGAGTTATTATTAAATTAATGATAGAAGAAACCGAAATAAAAAAAGAGATTGCCTCATTGCTGAAAAAATATGAATCACTTCCAAGCAAAGGAGAAGAATCAGAAAAAAAAGCAGAAGAATTTCTTAGCGAGCTCTTTAAAGGACTAGGATGGGACTGGCTTGGTTCAGAAGTAACCCCCCAAAAGAAGATTAAAGGAGCTACAAAAACAACAAGGGTAGATTATTCTTTCAAAAAAGAGGAGGATATCCGACCTTCTTTTTATTTAGAAGTAAAAAGATTTTCAGACAGTCTTCAAAACCCAGAACATATTGTGCAAGCAATAGGTTATGGGAAGAACAGCGGCATTAGGTGGGTGGTTTTGACTAATTTTATTAGGTGGAGAGTATTTAATTCAGACTATTTTGATGAGCCAGAGCATGCAGAGCTATTTGAGTTTGATTTAAACGAATGCTTAACAAGCACAGAGGCAATGAATTGGCTGATTTTATTCTCTCATGAAAAAGGCGTTGCAGTTTTAGACGAATATGCAAAAAAGCATAAGAAGTGGAAAGAGAGTGCAGATATAGAAGAATTGCTAACAGAGCAACTCTTAATCGCCAGGAAAAAATTGGGGATAGCAATAAAAGAGCAAAATCTTCCTAAATTTGATACCGGCCAGGATATGGAAGAATCGATAGATTACTGCGTGCAGACAATTCTTGATAGAATAATTTTTTGCAGGATGCTGGAAGACAACGGAGTAGACCAAGAAAGAAAAATCTCCAATGTGCTTGAGCGCTGGAAAAATGGAGATAACAGAATACAATTTTACAAAGATTATCTTTGCCCCTTTTTCCTAAAAGAAATGCATGAAAAGTATGATAGCACAATATTTGATCACGATAGAGTAGATAGGCTCTCAATTAAAAATGAGGATTTTATTCCGGTTCTTGAGGCGTTTTATGTTCATCCTAAAACAAGACTAAGGTATAGATTTGACGCCATAAGTGCCGACATCTTGGGCCATGCGTATGAAAATTATCTTTCCTATAAGGTAACTGCAAAAAAGAAAGGGCTGGAAGAAGAGCAATACAAAAGAAAACAAAGCGGGATATACTATACTCCTGAATTTTTAGTTGACTATCTGGTTAGATCAACACTAGGTGAGCTTTTAAAGAAATGCAAGCTCTCAGCAGAGGCCCTTAAAATAAGGGTTCTTGACCCCGCCTGCGGCTCAGGAACTTTCTTAGTAAGAGCCTTTGAAGAGTTTAAGAACTGGTTCATGCGCCGTGAAAGAGAAGGAAAAGAAAAAGAGCTATTGCAGTCTCAACTAGATTTCCATAGCGAAACAGGAATCACCAATTTCTTAAGCCAGGTTTTGGAAAACTGCCTCTATGGAATTGACTTGGACCCAAGAGCAGTAAGACTATCTCGGCTGAACCTTTTCTTGAGGGCATTAGATACCCCAAAACAACTGCCGAGGCTGAATCTTATTGAAAGAAATTCTCTTGTATGGGATGGAGATGACCCTAAAGCATTTAACATAGAAAGAGATTTCCCTCTTGTTGCAGAAGCGGGGGGATTTGACGTTATCCTAGGCAATCCTCCCTGGGAAAAATGGAAGATAGATTCCCAGGAATTCTTTGAGCCATTTGAGCCAGGATTCAAAAGCCTTCCAACCCAAGAAGCAAAAAAGAGAATGGCAGAGATTCTTAAAACCCGCCCGCTTATAAAGAAGCTCTGGATAGAAAAGCAGGCAAACTACGAATTATACTCTACAATATTCAGGAAAAATTACCAATGGCAGAGTTCGAAAGTCAATGGGAAAAAAGTTTCAGGAGATTTGGATTTATACAAAATATTTACAGAAAGAGCCTATCAACTCGCTAAAACAGGAGGAGTGACTGGATTTGTCATTCCAAGCGGAATCTATACTGATTTAGGGGCAAAGGGCTTAAGGACCATGTTGTTTGACAACTGTAATATTAAAGCATTGTACTCTTTTGAAAACAGAAGCCACGGAATTTTTCCAGACGTGCATGCAAGCTATAAATTTGTTCTATTAGTATTTGAAAAAGGCGGAAAGACAAAGTCTTTCCCGTGCGCATTTTTTCTTCATTCTGCTGAAGAGCTAAAAAAAGCAATAGAAAACCCGACAATAATGGATATTGATTTTGTAAAGAAGTCCTCTCCAACTTCCTGGAGTGTACTGGAAATAAAAAGCAAAAAGGATTATGAAATTGTTCAGAAGCTATTAAAATTTCCGCCCCTTGGAGAAAAAATAGAAAAAGAGTGGAATGTAAAAATGCAAAGCGGATTTCACATGACCAATGACAGCCATCTTTTCCAGGAAGGAAAGCTTACAGGAATTCCAATGCTGGAAGGAAAAAACATAGAGCAATTTACTCATCGGTGGAAAGACGCGCCAATCCCAAGATATAAGATTTTTGAAAAAGATATTGAAGCAGCTCTCGAGCCAGAAAAAAGATATTACAAAAGCTACTGGATGGCATATAGATTAATAGCAAGTTCAACTAACTATCGTACTTTTATTTCAACAATAGTCCCCCCCGGATATGTATGTGGAAATTCCCTAGCAATTGTAAGGCTAGATAATAACAAGCAGTTATGCTTTCTTGCTGGAATAATGAACAGCTTTGTTATTGATTATTTTATAAGGCAAAAAGTCAGTGCAAATGTTAACATGTTTTACTTTCTTGAAACGCCGGTTCCAAGATTATCTTCAGGAAAAGACTTTGATGCCATTATTAGAAAAGTAGCGCAATTAGTTGCAGTTACAAATGAATTCCAAGAATTAAAAAAAGAGACTGGAATTGAACACCCTTTAACTAACGAAAATGAAAGGGCATTAGCAAGGGCGCAGCTTGATGTTATGGTTGCAAAGATTTATGGGATAACTAAAGAAGAGCTTGCATTTATACTTGATAAATTTCCACTGGTTGACAGAGCTCAAAAAGAGCTTGTTTTAAGCCAATACTGAAAAAGTCTTTATATAAAAACCAGTAATGAACTCTCTTTGAAATAATACACTTCAAAAGCAAATTAAGTTAAACTTTATAAATAGACGTTTCTTGTGTTTAAAATGATTCCAGGACTAGACCCAAAAAAAATGCAGGCAATGATGAAGCAGCTGGGCATAAAACAGGAAGAAATAGACGCAACCCGAGTTATAATTGAAAAAGAGGATGGAAAAATAATAATTGATAATCCTTCTGTAATTAAAGTCAATATGCAGGGGCAGGAAACTTTCCAGATTTCTGGCAACATAAAAGAAGAGGAGAATGAAGACCAAGAAGCAAACGAAGAAGATAAAGAAGAAGCAGAAGAAAGCGAAAAAGACATTGAAATGATAATGGAAAAAACAGGCAAAAGCAAAGAAGAAGTTGCTCTTGCCTTGGAAAAAAATGAGGGAGACATTGCCTCCACTATTCTAGAATTAAGCGAATAAAATTCTGTCTAACTATTTAATCACAGAAAACTTCATTAGAAATAGGAACTCCAAAGAATATTTCAGTATATGAATCACAAAATCTTAGGGGATATTCTGAACATATTCCTATGCCAAATACCCCAGCACATTTGCCTCCGCATTGTAAGCTAGAGATACATAGATGTCCCCCATCCTTATACCTAAAATCACAATAATGATTATAACTAGGCGTACACCAACCGTAACAGTTCCACTCACCGCCCATCTCTTGGCATTTATGCCCGTATGCTTCTACTATCGGCGGGTATGGGATTCTCATATCCTCACTAACATTAAATCTGCAATACCAACCAGTATCTTCATTGGAGCACATCGCTTGGCCTGAAAAATTACCTGTAATTTGAGGATATTCCTGAAGACCTACAACATAATTATTTGTCATAGAGATCAGAAACCAAATTATAATAAGAAAGATAACTGCCAGAACGGTTAAGAGTATCTTCTTGAACCTCTTCATAATTATGCGGGTAGTTTGAAGTTAATAAATTTGGTGATTAGTACAATTACGGACTAAACTACCCTCCTTACAATACATATATCAATTAACAACTTATAAATACTTTCATTCCTGTGATTAAATCTGAATTCCATTTCCTTTAAATAGAAGGGGTAGTTC
>Ga0315277_10003079_pt1 | contig 22844 bp, 16 predicted proteins | sample YL17G05_15_MG_FD_203695 | JGI IMG/M metagenome (GOLD analysis project Ga0315277, IMG submission 203695) | Sediment microbial communities from Yellowstone Lake, YNP, Wyoming, USA - YL17G05_15 | ecosystem: Environmental > Aquatic > Freshwater > Lake > Sediment | place: USA: Wyoming | collected...
GCTGGGGCTTGTGGGCCCTGCAAGCTATGGGCAGCCTGCTAGGTTTTGTGATCTCCGAGGGTGAGTTGTTAGGTCCTTTCTTCCGGCGAAAATCCAGGCTAGCGTCGTTAACCACGAGATTGCTCATTTTTTTGAATCCAGCAAGGATGAAACACACGGCAGCGGATGGCGCGCGGCTTGTTGGAAGTTTGATGGTGCCGGCAAGCAGGTCTACAGTCCAGAGTTTGCCCATCTCCTCAACCAGTACAAGAACGATCCTGAATTGCGCGACGCTGGACAACACCGTCTCGATTACATAGCCGCGACGCTCCATCAATGGGCGGATGCTGGGATACAGGGTCGGGTCGATTTTGATAGTTTTGCGGGTCCGCTGGAAGTTCGGCGAAAGGTCCAACCGCCTATTTCAGTGCTATCCAACAGGGACACGGCGAATATCTGCAAAGGCGACTGCACGCGCATCGGCGTCTCAGTGAATCGCAGGACAGATGTCGTCCGGGCAATCGTGGCCAGCCCCGATGAGCGGAAGCGCGGCGGCTGGCATACCGCTTGCGGATACTGCACAAGAGATCATTTTGCTCAGACACAGACAACACAACCTCAATTTCGCATTTGAAAAAGGAGAAAAACATGCTTGGAAAAAATCGAGAACTCGCGGATCTTATCGCGGAATCGGATGACTCCATGAAATTGTATGAAGAAGTCAAAGGCAAAAAAATCCCCGACAACGAAGGTTTGCAGATTGAACTGGAGAACCTGTTCCTTCACATAATGGCCTGCGAAAAGACGGGCGGCTCAAAGACCCGCCTCGATGCATTGCGCAAGCAGTGGATCAATCTTGACTCTCAAATAAAACAACCAATGATCGAATGGAAAAAGAAGCTGAAGGCCGCGGAAGATGCTGTGCATAAAATCCGAGGGCCAATAGTCGAGCGGGTTGACAAGTGGGCGCGGAGTACCTTGCAGATCGCTCCCGTTAATAATGAATTCGCCCAGGCCATTTATGATGGCATCCGCAAGATTACCGAGATGAAATTTCGCCCGGCCGATGAACTCCTACGCGAAATTTCGGAATTCGAGAATACAATCGGTCATTGGAAGTTTGAAAAGCCGGCGATGCTTCCGGCACTGGATTTTCGTGATCTGATTTCCGAGGTTTGATTTGTTTGGCGCCTGCCTTGGGGCGCTATGTACCGAGGCCAACCGTGCCGAGCGGGATATACTCGGACGAGGTAGTCTCACGGGCGCAACCTCGTTTTCGAAATGCGCCCCTCGCCAAAGCGACACGGCGGGTCCTCCGGCCGGGGACCTGCCGAAGTCACCGTTCAGGTGAGGACCAGAACCACAAACGCGGCTTGCCCTGCCGGCGACCTTGCCACGATCGGGAATCAGGCCCTTGTCAGACCATTGCCTGCCCACTCGCGTGCGTCTGGGACCACTACAGAGCGATTTCTCTTCAGGAATCTAATGGCAGATAAGGAAACCGGCAGTTTCGAGAGCCGCACACCTGCACATGATCGTTGCTGCCTCTGCCAAAGCCGGGACGGTCCATTCCAGTTGGAGGAAAGGCCGACAGGGCGAGATATGTTGATACAAGCTTGGCCTTACTGTCAGAGGTGCTGGGCGGATTATCAAAACCAAAACGGAATCGAGAATGCGGGAAAATACCTGGGCCTGCTGCGCGCGATCTGCGGAGATCACAGTTTATGCCGATGATGACCAACAGGATTCAGAAAGGTTCTCCCGAGCGGGAGAACCTTAAGTCTATCGATACCCGCGCGCGTGGAAGCAGCGGAAATCAATGGACATCGTGTCCCTTGATAACCGGAAACTCCGCGCGCGCGGGATGGGTGTAAAAAACCGGTAACATGATGTTACCAGTTTCGGAAACTCCTCGCGCGTACGTGGAGATTGCACTAAAGGAATTTGCGGACTGGAGCAATCCCAAGATCGCCGAAGTGTGTGCGGTCGATGAGAAGACAGTTCGCAATGTCCGTGAGGAAACGGGGTTCGGAAAATCCGAACCTGATCAATCCGAGCCCATCACCCGTAGAGGCAAGGACGGAAAGCAATATCCGGTGCAGAAAATGAGTGTACTCACAATATAGTACACTTGAGTACACACGGTCGCAACCCGCTTCTGGCGCGGGTTTGCGGGGGGCAAAGAAATAGCTTGACAGGATTAAGTAATTCATGAAATACTTTTGCCATGACGACTAGACTTTCAATCGACCTTACCGAGAACCTTTATCGACGGCTCAAGATTCACTGCGCGATGGAGAACAAGCGAATTGTGGAAGTCGTGCGGCGACTGATCGAGGATCATTTGGACAAGGCCGAAAAAAAACCGAGGAAATAATCCGCAGAGAGCGGACGCGCCGATGGCTGATACCCAACGACGCGCCCTAGCCGACTGCATTCCCACTAGGAGGAACGCAATGGCTGACAACAGTGTATCAAAACCGCGTCATTTTCTCATCATCCCCGCCGAAAAGGCTGAAATACTCAATATGCCCGAGCGGCTTGAACTCACCTGGACCACAAATCACCCAGCTTCGCATTACGGCCTGGGTGTCATGCTGAATCCCGAGAAAGAGATCCTCGATGGCGCTACGTTTCGCATTTACCGTGACACCTTCGGCGCAAGGATCGAAACAGACCAGCCGGAGAAGGTTAGTCACGCGCTCGGTCTCGCGTTCGACGAGTCTGGCATCGGGCGGGCCGTGGACCTCGGAAAACTCAAGGAATACGGCGGGCGCTTGGTCGACACGGACGGACGTCTTACCGTCGAACTTGTGGACCCTAACGACAACGCGCGAAGGCGATTCCAGTACAGGCGAGCCGGGGAAGGAATAGATCGCAGAATCCTGCAATCCGATGGCGAGCCTATGCTGGACGGATCTCCCTGGGAACCATGCGACCTGGCTATCATGCGGGCCGCGCGGGGCAACTATCACCCGATACTGGACCCGTTGGGGTTCTGATATGCGCCACACGCGAAACAACCAGATCATTCGGCAGTGGCGCCTACTGCTGGCACTGAATCATCGCGAATGGTTCAACCTGCTCGAACTGCGGGACTGTCTCCCGAAGCCGAGACCACACAAACGCACCATCATGCGCGACATGGAAGGGCTTGCACGGGTGTTTCCGATCGAGCGCCGGCAGGGAGACTCCCGACTGCCCTTCGGGCAGAAGGGGACTATTGGCTATCAATTTGAGTATCGCCTTCGCCGGCCGCTCACAAGCCTATTGAAGAAGTGAACGAATTAACCGGGGCCCTTCGGGGCCCCTGGAGGGCACATGAGACAAGCGGGCTCCATCACGAAGAAACGCAAGCGCTGGTACATCGTCTATCGAACTCCTGCCGGCAAACAGAAATGGGAGGGAGGTTTCGAAACCAAAGGACAAGCACAAGTGCGCCTCATTGAGGCCCTGGGACAGATGCAGAACGGGTCATACTTCGAGCCATCCGAAACCACGTTCGCGGACTTCGCGGACCAGTGGCTTGATAACCGTATCAACATCGGCGGCTCGACCTGGGCGGGTTACCGTTCCTATCTGAAACGGTACGCCAAGCCCGAACTCGGAACCATGAGGCTGAGGGACATCAGGCACGTCCACATTCAAGGCCTGATTTCCCGTTTGGCAAGTGAGAAGGGAGAATGTAATCGGCGCCTCTCCGCAAACTCGGTCTGCAAAATAGCGACCATGCTGGTGACCATCTTCAAGTCGGCGGTCACAAACAACCTGATCCGCACGAATCCAGCAGCGGAACTCGAACTCCCAACAGTCATCAAGGTGAAGATTGAACCTCCGGGTAAAGAGGATGTTCTCGCAATACTCCGGCAGGCGCCTGTTGAACATCAAACGATCTTCCTACTGGATGCCGTGACTGGGTTGCGACGGGGAGAGATTCTTGCTCTGAAGTGGAAAGACCTCGACTGGATAAGCGGAGAGGTTCTGATAGAGAGGGCAATCAAGAGAGTGCGGGCAACGGATGGCGTTCACAGATACGGGTGGGCTATCGGGTCCACCAAGAGCGGTCGGGAACGGCGAGTCGGGATCCCTCCACTGGCGCTCCAGTCCCTCGAGACGCTCAGATCTGCGGTGGATTTCCCTGAGGGCGATCAGTTCATCTTTACGCGGAACGGGACGTTCATCAATCCCGCGTACTTCTCAAAGTGGATAGCTCTGCCCCTTATCAGGAAGGCCACGGGCGGAAGAGTGAGACGGTTTCACGACTTGAGACACTTCTTTGCCAGTGTCCTGATCGAGAATGGGGAAAGCCCGAAGTACATTCAAGACCAAGTGGGCCATGCGAGCATCACCATGACCTACGACACCTATGGACATCTCTTTCCACAAGCCCGGCAGCAGGCAACGAAGAAGCTGGAGCGGTCCATTTTCGGCAAAAATCCGAATGTTAGACGTTTGTTAGAACATTTGCCCAAGAAGGCAATTCCGGAGACAGTGAATTGAGCCGCAACAGCCTTATCGGCAAGGGCTTAACTGTGGAAGGCGAAACGGAGAGGAACCACCAGGGATTTCGGTCATCACTCGAATCGCCTAGCCGGGAACTGATTTCCCCGGACGTTCGATTTTAGCCGATACACTCTAAAATACTCAGTCTGTATGGCAAGAGAATACCCGTCTGCCCAGTGAGGGTCAACCTGGAGCCTTTCCCAAACTTCGTCCCCCTTCTCAGCGCACAGCCAGCCGACTTCACTCTGGGGCGTTTGAAGGGCTCTGCGCCAGAGAGAGTCATCCCCTTCACTGTAGACGAACTCTCTCACGGGTAACCCGGAGTCGTACACCAAAGGAGCAAGTTTTCCCATATCGATCAGTATACGCGAGCCATCATAGTTGCGAAGGAGACACCGAATAACTTCCTGCCTTTCCGGTTCAATAAAACTGTGTTCAAGCGTCTCTCCGATAATCGGACGAACTTCTCCTTTGAGCACCGGGACCTGCATCCCCAGGAGGCACAGCACCAGCAGAGGCCATGGTAGCCGGTTTTTTGCAAGTGCAAAAAGCAAGAGGACAAGGGCCGATGCAGGAAGGACAAAAGCACCCGGACCCGGATAAAAATAGTGATATTTCCATTCGTGGGGAAAGTACCAAGACAGCCAGGGAAGCACCATCGCCACAGAGCTTGCCAGGATCATAGCGCCCTTGGTCCACTTCTCCGAGGAGAGCAAGAGGCTGGCGAAAATCGCCACTGCGGGGACGAGCAGCACCGAATAGCGCACGCGATAGATCATACCCCAGTAGAGCGCGGAGATATTGATCAACGACGGCAGCCAGAGGAGAAGGAGAGGGGCGCGGCTTCTGAATTGGCCGCGCTGAACAAAAAAGAAGGCGATTCCTACAAGACCCATGAGCAGAGGGATCACCATGGATGCCTGGCAGAGTTCCCCTGCATGATAAAGCAGCGAAAGGAAGGGCCGTTTGTAGGTTTCGTAAGGAGCCGGATTCCCATGGACCACGCGTTGCAGGAAGCTGTCACCCAGGCGTGCGTAAATGAACCCGAAGTGCGCCATCGCCGGAAGGACAAACACGCCGATGTACACAAGCAATGCGCGCACGATTGGCCGCCTCTCCCAGTAACATGACCAGAAATCCCAGGCGAGGAGCACAATCACGCCGCCGAGGAAATACCAACCCTCATAACGGCAGAGGCCTCCCAGTGCGGCCCAAATAGCAGACATCCATGGAAGTCCGGGGCGGCTCGCTTGACGCCATTGCATCAGCGCATCGAGCGACAAGAGCTGAAGCAGCATATAGATGGGCTCTGTCAAGGGACAGCTCTGGAGATATTCGAGATTGGGATTCGCCAGCAGCAACGCACTGGCGAAAGCTCCGGCTGCGGTTGATCCTGTAGCCCGGTGCGCGATCCGAAAGACGAGCCACCCAGAAAGCGCAAAGGAAGCGACCGATATCAGGCTCGGAATCAATCCGGATCGATACTGCGAGTCAAACAGCACAAAGGGAAGGTAGAGCAAGTGAAGCAAGGGTAACCAGTTGACGCCCATTTGGGCGTATCCGGGCACGATGGAGTCCACGATGCTCCGTGCCACGACGAGGTGAGCCTTGGCATCGTAGTGCGCGATCGTGAGCCCTAAGCGGAAGTAATAGCTGAAACAGGCGGCGCCGACGGCGGCACCCAGAACAGGTATCCAGCGTGGGGCGAGCCGATCCAACCCGCGATCGCGCATCTCGAAGGCAGACATTAGGGATAAATCCTGTAAAGCGTGCGGGGAAAAGCAATGGTCTCGCGTAGGTGATCCAACCTGCAAATCCACGTCACCACTCGCTCGATACCCATTCCGAAACCGGAGTGCGGCACGGTTCCGAACTTGCGAAGGTCAAGATACCACTGGAAGGGCTCCAGGGGGAGGCCGTGCTGCCGAAGCCGCTGTACCAGGAGATCGTAATCGTGAATGCGCTGCCCTCCTCCAATGATTTCGCCGTACCCCTCCGGTGCTAGAACGTCGACACAAAGAGCTACCTCAGGCTTTTCCGGATCCGGCTGCATGTAGAAAGCCTTCACCTCTGACGGATACCGGTGAACCATCAGCGGGGACGCGAACTGCCCGGACAGAACGGTTTCGTCGCCGCCCCCGAAATCGCCGCCCCATTTGATTTCGGAGCCGGCCGCCTGGAGCCGAGTTACCGCCTCATCGTAAGAAATCCTCGGGAAGGGTTTGGAGATCTTCTCAAGTGCGGAAGTTTCGCGCTCGAGGACCTCCAACTCCGCCCTGCGCTTCGAAAGGACGCGCTCGACGATAAAGCAGATCAGCCCTTCGGCCAACTCCATTGTGTCTTCGAGCGTCGCCCACGCGACCTCAGGCTCCACCATCCAGAACTCCGTAAGATGACGGCGAGTCTTGGATTTTTCCGCCCGGAAGGTCGGGCCAAAGCAGTACACCTTCGCGAAAGCGGCTGCCGTTGCTTCGTTGTAGAGCTGTCCGCTCTGCGTCAGGTATGCCTTCTCGCCAAAATATTCGGTTTCGAAGAGTGTCGTCGTACCTTCGCAAGCGTTGGGAGTGAAGATTGGTGTGTCGACGAGGGTGAAGGCCTGATCGTCGAAATAGTCCCTGACAGCCTTAATTATCTCATGGCGAATCTTGATGATCGCATGCTGGCGCGAGCTTCGAAGCCAGAGGTGTCTGTTCTCCATGAGGAAAGCCGTACCGTGTTCCTTGGGCGTGATCGGATAATCCTGAGCGACCTGAAAGATCTGAAAACCAGCCATATCCAACTCGTATCCTCCAGGTGCCCGAGAGTCCTTTCGAATCTTCCCTCGAATCTCAATGCTGGACTCCTGGGTGATCTTGTCCAACGCATCAAACTGCTCAGGGGTGAAGTTGCCTTTGAAAGCTACGCACTGAATGATCCCGGTGCCGTCTCGAAGCAGGACGAACTGGAGCTTTCCGCTGCTCCGCTTGTTGTAGACCCACCCCCGGAGTGTCACCTCGCTGCCCTCATGTGCTCCCACGTTTTCGATGTAGACGACCGCCATGTGCAACCCTTTCTAAATTGGAAGGTTCTTCACTGCCTGCTCATCGGGAAAAACCATATCGCCCGGAGACTCGCCCCGATCGCCGCAGTATTGCACGTAAAGTGCGTAATAGCTCGCCCGCAAAAACATGGATTCGTTGAATCCCATCGCTTCCGCTGTTTGGCGTATTCCGTCCTCGGACCCCTCAAATTCCACGTAGTTTCCCACGGGAGTCTCGTCCAAAGCCAAGTGCACCTTTTCATCCGGTTTGCCTGGCACAGTCATTGCGTATTCCTGCCTGTACTTTTGGTAGCGAAACCAGACACGCATTCCCAAATTCTCGAGGATTCGCAAGGCAACGGAACCATTTTGCACCTCAATCTCCAACTCCTCGCGAGTCTTGAAGATACCCTCCAGCTTAGGAGGGCCTTTGTAGGTCATCCATGCCTTGTTTGCCGCAAACCGCACCCGCAGGAGAGACCTCCGCTCAAACATCCGCCCGTCGGGGAAATCAAGCAGGTAATTGTCCTCAAAGTGCCTCGGGGAAAGCAATGGGCACTCCATCGAAGCCAGTCTCCTGCGGAATCCCTCAAGATCGTTCAGGCGGATTTTGACCTCCGTTTCAGTCGCCAACCTCGTGTACCTCCTACAAAGAAGCTAAAGCATAACACCACAGAGTCACAGAGTTCACGGAGACTCTTTGATCTCTGTTTCTCCGTGGTGTTAGGATTTATTCGACTTTTTCCCATGAAGTTGTGTCAAAACGATCGGAGGTAGAAGCAAGCAGGATTCCAATTGGATTGTCAGTGAATGGACGAGAACTTGGATTCGGTGCTTGGAGACAGCCGGGGCACGGGCTTGAATGCCGTTGAATCGGGACAGGAGAGCATCTGGATAGCTGCGAGCCAGCGCGGCGACAGCCTTGCATTCAACCGGCTTGTCCTGCGCTGGGAGAAACCTATCTATAACCTGACGTTGAGAATGCTGCAGGATCCCGACGAAGCCGCCGAAGCCACCCAGGAGGTGTTCTTGTCAGCCTTTAAGAACATTCGCCGATTCCGGCAGGACGCAAGGTTCTCGACATGGTTGTACCGGATCGCCGTCAACCATTGCATCTCGAGGCTTCGGCGCAAGCCGCCTGGCATCCATTATTCCCTGGATGACCGGAGGCCCGAGCCGCCGCTGGCAGCTAACCTGCCGGCTCGAGAATCGCAAGAGAAAGAGTTTTTCCTGGAAGAGAGCAGAAGCAGAGTACGCATGGCACTCGATTATCTGCCGCCCGAGCAGAGGGCCATCGTGGAGCTCAAGTTCTACCAGGAGCTTACTTTCGAAGAGATAGCCACGATCATTGACGTCCCTCTGAGCACGATCAAATCGCGCCTTTACGCCGGCCTGGAGATCTTGAAGGTGAGATTGGGCGGCCTGCTCCAGGGTTACTGAGGAAGGGAGCGTCACGTCGACGGAGGCAGTCCTATGACAGCCGAATGCAGCAGTTATCGCAATCTGATACCCCGCGCCATTATGGGCGACCTGAGCGCGGAAGAACAGCAATCACTCAACCTGCACCTGGCTGAGTGTGCGCCCTGCCATCACGAGCACGTCCAGTATGCCGAAACTCTGCGGCAGATGCGTTCAGTAAGCGACGTTCCGGTCCCAAGGCACTTTTTTGTTTACAGGGAAGACAGAGCCGAGAGTCCCTGGCAGGTCTTCCGCAGAATGAGTTTGGCGTGGCAAGGGGCCATCGCCACGGTCATTCTGCTCTTCGCAGCTATCACAGCATCGGCGGCCTTCCGTGTGAACATCCGCTCGGAGAACGGCGCCTGGATCCTGAGTTTCGGCAAGTCAGTCACTGGGAACATCACCTCGGCCCAGGCCCTGCCCGTCAATATGGCAGACATTGAAGCCAGGATCTTGAAAGTCGTCGAAGAGAGGAATCGCATGGAGAAGCTTGAGTGGGTTCGGATACTGCGCATCGAGCTTGAGCAATCCAACCGATCTATGACCGAACGACAGCACAAGATTTTGCAGGTGGCACTGTCGGATCTCGAAATGCATCTGGGGGGCCAGATCAACGCAACTGCTAAAACCCTCGAAGACCGTTCGGACCGGGCGTTTGCCAACTTCTACCAAGTCATTTCCACTGAGAGGGAGCAAGATCTGGCAACCTTCAACACCAGGCTCAATCGGCTTGCTGCGAACGACGAAGTGCGCGGCAACCAGACCGATGCAATCCTGGAGACAATTCTTCAGGTAGCGGAGCTAAAACTGAAGTAACGTCCCTGGAGGACAATATGAAAAGGCAATATATTACTCTGTTGTTAATTACGGCCGTGGGGCTCGTCCCCTGGGCTACGGCGCAAAGCGGCTCCGGCGCCCTCTTTGATGTCAGAAAGTCCCAGCAGGAACTGGAGATCATGAGGGGAATACTCAACACGACTCTCGGATTTGTCGCCAATGACTTGAGGAGCCGCCAGGCTACCACGGGCAGCTCACGGAAAGACGCCTTCCTGGGAAGCTCTTGGTGGTCTTCCAACATAAGCGCTTTCTACCTCCATGGTCAAGGCGCCGTGTTCGTAGTTCCCATGTCAGGACTGCGCGGCTACTCGGGGCGCTTGATTGGGCAGGTCGTCAACACCCAGCTGGATTCTCAATATGCACTAGCGGTGGCCAAGGCACTTGAGCAGGCGACTCCGGCAATTTCTGGGACAGGCTCGGGTGTCGGGAGCGGAGTAGGCAGTGGCGTGTCTGGAGGCGGCCGGGGCGGAGTTCCAGGAGGTGTGGGAGGCGGAGTCACAGGGGGTGTGCCGGGCGGAGTTGCTCCGGCAGCTCCAGCTCCAGCAATTCAGCAGCCAGCGCCGCCCGAGCCCCCAGCCCCGTTCAAACTCTCCACAGCACCGGCCAATCAGGATGAAATGCGGAAGCGCCTCTCTGAAGCTCAGGAGAAGGTCAAGCGGCGCCGCGAGGAGTCCGAGCAGGAACGGCAGAAATTGATGGACGCCGTAGCCGAGGCTAAGGTCTATCTAATCGAAGCCCTCGCCAACCACGGGGACTCGCTGACCACTGTGAAACCCAACGAGTATATCAACCTGGTCCTGACCACCGACGGTGTAAACGTGTTGTTTGCGGGCACAGAGGAACCAGCGTCGCATCGGCAGATCATATCGGTGCAAAAGTCGGTTATTGCCGACTACAAGGCAGGCCGGCTCACATTAGAGGCCTTCAAGCAGAAAGTGCTTCAATACACCGAATAACCACACAGGCGCAGAGATCACGGAGATCTCCGTGATCTCTGCTAGACGCGGTATTGCCGCAGAACGATCCCGCACTCGCTCAACAGCGCCAATGCCCGCTCATTGAGCGGGTAATCCTGATTGTAAACAACCTCTCGTATACCGCTGTTGATGATCATCTTGGTACAAAGCAGGCACGGGGCGAAAGTGGTATAAAGAGTGGCGCCTTTCAGGCTGGTTCCGTGATAGGCAGCCTGAGTGATGGCGTTTTCCTCGCCGTGGCAGCACAAGCACTCCTCGAGTCCCGTTCCGCTTTGAGCCATGCTGTTGCAGCGGGGGCAACCCCCTTCGTTGCAGTTCCTGGCCCCTCTCGGCGTTCCGTTGTAGCCGGTCGAGATTACGCGCTTGTCCTTGACAATGATCGCGGCCACTTTTCGCTTTATGCAGTTGCTGCGCGAGGCCACCACCTTGGCGATGCTCATGAAATACTCGTCCCATTCGGGGCGGCGAAAACTGCTCATCAAGCGCGGTAGAACCTCGTCAAGCTGCTTGTGCAGGTCCGCGATCGACCCGTCGTTGTTCACAACCACATCCGCCAGCTTCTGAGTCGCGATGAGCTGCTGAGTTGTGGGGTCACTGGAATTCAGCTCCCTCGTCTCTTCCGCAATGAACTGATCGAGTGTCTGCGCCGCGCCTTCCCTTCCCCGCATTCGGCTGCGCTCAAAACGCAGCACCTGATCCGCCTGTACGGCCAGCAGCGTGAAGTCGGGCCGTCGTCTCAGCATTTCGACCTCGGAGGGATTCCGAATGGAATCGACGACACAATTTCGATCGTGACCCAGCCGTTGAAGTATGCGCTCCGCCAGGACACCGGCACCGAAGGTGGAGCGCAGCTCGTTGCCTATTTCTATCAGCACTTTGCGAATGATTTCCAGACCACGCTGCCGTATTTCCTCGCGTATCTCGTCGGACAAAGAGTGGTACTCAAACCCCCGACTTCTGAGGTATTGGGATACTTCCGTCTTTCCAGAGGCGTTTCGTCCCGTCAGTCCTATGATCATGGATTCAGGATGTTAGACAGAACCACCCGCAGTGTCAACGTGATCTCTATGTCCCTTGCCAGGCGGTCGAGAGATTGTAGGGGCGAGCTGCCGCTCTCTCGTCGGCCAGCAACGGCGAGCGCCGGCTTCGGGTGACCTGACGATCACCCCTACTCGTATAAGAGGTAGGGCTTTCTTCGCTCGAGAAACTGGACGACATCTGCCTGCCAGCTGCTCCGGATTAGATCGGGCGGCAAAGCCTGCTCAATCATCCTCGGGATCTCCCGTCCTCCGCAAAGGATTTCAATGGGCAGCTTCTCGTATTCATACTCGTACGGAGGCTCTCGCCACCTGAACGAATCCTGGTAGAGAGCCCGTGCGGCGGATATGACCGCGATGCCGGTCAGATAGGGTTCAAATGCCTGCCGATCCTTTACATGAACCTGAACTCCACCGCACATCCGGCCTGCCCATTTTTGGAATGTTGGCTCGAAATAAGCTGGGCGGAAATGAACCCCCGGAAGTTCCAAGCCTGTCAGGTAATCCGCAAACTCTCTGGGCTTGATGTATGGTGCACCAATAAACTCGAACGGCCGCGTGGTGCCTCTTCCCTCCGAAAGCTGGGTTCCTTCCACGAGGACCATGCCTGGATATACAGTCGCCGAATCCAGGGTCGGAAGGTTGGGAGAGGGCTGAATCCAAGGCAATCCCGTCTGATCAAACCAATGAAAACGGCGCCACCCCTTCATGGGCACGATGGTCAGGTCACAGCCAATGCCGAACTCGGAATTAAAAAAAAGCGCCAGTTCTCCTACGGTCATCCCATGGCGCATAGGTATCGGATAAAGTCCGACAAACGATCGGTACTCCGCATTCAGACGGTTCCCTTCGACCTGCAGCCCATTAATCGGATTGGGCCTGTCGAGAACAAGCATTCGCTTGCCGTACTCAGCACAGGCCTGCATGGAGTAGGCCATTGTATATACAAACGTGTAAACTCGGGTTCCCACGTCTTGCAGGTCATACATGAGTACATCTATATCCTCGATCATTTCATGGGTGGGCTTGCGAGTCTCGCTGTAGAGGCTATGAACCGGGAGCCGGGTCTCCGGGTCTCGATAAAATCCTGATTCGATCATATTGTCTTGTTTCTCACCCCGTGCTCCGTGTTGGGGACCAAAGAGAGAGACCAGGCGAAAGGACTTCTGATGAACGAGCACATCGGCGCTGTGCTGGAAGTTCGGCAGCACCGAGGCGGGATGAACGACCGCTCCAACCTTTGCCCCTTGCACCAAGTCCAATCGTTCTCCCAGCAAAACTTCGATACCGATTCGAACAGTCATGGGCCACCTCCCGCTGAGCCGTGATGTTATGGGACCGTTCGGATGGGGTAAACAAAAATCGCGCTGAGCGCTGTTCCCGGTCTGATACAATTGATTAGATGAGAACATCTTGAAGGCATTTCTAGTGACTGATTTGAAAGAATTAGAAACCTCAGGCAAAGCCGGAGGCCTGAATGGTGCGCCGCTCAAAGCGGCCGGCGCTTGGCACTGCTCGAGGTCATCGGAGCTCGTCTTAGGGCTCGCGCAAGAATTAATTGGCATTTTGCTGCTGGCCCCCAGGCCCGCTGGCGAGACGCGAGCGACGAGCTATACCCGAGGTGGTATGTGAGGAGCGAGCAACAAAGCCAGCGGGCTTGCGGGCCGCAGCCTGAAAGGGCGCGGCGGCGGGTGGGCATCTGCCCACCCGGCGCTCGCGCCAAAATGCCAATTAATTCTTGCGCGAGCCCTTAGCTCACCAGGGAATTCTGGTGGCTTTCCGCAGAAGCCTTGGTGAATCTTGGCGTTCTTGGTATCTGGGTGGTGAGCGTTTTTAAAAGCCTCACCACCAGGACACCAAGGGCATCAGGAACTCAAAGCAGATTTTAGATTTGGGCTGCACGAGAGGGCTCGCAGCCTCCTGCCAAGCCTTAACGGGACTTGACTTGCGGGCCTTTTTTTATTTGAATAGGCAACGCTTGGTGCTATGTGCAGGGGAAACTGGAGATTGGCTCTGGATAGAGGGTCCTGCTACTGGTTTCCCGCTTTTTCGAGTTAGAGGCGCCTCCAAGCCGCCAGAGTGCTTCACAGGGATGATGGATGGAACATACACTAGTCCTTAACGCAACTTACGAGCCTATCAACATTATCTCCTGGAAAAAAGCGTTAACCCTCCTTTTCCAGGGAAAGGTTGAGGTGCTGGCGGAGTACGATCGCGAGATTCACAGCGTCAGTTTCACGATCAAAATGCCTAGCGTCATGCGACTTCTCAAGTATGTGAAAATAAGGAAGCGCTTTCAGCACGTAAAATTCTGCAGGGCAAACATTTACGCGAGAGATCACCACACCTGCCAATATTGCGGCAAGAAATGCTCCACCGAGAACCTCACTTTTGACCATGTGGTGCCTATCGTTAAAAGCGGAGGCAAGACCTGGGATAACATCGTCACCAGTTGCTTGGATTGCAACCACAAGAAGGGCGGGCGCACCCCGGAGGAGGCTGGGATGCATCTCATCCGGCGTCCTAAGGAACCGGAATGGGTTCCGACCATGCTGCACATTACAATCGGATTTAGGACGGCCCCGGAAGCCTGGCGTGACTATTTCTACTGGAACATCGAATTGGAAGGTGAGACGTAGGGGCGATCTGCCGGCCGCCCCTATTGGACCCCGCACCGAATCTTCCTGATCATCTCACGGGTATGATGCGCTCCGTCGGATACGTCTTTCTCCAGCTTTTCGAGATGCCCCGGGCGGCCAACATCGTACAACTCCGGCGCGCCGGCGTTCAAAAATCGGAGGGTTTTCAAATCGGCGATCAGATCGTGCTCGCTGGCTAGGCTGTAGAATTTCTCGAGCCCCTCGATGTGGCGCGGACTCAGTTCGTAATCGACATTATCAAAGAGATAGTTATTGAGAGGGGATTCAGGCAGCCCCAGTGTTTTTGAATAGATCCCCGCAATCTCCGGCCGTGACCTCAAGCCATATTCCTTTGCCTGCTGAAATACGGCCAAGAGATCGGAAGGCAGCGGTGGATCTGACCGGCAAGCCCAGAGGGCAAATACAAAAGGCCTCTGCTGCCAGCCTATCCATGCTTCGGCCAGATCTGTCACACAGTATTCCTTAGGCGAGACCTTGAGAGCCCTGTCTCCAATGATAACCGCTGTATCGCAGCCATTCAGCATGGAAGGCAGATCCGGCGCGTGGGGCATGTACTTCAGCTTCAATCCCATCTTTAATTCCAACAATAACTTCGCCAGAACCACCGATGTCCTGGAGTTCGTGTCGAGCGCGACAGAGTGAATCTTTCCTGACTGTCGACGTCGCACCATGAGAACACTGCGGATCTTTGAAGCCGAAGCGACCGCCATGCCCGGAATGATATGGAGGTCCGGGATGCGCTGGTACTCGATGCTTGGTATGAGTCCGATCTCCCCCTCGCCCCTGGCCAGCTGCTCTGCGCATCGCGCAGGCACGGACGGGAGAACATCAAATCTGTCTTTGAGCGGACCGTGAAGGAAAGACCACCCCAGCGGAGCGGAATTCAGGTAATCCGAGAGCACTATACGAACTTTCAAGTCTGCGACCTTTTCCTAAAATGGGGGTATGCACATGACTCCAGTAACTACCGATTTTACGATCCCAACCTAGGCTGAAAGGAATCCTTGGTGATTTTTGGCGTCTTTGAGCCTTTGCGGTGGCTTTTTATAACCCCACCGCGAAGACGCAAAGGCGCGAAGATTCACAAAGGCTCGTCTGGCGCAGACCGGGCCGTTCAGGCGGTCCTTACAGGAGTCAAGTGCATAGCCCCATTCCTAAATTCTCAAAATGCGAACACCCTGTGCGAAACATTTAGCGTGAAGGATTATAGAGAGGCCCTGAGCAAATTGGAATGGTCTTTCAAATTGCGGCTTGCGGATTGCAGATTGGGAAATGAGGAGATTTCAAGTCCAACATCCTCAGTTCGCAATAGTTCCAGAGCCACGATCGTGAGGGAGCGGGATCGGCGTGAATGACTCTATGGATAGCTTGCGCGAGACTCATGTGAGGGATGCCATCGAGTTGACGCTTATACCCGGCATAGGAACTCACACCCAAAGGAATCTATGGACGGCATTTCCTGAAATATCCGACGTGTTTACGCTGAGCCTGGGAGAACTCGAAAGACACTCGATATCGCCCGATGCGTGCGGAGCCGTGACCCGTCGGACTTACAGTGAAATGGCGAAGGAAATCTTGGATTGGGGGACGCGGGAAGGCTGTCACTTCCTCGTTCTGGGGGACGATAACTATCCGCCGCTTCTCAGCGAAATCCACGATCCGCCGCTCGTGCTTTATGCGCGTGGCAACTTGCAGGCGCTTGAAGCGCCGTCCATTGCCATCGTCGGCACGCGCCGCCCGACATACTACGGACTTCAGATGGCCGAGGGACTGGCCTCCGATGTTGCACGACGTGACTTAGCCGTCATTAGTGGTCTGGCCCGAGGAATCGACTCGGCTGCCCATCGAGGGTGCCTGGAAGGACGGGGTAGAACCATTGCGGTGCTCGGATGTGGCATCGATGTCGTTTACCCACGAGAAAACAAGCAGTTAGCGCGACAAATCATGGAAAACGGATTGCTTCTTTCGGAGTTTATCCCCGGTACTTCCCCTTCACCGCAAAACTTTCCGGTGAGAAATCGCATCATTAGTGGTCTGGGGCTCGGCACGTTGATCGTGGAAGCCAGCGAGTACAGCGGCTCTCTCATAACGGCGCGCCTGGCCCTGGAGCAGAATCGGGAGGTTTATGCAATTCCGGGGAACCTGACGTCGCCCCAGAGCTTTGGACCCAACTTTTTGATAAAGCAAGGGGCAAAGCTTATTCAATCTTGGAGAGACATCGTGGAGGAGTTACCGCCCAATCTGCGTCAAAAGATCCTGGCCGAGGAGGATGCGCCGTCCCCATCCAAACCGGAACTGGAGCTTTTATCGGAAGATGAGATGAAGATCATGGGTCTACTCGAAACGGACCGTGCAACCCAATTTGATAAGATTTACAGAGGTAGTGGAATGTCCATTCCCGTCCTGAGCGACCTGCTCCTGAAGCTCGAAATGTGCGGGCGGGTTCGGCAGGTGCCGGGAAACTTGTATGTGAAAGTGGCCAGGCCCGAAAAATAATTTCGCTTGGCATTTGTTCAGAGCTTGGTATAGTGTGCGCCCTTCTATGGCTAAGTCACTGGTTATTGTGGAATCGCCCGCCAAGGCAAAGACGATTGGCAAGTACCTCGGCAAGAACTACACGGTGAAGGCCTCCATCGGCCACATTAAGGATCTGCCGAAGAGTAGACTCGGCGTGGACATCGAGCACGACTTCGCGCCCCACTACGCGATAATTCCCGCTAAGGCAAAGATAGTCAAAGAGTTGAGGGCAGCAGCAAAAAGCTCAAAGGACATCTATCTGGCCGCTGATCCTGACCGCGAGGGTGAGGCCATCTGCCAGCATCTGGCCGAGGAGCTTGCGGACGATTCCAAGAATATCTACCGTGTCCTGTTCCAGGAAATCACGAAGAATGCCATAGAAGAAGCCTTCAAGAAGCCGGGCCGGATCAACCAGCATAAAGTCGATGCCCAGCTCACGCGGCGCATTCTTGACCGGCTGGTGGGATACAAGATCAGCCCCCTCCTTTGGGGAAAGGTTCGCAGAGGGCTCTCGGCCGGCCGGGTACAGACAGTAGCCCTCCGCATGATCGTCGAGCGCGAGCACGAGATTCGAGCGTTCAGGTCCGAGGAATACTGGGATCTCACGGCGCGGCTTGCGGGCCGGGTGCCTCCGGACTTCACGGCCAAAGCCAGCACTATCGACGGAAAAAAATGGAACGTTGCCGACGGCCAGACGGCGCAGAACGTGGTTGATGGATTGCGGAATGTGCCTTTCGTAGTGCGGAGGATCCACCGCCGCGAAAAGAAACGCTACCCGGTTCCACCATTCATTACGAGCAAACTGCAGCAGGACGCCGCTCGCCAGCTGAGCTTCTCGGTTAGGAAAACCATGAACGTCGCCCAGCGTCTCTATGAGGGCGTGGAGATCGGGCCCGAGGGTGCGGTGGGCCTTATTACCTACATGCGTACCGACTCGGCCAGGGTCTCCGAGACGGCGTTGCATGAGGTGCGCGGCCTTATCAAGCGTGAGTACGGAGAACCATATTTGCCCCACCACCCTATTTATTACAAATCGAAGAAGACGGCTCAGCAGGCGCACGAGGCGATTCGGCCCACCTCCGTGGAGCGCACCCCCGGGAGTTTGAGTAGGTATCTCGAGCCGGATTTGCTGAAGCTCTACACCCTCATCTGGAAGAGGTTCGTTGCCTCTCAGATGAATCCCGCGATTTTCGATCAGACGGACGTTCAGATCGAAGCCGGCCACGTCGAATTCAAGGCCAGCGGATCCTTGCGCAAGTTCGACGGATTCCTGACGGTCTACGAAGAAGCCCGGAACGGTGAGACGAAGAAGGTCGACGAGGCAGGAGAGGACGGGATTCTGCCCGAACTCCACGATGGCGAGGTTCTCGCAGTTAAAGAACTCAAGCCAATCCAACATTTCACTCAGCCACCGCCTCGCTACAACGAAGCCAGCCTCGTCAAGGCACTGGAGGCGCGCGGCATCGGCCGCCCAAGCACTTATGCCACGATCCTGAGCACCATCCAGGACCGCGAGTATGTGGTTAAGCGGGAGGGAAAGTTCTATCCAACGGAGACCGGTGAAGTCGTTGTCGAGCTCCTGGTGGAAAGCTTTCAGGAAATCTTCGATTACGAGTACACGGCCCGGATGGAACATCACCTGGACCGCATTGAATCCGGGCGCGAGGGTTGGAACGAAGCGATGAGAGATTTTTACAGTCGCTTCTCCAAAAGACTCGTCGATGCCGAAAAGCATATGCGAGACATCAAAGCGGAGGAGATTCCAACCGACGAGATATGCGAAAAATGCGGCAGCAAGATGGTGATTAAGTGGGGAAAATTCGGCCGCTTCATGGCCTGCTCGGCCTACCCCAACTGCAAAAACACGCGCGAAATTCCCAAGGTGTGCAGCCTCGACACATCGGACACGCCGCAGGAAGAGCAAACGACCTGCGAGAAATGCGGAAGACCTATGGTGCTAAAGCGGGGGCGCTTCGGCGAGTTCATGGCCTGCAGCGGATACCCCGAGTGCCGGAACACGAAGAAGATCGTCACATCGGCAGATGCCGTAAAAGTCAAGCCGGATATCCCCCTCGACGAAAAATGTCCCGTCTGCGGCAAAAACCTGGCCATTAAGCACGGCCGCTTCGGTGAGTACACTGCATGCAGCGATTACCCGAATTGCAAGTACATCAAGATGAAGTCAACAGGCGTAATGTGCGGCAAGAGCTGCGGCGGCGAAATTGTCGAGAGGAAATCCCGCCGGGGAAAAACCTTCTACGGATGCTCGAATTATCCGGATTGCGATTTTGTGCTATGGAACAAACCCGTTCCCGAGCCATGTCCGAAGTGCGGCGCACTTTTCACGGTCATCAAGACCACGAAACGCTCTGGCACGGTCCGATTGTGCAATAACGGAGAATGCACCTTTAAAGAGCCTGTGAAGGAATCCGCGTAGCTCGGGCGGAGAAGATACGTCTCCTTCAGTAAGAGTTCTCCATCCCTCGTCAGAAGTTGACTGCCCACCGAGACAGTCGCGTTGTGCAGGAAACTCCAATATTGGGCTATGCACTTGACTCACGGAACATTTTTGCGGCTCCGCCTGCTTCCGTCAGCTCACGCAGCAAACAGCTAGCGGGAAGCGGCGCGCTTCTTTTGAAGTGCCGGCAATAGGGCGAGCACAAGCTTGCCGGTCTTCTCCATGCTCTCTGGACTCACCTTGTCGAGCGTGTCCTCCAGCGTGTGGTGGTAGGAATTGCCTGGTCCGTAATCGAGATCAATGATATCCACGCATGGGATCCCCACATCCAGAAATGGGAGGTGATCGTCCTCTATCGCCGCCTGAATCGGCGACAGAATGCCTCGCAGACCGTTCTTGTTTGCCGTCTCCCAGACGAGATCCATTAACCAGCGCGTGGAGTTTGTTTCCTTCATGATGTCGAGATCCTTGTCACCGATCATGTCGAGCAGGATCAAGGCTTTGATTTTGTCAACGACACCCTCCTGTTTCCAGCGCCGCGCGAGATGCCTGCTGCCGTAAGTGCTGTCAAAAGTGCTCCACTCGATGAAAGCCTCTTCCCCATCCAGAAACAGGAACCAGTAATCCAGATCTCCCTTATTCGCGGCGAGAACGCGCGCGAGTTCGATCAGCAGTCCCGTGCTGCTGCCGCCGTCGTTCGCCCCTACGAAATTCTTCCCCTCCATATACTTGGTATCGTAGTGACTCGCCAGCGCGATCACACCTTTGTTCCCAGATCCCTTCCTAGCTATCAGGTTTACCATCTTCTTAGGGCCATATGGGGTCTCTGGTTCGAATGCATCCTCTTCGATCAGATAGCCATAACCGCGAAGCTGCTGCTCGATATACTCGCGACATTTCTGCAACGCGGGTGAGCCGGGCGGGCGCGAGCCAAAGGCCACCTGGGCGCGGACATGCTCCATGGCTTTCGAGCCGCTGATCGCGGGCGCGTCGGCCGATACCTTGGGAGACTGGGTGCAGGCGGCAAGCACCAGCATCATCAGACCCACCTGACTCAACAAGAAACGCATGATTCCTCCGAACAGTAAGCCAAGTATAGTGGAAATCCTGCCACAGAGGCACGGAATTGAGTCATCGAGCTATCGGGTCATTGAGCCATTGAATTGAGTCATTGAGTGATCGAGCCATCGAGCCATTGGAAAAGCCATTCACAAAGCCTCGCCTAAAGGGGAAAAACGCAACCATCGGATTATTTCAATGGCCCAATGACCCGATGGCTCAATGACTCAATTCTGGGGCCAGAAGTCTAATTGCGACCCCCGTTAGCGTGTGATAGTATCTTTTTCTTTTTTTAACCTCATACCTCTTGCTACTCCTGAAAGGAGCCTTTTATGAGGGTTTACGAGAGCGATTCCATCCGCAATATCTGTTTGCTAGGCCACGGTGCAGCTGGTAAGACCTCCCTGACCTCGGCGATGCTCTTTGACACGGGTGCCGTCAACCGCCTTGCCCGCGTGGAAGACGGCAACACCGTCACCGACTGGGAGGAAGAGGAGATCGAACGCAAAATCAGCATCAGCAGTGCCCTGGCTCATTGCGAATGGAACAAGAGGAAGATCAACATCCTCGACACCCCCGGTTATCGACCTTTCATGGCGGAGATGAAGCTCGCGCTGCGCGCGGCGGATGCCGGAATCGTAGTTGTTGATGCAGTTGCCGGAGTGGAAGTGCAAACCGAGAAGGCCTGGGAATTCTGCGACGAGTTCGCCCAGCCGCGCCTGCTCGTTGTCAACAAGATGGACCGCGACAACGCCAGCTTTGAGCGAAGCATGACATCCCTCGAGGAGGCCTTCGGAAGATCTGTTGTGCCCATTCAAATTCCGATCGGAGCAGAGCGCGATTTCACCGGCATAGTGAATCTGGTCACGAACAAAGCTTGCAAATACGCACGGGACGGCTCCGGGAAGTTTCAGGAAGCGGAGGTTCCCTCGGAATTGAAAGACGAAGTGCAGCAGGCCCGCGAGAAGCTGATCGAGAAGGTGGCCGAGGGGAGCGATGCACTGATGGAAAAGTTTTTCGCAGAGGGAATTCTGGAGCAAGCGGATCTCATCACTGGGCTGAAGGCGGGTGTAGCTCAAAGAAGCATTTTCCCGGTTCTTTGCGCCAGTGCTACGTTGAACATCGGCATTGCCCAGTTGCTTGACGCAGTGGTGGAATTCCTGCCATCTCCGGCGGACATTGGCACGGTGACGGGTGTCGATCCAAAAACCAGTGAGCCCGTTGCACGGAAGATCAGCAGCCAGGAACCCTATGCTGCGTATGTGTTCAAGACCGTAGCGGACCCCTTTACAGGCAGGATAAGCCTGGTAAGGCTTTATTCGGGAGTCATGCGGTCCGACACCACATACAACAACCAGACCAAAGGTAAGAGCGAAAAACTCGGGCCGTTGCAGCTCCCGCAGGGCAAATCGATGGTTCCGGTAGGAGAGGTTCACGCCGGCGATTTCTTCGCCGTCACCAAGCTGAGGGAAACAACTACAGGGGACACCCTGTGTGAGCCGGCTCATCCGATTATTTTTTCTACGGTAGAGGTTCCGGAGCCTTCAACCACATTTGCCATAGAGCCCAAGAGCCGGGGCGACGAGGACAAAATCAGCAATGCGCTGGCTCGAATTCTCGAAGAGGACCCGGCCATCCGGTACAACCGCGACGCCCAGACCAAGCAGCTCCTTCTCTCAGGTTCCGGCCAATTGCACCTGGAAGTCACGGTCGCCAAGCTGCGCAAGCGTTACGGGGTCGAAGTCATCCTCAAGACCCCCAAGATTCCATATCGTGAAACGATTAGAGGCAGAGCCGACGTGCAAGGCCGCCACAAAAAGCAAACCGGCGGCCACGGCCAATATGGAGACTGCAAAATCAAGATGGAACCTCTGCCTCGTGGCGGGAACTTTGAGTTCGTGGATGAGATATTCGGCGGCTCCATTCCCCGCAACTTCATCCCGGCAGTTGAAAAGGGAATCATAGATGCAGCCTCCAGAGGTTTTCTGGCTGGTTACCCGGTGGTAGACTTCAGGGTAATCCTGTATGACGGTAGTTACCATCAGGTGGACTCCTCGGAAATGGCTTTTAAGCTGGCCGGCAGCAAGGCCTTCAAACTGGCTATGGAGGATGCGCATCCCGTTCTGCTCGAGCCAATCATGAACGTGGAAATTTATGCCCCGCAGGAATACGCGGGAGCGCTTACGGGCGATCTAACCAGCAGGCGCGGGCGGCTTCAGGGAATGGATATGAAACGTGACACGCAGATCATCCGGGCACAGGTGCCGATGGCCGAGATGGTATCCTACGCGCCCGTGCTTACTTCCGTCACGGGCGGCAGAGGCACGTACCATATGGAAT
>Ga0315277_10003080_pt1 | contig 22836 bp, 14 predicted proteins | sample YL17G05_15_MG_FD_203695 | JGI IMG/M metagenome (GOLD analysis project Ga0315277, IMG submission 203695) | Sediment microbial communities from Yellowstone Lake, YNP, Wyoming, USA - YL17G05_15 | ecosystem: Environmental > Aquatic > Freshwater > Lake > Sediment | place: USA: Wyoming | collected...
ATTGAAACAGGGCCGCTGAGGCGCAGCGTCACGGGCCGCCATAGACCCATGTTCTGGTCCGGCGGCCTGGGGTTCCAATCGACAAAACCGATGGTGAAATCCCCCGGCTGAGGAGGATACACTTCGACCGCCAGGATATTCGGGCCCGGCTTGACGGCCGGGGCGATATCGACCTCAAAGGTCCGAAAAGAACCATAGACCTCGTCCCGTGAGGCGATCTGGAGGCCGTTGAGCCAGATGTTGGCCCGGTAGTTGATGCCGTCAAACCCCAGGCGTTTGCTGACCAGCCTCTTATCCGCGGGAACGTTGAACTCTTTGCGGTACCACCAGGATCCCGCAAACCGCTCCCTGGGGACAGTCTCCAGATTCTTGCCGACGAACACGTCGGGGTATTCCCCGTTCTTCAGGAGCGCAGCCAGGACCGTCGTCGGCACCGAAGCGGGGCACCAGCCGGAAGTGTCCAGCCCAGGAGTGGAGATGACAGCTCCGCCTTCCGTGACCTCGGCGGACGGCCGGATGAACCAGCCGTCCGCGAGGGGAATGTCATATTGCAGGTTCTCAGCCGGTTTCGGCCGGCAGGCGGGCGCCGCCGAAAGGAGCAAGAGCACTGCCCAGGCAGAGAGAAATGGGGCCTTCCTTGAAATGGTCATTCGGACCTCCTTTTTATCCATTTCGGACTCTGAGACGGGCGGCGACGGCCGCTTTTTTCTCCGGCTCCTTGGCCAGAGCATCCCAATTCCAGAAGATAACGCCGCCGGAAGGAGGACGCAAGGCTTCGTCCAGCGCCTTTTTGAACTCCTCCAGCGAAAGTCGGTCGCTGATGTACGCGTTGGTGACTTGAATGCTGGGAACGACAAGGCCTTTGGTCTTTGAATAGACATCTTCGACCACCTCGCGGATCCAGGGCGGCTTTCTCTTGAGCATGTGCCAATAGCACATCGGCGAGATCATATCCGTGGTCGCCGCGAGCGCCGCCAGGTCCTGTCCGGCGATGACCTTGATCGCTCCTCCGAAATCCTTTTCTCTCCAGGGGACGGAATGGATATTGACTTTGAGCTTTGGCTTAATGGCCCTGGCCTCAGCGGCGATGGACCGGACCAGGCTGGTGATGATTCCGCATTTCCATTCCGCCCAATCCTGCCCGTGCTCGGCCATGATCCATTTGGCCGCCTCTGCCGCCTCGCCGAGCCCTTTCGGCAGGGTGATTCCAGTGTCCTTCTGGAACCTGTCCAGGCAACTGCGGTCGAAGCAGCTGTTGGCGATCGAGTCCGGCGTCCTCTCCGGGGCGACCATCTCCCAGAAGACGAAATAACGGATGAAATCCAGGCTGATGCCGTCGGGGTCAAGCTCCCGGACCAGGGTCTTGATCCAATCGATCCGGCGGCTCCGGTAGTCCTGCCGGGTCGGGCAGACGAATTCCACCCAGTCGTCCTTGGCCTTTTCCCCCCGATCGGTCAAGGCGTAAAGGCCGGGGTCCTTTTTGAGTTCCTCGGGATTGGAAAAGACCGGAAGGATCAAGAAGACAGAGATCCCCTGCTTCCGGGCTAATTCCCTGAATTGACCCTGAGCGGCCAGAGCCGGGCTGACGAAAACGGTGTTGACTCGGATCAAGCGCCATTCTTCGAAAAGCTGTAGAAGGGAGCCTTCGTGCTCGTATATCTTGACCCCGATCATCAAGTCCTTGCCGTTTTTCGAGTCAAGCTTAAAAACCTCTCTCAGGCTGAAATCGACCCAGATGATTCCGCAACTCTGCTTGACCCTCTGGGCGATCGCCCGGCCGATCGTCAGAGGAGGATTGTCCAGGTTCTGCCACCACGGCTTGTCCGAATTGTAACCGATCTGGAAGAAGACCGGGCTCGGAGAGAAATGGTCGGCCCAACGGTTCTGGAACGCGTCCAGTAGCTCATCCAAGCTCTTAACCTCCTGCCCATCATCGATGAAAACGATGTCCCCCCGGTACGTCTTGGGCATCCAGTTCAGCTCCCAGTGTTTCAGGAAGAGCCTGTAAGTCGGATTGTGCGCCTTGACCCTTGCTTCCCACTGCCGGGCCGTCTCGTCATCGACCGGGATCCCCCATCCCGGCTTGTCGGACTCCCGGTACCATTCGACATCGACGCCGAACCCGATGACGCAGGGATGATGCTTGTACCGGCCGAGCACCACGTCGATGAGGGTCGGAAGGTCGGCCTGGGCCGGCTCCACCTGGAGGAAGACCTTGGTGCCGGTCTTATCGAAGTGGCTCAGGAATTCCTCGTGCTTGTCGGTCTCGGCGAACTCTATGTTGGGATAGGCTTTGCCGTCGGAAGGGAAGAAAAGCCGGCAGCTCGTCGGCCGCTTGAGCTCCCCGACGATCCAGATCGCACCGCGGGTCGAGCCCGGAAAACGGTCGCTCATGGCATCGATTGCCTTCTGCCAGCCGGCGGGCCCCGGGAACGGTTTGATCCCGTAGTTGGATGACCGGACGCCGGCAAAAATGACGTTCTTGGGTGCCTCTGGAGCCACCGGCGGCTGGACCTCGGCCCTCGCCCGGCAGCCTTCGGCCAGGACTGCGACTCCGAGAACCAGGATTATGACCAGCTCTTTCCTCTTCATCACGACTCTCCTTGGGTTCGAGAAGGGTCCATTATCCCTCAAATCCAGGGTTCCCGGTCAATCATTTCTTGATCGAGGCGTCAGGCGGCAAACGCAATTGCTTGTAAAGCTCCCGCCGGCCGGCTTTGTCTTCTTCCATGATTTCGCGGGCAAAAGCAGCCACAGAACGGGCTTGGCCGCGCGGGACGACGACGACGCCGTCTCCGTCCGCGACCACCACGTCGCCGGGCATGACCAGCACGCCGCCGACGGCCACCGGCCGGTTGACGGACTCGATCTCGTTCCGCCCGGGCCGGATGCCGCGGCCTCGCTGACGCAGATAGAGCGGGACGTTTTCCACGGCGATCTCGTCCGTATCCCGCGCCGCTGCATCCGTGACGACACCGACGCAGCCTCTCCCCTTCCACTCCATGATGTTGTAGGAGCCGATGCTGCCGATATCGCCCTCCTCGACATCATCAATCACCAAGGCGGTCCCTGGGCGGATCAGGTCGGCATAGGGCTCCGAGGAATACTGGCTGTAGAATTCACCTTCCCACTTATCGAACTCTTCCGGGGTCCGCTTTCCGGCGTGCGGCTTCTGCGTGGGGACATAGCGCGCGGTCACCGCGATACCGGCAAACCGATGGCTGAAATTTTTCAAGTCGGTCCACAGCGGCAGGATCGACGGGTCCACAAGACCTATACCGGGGAGACCGGCTTTGTCCATTCCGTCCGAGACATCCGCGACCCGCAGTCCGGCGAAGAGTTTCAACAGCTCCTGGTCCTCCTCGGCAGTATAAACAGAGGTGGGGAGGAAGTCCTTCCCGGAGCGCAGGTCCTCCGGAACAGGCCCTTTGGAGGAGGAGTTCATCCCGACCGTCATGAGCCCGATCAGGGCGATCAACAAGCCTAATTGTCGTTTTTTCATATGCTTTCTGCCTCCTCGATGGGTTTACTATAGATGATGGACAGCCTTTTTACAAAAAGGAGGAAAAGACGCCGCGACATCCCCCCTCAAAAAAACCGGGGGAGGAAGTCGATCCCGTCGAAGGCCCAATAGACATCCCGGGGGGGAAGCGCTAGAATAGAATTAAGGAGGCAACGATGAAACCCATCAGGCTCGTATTGGCGGTGATTTTGGTCCTCGGAGCTGCATATGCCCAGACTGTGGACCTGGGTCAGAATCTCTTCTTTAACAACGAAAACGAAATCGTGGTCTGCATCGATGCCGCTCTGGCAGTCCGCAAGCTGGACAGCCCTTACGCCATGTTCATGGTGTTCATGGGCTCCAAGTCAAACAGCAGCGTCTCGGTCCATAGGGATGATGTCGTCATGGTCTACAAGGGACAGGAATACAAGATGCCCACGATCGAAGAATGGCGGAAGGAATACCGGGGCGCCAACAACGACATCGATTTCTACGCGCGTCTAGGCAAAGAGTCGCTGGCCCAGTCCCAGATGAGATTCTGGCAGTACCCCTGGGACTACGATTTCTTCCCTGTCTTGGGCAAGGGCCCGCTGCCGTCGGACCAGGTCTCCATGAGCGGCAACCTCGGCGCCAGGACCAAGTTCTATTTCAAGAACCCCGGATTCCAGAAAGGGGACGAACTGGTCATTAAGGTCAAAGACCACAAGAATCCCGAAATCATCGGTTACTGCGCCGTCGTGCTCGATTCGAAATAGGCCACTCTACTTGATCTTCTTTCCGGGCAGCCTCTGGCCGCCCTGAACGAGGATGAGGCCGGTGACTTTCCCGGTATCACTCTTGACGAACTCGACCTGGCCGTCGACGACCTTGAGGAAGAACTTCGTTTCGGCTTCGGGAAAGAGCTCGACCTTGGGCTGGGCAGTGGCCTGGCCCATGAGCTTGCCGTCCTCCTTGGTAATGACGACAAAAAATCCGGGGGCCAGCTCGTACTCGCCCACATATTGGTCGTAGAGGGCGGGGTCCAGCTTGATTTCCTTGCGCTCCGCAGGTAGCGGCTTGTCGGTTCTCGTATATGAGCGGTCGGGCCCGATCCTGGCAGTCATCTTGAGCCCCGTGAGCTTTCCCTTCCCATCCTTCAAGAAGTGCAGGCGGGCGGGAAAATCCGTCAGGAAAAATTCGGTGGCAGAGGCGGGTCTGATCTCGGATTCGCCCAATTCGTCCATCTGGAGCAACAGCTTGCCCTCCCGGCGCTTGACATAAACCTCGTCCCCCCGGGCATCGGCATAGACTCCGATCAGAGGTTCCAGGTCTTTTTCGGGAAGGGATACCGGAACCGGTTCCTTATAAGGAATTCCGAGCGCCAGACATCCCGCTTTGAAGGCCAACGGTTCCGGCTGGAGCTCCATAACCGTGCTGTTCGCCAGCATGGCCACGAAGACCTGGTCCTCAGGGAAGAACAAGGCGTGGGACAGGAAACCATGAATCCCGCCGCCGTGTTCGATCAGACGATGGCCCTCGTAGTCCGAGATGCACCAGCCGTAGCCGTATTTCGTATCCTGGCCGTCCTTCAGTTTGTAAGAGGTAAAGGCCCGTTCGAGCGTTTCTTTCTTGACCAGCTTTCCGGCGAGGAGCGACTCGGTCCAGGTTGCCAGGTCGTCAACCGAAGAGGCCAGCGACCCCGCCGCGTATGGCTGAGACATGCTCATGTAGGGGGCGTTCTCGAACCCGGCGTTCCCCTTGGCATAACCGGAAGCCCGGCGCCGGATGATCCGCGAAGTGCTGTCATAGCAGGTGCTTTTCATCCCGAGAGGACCGAAAATGCGCTGTTCCACGAAATCGGCGTATGTCTTCCCGGAGGCCTTTTCGATGATCGCCCCGAGCAGAATATAGCCCGAATTGCTATACTTCCACCTCTCCCCGGGAGCGAATTCCGTGGGCTGGTTTTTGAAGAGGTCGATGATTTCACCGACAGTCATGTCTTTGCGCTGGAGCGGCAGCCATTCCGGCAGGTCGGTGTAGCTCTTGACTCCTGAGGTATGGGTGAGCAGGTGTTCGACGGTGATTTTCCTGCCCTGGGTGGGGTAGTCGGGAAGGAATTTGGTAATTTCGTCCTGAAGCGAGAGTTTCCCCTCCTCGGCCAGCATCAGGACGGCGACAGCGGTGAACTGTTTAGTGATCGAGCCGAGGCGGAAGATCATGTCGGGCTCGACGGGGACGTTGAGCTCGAGGTTAGCGAGGCCGTACCCTTTGCGCCAGATGACCTTCCCTTGTTTCTTGACGAGGATGGACGCACCAGGTCCGTCCGGTTTATAGACGCCGGACAGGAGCTTATCTATCTGGGAAGCCAGGTCTTTCTCCGAGACCGGACCTGAAACCTGGCCTGCGGCTTGGGCCGAGCCCTGTCCAATCATTAGGCCCAAGAAAAGCAGTGGAATCAAGCACTTGTGAACTCGCGACATCTGTACCTCCTATTAATTCATAACAAATATCCAGACGGCTTTGACCGCTAGAAGGTTCAATATATCCTGAAAGCGGCGCGCCGTGAAGCAAAAAATGCCTTTGGCGAGCGTAATCTTTAGGTGATGATCAAAATGAGCAATCTGGGTATGGAAAAGCGACCTCTCAGGTTCAGGGTCGCGATAATATCCGGTTCAATCTCCCGTCGATTCTGGTAAAATGGTGGTCCTCAAGGAATCGATCATGGCGACGCCGCTGGAGAAATGGGTCGACGAGCAGGCCCGGCTGTTTGAGCCGAAGCATATCTACTGGTGTGACGGCTCCGAGGGCGAGGCCCGCCGTCTCATCGAGATGGGGATGAAGGAAGAGCGGATCGGCCTACACGATATCTTCCGCGAACTCAACCACAAGCTCTGGCCGAAGGCCTACCTCCACCGCAGCCATCCGACCGATGTCGCCCGGACTGAACACCTGACTTTCGTCTGCCACTCCGACCGTGAAGCCACCGGGCCCAACAACAACTGGATGGACCCCAAAGAGGCCGGGGAGCTGATGACGAAACTCTCCAAGGGTGCTATGCGCGGAAGGACGATGTACGTCCTGCCCTACATGATGGGGCACCCCGACTCGCCCTACGCCAAGGCGTGCGTCCAGGTCACGGATGTATCCTACGTGGCGATCAGCATGCGCATCATGACCCGGCTCGGCAAGCGCATCGTCGACAAGATCGGGAAAAGCGAGAATTTCGTCAAGGGCGTCCACTCGGTCGGCGACTTCGACCCCAATAAGCGCTACATCATGCACTTCCCCGAGGAAGGCCTGGTCTGGAGCGTCGGCTCCGGCTACGGCGGCAACGCCCTCCTCGGGAAGAAGTGTTTCTCGCTGCGCATCGCCTCCTGGCTCGGCTACAAGCAGGGCTGGCTGGCCGAGCACATGGTTATCATCGGAGTCGAAGACCTGCACGGCAGCGTCACCTATATCACCGCCGCCATGCCCTCAGCCTGCGGCAAGACAAACCTGGCCATGCTCGAGTCCGCCCTTCCCGAATACAAGGTCACTACTATCGGAGACGACATCGCCTGGCTGAACATCGGGCCCGACGGCCGGCTGTGGGCCATCAACCCGGAAGCAGGATTTTTCGGCGTCGCCCCGGGCACCTCGATGAAGACCAACCCCAACATGATCCGGACGCTCAAGAACTCGAATTTTTACCCGACGATTTTTACCAACGTCGGCCTGAACACAGACACCAACGAGCCATGGTGGGAGGGGCTGGATGGGCCGGTCCCCGAGCATATGGTGGATTGGCAGGGGCAGCCCTGGGACAAAGCCAAAGCGACCAAAGCCGCCCATCCGAACTCCCGGTTCACAGTCTCACTTACTAACTGCCCGACGCTCTCCAAGGAGTACGACAACCCGAAGGGAGTGCCCATCTCGGCGATCATTCTGGGCGGCCGCCGGTCACAACTCATTCCGCTCATCACCGAGGCCTTCAACTGGGAACACGGAGTGTTTCTGGGGGCACGGATGGGGTCGGAAACGACGGCCGCGGCGGCCGGCAAGGTCGGAGTGCTGCGGCGGGATCCGATGGCCATGCTGCCCTTCTGTGGCTACAATATGGGCCTTTACTTCCGGCACTGGATCAACATGGGCCGGCTGATGACACAACCACCCCGGATCTACGCTATGAACGCCTTCCGCCTAGACGAGAAAGGACGCTTCCTCTGGCCGGGGTTCGGGGAGAATATCCGCATCCTGAAATGGATTATCGACAGAGTGAACGGGAAAGCCGGGGCGAAGGAAACGCCGTTGGGGTTCGTGCCCGATATCAACACTTTCCCCATGGATGGGGCAGACGTGCCCAGGAGCAACCTGCAGAAGCTCATTGAAGTCAGGCCGGGCGAGTGGCAGGCTGAGGTCCAGGACATCAAGGACTTCCTCGACCGGTTCGGAGCCCACCTCCCGTACGAGATCCGGAACGATTTTAACCGGATGTCAGCCCGGCTCTAGAAATCTCAGGGAACATAGAGAGAATCTCTGAGTTGAGTCGACTACCCCTAGATCATCCTAGAACTTGAAGTTCAGGCCCAGCCTGAGGCTCACGCCCGTTAGATCAAACACCGCCTCTCTGGCGCCTTGACCGCCGGGTGCTCCCGCAGAAGGGATGTCCAAGCGCGGATATTCCTCCCCCTCGATGAAGAAGATCGTCCCCTGCTCTGTTACTGTGGAACTGTGGCCGCCAGACCACTGATAGGTTTCCTCTTTGCCCTCAAAGCCGGAGATTTTCGCGTATCTTCCAAGGGCTTCTATAATAAAGGCTAGCCTCTGGTTCATGCGGATCTCCAGGCCGAGGCCTCCCTGAATACCCAACTGCCGGGCCTTCGTTCTATGAGTGAGGGAACTGGCGGAGTACGGTGTCGTTAGATTCCCGCCGTACTTGTAATCGGCGAAATAGTATTCGGGACCGGCGCTGACGGAGATTGCCAGCAGGCGGTTGAGGGGGATAACGTAAAACAGACCGAGCCTGATGGAGAGGATTTTTATCTCCGGAAGGCCCATAAGGCGATATTCATACGAAGAATCCGGCCAATGAAATAGAAGGGAGCTCTGCTGGTGGCCTCGGACCAGGCTCCCGCCCACCCCGATCCCGATCCTGGGAGTGAAGTGATAGACGATGTCTCCTGTCAGCTCATAGCCAGCGCGGAACGATTTCTTTCCATTCTTTCCCAGTTCGAAGCCGGCCGAGGTGATTTCGACGACCTGCCGGTCGTACATGCCTGCGGTGCCCTTGTCGATATCGCCGCCCGAGAACGTAACCCAGGCTCCCCTGAGCTTCAAGTGGATCCCCACTCCTTTGAATTCTTCCTCTTCCTCTTCCTGCGCCCAGCCCGGAAGACTGATGAGGAATAGCCCCAGAAAGAGAAGAAGCAGAATTGCCTTATGAAGTCCTGGGGGCTCTGGCATTTTTGCAGCCTTCTTATGTCTCGGCATTCGACCCCTCCTCGTCTATTTATCTCCGAGTCAAATCGTGATTTCAGTATATCGCCGAAAGAGGCGAGAAGTCAACGCGGCCGGAAGTGTGCCGCAGCTGTCAAATCGTATCGAATAGAGCTATAATTTTCATCCTTCATCTCAACAAAAGAAAGGAGACGCGATGAAAAAAACCTGGCTGGCTTCTTTTGCGATTGTCTTGATCATAGCTACATATTTGAGCCCGGGACAGGCGAAACAGGGCCCGGGCAAAGACCTCGATGCCCTGCGGGCCAAGATCCGCAGCGCCTTCGGCGCCGACCTTCCTCCCCTGCCCGTTCCCTCGAACAACCCGCAGACGCAGGACAAGATTCGGCTCGGCGAGGCTCTGTTCTTCGACCCCAACCTCTCCAACTGCGGGACCATTGCCTGCGCATCCTGCCATGTCCCTGAGCTCGGGTTCAGCGATGAGCAGCAGATCTCGGACGGCTGCGGCGGAGCCACCGGTCGCCGCAACTCCAACACGGTTTACAACACGGCTTATGTCAGCCATATGTTCTGGGACGGCCGGGTTCAGACTCTCGAAGAGCAGGCCTTGGGGCCGGTCGTTGATGGGGCCGAGATGGCCAACACCTGGGACAACGTCATCGCCTACCTGAATACGGGCATCCACCCGGTCTCCAAGGAAGAGTTCCCCGAGGCCAAGAAGTTCTATCAACAGTATTTCCGGTCGCTTTTCGGCGGGGAGATCAACTCGACGACCGTCACCAAGGCGATCGCCTCGTACGAGAGAACAGCGGTGAGCTTCGACTCGCCCTATGACCGTTGGGTCAAAGGCGATGACAACGCCCTGACGGCCGAACAGAAAAAGGGCCTGGCCGTGTTTTTTGGCCGGGGGAACTGCGCCGCCTGCCATGTGCCCCCCAATTTCACGGATTCCGATTTTCACAACACCGGGGTTCCGAACGCCGGGTTCGAAACCCCGGAGAAGTTCGCCCACAACGGCGAGATCTGCGGCGGCATTCCCAAAGACGTCGACCCCGGACGCGGTGAAGTGGGCTTCTTCCGCTCCTCCTGCTCCGACCTGGGAAAGTTCAAAACACCCACCCTACGCAATGTCGAGCTCTCCATGCCGTACATGCACAATGGGAAATTCGCCACCCTGGGAAAGGCCCTCTCTCATTATGAAGAGCTGGCCAAAGGAAAAATCAAGCCTCTGGTCGGGACACTCGACCCCAAGCTGGCCAAAGGGGTCATTCAGATCGGGGGAGGCGGCGGGAGCAAGGACGACCTGAAAAACATCGTCGAGTTCCTCAAGGCCCTGACCGGGACCCAGGTCCAGAGCCCGGCGGCCGGAGTAGCCCCGCCGGCGCTGAAATAAGCAGTCCGAGGAGACTCGGTTAGGCCGTCTGGGCCGGGGCGGATTCTGCGGCCGGAGTCCTCGACGTTTCCAGTCTATTGTCCTCGTCTTCGGAACCGTCCGCACGTCCTACAGAGTCGGGCGCAGAGTCTTCAAGTCCTATCATGCCCGGATGCTGCCGGCGAGGTCCGAGCTTTTGCGGGGAGAAGATGAACAGTTGCTCCTTCGTCTTTATATTGACGCCGACTATGTCCGCCGGGGGATAATCATACTGAAAAAATACAACTTGTCTGTTTTCAGATAAGAAAAACGGAAGCCCACAGATCTATTGACAGCGTTCGCTTTCTCGCCTATAGTGGGCCCAGGCGCTGCAGAAAATCCTAATCAGAAATGGCCGAGTCCGTGCATCTGCAGGAGCACTTTCTTGCTCATTTCCGGAAGGGGAGGAAAAGCATGCTAAGCCATAGAGTAATGGGAAACGTTCTCGTAGTTTTTCTCATTCTGCTCCTGGCGAGCCCGATCTTCGCCCAGTTAATCGACATTGGCAAGTTCAAAGGAGTCGAAATCCCTTTCCGATTGAAGTTTCAGGACGTGGTGCTGGAGAAAGGCAGCTATAATCTTGAGGCGTTGAAAAATCGGAATACACCGTCGTGCTACCTTCGGATCAAGAAAGGGACCAAAATATTGTGTCTTATCGAGGGGGAGCGCTTGGAATATGAGGACCACGGCATGTCGAAAATGACAGACCCCAACATCCCCCAGAAACCTCGGCTGAAGATGAAACGAAACGCCGAGGATAAAGTCGTTTATTTCACAGTCGAAACAGGCCGGGAAAGTCTTTCCCCCTATCTTTGGCTGAGATTCAAGCTGGACTATGAGGAATAATCCTGGAATCATGACGCGCTGACAAAGCCCGAACCTGAACCTACTTCCAGTAGCTCGAGACGAAGCGCTCGACTTCGGGAATGCCGCCCTGGAGGATGAGGTAGCCGTTGTGCGGTTCGCGCTCGGTGATTTCGCCGGCGATTGACGTGAGCATAATTTCTTTGACTTTTGTCAAATCTGATGACTGCCCGAGTGCCCAGCCCAGCTTGACGTAGGCGACCTCGGGGAGCATGTTCGCCCCCGGCACAACCCCTAACTCCATCATGTCCCGGCCTGTATCATAGACGAACATCTGCACATAACCCCAGAGGGTTTGGACCGTCATGTACATAGCAATGCCCATGTCATGCGCCCGCCGCAGCGCCGGGTAGAGGGGTTTGTTGACGTGGCCGAGGCCGGTCCCGGCGATGACAATCCCTTTATAACCGTTGTCGATCAGGGACTCGATGATATCGGGCTTCATGTTGGGATAATAGTAGACGATGGAGACCTTCTCCTCGAATTTCGTGTTGACGGTGACGTTTTTGTCGCTCCGCCGCCTCTTGTAGTCGTCCCGCAGGGTGATGATTTTATTCCGGCTGACCATGGCGATGGGGATGTCACCGATCGTCCGGAACGTGGACCGGTACGAGGAGTGCATCTTGCGGACTCGCGTCCCCCGGTGGAGCAGGTCATACTGGTCGCTGGTCGGCCCGAACATGCAGACCATGACCTCGGCGATGTCGCTCTCGGCGGCAGTCTTGGTGGCATCGATGAGGTTGAGCGCCGCGTCGGAGGATGGCCGGTCGCTCGACCGCTGCGACCCGACCATGACGATCGGCACCGGCGAATTCTGGACCATGAACGACAGGATCGCGGCCGTGTGGTGCATGGTGTCCGTGCCGTGCCCGATGACGATCCCCTGCACGCCCTTCTCGATCTCGCGACCGATGGCGTTGGCCGTGCCCACCCATTGCTCCGGACCCATGTTCTCGCTGAAGACGCCGTAGAGCTTCTCGGTCTCGAGGTTGCAGATGTCGGCCAGCTCCGGGACCGAGCCGTAGAGCTCGCCGGGGGTGAAGGCGGGGATGACCGCTCCCGTCCGGTAATCGAGCCGGCTGGCGATCGTCCCGCCCGTCCCCAGCAGCTTCACCCTCGGCTTCCGGGGGTCGTAAGGGAATTCCTTCTCCGGAATCTTGTAGTGCGCTTCCTTGTATCCGATTTCCTTGATCGCGGTGACCGTGTCCACGGCGATGCCGACGTTGTAGCCGTTGCGGAGCTTGAGGACGATGTGCTTGTCATCGGCCGTCTCGGAGCGCGGCAATATGATACCCGTGAACTGGCCCCGCGTCGTGGTCACGTCGGCGTCGCTCCAAACCCGGACCCCCTGCGCCTTGAGGAGGGCGAGCGCCTCTCCCCTGTAGCCCTTATAAATATCGCTCATGTGCTTTCTCTTTTGCCCCGAACCGGAGCCCTAAGCGTGAGTTTCCAGCACCTTCCGGAGGAAGGACGCTACTTTTTCCCCGGGCGCTCTTCCCCTGAGCTCGGCCATCAAAACGCCCATCAGGTAGCGCCATTTCTTCTCCGGGTCCTGGGGGTTGAGGCTACTTTCCGCTCTCCCCACGATCTGGACGATCTCCCGAACATCTTCATCGCTCAGCTTGACAAGACCCAGTTTGGCAATGCTCTCTCCCGGCCGCCAATCCTCTGTCGACATCAGCTTCAGGACGTCCGGGAACCCCTCTCTGGCGAACTCCCCGTCAGTGAAGCGCCGCATCAGATCGAGCAGTGATTCATCGCTGAGCCGGGCAGTCGGGAAGCCTTTTCTCTCCAGGGATTTCAGGGTCTGGCTAAGGATAACTGCGGCCAGGATCGGTTGAAGCGGAAGCGTATCCAGGGCTTGCTGGAAGAGGGGCGCCCGCTTGTCGTTCACCAGGTCTTCGATGATTTCCTTAGGAAGCCCCTGCTTCCGGTAAGAGGCTCGGCGTTCCCAGGGGGCAAGAGGCAGCCGGCCCCTGGCCCGCTCAATCCGCTCCTTGGAAAGAGGCACTGGCGGCATATCGGTATCCGGGTACATCCGGTCAGGTCCGGGCAGGATCCTCTCGAAACCGTTGAGGCCGGAAGGAAAGGCCTGTCGCGTCTCGTTCGGAATGCCGTCCGTGGCTTCCCGGGCGCGGATGATGATCTCGCCGACCGCCGTCACCGAGTCCTTCCCGTCTCCCCAGACGAGGACGATGGCGTCGTCCTTTTTTGCTTTGAGGGCCGAGCCGACCTTCTTCCACTCCGTCGCCGTGAGCGGGCTGTCCATCATCTCGCTGTGGACGATGTTAGGGAGCTCGTCCAGGCAGGCGATGACACGGACCCGGTCCGAGATCTCGCTGGCGAAGTCGTGGTGCGGCTGGAGCGGGAAGCTCAACAACCCTCTGAACTCGGCCAGTCCGACGGCCACTACGCACCATTCTCTCTCCAGGGCGCGGCGGATCGGCGAGAAGACCGTGTTTTTCAGCACCTCGGTCACTTCGATCGAGTTCGACCTCAGGGTTTCCTTGGTGACGCCCCTTTTGTGGAGCTCGCTCCTGAGCTCGAGCAGGTTGGCCTGCCTCAGGGCTTCGAAATGGGTGAGCCGCGGGATGTAGGGGATCCGATGGACACCTTTGATCTCCACACGCGTCCCGCCCTCCACACTGACGTTCACGTCCTGCCGGGCCCGGCCGATCCCGGTCCGGACCTTGCCCGTCGACCGCGCCAGCTCGCGCAGGAGCTCGGCCACCTCGGCCACTTCCCAGGGGGCGCGCATGTCGGGGTAGGTCACGGTCTCGATCAGCGGGATGCTGAGGCGGTCGGTCCTGTAGACCCGGCGGTGGCCCCGGTCGCTGATCTCGCGGCAGGCGTCCTCCTCCAGGCCCAGCTGGCGGATGCCGATGCGCCTGTCTTTGTAGGGGACCCAACCGTCGGTTCCCAGGATGGTCGTCCGCTGGAAGCCGGCCGGGATGCTGCCGTCGAGGTATTGCTTGCGGGCGATGTGGAGCTCGCCCACCAGGTTGCAGTTGAGGAGCAGGGTGACCTCGAGGGCGATGTCGAGGGCTTCCAGGTTGAGCTCGAAGGGCGGAGTGTCGTCCATCTCGTAGGTGCAGACGTTGCGATTGTTGAGCTGGTAGACGATCTCCTTGCGGGTCTTAAATTCCATCAGGGCGGTGCCGTCATACTCGCCGAGTTCGGAGAGAGTCGGCCGCATGTGGCGGAGGACTTCGGCGTCGTAGTCTTTGTAGTACTCCCCGGCGGGACAGCGGCAGAAGAGCTTCTTCTGCGTCTTGAGCTGCTGGTGGATCTCCAGGCCCGACTTGAACCCGAGCTCGAGGTAATCCTTCTCTTCGAGCTCTCCGTAGTCGAAAATCCTGGGCATGGATGAGTGAGGGAATATACCACAACGACCCATCCCGGTAAAGCGCCCGGGAGTTTGCAATTCCAGCGAAATCCCCCTAAGATAAAAGAAGGAGGCCGGCCATGGAAATCATTGACCTCAGGGATGAGCACAAGCCTTATTACCTCGTCTGCCTGGAGGATTGGTCGGAGGAGATCCGGGAGGCGGGAGACCACAAGGCCCAGTGGTACGAGAAGATGAAAGACCGGGGACTCCGCGTCAAACTGGCGCTCGACGACAAGGGTGAGGTCGGGGGCATGATCCAGTATGTACCCATCGAACTTTCGCCCGGCGCCGAAGGGAAGGATCTCTATTTCGTCCTTTGCGTCTGGGTCCACGGCCATAAGAAGGGGCGGGGCAATTTCCAGAAAAAGGGAATGGGAAAAGCGCTGCTCCAGGCCGCGGAAGAGGATGCCAGAGCAAGAGGGGCCAAGGGCATGGCCGCCTGGGGGATGGCTATTCCCGTATTCATGAGGGCCTCCTGGTTCAAGAAGCACGGGTATAAACCCGCGGACAAGATGGGGATGCAGGTTCTCCTGTGGAAGCCCTTTGGTGAGGACGCCAGGCCTCCCCGCTGGCTCCGGCAGGTCAAGACGCCGGAGACAACGCCCGGCAAAGTCACGGTTACGGCTCTCCTCCACGGCTGGTGTCCCGCGATGAACATGACTATCGAGCGGGCCAGGCGGGCGGCCTCGGAGTTCGGCGATCGGGTGGTCTTCCGAACAGTGGATGCCTTCAGCCGGGACGTCATACTCGAGTGGGGTACATCAGATGCCCTGTTCATCGACGGGAAACAAGTCCGGACGGGTCCTCCTCCGTCCTATGAAAAGATAAAGAAGAAAATCGCTAAGCGGGCGAAGGGATTACGACGCGCATAGGACCAAGCCAGCTTAGGGGCGCTCCTGATCTGGAGATGGTAGGCGGAGGGGCCCCGGCTATTCAGTCGAAACCGCATACCTCTTGATCACCTGGTAGCCTTCGTCTGTTTCCTCGATGCCGTAGGCTTTGCCGGCTTTCCAGAGCCGGAGGTCCGACTTGGTGATGAATTGGGCGATAAACTTTCCATCGGGATCGAAGACATCGATTTCGTACTCGCCCTTGGCTTTTCCCTTGGTAAAGGTCCGGACGCACAGCCTCCCCTGGTCGTCGAGGAGGAAGAATTGGTAAGGCGGGAAGTACTCCGGGAAGGAGAGCATTTCCTTGACGTTCACGCCGGGGGTTACGTTCGGTATCCTCTGCAGCATCTCATCGATATCCGCCTGGGTAACCTTCTCCCGTTCGTACTCCTTCTGGATGGTCCGGATGGGCTTTCCCTCCGGGCTGTAGACCTCGATCTCATAGTCCGCGTTCCGGCCGTAATAGATATTCCCTGAAGGGTCGACCTGGTAAACAGAGATCATCTCCATGACGTTTATTTTGGCTCCGGAGCCTGGAATGGGGATCGGGAACTCGATCTTGTCGAGGGTGAAGAGCGGCTTAAGGCTGGCGTCAAATTTCTTGATCTCGAAGAACATCTTGGCATTGCCCTCGGCGAATCCCATCTCCCTTCCGATGGCATTGCCCTTGCCGTCTAGGATGACATTGACTAGTCCCAGCATGCCGGCCATGGAAATATTCTTAAGGAACTCGCCCGTCGGCTTAAATAGGGCCAGCCGGCGGTTGGTGGCGTCCTCGACAACAAGAGTGTTGTCAGCCATAAGCTGAATTCCCGAAGCCGTCCCCAGCTCGCCTGGGCCCTGGCCGGGCTTGCCGATCAGGCGGAGGAACTTGCCCGTCCGGTCAAACACCTTGATCTTCTGCTCCTTGAAATCGAGGGCAAAAATGCCGCCCTCTCCGTCCACGGCAAACGTCCCCACCTGGGAAAAAGCCTCGTCCGGGTTGCTGCCGCCTCCGATGGTCAGCTCTTCGGTCAGCTTGATCTTGGCGGGCTGCCCCTTGACCGGAACCGGTTTCTTGCCGTTGGACACGACGGTTACTCCGTCGACCGTCTTGATCTTCTGGGCAAGAGCGGGGCCGATACACAGACAGACCGCCATGGAGGCCATGCCAATAAGGATTCGTTTGTTCATTTCCTACCTCGATTTTGCCAGCGAAAGAATCAGTGTCTATTTTATCCCGGATGGACTCAGTGCGCAATGGGCCCCGGCTCTGCTCTCCCCTAATCCACCAGCTCGCGCTCGATCTCTTCCAGCGTCTTGCCCTTTGTCTCCGGCACGCGCAGAAAAATAAAGACACAACCCGCCACGCAGATGAGGGCGTAGAGCCAGAATGTTTTCGCCGGGCCAAGCGCCCCGTTGAGCAGCGGAAACGTATAAGTCAGGATGAAGCAGGCGATCCAGAGAGCCGAGGTGGAAACAGAGACGGCCGCCCCGCGGATCCGGTTGGGAAAGATCTCCGAAATCAGCACCCAGGTGATGGGCGCCAGGGAGAAACCGTAGCAGGCCAGCGTCGCCAGCACCGGTGCCACAACGACCAGGCCTTTCAGGTGGAGCATGTAACCCAGGCCGATGAGCGTATGGAAGAAGGCGATCCCCGCGCAGCCGACGAGCATCAGGACCCGACGGCCGAAGCGGTCCACCGTCTGGATCGCGATCAAGGTGAATAAAAGATTGACCGCACCCGTGATGACGATATTGAACATGATCGAGCTCACGCCGTATCCGGCTTCGCGGAAGATCTCCTCGGCGTAGTTGAAGATGACGTTGATCCCGCTCCATTGCTGGAGAACGGCCAGCGTGACGCCGACGAGAAGGATCTTGGTCATCTTCGGCTCGAGCAAGTCCTGGAAACGGACGCGCTGGATCTCCTTCCGCGACAGGGTGCTCTGGATGTCGCGCACCTCGGCTTCGGCAAAGGGGCCGCCGCCGATCTTGGCCAGGACGCGCCGTGCCCTATCCGGCCGGCCGTTTTTCACGAGCCAGCGCGGGCTCTCGGGGATGAACATGGACCCCACAAAAAAGAGGAGCGACGGGACCGCCACGGCCGTGAACATCCATCTCCATCCGTACTGTCCGTACCAGGACTGACGGATGAACTCCGCGGTAGCCCCGTTCGGCACGGCCCTGGCGATGAGCCAGTTCACGATTTGGGCGGACAGGATGCCGATGACGATCGTGAGCTGGTTGGTGGCCACAAGCCGGCCCCGGATATGCGCGGGGGCAACCTCCGCGATATACATCGGCGACAGGTTGGAGGCCATACCGATGGCCACACCGCCCAGGATTCGAAACGCAACAAACCAGCTGAAGCTCGACGCCCAGCCGGTCAGGACCGACGACACGGCGAACAGTAGGGCGGCCGCGACGAGCAGGCGCTTGCGGCCGAACTTGTCGCTCATCCCGCCCGAGAGGACCGCGCCGGCCAGGCAGCCCAGAAGCGCGCAGCTGTTGGCCCAGCCGCGGAGCGACTCGCGAGTCAGGTTGAAGAACGGCTCAAAGAACGGCTTGGCCCCGCCGATGACGACCCAGTCATAGCCGAAGAGGAGTCCGCCCATGGCGGCGACAAGGGAGATAATCCAGACATAGCCGAGGTTGTAGCGGGGATGCACGTTTTCAGCAGCCGGATTCATGATGGGAAAACCTTATCACAGCCCCCTCGGGTGTGGCAAACAAGGCTCGGATTCAGGCTCGTCAGCCCGCTCGTTTCCCCGGCGAGGAAACTCGCTTCGCATCCTCCTTCGCTCTTCTCTCCTTTCAGTCGAGAAACCATGCCCGCTCAGTCGTCCACGGACTTCCTCACCTGAATCCTTCGCCTCGGCCAAATAAGATGTGCCCGCGCCGCTGCGGAGGGCTTTCGCAGGGACTCCCCCTCGCCTTGATAGATTCATCACACGATTGGGAATGCTTCCGAGATAGTTGAATTTTTCCTCCGTTTTCAATAGAACAAAGCAGAGGGAGAAGTGACGTGACTGTAAAGGAATCCCTTCGTGCACTTCTTGTTCTGGCGCTCGGTATGGCGGGTGCCGCCTGCGCTCCTGGTCAAGCCACACTCCTGGAGCGCGGTTTCGCGGCTCCTCCGGATTCGGCCCGGCCATGGGTCTACTGGATGTGGATGGACGGAAACCTGAGTCGCGAGGGGATCACAGCGGACCTGGAGGCGATGAAACAGGCCGGAATCGGCGGCGTCGTCATCTGCGAGGTGAACGTGGGCATCCCGCGTGGCCCGGTCAAGTTCATGAGCCCGGAGTGGAGGCAGCTTTTTAAACACGTGGTCAAGGAGGCCGAGCGTCTGGGTCTTGAGATCACCCTCAACGCCGGGCCCGGCTGGACCGGGAGCGGCGGCCCGTGGGTCACTCCGGAACAGTCGATGCAGCACCTCGTCGCGAGTGCGGCCGAGATCACAGGGCCTAAGCGTTTCGAGGGTTCCCTGCCCCGGCCGCAGCGCCGTCCTGCCTTCTTCGGCGACGGGGCCCTGCCGGCTGAACTGGAGAAGGCGAAGAACGACTACTATCGTGAAGTCGCCGTGCTGGCCTTCCCGACCCCGGCAGGCGAATCCCGCATCGCCGATATCGACGAGAAGGCGCTTTATGTACGGGCGCCCTACTCCTCCCAGCCCGGGGTGAAGCCTTTCCTGCCGATGCCGGCGGAGTACGCCGCGCTCCCCGCCGGAGCGGCGATCGAGCGCGCCGGGATCATTGATCTCTCCGACCGCCTCACGACCGACGGACACCTCGCTTGGGACGTCCCGGACGGCCGCTGGACCGTCCTCCGCTTCGGCCGGACGACCAACGGAGCGAACACCCGGCCCGCACCCATTCCCGGACTAGGTCTCGAGTGCGACAAGCTCGACAAGGCAGCTCTTGATTCACACTTTGACGCCTTTGTCGGCGCGCTCCTCCGCGAGATCGGCCCGCGCCAGACCGCGGCCGGAGCGGGCTGGACCTTCTTCCATATCGACAGCTGGGAGATGGGGGCTCAGAATTGGACCGGAGCCTTCCGGGAGGAGTTCCGGCGCCGCCGGGGATACGACCTCTTTCCCTATCTTCCTGCCATGACCGGCCGCATCGTGGACAGCCTCGAGGTCTCCGAGCGGTTCCTCTGGGACCTCCGCCTGACGGCGCAGGAACTGGTCGTGGAGAACCACGCCCTGCATCTCAAGGAGATCGGTCGCCGCCACGGCTTCGGGCTATCCATAGAGCCGTACGACATGACGCCCTGTGCGGACATGACTCTGGGCACAGCGGCCGACGTCCCGATGGGCGAGTTCTGGCTCTATGGCTTCCACACCGCCCACAGCGTCATCGAGGCGGCGAGCGTCGCCCACACCTGCGGCCGGCGTGTGGTGGCGGCGGAGGCGTTCACGTCGAGCGAGGCTGAGGCTTGGCAGGCCCACCCGGCCTCGATGAAAGCTCTCGGTGACTGGGCTTTCGCCGCCGGGATCAACCGGATCGTCTTCCACCGTTACCAGCACCAGCCTCGGCCCGGTCTCCGGCCGGGGATGACGATGGGGCCCTACGGCGTCCACTGGGAGAGAACGCAGACTTGGTGGGATATGGTGCCCGCCTATCATGCCTACCTCGCCCGCTGCCAGTTCATGCTCCGCCAGGGACTCCCTGTGGCGGATATCTGCTACCTGGTCGGGGAAGGTGCGCCGCATGTGTTCCGCGCCCCCTCCACCGCCCTTCGCGGCGACCCTCCGGACCGCCTCGGCTACAACTTCGATGGCTGCGCGCCGGAAACGTTTCTCGCAAGCATGTCGGTAAAAGATGGGAACCTCGTCCTGCCCGACGGCATGGCCTACCGCGTTCTCGTCCTGCCGGAACAAAAGACGATGACTCCGGCGCTTCTGAGGAAGGTAACGGAGCTCATCGCAGCCGGTGCGACGGTCCTCGGCCCGCGGCCTAAAAAATCACCGAGCCTCTCCGGTTATCCGGACTGCGACGCCGAAGTCCAGAGGCTGGCCGAGGAGCTGTGGGGGAAGGACGATGGAGAAAGAGCGACAGAGCGGGCCTATGGCACAGGGCGCATAGTGTGGGAAAGAGGGCCAAAGGCCGTACCCGCGCGCTCGTCGCTAGGAGCGGAAGCGGCACCGGTCGTTCATTCCGACAAGACCACTTGGGACGTGGGAGCCCCACCCCTCTCAGAGCCCGAACAATATGGCAACTTCGCCTTGGTCGCAGGCGTCCTGAGCACGATAGGAGTGCCCCCGGACTTTGAGTCCGAGGCGGGGCTCCGCTACACGCACCGCAGGGACGGCGAAACAGATATCTACTTCGTCGCCAACGCCGAGGACCGCTCCCTCGACGCGACCTGTATTTTCCGTGTGACCGGAAAGCAGCCGGAGCTTTGGGACGCCGTCACGGGTGAAATCCGCAACCTCGACGAGTTCAGATTAGCAGGCGGCCGTACATCCGTGCCCCTGCGCTTCGAGCCGCACCAATCGTTCTTCATCGTCTTCCAAAAGCCAGAAGCGAAAGTAAAACCGGCGCAACGAAATTTCCCGGCCCAAGAGAAGGTGTCCGAGATTGGCGGTCCATGGGATGTCATGTTCGACCCGGATTTGGGCGGGCCGGGGAAAATCACGTTCGAAACACTCGACGACTGGACCCGCCGGCCCGAAGACGGGATCCGGTATTACTCCGGTCCGGCGACCTACAGAATCGTCTTCGATCTACCCACCAATGCGGACGCCTCTGAGCCAGCAAAGGACCCCGGCCGCCGGCGGATCGGGCTTGACCTCGGCACCGTGAAAAACATCGCCCGGGTGCGGCTCAACGACCGGGACCTCGGTGTCGTGTGGTGCGCTCCCTGGCAGGTGGACATCACCGCTTCTGTGAAAGCATCCGGCAACCGCCTGGAAATCACCGTATCTAATCTCTGGGTCAACCGGCTCATCGGGGATGAGCGGCTGCCGCCCGACTGCGAGTACGCCGAGGGCGGCAACCTGGCCCTCTGGCCGGAGTGGCTGTTGAGGGGTGAACCCCGTCCGTCTCAGGGCCGCTTCACCTTTACCACTTGGAAACATTACACGAAGGATTCGCCCCTGCTTCCCTCGGGCCTTTTTGGTCCCGTCACCATCCGGACGGAGTCCCAGTAAGGAAAATCACGCCGAGGATGATCTTGGCCCTGTCCTTCCCCAAGAGAGGGATTTCAATGAAATTATGGTTGCCGTCGGCTATTGGAATCGGGCAGGGGGTCGAATTCAACGGGCGTGGCCTGTATAATGGGTCTCCCGAACGTTCCTCGGAAAAGGCAGAGAGAGATGATTCGCCGTTTGTCCGTCACGAGCGTGTCCGCCGCGCTCCTCTTGGCCCTCGTTGTCCAGGATCTCGCCGGCCAAGCGGCCGCGCCGGCCTCCCGCCCTGAAAGCGAGGCAGAACTCCATGTCGGGAGCGACTCCCTGCAGCGGCGGTTTTTCCTGCCCGCTTTTCGTTTTTTCTTCCCTCTCGGCGGCTTCCGCCTCACGACCTCCGTCGCCTTCGAGCATGTCACGAACGGCAGCCTGGAGGGCCGCGTCGACTTCTGGCTGGGCGCCGGGCTCGAGAAATCCCTCGGCGGAACGTCGAGCCTCGAGCTCAGCCTCAACCACATGTGCCGCCACCTCACCTCGACGACGAATCCGTCCGTCCTTGACACCAACGAGGTCCTGGCTAAGCTCTGGACGGGTACGGACGCCTGGCGGGCAGCGGTCGGCGGAGGGGGCTTCTTGGGAAAGAACCGTGCTTATCGTTCCCTGCTCACGGCCGACCTGCAGGCGAAACGCTTGTGGGGGACCGAACTGTCGCTCAAGGTCGGGCTCAAGCTCGTCAACGGGCAGAGGCTCTATCCCGACCTGGAGCTCGCTGCGGCCGTGGCCGAAGGCGTCGACCTTTTCGTCCGCAACGTCAGGCTCTACGGCCTCGACCCGCAAACCTATCTCGGCCTGCGCTTCAGCTCGCGGGGGACATCCGCCTCCTTTGTGGACGCCTACGCTTTCCGGCTGGGTGTCTATCCTTTCTTCGACGGGATCAAGGCCGTCGGCGACACCGCAGCCTGGTTGAGGTTTTTCGACCGGCCGACAGGCCGCCTCCTCATCTCGCTCGCCGCCACCATCCCGGTCCAACGCGGGAACACCTTCTTCGGCCGCTTCCGGCCCGACCGCATCATCTATCCCGTCGCGGTGGAGTACGAGCGGTCCCTGGCCGACGGCCTTTATGCAACGGGATATTTCCGCTACCGGGTCGACATGCCCATCGACGTCGCCGAGCGATTCGACAGCCGGCTCTCGGCCGGGCTCGGGCTCCGCAACCAGCGGCATTTTGAGCGTCTCGAGCGCCCATTCCGC
>Ga0315277_10003081_pt1 | contig 22835 bp, 18 predicted proteins | sample YL17G05_15_MG_FD_203695 | JGI IMG/M metagenome (GOLD analysis project Ga0315277, IMG submission 203695) | Sediment microbial communities from Yellowstone Lake, YNP, Wyoming, USA - YL17G05_15 | ecosystem: Environmental > Aquatic > Freshwater > Lake > Sediment | place: USA: Wyoming | collected...
GACGACCATCACGCCGCCCACGAAAATGGACAGCGCCACACGCCAGGGAAGAATCTCGTCCGAGCTAGGGTAGGTACGATAATAGCGCTCCCATCCTATCACGCGAGGGACAAAATCTATGCACTGCGGTATAAGAGCAATGAAGATCAGCCCCGCCGGAAACAGCCCGCCGATGCAGAACGTCCTCGCATATCCCCGGCCGTAGATAGTCCCGATCGTCAGGACCATCGGGGCCAGCAGGCCCAGGGCCAGGCCGGTCAGCATGCTCGCCCACGGCGGTCCGGCGTAAATGCCCGAAAGAGCAACGGCCAGGACCGTCATCACGATGAACATCGTCCGCAGCGTGTACTGGAACGCACCTGCCGTCGTCTGAGTATCGCTGACCTTGGTTTCCGGGGGCTCCATTGCGTCACTCCCATGGCAGGAAAGGCCACGACCCTTCGGCAGATGCGTGCCCATTCTACACCGCCGCCCGGAAGCGGGCCAAGCCGGGCGACGTAGACTGCCCGTTTCACGTGAAACGCCCGGTCGCCGCCAATCGTCGTACCGGGTACGGGCGGTTCAGGCTGCAACGGCTCACTCCATCAGGCGGATGGCGAAGATCGACCAGACCCACCAGGCGACAGACACGGCTACGCCGGTGGCGAGGATGGCCACTCCCAGCCAGTGCAGCCAGTCACGGCGCGGCCCGCGACGGAGGTCGAGGACAACGGTTACCAGGAGGACTGGCCCCACGATCAACGACCAGAACGGAGAGAAGGTCAGGGACGCCGGGGTATCTAGTAGTGAAGCGCCCAGGTAGAGAAGGCCCTGAATCGAGTTGACCACGGCCAGAGATGCGAAGCAGACCCGCCATCGCTTGCCTTGTTTGGATTTCAGTGTCGCATAGAGGTACAAGCCGGCGCAAAGGATCTCCACCAGGCCAAGCCCTGCGAGATACCACGTTAACACGGAGTATCCGTCGAAGCCGGCTGCCCCCGCCAGAATGTCGAGGGCCTCAATCGAGAGGGACAGCAGCGACATGAGGGCGGCGATGAGCAGCAGCCAATGGCCGGGCTGTAGTCGCCCGGGGAGGCGCCGAATCTTGGCCAGCAGCAGAACGCAGGCACCGACGAACCCCGCTGCGTGGGCGGTGCTGTAGATGAAGTAAACCACCTGCCGGAAGATTGCCAGCCCTTGTGGTATCCGGTCGCCGCGAATCATCTCCATCGCCATGGAGAGTCTCAGCAGCACCGCCGTGGCCGCCGTCCAGGCCAGCAGGTGGATGATGCCCAGGGGCGGCGGACGATAGTACTCGGGAAACGGCGAACCGGGGGCGAAGGGAGACTTGCCCAACGGGTCCACCGCAGTGGACCTGTCGGAATCGGCGAAGCGGGAATCGCTCATAGCGGAGTGTACTGGCGGTGGCCGGTTTCACGTGAAACGCCGGGAAAAGCCGTGAGTTCTTGCCGGACGGGCATTGCAGGCATGGGTTGTCCGGCGATCGCCACGCGCTGGGCAAAGCCCCAATACCGTTGAATCAAGGGGGGAACTTGGCGTCGACCCAGTGGCACCGGCGTCTCGCCGGTGGGACATGAGTGAACGCGTTGCCCTGGGTTGTGCAGCACCGGCGAGACGCCGGTGCCACTTGATCCACCTTCAAATGCCACTCAATCAACGGCTTTGGGACAAACCCGGCCGCTAAACACTCTCCCCTGTCCCCCGTCCGCCTTCCGCCGTCCCCCGTCCCTTCATTCCAGCGGATTGATCACCAACCCGCTTAAGAGCTTCGGATAGAAATACGTGCTCTTCGGCGGCAGGCGCTCGCCGCCGAGGCTGACGGTGCGGACGTGATCGACCGTGGCCGGCATGACCAACGCCGCCAGCGGGTATTCGCCGCTGCCGAGCCCTGCGACCACTTCTTCGATCAGGTGGACGTATTTCGGCGTGGGCGGATCGGGGCAGCCAAGCAGGTCTTCGACGACCAGCCGATGCAACATGCTCACCCCCAGCTCTCGCCACTCCGGCGTATGGTCCTCGGCGACTTGGGCTAGCCGGGCCCGGCCGGCGTCGGTCAGTTCGGCGATCAGCCACCGTCCGTCCTTTTGCGTAAACAGCCCCAGGGTCCCCTGGTCTGCGGCCGTCTCGACGTCTTCCCACACCCCCTCCGCCGACTCGGCTCCCTTGCCGGCCGGCCGGGTGACGAAGCAGCCGCCCAGCCTGGCGGCCAACTGCCGCGAGGTCATCTGCGGCAGCCCCTTGAAGAGCCGGTGGGTGGGCAGGACGATCAGCCCGGGGTCCTCCATGGCCACGAACATGGTCAGCACGAAGTTGGCCGGATGGTCCGTCGAGAGCAGGCCCGCCTCGTAGATCTGCTGACGATAGTCGCACGCCGTCTCGTAGCGGTGGTGCCCGTCGGCCACGAAGATCGGCTTCGGACCGACCAGGCCCGACAGGGCGGAGATCACGCCCACGTCCATCACCGGCCAGAGCCGGTGGACCACGCCCAGGTGATCGGTGGCCACCACCGGCGTCTGGTCGGCCACGGCGTCTTGCAGCAGCCGGTCGGCCTGCCGCTGCGGGTCGGGATACAGCGCGAAGATCTGGCTGAGGTTCGCCCGGCAGACGACCGTCAGCATCAGCCGGTCGATCTTTGGCCCCGGCATGGTCTGCTCGTGGGGAAAGACCTGCCCCTGGCCGAACGGCGAGATCCGCAGCCGGGCCATGAAGCCGCGGCGGGTGTAGCTCAGGCCGCCGTGCACGAACTCCTGGTCGTAGACGTAGACGGCCGGATCGGCCTCGCGAAACAGCACCCCCTCGCTCCGCCAGTTCTTCAGAAACCGTGCCGCCCGGGTGTAGCAGTTGTTCTCCGCATCGTCGTCGCCGGGCTCCTTGCGGTTCAGGATCAGCCGAACGACGTTGCAAGGGTGCCGCTTGTAGAGCTGCTGCTGCAGCTCCGGCCCGATGGTGTCGTAGGGGGGAGCGACCACGTCGCTCAAGGAGCCGACGTGGCCCAGGTCGTAACGGAGACCGCGGAAGGCTTGGATTTCGGGCACGGGGGAAGGGAGGGATTAGGGATTGGGGATTAGGGATTGGAGGAGGCATCCACCATGACGCCAAAGCTCAGCCGCGCCTGGGTGCCATGGCCACGCTTTGCGTGGCCGTGTTCGTTTGCTTTCCGGTGGGTCCCAGCATGCCCACGCAAAGCGTGGCCATGGCACCCGGCTTGGTATCTTGTCTAGGCATCCGCGTCGCGTGTTGCCCAACTTCGGCATCCAATCCCTAATCCCCAATCCCTAATCCCTCTAGTACCGGTAGTAGTCCGGCTTGAAGGGACCCTCCACCGGCACGCCGAGATAGTCGGCCTGGGCCTTGCTGAGCCTTTCCAGCTTCGCCCCCAACTGCCCGAGGTGCAGCCGGGCCACCTCTTCGTCGAGCTTCTTCGGCAGCGTGTGTACGCCCACCGGATACATCTGCGGCTCGGTCCACAGGGCAATCTGGGCGAGGATCTGGTTGCTGAAGGAGTTTGACATCACAAACGACGGATGCCCCGTGGCGCAGCCCAGGTTCACCAGCCGCCCTTCGGCCAGCAGGATGATCGAGTGGCCGTCGGCAAAGGTGTAACGATCGACCAGTGGCTTGATGTTGGTCTTCTCGACGTCCGGCTGGTTCTCTAGCCAGCGGACGTCGATCTCCACGTCGAAGTGGCCGATGTTGCAGACGATGGCGTCGTTGCGCATGACCTGGAAGTGCTCGGGGCGGATCACCTTGCAGCAGCCGGTGGCGGTCACGAAGATGTTCCCCCGCGACGCGGCGTCGTCCATGGTGGTCACCTCGAACCCCTCCATCGCCGCCTGCAACGCGCAGATCGGATCGATCTCGGTGATCAGCACCCGGGCGCCGTAGGCCCGCATCGACTGGGCACAGCCCTTGCCCACGTCGCCGTAGCCGCAGATCACCACCACCTTGCCGGCCACCATCACGTCGGTCGCCCGCTTGATTCCGTCGGCCAGCGACTCGCGGCAGCCGTAGAGGTTGTCGAACTTGCTCTTGGTGACCGAGTCGTTGACGTTGATGGCGGGGATACCCAGCTCGCCCCGCTGGTGCATCTGGTAGAGCCGGTGCACGCCCGTGGTGGTCTCCTCCGAGAGGCCCTTGATCCCCGGCAGCAGGTGGCGATACTTCTGGGCGTGGACCATGGCCGTCAGGTCCCCGCCGTCGTCGACGATCAGATCGAGCTGCTTGCCGTCGGGGAAGTAGAGCGTCTGCTCGACGCACCAGTCGTACTCTTCGTCGGTCTCACCCTTCCAGGCATAAACGGGCACCCCGGTGGTGGCAATGGCGGCGGCCGCGTGGTCTTGGGTCGAGAACTTGTTGCAACTGCTCCAGGTGACCTCCGCCCCCAGTTCCTTGAGCGTCTCGATCAGCACGGCCGTCTGGATCGTCAGGTGCAGGCAGCCGGCGACATGGGCCCCGGCCAGCGGCTTGCTGCGGCGGTACTTCTTCCGCAAGGCCATCAGGCCAGGCATCTCGTTCTCGGCCAGCTCGATCTCCTTCCGTCCCCAGTCGGCCAGCGACATGTCGGCCACCTTGTACGGCATCTTCGTCTCTACCTGCGACACGGCGGTCTCCTCCTTCAACGTAGGGGTTGGCAACAGGCAACTATGATACGCCCTCGAAGGCGGTGATGACAAGCCGGCATGGTAGACCGCGCCGCAGATTCTATTGAATTGCAGCCGGTCAATAGCCGGCGGGCAACGCCCGCCGGACGGGCGGCTGTTAGCCGCCGGCTACGGCGAACGCTATTTGGGAGCCTGGATTACCCATGGCCAAAAGCGTGTCGGGCCGCCCGGACGAAGGCCTCAACCGCCGCCGGATCCTTCCGCCCGGGGCTCGATTCCACCCCGCTGGCCGTATCGACCGCGGCAGGACGCACCGTGCGGATCGCCTCGCCGACGTTCTCCGGGGTGAGCCCGCCGGCCAGCACTAGTGGGGGCGCCGATGTACCATGCGGATACTCCTTGAGCATCTGCCAGTCGGCCACCTGCCCGGTCCCCCCGTACTCGCCCTCGACGTGGGCGTCGACCAGCACCAGTCGCGGCATACACCCCAACTGCCCGCAATCGCCGAGGTATCTGCCGATCGGCTCCAGTCCGGCCTCCGCCAGGCGGAACGCCCGCATCACGGGCCGGTCGCCCAAGTGGGTGAGATAGATTGGCGGCTCGTGGCCGTGTAGTTGGATCAAGTCGAGGCCGAGCGAGTCGAACGTCTGGCGGACTTCCTCGGCAGGCGCATTGACGAACAGCCCTACCTTGACCAAGCCTGCCGGCAGGGCGTCAATGATCGGCCGGGCTTTCTCGACGGTGACGTGCCGAGGACTCTTCGCATAGAAATTGAGCCCCACGGCGTCGGCCCCCGCCGCCGCCACCGCCCGGGCGTCGTCCACGCTGGTGATACCGCAGATCTTGACGCGGAACATGGAGTGTCCCTTGTTCATGCCCGTTGCTTCCTCAGAGGCCGGCAAGCCATACGACTGCGGCAATGCCCAGCAGCGCGATGACAGACAGCCAGGCAGCAGCCAGCGATGCGCCCGCCGCCCGAGGCGATCCTCTGAGGGCGCGCCGACACAGGTCGGTAGCTATCAGTAGGGGGACCAGGAGCGCCACGGCAGTCTCCCTCAGCGACGCCACCGTCGCGAGGACCGCGCTCACCGCGAAAGTGACCAGGAATAGGGACTGCAAACTGAACTGAACGGGCTTGGGCGCACCCTTTCGCATAATTCCATAGTTTACCAGATTGCCGGCAAGGCGGCACTTGACCCTGGCAGCCTCAGCAGAGTAAGGCGACTCTGTACAAGAAGATGGATACTTCTCACGAAGCAGCCCCGCCCGGAAGGGCGGGGTTGCGTGCGCAGTGGACCACCTCGGCAAACCCCGCCCTCCCGGGCGGGGCTGTAGTGGGTGGAACAAAGCTCTCGCCCTCCCGGGCGGGGCTGGAGTGGGTGGAACAAAGCTCTCGCCCTCCCGGGCGGGGCTGGAGGGGTCGCGGTCAACCCCCCGCCCTCTCCTCGTATTCAAGCTTCAGCCGCCGCCGGTCGATGTCGACTGTATGGGATTGTCTGCGCCGGCAGAGCCCGACGGCCCCCGCCATGTCGGACTTTGCGCCCGCGGCGCGGCTCCACCTTCGCCGGGGGTTTCACATGCCGATCAATGGAAGAAGCTCCGGACAGACGGTTCGCCCCGACTCCTCCTGGAAGTCGCAGAAGCTCTTCTACCTCGCCGTGTTCGCCGTGACCGGCGTGGCGATCTACCGGTGGGGGCTGGCAACGGCCCAGCCTCCCCAACCGGCCGCAAGCTACACCTCGATGGCCACGATCCACCTCCGCGACGGTCTGCCAGCCGCCGCGGAACCCGAGAAGATCCAGCAGAAAATCACCTCGAGAGAGAACCTCTATCGGGCAATTCGCCGATTGGGGTTGGCGACCCAGCCGCCGCCCGACGAGGATCCCCAGGCCACCGCAACCCGGGTCGTGGACGAAGTGAGCCGGGATCTGCGGGTGACAGCCGATGCGATGTCCCCGCCCGGCGAGCTGGCCGTCTCCATCACCTACACGAACCCGTCCGCCCAGTACTCCGCCCAGTTGGCCGACACGCTGGCCGAGTGTTACGCGGACGACTGCCGCGCTGAGTGGCAGCGGCAGACGCAGCGGGCGTATGCCGCCGCAAGCGAGGCCACCGACCGTGCCCAGCAGGAGTTCCTGCGGGCCAAGGCACATCTGGAGGAGTTTGCCCAGCAGCACCTTGCCTCTCTTCAACCTGGAGAGCCGGCGAAGACGGTCGACGCCGACCAGGAGCAGGCCGACCGCGGCCTTCCCAGTTCTGTGCAGGCTCGGCCGTCGGCCCCGCAGACGCCGGCGGCAACGACGCCGCCGGACCAACCTTCGGTCGGTGCCCCGCCGCCGGGCGACAACCCCGAGTGGATCGAGCTGAGCGAGCGGCTAGCGGCGCTCAAGCGGCGTCGGGCGGAACTGTTGACCGATCGCACGCCGCTCCACCCGGAAGTCCAGGAAACCGAACAGCGAATCGCCGCGCTCGAGCGGCAACTGGCTGCAACCCCCAGGGAGGTTTCGGCCAAACCGTCCGACGAGTCCGCTGCGGCCGACCCATCCTCGAGCGCGCAAGGACCGGCGCCGCCGGTGCCACCCGCTGGCGATCGCTCCGAGACGGCCCGCGCGTTTCAGACGCTCAAGCAGGCGGCAGACCAGACCACCGCGGCCTACGTCCAGGCGTTCCAGCAAGAGCGGAGGGCCTGGGAGGAACACCAGCGGGAACCGCGGATCGAGTTGGACTTGGCCCGGCCCGGCCAGAACCGCGTGCCGCCCGCGCCAGCCCGGCTTGCATTATTACTGACGGCGTTGGCGGCGGGTTTGACCGTGGCTGCGGGCGTGGTGATGATCTCGGCAGGTGCAGCCGTCCAGTCCCCCTTAACCAGCGTGGAGCAGGTCCGCAGCGCCCTGCCGGTACCCGTCGTGGGGACAATTCCCGAAATCCACCCGACCAGCCAGCCGACAACCGAACTGCGCCGGCCCGGGCTGATCCGATGGACGCTGATCGCCGGCGGACTGGCGCTGATCGTCGGTTGCCTGGCGCTGCTGCTGCGGGTGTGGGGCGGTTGAGTCGCCCTGCATACTCCTGCGAAACCAAGCGGCACGAGCCTTTGCAGAAAGGGTCCCCAGCGTGCTGCCCACAAAGGTTGTGCATCCGCCCTGCTCGAACCAGTTTTCACGTCCCGAGTGGAGCATCTGGCAGGATCGTGCCGAATTGATGGAATGGGTGAGTACACACTCAGGGAGGGAAAAGGGGACAGGTCCAATTTGTGCGAAGCCGGGCACCGACCGAAGGTTGGTCGCGGGCCGTTCCGGCAAATCGGACCTGTCCCCTTTTTCGTAATCTGCGGGAGCCAAGTGGGACTCTGCGGAGAATGAGCAATAGAGAAAGCGGGTTATGTATAACGCCTACTTCGGCTTGACTCGTCGACCGTTTGTCTCCGCACCTCAGGTCGATCAGTATTTTCCCGCCACGGCCATCGAAGCCGCCCGGCAGACACTTGCCCGCTGCATCGAGCGGGCGGAGGGCGCGGCAGTGGTCATGGGGCCCACGGGCACGGGAAAAACCCTCTTGTGCCAGGTATTGGCCGCACAGTTTCGCAACTCGCTGAAGGTGGCCCTGCTCTTCAGCGGTCGCCTGAGCACCCGCCGCAACTTGTTTCAGGCGATCCTCTATGAACTGGGCCGGGCCTACCGCGGGATGGACGAGGGCGAGCTCCGCCTGGCGCTGGTCGACCACCTGACCACCAGCGAGGAGTGTGCCCAGGGCATGCTCCTGCTGGTCGACGAGGCCCACAGCCTGCCCCTGAGGCTGTTTGAAGAGATCCGCATGCTCACCAACCTTGCCCACCGGGGACAGCCCCATGTCCGCCTGGTGATCGCCGGAAGCTGCGTGCTGGAAGAGCGCCTGGCCCACCCCAGGCTGGACTCCTTCAGCCAGCGACTGGTGGCTCGATGCTACCTAGAATCGCTCAACCGTACGGAGACGCAGGACTACATCCACGCCCAGCTTCGCTCCGCCGCACCCGCGGGGTACCCGGCAGCCGAGACGATCTTCCCCAGCGACGTCTGCCGGAGCGTCTACCGGGCGACCGACGGTGTGCCCCGTCTGATCAACCAGGTCTGTGACCATGCCTTGCTGCTGGCCTACGCCGCCGGCCGGCGCCAACTGGAAGTGGCGCAGGTCGAGGAGGCGTGGGCCGACCTGCAACAGTTGCCCGCCCCGTGCAACGAAGAGCCCCAGGATGAGGGCCGCGGGGTGATCGAATTCGGCGGCCTGGACGACTCGCCCGCCGAGGACGACGTAGCAGCCGACGCCAAGGTCTCGCTGCCGCCCTTGCGGATCTCGCCCGATTCGGAAGAGTTCGACAAGCCGGCCGGTGAGCCGGCCGAGCAGCTCGAGTGCATCGAGCAAATGCTCGGCCACGTGGAAGCGGATTTCCAGCCCACCGGCTCCATCGGCCCCGAGCTGGAACTGGTGTTCGACGACCCGTTCGAGGAGGAGTTCGAAAAAGAGGAAGTCGTCACGGACCACTGCCCTCCACAGGCCAAGCTTCCGGCAGCACTGGGCGGCGACACGGAAAAGCCGCCCCGTCAAAACAACCTCGACCAACCACCAACTGCCGATCCGGTCGAAACAGTGGTTGCCGGCCGCGAAGCAGATCGCGAAACGCTACCCTTGCATCGCCACGAACCCGCCGAAGAGCCAGACGACGAGGACCTGGTGATCGTCGAAGACGACTACGACGACGCCCCGGTGGCGGCCTGCTCGATCGTCGCGGTGCGACGGCAGGATTACGGCCGGCTGTTCACCAAGCTCCGCCGCGGATGAGCCAGAGAGACGTCGTGAGGTAGCAAGATCATGGGCCGGATGCTGGCAGCCCTGAAGCAGCTCGAGGCCAGGTCGCCTCAGCCGCAACGCGCCTCCGCACCGGCGCCGCCCGACGAACCAGCCTTTCGGCCGCAGCCGCCGAACGAGGTTTCTCCGGCGGGAGCGGAGATCGGCGCTGGCGGCGCAGTCGGAGACGACCAGGCGATCGAAGCGGCGCTGGCGCGGGTGGAGAGCGCCGCGGCGGAACTTGGCCGAGACGAGGACGAGCCCCGCGCCGATTCCTCAACCGCCCCCTGGCCCATCCCAGCCACCCGGCAGCACGCCCTGGCCTACGGCCAGCTCGCCGAGCACGTCCTCTCCCAGGTGGCGCCGGGCGGCCCGGCAGTGTTGATCTTCACCAGCCCCGGCGACGGAGACGGCAAGACGGAACTGCTCGTGTCGCTGGCCGCGGCACTGGCCCAGCGGACTCCGCCACGGGTGTTGCTCCTGGACGCCAACGCGCACAAACCGGATCTGGCAGCTTGCCTGGGCATCGAGGCCGTGCGCGGTCTGGCCCACGTCCTGGCGGGAGTAGCCAAGTGGCAGCAGGTGGTACAAGAGACCTTTGTGCCGCATCTGGACCTGCTGCCCGGCGTGAAGTTCCCCACGCCCGACGCCGGTCCGCCGGGTCAATGGAACCTGCGGCCGCTGCTGGCCGAGCTGCGCAGTCGCTACCGGCTCGTCCTGGTCGACACGGCCTCGCTGGCCCACGCCGATGTGGCCCCGCTGGCGGGTTGCTGCGACGGCACCTACCTGGTCGTTCGGCTGAAGCACACCACCCGCCGTCGTCTGGTCAGAGCGGTCGAAGTGATCCGAGAATGCCACGGCCGCTTGCTGGGAAGCGTGGTCATCGGCGGCTAACCCGTCTCTTGCAGCGCCGCCTGGGCTATCTCGGACCACTGGCCGTTGTGGAAGTAGCTGCAATCACCGCCCGACTTCCGCGCAGCGTCCAACGCCTCCTCCGCCCGCCGCAACAGTCTGGGAGTATCGTCGTCGTCGCTGGCGGCAGCCGCGCTGATGCTGACCGTGAATCGGATCGGGCCCTGCTCAGCAGGCAGCCGGCAGCGTGCGATGGCTTCGCGGAGCCGTTCAGCCATGCCCACGGTTGCGCCGAGGTTCGCCCCCGGGAGCAGGGTCGCATAGGTGGCGGCGTCGTAACGGGCCAACAGCCCCACGTCGGAGACGGCCGACTTGAGGAACTGCAGCACCGTACGCAGGGCTAGCCCGCCGGCCTGCTCGCCGTGGTCGGAAAGGATCTTTCCGTACCGGTCGATACGGACCAGCAGGACGGCCGGCGGCAGGCCGCCGCCTCTCCACTGCTCCAGACGCCGGGAGAGGAATCCCTCAAACGCCGCCCGGTCGAACGTTCCCAGGAGTTCGCCCTGGGGTAGTTCGGGCGAGGCGCCGGGCTTGGATCCGGCCTTCGTGCCCGCCGGCGTCCCCTGCGATTCCGCCGCGGCGGACGGTTCGGCCTTCGGCTGCGGCTGCTGGGCGCGGACAGATCCGCTGGGCGTCCCCTCGCCGGGTGACGCCCGCTTGCCGCCGAGCGGCTCGATCGCCTGGCCGTCGTGCAGGCACACTTGGTTACGACCCGCCCCCTTCGAGGCGTACAGCGCTGCGTCGGCGCGTTGAATCAGCCCTGGCACGTCCTCGTCGGGCAGCAATTCGGCCACGCCCAGGCTGGCCGTCACGTGCAGCTCCGCGGTCCGGAACCGGAAGGGGGTGGTCTCGATCGCTCCGCGAACTCGCTCCGCGGCGGCGCCGGCGTCGGCCATCGAAGTGCCGGGAAGGATGACGGCGAATTCTTCGCCGCCGTATCGGGCCACCAGGTCCATTTCCCGTGCGCCATCGCAAAGGACCCGGGCCAAGCCGCGCAGCACCATGTCCCCGGCCGGATGCCCATGGGCGTCGTTGAGCTTCTTGAAGTGGTCCACGTCGATCATCATCACCGAGAAGACCCTGCGGTGCCGCTGGAACTCGGCGAACCGCCGGGCCATCTCCAAGTCGAAGGCACGTCGGTTCGCCAACCCGGTCAGCGCGTCCGTGCGAGCTTCGACCGCGTGGGATTCGATCTGCTGGGCCTGATCGCGAAGTCTCTCGTCGGCCGACGCGAGCTGCCGCTGCATGTGATTGTTGGCCTGCAGCAACCGATCCACCGCCGAGACGACGGCCTCGGTTTCGTGGGCGGCCGTCGAAAGCAGCTCCTCGTTGATCTCCTCCACGCGGCTGTTGTGCTCGCCCACGTCGGCAGCCACGTGAGCCGCCAGTTCGTGCAAGCGTCCCAACACTTCGCGGGCATAGCGCATCTCAGTGCCGTCCTTCCTGGACTTGCGCTGTACGCCGCCGCCGCGCAAACACCAACCCGTCGCGGCGGCAACCACCGCCACCACAATCGCAAACACAATCTCAACCGCAGTGGCCGGCATAAGTGCGGCACTCCTCTTGGTATCCGACGTCTCGCCCACGCCGCTGCGCCGGTGGCAAGACGCTGCTGGTGATGCCTCTGTGATGCTGTGGACGCCTGGCGGGAGTCTCCGGACGACACCGGGCATACTACCCGCACAACCACTACAATCGGATCCATCCCATCGACGGGCTGTCTGTCACGAGCTGACCTTGACATGCCTAAGAGTAATTAGTTCACGTTTGCCTCATGTCAAGTCAGGGGCGTCCACTTGCCTTCCAACTAGCGGCTCCGGGCGGGGGACAGCGTCTCTGCCTCCCCAGTGCCTAGGGGAGCTTCTTTCTTGGGAAGTGGTTGGGCGGTCAGTTGCACCGACTCGATCGACAACCGCCGCAGAATCACCACCTCGAACTGCGAAGCGCCCAGGCCGTGGACCGAATTGTGCACCGTCACGTCGGTCATCCCCATGAAGCCAGGCAGCGAAACACTCTCATCCAGCAGCATCAAGGGAGTGGTGCGTGGCGGCAAATGCAGGATGCCCGACAACACCGTCCCCGGCAGGATGACCATGGCCCCGTAGCGGGGCTTCTCCACGTACCTGTCGCTGCGGCGGGCCGGCGCCTCGTACTCTCCCTTGGGAATCACCAACAAGATCTGCTTCTTCTTCAGGTAGATCTGCCTCCAACGCACGTCCGTGGAAGAGGTGCCTACGATGCCCGTCAGCGTCTCGTGCATCTCCAGGATGTCAGTATTCGCCGCGCTGAGAATGTCCGACACGCGCTGGCCCCGCGTTGATAGCAGCCCCGTGTATCGGCAGTGCCGGGTGATAATCTCGACAGGTGTCATCATCCGATCGCTGGGCATAGCCGTCCCCACTTATTTCTGTGCGCCTGGCGTACCACAAGTCCAGCAGACTACGCAACTACGGGAAAACGTCGGTCGCAAACCGCCCCGCGTCAAACCCCGCCTGGAGGCATGTCTCCAGCCGGCGGTCTGTTCGGCGCCCAGCTTCCCGGCAAGCGCAGGCCCGCAAGGAATCAGCGGAGTGGGCAAGACTTGCACAGCAGCCGGAAGTTACTGCCCAAAAAAGAACGCGAGTGACGAGACGCAAGCCGACGCGCTAACCCTTCCCAGGAAAGGTCGCCCATTTCGGCAGCCTGGCGAGCTCCGCAGGGAGCCCCATGGCTTTGCGTCCCGACCTCGCGATCGGTTTGCCGTTTCGGTTTGGACGTCTGCCCCACAGACCAGAGCCAGACAACTTCCCTCTAAATACTCTCTTAGGTCACGTTTGGGGGTCTGTCAAATCCCTGCCTGCAAACGACTTCGCCTGCCCGGCAATGTCCAGCCCCACCAATCCGCTCCAGGCCGCCAGCAACCGCCGAAACACCTCGCCCGGCCGGCCGTCGCCAATCGGCCGACCGTCCAGCCGGGTGACCGGCAGCAGGCAGACCGGCGTGCTGGTAAGCAGCACCTCGTCTGCCGAGGCGACCTCCGGCGGCGTCAGGTCCCGATAGACGGTGGGGATGCCCAGCTCCCGGGCAAGCTCCACCAGCACGGCCAGGCTGATCCCCCGCAGAATCTTCTCCGCCGGGGGCGAAATCAACCCCTCCGCCGACCGGAAGACCAACACGTTGGCCGTGGAGGTCTCCGTGACGAAGCCCTGCCGGTCCAGCAGCAACGCCCGGGCGCCCGGGTCGCGGCCGGCGGCGCGGCGATCGGCCAAATAGTAGTGCATCCGGCTGCGGCACTTCAGGCCCGGCGGCCACGATCGCGGCGAGACCTGCTCGACGTCGCTGTTGACCAAGGCCTCTCCCCGGCCGTACTTCTCGGCCCAGAGGTAAAACGGCAGAGGATACGTGTGCAGGCAGACGGTCGGGCTGGCAGGCCCCGACGGCCCGTACGCCCGATACGCCCCCGGAGTGACCAGAATCGACAGTCCCAGGTCGTCCCCCGGCGCCAAGAGCCGATGGTTGCGGGCCGCCAGTTCCTGCGCGACCGCTGCAAGCCGATCAACCGTCATCCCCGGATCCACCCCGACGATCGCCAACGACTGTTGAAGCCGGGCGAGATGATCCTCCAGCCGGAACAGCTTCCCCGCGAACGTGCGAAGCTGTTCGGCGACCGTGGCGCCCAACACGAATCCGGCATCGCCGACCGGGATCGCCGCCGCCCAGCCCGGTATCCACCTGCCGTTGAGGAATGCTCGAGGCTCGTCCATACCCTCATTATGCGGCACGGGAACGATCGCGGCCAGCACGCGCCCGCCCACAGCGGCTCCCTCTCCCCGCACGCGGGGAGAGGGCCGGGGTGAGGGGCCGTTACGGTCAAAACGCGAATCTGTCGTTGGACGGCTGCTGAGGAATCGCAAGTGTTGTACCACCGTGTGTGGCCTCCGACAAACGTCCCACGTGGCCAAAACGCAAAGGTGCTATCCGAAGAAAAAACGCCGGTTGCGTTTGCACATCATCAAACGTGTTGTAGAGTTGATTCGGCGATGGCCTCGCGAAGGAACGAGTCAGTTTCGTTTGGAGATTCGTGTCATGAAGAAGCTGCTAATCCTGACGGCTGTATTGATGCTGACGAGCAGTGCGGCGGGTTGCCAGTGCTGCAATTGGCTGTGGCGTGGGGCGGCCTGGAATCCGTACCCGCCGGCGGCCACATATAGCAATCCTTGCCCCCCCTCCGACCCCTGTGATCCCTGCGCCACGGCTCCCCCGGTGATCGCTCCCGGCCCGGCCCCCTACGTCGAAGCCCCCGCGCAGTAAGGACCAACCGAGAGACAACTTGGGGACTGTCCCGGTTTTCGCCCAGCGAAGACGGGACCGTCCCCTTTCGGAATGCGGCAAGATCCCCTCCCAGCAGCGTCGTTCATCGCGCGTCGGCCGTAGCATCCTGACCACGGCCGACCGCGGTGGGCAACGCGTCTTTCCTGCCCTCGGCTCTCCGCGCCGCCTCCCGACAGAAACCGCCGGGTGGCAGTGGCGGCGGGCACCGACGCAAAGCGTCGGTCCACCGCCGCAGCTTAGGGCCGATACCGTTGCAATATCAAGGGGGATCAAGTGGCACCGGCGTCTCGCCGGTGTCAGGGAAACGATGACAGCACCTTTGCCTGCAACACACCGGCGAGACGCCGGTGCCACTGTGGCCAGGCTGGGTCCGCCCTTAATTCAACGGCATTGAGCTTAGGGCAGACAGGCTGCCCCCGGCACCCGTCAATCAAAGTGCGATAGACCACCGGCTGATTCTGCACCGGGCGGGCCTCCACCCGTATAATGGAATGTCCGCGAGTCGTTCTCCGCCCCGCAAAGAAGCTCCTCCATGTCCCAAACCGACCCGCCCCGCGACAACTCCCCGGCAGCCGACAAGGTCCGCTCCTTTCCCCAGTCGGCGGGGGTCTACCTGATGAAGGACGCCGCCGGCCGGGTGATCTACGTGGGCAAGGCGAAGAACCTCCGCAGCCGGGCCGGAAGTTACTTCCTCAAGGCCGCCGCCGAAGACCCCCGCACCGCCGGCCTGGTCCGCGAAATCTGCGACATCGACTATCTCGACGCCGAAAGCGAAGTCGACGCCCTGCTGGTCGAAGCCCGCCTCATCAAGGACATCCAGCCCAGGTACAACAAGGAACTCCGCGACGACAAGACCTTCCCCTACCTGGAAATCCAGACCCGCGAGGATTTCCCCCGCGTCGGCTTCACCCGCGAGCCGAAAGAGCGGGGCACCAAGCTTTACGGGCCGTTTGCCAATCCCCGGGCGCTGCGCGGGGCGATCCAGGTGCTGCAGAAGATCTTCAAGTTCCGCACCTGCTCACTGGACATCCGCGAAGACGACCCCCGCTGGCGGTGGTTCCGCCCCTGCCTGCTGGCCTCGATCGACCAGTGTACCGCCCCCTGCAACCTGCGGATCTCCAAAGAGGCCTATCGCCAGGACATCCAGCGGCTGCAAAAGTTCCTGGAAGGCAAGAAGAAGGTGCTGCTCGAGGAAATGCACCAGGAGATGCAGGCCGCGGCCGCCCAATTCCGCTACGAAGAGGCCGCCCGGCTCCGCGATGAGATCCGCCTGCTCGAGACCCTCGACCAGCGGGGCGAGCTGGAAACGCACGTCCAGCCCGAGGTCTTCCCCATCGACCCCAAAAAAGGCCTGGCTGGCCTGCAACAGGTCTTGCACCTGCCGAAACGCCCGCGCGTGATCGAGGGCGTCGATGTCGCCCACACCGCCGGCTGCGAGACCGTGGCCTCGCTGGTGCAGTTCATCGACGGGCTGCCGTTTCGGCCGGGCTACAAGCGATTCCGCATCCGCACGGTCGAGGGCATCGACGACCCCGCGGCCATCCGCGAGGTCGTCGCCCGGCGGTTCTCCCGGCTGCAACAGGAAGATCAGCCCCCTCCCGACGTGCTGCTGATCGACGGCGGCAAGGGCCAGCTCGGCGCCGCCCTGGCGGCCCTCTCCACGCTACAAATCAGCCCGCCGGCGGTGATCTCGCTGGCCAAGCGGGAGGAGCTTCTCTTCATCCCCGGCGCCGACCAGCCGCTCCGCCTCACCCGCCGCTCCTATGCCCTGCGGCTGCTGCAATACGTCCGCGACGAGGCCCACCGCTTCGCCCAGCACTACCACCACATCCTCCGCCGCCGCGCGACGCTCGGCCAGTGACCAGCCCTTGGTCTGCTCCGTTCACCCCCACCCGACCGATCACGTCCCAATCCCCCGCCCCCAATCCCCAATCCTAAATCCCAAATCCCAAATCCGAAATCCAAAATCCCCTTCCCCCCTTCCCCCAACCGATCTACCCTCATTCCGCCAAATCCGCTAATAATACGCCCCGTCCGTTCCGGGATTCTGTCCTGGGAGGCACAGAGAAACAGAGGAAGGCACTTCGGTGTTGTATAGATAGGCCGCCTGGCATACCGACACGCCTCGGACTTCCAAAGCCCCGGAGTTTGCTGCCTGAAATGTCTACCTCTCGACAGTCTCTGTGCCCTCCGTGTCTCGGTGGTGCTTCTTCGCGACAAGGGACGTTGCCGATGGCCCAGCCGGCCCAAAGACTACGGATTCGCTCAACTAGCTATATTATCATTCCCGCCCGACTTGCCTCCACTCGGCTGCCGCGGAAGCTGCTGCTGCGCCAGACGGGCAAGTCCCTGATCCAACACACCTACGAGGCTGCCCTACAGGCTGCCCGGCCCGTCGGCATCTGCGTGGCCACCGATCATGCCGAGATCTTCGACGAGGTCCGCTCATTCGGCGGCTGGGTGGCCATGACCAACCCGAAGGCCGCCAGCGGCACCGATCGCGTGGCCCAGGTCGCCCGCGAACTCCGCCACGTCGACATCATCGTCAACCTCCAGGGCGACGAGCCGGACCTCTCGGGCGAGTCGATCGACCTGGCCGTCCGGCTGCTGGAGGAGAATCCCGACGCGGTCATGTCCACCCTGGCCACGCCGATCCGCAGCCGCCGGCAGCTCGACGACCCGGCCTGCGTCAAGGTGGTCTTCGACCACCGCGGCCGCGCGCTCTACTTCAGCCGCAGCCCCATCCCCCACGCCCGCCAGTGGGACGACGCGCTGCTGCTGGCCAGTCCGGCCCATTTCCACCAGCACATCGGGCTGTACGCCTACCGCCGCGAGTTCCTGCTCCGCCTGGCCGAGATGCCCCAATCCGACCTGGAGAGAATCGAGAACCTCGAGCAGCTCCGCGTCCTGCACGCCGGCTACCCCATCCTGGTCGGCGTCGTCAACGAGCCCACCTTCGGCATCGACACCCCGGAAGACTACCGCGCCTTTGTCGAGCGCGTGGCACCGGCATCTTGCGGTTGCCCGCGTGCCACACCGTCGTGATCGCGGTGCCAGGCCAGCCCGCCCGTTTGCGAAAGCTCACTCGCTGACAACACAACCTCTGCGTTCTCTGCGTCCTCTGCGGTGAGAAGCCCGCCCTCCGCGGTGAGAAACCTCGGTTGAGCTACACACTGCATCTGGCTCATGGCCTTCCTCCAGATAGAGCAGGTGGCGGGATGATTTCGGGTCAGTTGGGGAGCAGTGCGACGGTGAGTTGATTGTCGATCCTGGCCAGGCCGTTCAGCCGGCCGACGAGATTCTGGGCGATCTGTTTCAGGTAGTAGCGCGAGACACAGCCGTGGAGGGTGAGAATACCCTCGTGGCACTCGCACGACACGCGGTGGAGCTCGAGGTAGGGTGACTTGATCAGCCGTGCTTCGGCCGCCACCGTGAGCACGTCATCCAGCGAAGAAATCACCATCGTGCGCGGAGTTCCCAGTGACTCCAGTTCTGCTGTCGCTTGCATCGTTTCTCTCCTTGATCACGAAGAATCGTGCTGCTTGACGCTGGCCTGCATCTTAAGGAACAATCCTGGGCCTGGAGAATCGGGAGAAGTGTGCGGTTTCTTAGTGGGAAAGGGCTGGAGACAGCCTAGGAGATTCCCCTAAATTGCCTTGCGTGATTCCCGGAAAAAGGGGACAGGTCCAATTTGCCGGAACGGCCCGCGACCAACCTCCGGTCGGTGCCCGGCTTCGCACAAATTGGACCTGTCCCCTTTTTCCTCCCCTGGCAACGGCCGTTCACGCGGCAAAGCGATAGTCCGGCACCCGACCAGTCCGTAGTGACCCGATTCATCGGGTCCCGGTTGCCCGACCGCATGAATGCGGTCACTACAAGCAGGCTCACCGTTGGCTGAGGCGATTCCCTGTCTCTTCGCCAGATTTCCGCTGCTGCTCGGCCAGTTTGCTGGCCTTGTCGGCGGCCTGCTGGCCGGCCTGGAGTTCTTGCCGGGTGTAGGTCGGCTTGCTGCCGATGGGGAGCTTCTCCCGCATGTTCGCCAGCTTCTCCCAGCTCAGGCCGTTGTTCAAATACCAGGCGGCCAATTGAGCGGCACGCTGGCCGATCTCACCGCGGCCCAGCATCGCACACAGCTCGATCACCTCGGGCTTGTCGGTAACGCTCCCGATGGGCTTGACCTGGTACTTGTGCCGGGGGCTTGGATCCGGCTTGCCGTGTTCCAGGCAGACGCCGGGCAGCGTGAGCTTGCCGACCTTCTCCGGCGCCACGTTGAACCAGAAGCCGGGCGGGACGTTCGGCCCGCGCACGTTCGGCCCGCCGACGTTCATCATTCCGGGCCCCATCCAGTTGTTCATGCCCGGGCCGATCCCCAACGTCTGCGGCTGGCGTGGGTCGTTGGGGTTCCTGGGGTTGTCGACGACGTTGTCCGGGAATTGGGCCAGCACGGGCACACCGGCAAACGCCTGGGGCAACACCACGCTCAGCGGCTTGTCGGTCTTGTTCTTGACCAGCAGATTGGCCCTGGTCGCGTCTCTGGCAATCAGTTGGACTTCGATCTGCCCCTTCTCCACTGCCGAGAACATCTCGACCAGTTCGCCTTCCGGCAACGGTTTGCGGGTGGCGCGATCGGCGGCCATCAACACGGCCGGAAACAACAATAGGGCGACCCAAGCAGCGGGCCGCACCGCCGCAGCGACACGACGAGACCCTGTCATGACAAGCACCTCCTCTTCTGTTCCCTTGCCCGGCGGGAGCCCACCCCGCCCGACCATAGTGTAGCGGATCCGCGCCAAGAAGCCAAGGGGTGCAAAAAACGAACCAAGCCCACGAACCGCGACCCGTGGGCTTGGTTGTCTGGCGTCGAGGGTGGTCTTGTCGATCCGCCTAACGCGGCTTGCGGCCGCAACGAAACGGCGGGCAAGCCCGCCCGCTAAACGCCGGGCCAAACGGCGGGCAAGCCCGCCCGCTAAACGTTGTCGTCACAGTGAAGAAGTGACAGGGCAAGCCTTCACTTGCTGCTCAGCGAGGTCGCTGTGCTGGGAGTCTTTTCAGGCTTCTCCCGCTGTTGGGCCAGCTTGGCAGCCGCGCCGGCCAATTGCATCCCGGCCTGGAGTTCCTGTGGGCTGAAATAGGGTCGGCTGGTGCCGTTGGCGTACTCGATTCGTTTGGCGGCCAGTTCCTGCCAGCTCATGTTGTTGTTCAGGTGCCAGGCGGCGGCCTGGGCAGCCCGCTGGTTGATCCGCCCGGTGCCGAGCATCCGGCAGAGTTCGTAGACCTCCTTTTTGTCGGTGAACTGTTCGACGGGCTTGATTTCGTACTTCATGGCGGCGCGGGGCTCGGCCTTACCGTGTTCCAGGCAGACGGTGTCGACCTTGAGCTTGCCGACCTTTTCGGGCAGGACGTTGAACATGGCCGGGGCGTTTTGGCCGACCTGTTCGGGCGGGACGTTGAACATGCCCCCGCCCATGCCCATGCCGCCCATGCCCATGCCCATGCCGCCCATGCCCATGCCCATGCCACCGCCGAAACCTTGATTGCCGGAGTTATTGTTCCGGTTGCGGTTATTTCCGCCGCCCAAGCCACCCGGGTTGATGCCGGCCCCGCCCACCTGGGCCAGGACGGGCACGCCGGCGAAGGCCTCGGGCAGCTTCACGTTCAGTGGCTGCTTGGTCTTGTTCTCGATCAGCACGCCGCATTCGGTCGAATCCTTCGGGATCAGCTTCACGTCGATCTGTCCGTCCTTGATCGCCTGGAACAGCTCGACCGTCTTGTGGTCGGGATTGTACTGTCCCGGCTTGGGCGCCTTGCCGCGCCCAGCGGCCGCCGGCACGACTGTCGGCAACAACATCAGCGCGACGGCGCAGCCGAGCGACGGCGCCCACCAGCTTCGCAAACGAGTGGTCATGGTCAGGTCTCCTCTGATCCGGTAATTGTTGACTAGCGCGCAGCGCAAGCCACGCACCACTCCCCAGTCTATCAGCATAATCGTTTTCGGCAAGAAAGCCAATCGGATAGAGGCCAATCGCCTTCGGCCGGACCGCCGAGCAGGAAGCGCAAAATGGGGAAAACATCCGCCCGGACTAGTATGTTTAGGGGGAGCATTCAGCGCCGGCAGCACGACCGCAAGCGGCCTCTTACCCCCTCTATTGGGCCTTTCGGCCGGAGGGCCACGCCTGCCGGCGAGCTATGCTTGACCGACGAGCCTTCGCCGGTGTGTGCGACAAGTCTTCCTGGCAACTTGGTGCTTGGGGTGGCCGGGGTCGAGCGGAGCGAGCCCCCAGATGAGCCTGCTGGGGGCAGCCTGCGGCCGACCGCCAGCCACCCACGCGTCCGCCAGGAAAAGTTGGCACACACTTCGCCGGTGGCCCCTTTGACAAGTCTGACACCTTTCGATAGCTTGGACACCTTTAATCGGCGCGTGGGCGACATCCCCAGGAGTATCCATGACTGACATATTACGCAAGAGGTGGAGGAACGGCAGGGCCAAGACGGTGTATCTGTTGCTGCTGGCGGTCTTCTTCGCCGGGGCCTACGCCACGCTGCCCGCCTGGTCGGCGGAGTCCCCGGCGGTTGCCCCCACCGCCGTCGAGCACGTGGAGGGGTTCAAGTTCTTTCGGCCCCTTACCGACTATGCGTGGCCCGAGCTGGCCGCCTTGCTGGTGGTGCTGGGCATCGCCATTGCGGGTCTGGTGTATGCCGGCCTGCTGGTCAGCCAGGTCCGCAGCGCGGATCAGGGCACGCCGAAGATGCAGGAGATTGCCGCGGCCGTGAAGGAGGGCGCCAACGCCTACCTGGGCGCGCAGTTCAGGAAGATCGGGCCGCTGATCTTCGTGATCGCGGCCTTGTTGTTCTTGACGAAGTGGGGCCACTGGGAGTTCGCCATCGGACGGGCCGGCGCATTCTTCGTCGGCGCGCTGTTTAGCTGGACCGTGGGCTTCGTCGGCATGCGCCTGGCCACCACCGGCAACCTGCGAGTCGCCGCCGCCGCCAAGCGGAGCTACGGCGAGGCCATGCAGTTGGGCTACCGCACCGGCACGATTACCGGCATGTTGACCGACGGGCTGGGGCTGTTGGGCGGCACTTGCATCTTTCTCATTTACGGCGAGCAGGCCTACGAGGCCCTCTTGGGCTTCGGTTTCGGCGGCACGCTCCTGGCGTTGTTCATGCGCGTCGGCGGCGGCATCTACACCAAGGCCGCCGACGTCGGCGCCGACCTGGTGGGCAAGGTCGAGGCCGGCATCCCCGAGGACGACCCCCGCAACGCGGCCACGATTGCCGACAACGTGGGCGACAACGTGGGCGACTGCGCCGGCATGGCCGCCGACATCTTCGAGAGCTACGAGGTGACCATTGTCGCCGCGATGATCCTCGGCCTGGCCAGCTTCGGCCACAAAGGCGTGATCTTCCCCCTGCTGGTCCGCGGCGTCGGCGTATTGGGCTCGATCATCAGCACCTACACCGTCAAGGCCGGCCCCCACGACACCTCCGATACCGCCCTGAAGAGCGTCCACCGCGGCTTCTGGATCGGCTCGATGATTTCGATTGCGGGCTTCTTCGCCATCGGCCTGGGGTACCTCTACTTCGACCAGTCGTACTTCCAGAAGTATGGGATGTCCGCGTCCGGGTTCCCAGTGGCAAAGCAGGAGTACAATGTCGACGGAAAGGCCGTCGAACTGCCGGTGCCCGTGAAGACCGAACTCGTCGACGGCACGAAAACGCTGCTCCTGGACGAGGAGAACAACCCGATCCGACTTAACCGCAATGCCCGGGGACAAGTGGTCGAGCATACTGGCAGCCTTGTTGCGGCGACGGGTTGGACCGAGTTGCACGAGCCGAGTCTGCTGCCTGCATGGGCAGACTTCGGGATTGCGGGCCTGGACATGCGCCCCGCGTTGACGTGCCTGATCGGTGTGCTTCTCGCCATCGCGCTGAACAAGGTCACCAGCTACTACACCCACACGTCCCACAGCCCGGTGAAGACTCTGGCCCGCTCCTGCCAGACGGGCCATGCCACGAACATCATCCAGGGTTTTGCGGTCGGTTACGAGAGCTCGGTGGCGGCACTGCTGGTGATCGCCGGCGCGATCATCCTCTCGGTGCTCTGCTACCACGGCATGCCGGCCGTGTTCGTGGCCTACGGCGTGGCGATGACCGGCATCGGCATGTTGACGCTGACCGGCAACACCATCT
>Ga0315277_10003082_pt1 | contig 22834 bp, 17 predicted proteins | sample YL17G05_15_MG_FD_203695 | JGI IMG/M metagenome (GOLD analysis project Ga0315277, IMG submission 203695) | Sediment microbial communities from Yellowstone Lake, YNP, Wyoming, USA - YL17G05_15 | ecosystem: Environmental > Aquatic > Freshwater > Lake > Sediment | place: USA: Wyoming | collected...
TTAGCTTTAGATGGAGGAGTGCTTATAGCCTTGGCTATTGGAGAGAAAAGCTCAAATGCCATTAAAGAGGAAATATCTGAGGGGAGGGTGGATGCTCTTGCATCGAATATTGCACTAATGGAATTACTGTATATTATTTGCCGGAAATTTGGTTGGAATATAGCAGTCGAAAAGAAACAATATCTACTGGAATCAAAAATGATTAGTTTTATTGAAACTCGTGAATTAATTGAAGCAGCAGCAAAATTAAAATGTAAGCGAGCGATTGCCATGGCAGACTGTTTTACCTTGGCCATTGCTATAAGTTATTCTTGTAAAGCTATTTTTGCACGAAAAGAATTGGAACTGGAGAAAGAGATGAAAAAAACACCGTTTGATGTTGCCATTGAATTTCTCAGCCATGAATAAGTGCATGAATAGAAGATTGACGGGAGAATCAATCTTTAAGATTGTTCCCTCATTAAAGGGAGCACTATTAATTTATAACTAAAAATTGCACATCTATTTTTCTATACAAAAACTATATTGAATTTCAGTCATTATTAAAAAAAGTTGAATATTAAAGAATTTTCAGAGATTTAGATTCTATGTTTACTGAAGAACGGCCCCAGAATACTTCCAAGTTAATCTACGCAATTCCGCGCATGGGATCCGCCCTTCTATTAGGGATTGTTGGGTTTGCCACATTTAATTTATATACAGTTGGGTATCAATTGGATACTTTCTGGGTGGGAATTGCTCTATCCCTTGGATATATCTCTATCGCGATTTCACAATTTTTCTTTGGATGGATAAGTGACAAGTGGTATACGCGATGGGGCAGACGAAAGCCTTGGATTATTATCCTTGCCCCGATTTCGGTCATTTCCTTCGTAGCTTTACTTTTACCAGGAATATTTTTGCAGAGTCCAACCAAGAGTGTTCTATTAGGTTGGCTGATCGTATGGGATATCTTGTTTGAACTGGCTTATGCGGTGACGACACCTTACGGAGCATGGATGGCGGAATTATTTACTGTGGAAGAGCGACCGAAAGTCGCCCAAATCCAGAATATCTTTAACTTCATCGGTTATGCTATCATGGCAATATTCACGTTCGTTGTATTCACAAATTTTACCGAGCAGCTCCAAGCAGACCCAGGTGTTTTACCCCCAATTTATGTTTTATCTTGCTTTATCTTTGGCGCCATTTTCATTGCAACTTTTTACTTAAGCACTTTTCTCATGCCAACAGAAGCCCCCCCGAAGAATCCTCCCAGCCTGATTAACAACTTGAAAAACATTTGGCATAATAAGAATTACCTGTTTGTCGTCCTGTTGCAAGGGATAGCGAGTCTGGCATGGATAATAACCGGTACCGTGATGCTTAATTACACCCAAATTGTGTTGGCCTTTGGCACTTTGGAATATATGCTTGCAGGTGTAACATTGGTTTTTGGGATTATCCTCTTTATGTTCATATGGCGAAAAATTATCGCTAAGAAGGGAAAGAAAGAGGGCCTGCTAGCACTCTTTTTAGCTGCAGGCTTTATTTTATCTTGCTCTGTATTCGGAATTGTGCCCTTTTCGTCAACGCTCGCCTTCGGCATCCTCTTCATCGCAGGGATTGCGTTTTCTTTGGCGGGTTGGTACTTGATTTCGGGCATCTGGTATGCTGACCTTGCAGAGGATGACGAGAAAAAGACAGATGATTTAAAGGCAGGTCTCTATGCAGGGTTCCCAAGCATAGTTTTAAATCTCTTTCAGGCTCTGGGCATATTTATTTTGGGTGTTATTACGTCTCTCCCAAACATAGCCGTAGGCACGCTTACATTCTCCATTGGATACTTGCTCTGGGGTCCCATTTGTGCTGCCTTCTTGTTAGTGGCTTTTTTCTATGCAGACCGATTCATTAGACTGGATTTCGAGTGGGAGAAGGCCCCAAAGCAGGAACCTCCCTGAAGGAAGGTGCTTCTACAACGAAATGCCTGTAAATCGAAAGGTCGGTAATGATTAAGCTGCTTTTGGCATTATTTCTCGATTTAATCGTTTTACCAACATTAGATTTAAAACCACCAACATCCACGCTGACAGAGAGATCATCAATAACCATTCCCAAAAAGGGGCCCATTGCCAGAGCGGCAAATAAGTCCAAAAGGGTGTATCAATAGCCCAAAGATACGGTACGCTGTAGAAGAAACCAAAGAATATCGGAGTTAATATCCACGAATTTATCGCTAATAAAATGCGAGCAGTTACTGTGTGCTTCAAACCAATTTGTTCCTTTAAAATATCTGGAAAAATTATAAATTGAGATGCAACCAGGATTCCACTGACCATAAAAAAGAGAAAAGCAAAATCGGCGGTAATATCATGCCAGGTTGTGGTCCATGGAAATGTTATAGGAAATAAAAGATCAAATTGTTCACCCACATCTTCAGAAAAAACTCCCGTTAAAAAGAAGCCACAAAGAGCTATAATCATGCAAATTACAGTCAAATTGGCTAAGATTTTTCTTAATTTTTTTGAACCATCGCCTTTCAATACCTTTCTCAAATATAAAACGGCCGGAATCATTAATATGGAGGTTTGCATCATAGCATACACCAAAATTATTGGCATTGGTGTGAATCTCAACGAACCTAAATCACTGATATAGTTGATCAACAAACTATACCCAGCAGGATCAAAGCCAGGTCCCGCTGAATCTAACTGGGCAATAAGGATTCCAAAAAGTAGACTTAAAACCCAGAGTAACGATGCACTAATCACGCAAAATTTCACAACTTTAGGATTCAGGAGCGAAGCATGAACTTGATTTATCTTCGTAAGAATCTTTTCTTTGAGTCCCATTCTTTTTCAGCCTCTATCAAATATCATTATACTAAATATTATAAAGAAATTTTGATATGGTAAGGTAAACGAGTCCATAAAAATAGTAAAATGCTGAGGAGATTAATATGTCGAAAGAAGAAAGAAGCAAGGAACTAGAAGAATTTATGCCGTTGGAGAAATTTGAAGGTAATCTAAAAATGGATTTTATGGGCATGAAGGTTAAAGTGAAGTACGTGGGAACCCCTGCAATTAATAAGGCCCAGACTATCGGCAAGATTGGAATGGCACCCGAACAAGGAGAAAAAAGCGTGATATTTTACAGTAGAGATGAAAGCAACGTAGAAATAATAACAACACAATCGGGGGATAAGGAAGGCGAAGCCTCTACAGACAAGCTGATTTTTGCAAGCCTCAGTTCATCAGCAACGCCTATCGATCTTTATCAGAAGCATCTGTCCTTAATTCAAGGAAAGACGCTAAAAAAATTAGACAAATTCCAAAAGCAAGCAAAGAAGATCCCCGAAGACATGATGAAAATATTCATGAAGGAAATGAATGAGATCGGCGATTTGTTCAGTAAACTTACGGATAATAAGTAAGATTACTGAAAGAACTCTGAGATGAGCCTTGATCTTCTATTTTTGAATTTTTTTTATTTGAGAAAATAATCGAATTACCAAATACCAGGCAAAATCCGATACTTTACTTCTTGGGAGTATTCTGCATATCCTTTTAATTCTTTAATGAGGGTATTGTCTTCAAGATAGGTCCGAATCATAAACAGTAATATGTAAAGTCCGGAAGGAATAAAGGAGATGAAAGATCCGAGAACGAGGGGGATTGCTAGATATAGCGTAACGACAGAAGCATAGCCGGGGTGCCTTACGTGTTTATAGGGACCAATATTTATTACCTTATGATCTCTTTCGGTTTGGATTCGAACGCTACTTTCAAAATGCTTATTGGAAATCATAGCCCAGTTGCCGAGAATCACTGAAATTATCCAAAGAATAGTGCCACTAATGAAGAAAATCAGCAGAGTAGTTGCATCAAGAGTTGTCCAGTGAAATCGACCGATATCCAGCCCTGTCAGAAGGGGATAAAGAAAATTAATAACAGTACAGGTATGCACAATTATTTTATCCCAAGATTTCGTCCCCTTCTGCATTTTAACTCTTAAATTTAGTAATTCAGGGTTAATTTTATAAAGTAAAATGAGATTGACCGAACTCGAAATCACATACATGCCATAAAATACCCAACCTATAAAAACAAAGATAGTACCAGAGGCAATGAAAAATATAATTGCTTGAATTAAAATGGTTAAATAGGTTTTTACAATATATCTGATTCCAGATTTCTGCAATTTCTTATTATCTACCCTTGGACTATTTCCACTACTCATTTTCAATCAGCTATTTCAATTTACCGAAAATGCCAAAAAAATATCAGATTTTCGTTTATCGAAGAGAAATTTTCCCTTTTGGTAACATTAGCACAATCCAACTTAATAATCTATGAGATAAAAAGGAGTAGATTTTAGTTTTGGGATTTTTTCGATTAGCAAGAATTGCTTTAATTTATTTAAAGTATCGCCGTTCATAATTCGATAACTTAAAAATAGTGGGATAATAATGACGGATGTTAAGAAATGGGAAAACGAAGGCCATTGGGTCGAAGTGGATCTGGATTTGTGCATAGGAGCTGGAGAATGCGTGCGTGTATGTCCTGTTGAGGTCTATGCACTCGTTGATGGTAAAGTAATCGCAGACAATATCGGAGCCTGCACGGATTGTTCGGCTTGTCAAGACATTTGCCCAACTAATGCCATTCTTAAGCACTCAGCGTGGACCTAATTCCAATGGACTTCAGTGCCCACTAAACTCGCAATAATTGCTTTCAAATATATATAAAGAGAAATAGAGGAATAGACAGTAGCAATTTAATCAATTACCAAGAATTTTATTAGCAAATAATTATAGAAATCAAGATTGGAGAGTGGAAGATTGAAGTTAGAACTGATGAAAGATGTATTTTATGTGGGAGTTATTGATTGGGACTTACGAAATTTCCATGGCTATAGCACTCATCGGGGCTCTACCTACAATGCATACCTAGTGCTTGACAAGAAGGTTGCGCTGATTGACAATGTGAAGGAACCCTTTACAGCCAAATTCATTCAAAATATTCAAGAGGTCATCGGGGATCTCGGGAAAATTGACTTTCTGATCTGCAATCACCTCGAAGGGGATCACAGCGGATCGTTACCGCAACTCGTGAGACTGTGCCCGAACGCCCAAATTGTCACCTCGGAAAAAGGGAAAGCCGGCTTTTTACGGATGTATAAGGAGGATTGGGAGATTAAGGCGGTGAAGGAGGGCGATACGGTCAGCCTGGGGAAGCGGACACTAACCTTTGTCCCGGTGCCCCTGATTCACTGGCCTGATTCGATGATGACGTATATGAAGCCAGACAATATTCTATTTTCTAATGATGCCTTTGGGCAACATTATGCGACCTCAAAGCGAATGGATTTCGAGAATCCCCTCCCAGAAAGTATGGCGGAGGCGGCAAAGTACTACGCAAATATCGTCATGCATGTATCTACTTTGATAAATAAAGCACTCCAGAAGGTGACAGAAACGCTCAAACTGAAGATCGACATGATTTGTCCGTCCCACGGCATTGTGTGGAAAGAGCACATCGGAGATATCCTGACCGCTTATACCAAGTGGTCGAGCCGAGAGACCAAGGAAAAAGTTCTTATTATTTATGATACGATGTGGCATAGCACGGAGAAAATGGCTTATGCAATGGCTGAAGGGATTCAGGAGGAAGGAGTCGAAGTCAAGCTTTTTAATTTAACACTGTCTGATAAAAGTGATATTATGACAGAGGTGCTTGATGCGAGAGGGCTCTTAATCGGGACACCAACGCTGAACAATGGAGTGTTCCCCAGCGTTGCGGACTTTCTCACCTACCTTAAGGGGTTAAAGCCCCCTGCCAAGGTAGCCGCGCCGTTTGGATCCTTCGGCTGGAACTCGAAACGCACTATGGAAGACGTCACTACCTACCTCAAAGACGCCATGATTCCGGAGATTTTAGAGCCTATTAATTATCAATTCATCCCGGATCCAAGTGAATTAGAAAACTGCAAAGAGTTCGGAAAACAATTTGCTGAAAAAATCAAAGCCTAAACTTTTTTAAATATGGAATTACAAAACGTTATGAAATTGCAGAATTAAGAAAGGAGTTGAGAGAGGATGGATTTTAATTTAACTGAAGAACAACTTAAACTCAAAGAAGAAGTGCACCAATTCGTTCTAGAGGCGGTAGCCCCGGTTATTGGAGAATATGATGCGAAAGATGAATTTCCGAAAGAGATAGCAGAAAAGGCCTTCGAGAAGGGATTCATGAATGTCCGCATTCCAACGAATTATGGTGGACGTGGGTTAGGGCTTTTGGATGAGGTGCTTATCACCGAAGAATTGGCATACGGTGGGGTGGGCATAGCCACTTCAATCAATGTGAATTCTTTGGGATTTGAGCCGATTCTTCTGGCTGGATCGGAGGAACAAAAAGAAAAATATTTACGGGCTTTAACTGAAAAACTATCCTTTGTTGCATTCGCCTGTTCAGAAACCGTTGTGGGCTCCGATGTGGCAGGAATCCAGTGCAAAGCGTGGAAAGAAGGCGACGAGTATATTATTGACGGCACTAAATTTTGGATCACGAACGCAATTTTAGCGGATACTTTCGTTGTCTTCGCAAAAACGGGCGAAAAACGGAAAGAATTGAGTGCGTTTATTGTTCCTGCGGATTTACCGGGAATCAAAGTAGCCCCACCAGTGAAGAAATTAGGGATTAGAGAATCGCCAACCTCGGCAATCACTTTCAAAAAAGTTCGGATCCCCGTTGACAATCTGCTTGGCAAGGAGGGAGAGGGATTCAAAATTGCGATGGATACCTTCTATGCCTCACGACCTGCAATCGGGGCCTTTGGGATCGGCTTGGCGCGACACGCGCTCGACCTAGCTACGGATTATGCGAAACAGCGAACCGCCTTCACGGTGCCTCTCGCTAATTTTCAAATGATACAAGAATTAATTGCACATATGGTCGTCGGAATTGAAGCTGCAAAAGGGCTTACTTATCGAGCAGCGTGGTTGATTGATAATAAGACGCCGAGCAATACGATTTCAAGTTGTGCGAAACTTTATTCCAGTGAAGTCGCCATGAGATCAGCCTTAGATTGTCTCCAAATCTGGGGAGGACGTGGGTATCTACGAACAAACCCCGTCGAGAAACTCGTTCGTGATGCGAAGGTCCTGGAAATCTATGAGGGCGCCACCCAAGTCCAAAAATTGGTAATCAGTAGCGCTGCCTTAAGCGGCGAATATAAAAGCTAAAAAACTGAGATTGGTAGTAAAGAATACAAATTTTTTTTTATTTCAATTTTTAAATGGTTTTTTAATATGAATTGGAGGTAGAATTATGCCTAAGAGTCTGAAAGGAACAAAAACCGAAAAAAATCTGCTAGCCGCCTTCGCGGGGGAATCCCAAGCGAGGAATCGATATACTTTCTTTGCATCTAAAGCAAGAGATGAAGGACTTATGCAAATCTCCAGTATTTTTCTGGAGACTGCTGACAATGAGAAAGAACATGGAAAACGGTTCTTTAAATTTTTAGAAGGCGGGGACGTCGAAATAACCGCGACTTATCCGGCGGGTATCATTGGTGAGACGAAAGATAATCTTCAAGCAGCTGCAGCGGGTGAGAATCTAGAGCACACGAAACTATACCCAGAATCTGCCAAGGTTGCCCAAGATGAGGGGTTTCCAGAGGTCGCCGCGGCTTTTAAGGCGATTGCAATGGTTGAAAGACAGCATGAAAAGCGATTTCTTGGTTTCAGGGAAAATATTCTGAAAGGCAGAGTCTTTAAACGAGAAAAATCAGTAAAATGGAAATGCGGCAATTGCGGCTATATCTATGAAGGGCCAGAAGCGCCTAAAGTTTGTCCTTCATGCCAGCACAAGCAAGAATATTTTGAACTTTTAGTAGAAAATTGGTAAACTTTTTTTCCCTTTTCCCTTTTTTTTCCGTTTTAACTCCGTAGGAACTTACGTTCTAATTCCTCTTTCGAGAAGGTGATTATGGTGGGTCGATTATGGGCACATACAAAGGGATTCTCGAGTTGTTTAAGGTCATGATATAGAGACTCCATTTGTGTCCGAGTTAGTTTTTGACCAGCTTTTATGGCGGCCTTACAAGCGTAGAGTTGAGCGAGTTCAAAACGAGAAGGAATTTTTTTAGAGGCAGGGTCGATCATTTGAAGTAATTCATCAATGGTCAATTGAATCTCCTCTTTCGTAATGGTATCCCCTAAAACCACAGGTAGTTGAGTAATACGGTAAGTGGTTTTCCCGAAGGATTCAATTTCAAATCCGAAATCCTTCAGGATTGTAAGCTTCTCGTCCGATAAAGGCGCATTTTGGAGTGGGATTTCGATGGTAATTGGCGAAAGTAACGTTTGGGTTTGAATAGGACCCGCTTCCAATTTTTTCAGGAATTTTTCAAACATAATTCGTTCAGCCGCCGCATGTTGATCGATGATATAGAGATTAGTGGCATCTGCGGCAATTATAAAGAGATTATGGGCTTGCCCAATTATTTCAATGGCGGGTAGTTTAGAAAAATTAGGAGATTCAGAGACAGTTATTGGTTTTGCTTTAGAAGATAGTGAAACTTCAGGACCTGCAATAAGTTTCTGCTGAATCAAAGCAGGTTTAGGAGGAATAGGGGAGGAGGCTTCAGTTTTACTTTGTTCAGGCGTCGAAAGTATTTGCTCCTCCGATTTCATTGCCGCTTTCGGCTTTTCTTTTATCTCAATTTTTGGGATCAATTTCTCCCGGTCAAAGGAGTCTAAAATAGCCTTATGAATAGTCTCAAAAATCAATTGTTCTTGACTTAATTTAACCTCTTGTTTGGTGGGATGGACATTGACATCGACCATAGCGGGATCGATGTCTAGGAAGAGAACGATAATCGGATATTGGTTGCGGGGAAGGATGGTTTTATAGGCTTCATCAATCGCATCTGCAATAATTTTACTCTTTATAAGGCGTTTATTTAAAAATAGTGAGAAAAATTTGCGGTTCCCTCTTTTGATACTCGGATTGGAGATGAAACCTGAAATTTTGAGGATAGGGGAATCAAACGTGATTGGAATCATATTCTTGGCGACTTCCTTGCCATATACGTAGAAAATTTTATCCAACTTATTGGAAACCGCCGCCGAATTCAAAATTTCTTCACCCTCATGCGTGAGAACGAAATGAATGGAATCATAACACAGGGAGTAATTAGTTATAACCTCTAAAATGGACTGGAACTCCGTCGTGCTCGTTTTGAGAAATTTCAGACGCGCAGGAACATTGTAAAATAGGTTTTGAACGCGAACCGTTGTGCCCTTTGCCCGTTCAGTAGGCTCAATTTTTTCAATTTGATTTTCTTTTGCAATTAGCCGTGTTCCGATCTCCCCTTCTTCTTGTTTCGTTATTAGCTCGACTTGGGATACCGCAGCGATACTTGCCAACGCTTCACCTCGAAAGCCTAATGTGTGGAGATTCTCCATATCAGTAATATGAGAAATCTTACTGGTGGAATACCGCTGAAATAAAAGTTTCGTATCATCGGGGGCGATTCCATCACCATCATCAAGTATCTCGATAAGCCGCTTTCCTCCCTTCTGGATGTTTATAACAATTTTGCTTGAGTGCGCATCTATGGAATTTTCTACCAATTCCTTGACCACGGAGGCGGGATTTTGGACCACTTCACCTGCTGCAATTTTTAGGCGAGTTTTTTCGTCGAGCACGACAATTTTTCCCATTCTTTCACCCGATTATAACTTTATTTGCTTTATACTCTTCTTTCATTATAAATGATTCTTCAGCTAGAAAAATTATAAATTGAGTCTTACCAAAGTATAGACGGAATTAAAATAATCAAACTAATTCTGAATGAAAGAAGGGTACATAAAATGGTAGGAATTCGGTCATATGGAGCGTATGTTCCAGGTTATAAAATGGAAAGAAAAAAGATAGCTGAAGCTTGGGATTTTCCTGTAGCCCCCGGCACACTCACTGTGTCAAATCAAGATGAAGACTCATTAACTATGGGAGTCGGGGCTGCGATAGAATGTCTAGAAGCTGAAAAAGTTAATCCGAAGGAAATTGATGCATTGTACTTCTGTTCAACGACAGCACCGTACACGGAGAAGCAAAATGCGGCAACGGTGGCGAACGTCTTGGATCTGCGGGAAGATTGTTTAACAGCGGATATTACAGATTCGACGAGATCGGCGACTATCGCACTTCGTGCTGCGTTCGACTCTGTATCATCCGGGCAGGCGAAAAATGTGCTTATTGTTGCCGCGGATAAGCGGTATGCAGAGCCTCAATCAATGTATGAGTATCAATATGGCGATGGAGCAGCGGCGATTCTTGTCTCACAGGAAGATGGAATGGCACGAATTAATGGCTATAACAGCACTAATTATGAACTCGTCGGTCCCTGGCGGAAGGAAGGAGATCTCAACGTTCACCAATTTGAACTCAAGATAGAAACTGGTTATGGTTACGTTCAGAACACCGTAAAAGCCATTAAAGGACTTATGCAAAAATTTGAACTGACACCAGAATCAATCAAGCGCGCAGCATATTTCTGCCTCGATCCGCGGTCTTACGGTTCGATTGCCAGCGCCTTGAAACTTAATCCGAAAACCCTTGCGGAGAATCTCTTCCTAGAACATGGCAACACGGGAACACCCTTAGCTTTCCAACTACTGATCGGGGCATTAGAGAAGAAACCTTCCCTCAAACCCGATGATAATGTCGTCTTTGCCAATTATGGGGACGGAGCAGATGCCTTTTACCTCCAAACCACCGATAAATTAAGAGATTCAGTGAAAGCCCATGCGTCACTCAGCAAGAAACTCGGCCAACGAATAGAAATAAGAAACTATGGTGAATACCTGAAAAATCGGTATCTACTCAAAACGAAGGTGCCTTTTGTGCGCAAATCGAGTAACGTTACTATGTGGCGTGATGCCAAGATGTTAAACCAATTGTTGGGATTCAAATGTAATAAGTGTGGGGTCGTTCAATATCCGTTGCTGATGAAAAATTGCATCGAATGTGGAAGCCAGGATATCACAACTGTGAAAATGCAGCGAACAGGGACTATTTTCACTTATTCATTGGACCATCTCGTAATGTGTGAATATTCCCAAACACCTGTTCCACGCTGTGTCATTGATCTTGAAGGAGGCGGACGTATTCTTCTGGATATGACGGATTGTGATCCCCAACAAGTGCACATCGATATGCCTGTGGAACTGACCTTCCGGAAAATCCACGAGGGAGGCAACTTCGTGAATTACTATTGGAGATGCAAACCAGCAGCTGAAAAGAAACCTGAAGGTGAGCCAGCGGCTGAAGGAAAACCTGAACCAAAAACGGAGGCTGAATAAAATGGGTCATCTACGAAATGGAAGTATAAAAGATAAAGTTGCGATAATTGGTGTAGGCGCGACAAAATTTGGAGAATTATGGGATAAGAATCAGTATGACTTGCTCATGGAATCTTCCAATGAAGCATTCAAGGATGCAGGATTGAAGAACCCGCAAGAGGAAATTGATGCCATTTGGGTTGGAATGCAATATGGGTTTACGGGGTTTTCTGGTGGAACCGCAGCAGATGCGATGAAGATTTATGGTAAGCCTGCAACCCATGTGGAGAACTTCTGTGCTTCCGGCATGGATGCATTTCGCAATGCCTGTTTTTCCGTGGCCAGTGGAAAAGAAGATATCGTCCTCGCCTGCGGTGTTGAGAAACTGATGGATGAAGGAAGTGCGGGTCTGCCTGGGTTCAAAGAAATGGGACATCCAGTGCTGCCCATGCCAAGTGCGCCAGCAATGTTCTGCTTTGCAGCATCGAGGTCATTCAAGGAATACGGATGGACAAAAGAAGATCTGGCACGTGTAGCCGTGAAAAACCATGATAATGGATTTTATCATCCGAAGGCACATTTCCGCAAAAAGATCACCATCGAAGATGTCATGGAGGCCCCTATGATTGCCGATCCGCTCGGACGCTACGATTGCTGTGCAATGAGTGATGGATCAGCAGCCCTCGTTATAACCACCCCAGAAATCGCCGATACTTTTACGAACCATGCAAAAGACTATGTCACCGTCAAAGCTAACGCCCTTTCCGTGCATACTACCTTCCCGTGGTATAAACCCTCGTATTCCTTTGTAGGCTTCCCCTCCACACAACAGGCTGCACAAGCTGCCTATAATGAGGCAGGCATCACCGCGAAAGACGTCAGCTTCGCGGAAGTGCATGATTGCTTTACCATCACCGAAATGGTCAACTACCAGGATTTAGGGTTCATTCCACCCGGCACTGCCAATGAATGGCTTAAGAATGGCGGTCCTATGTTCGATGGCGAAAAACCAGTGAATATATCTGGTGGTCTAAAATGCTTTGGGCACCCAATCGGTGCAACCGGCTGCCGCATGTTGTATGAAGTCACACGCCAACTCCAGCATCGGGCAGAAGGTCGACAAGTCAAGGATCCAGTCTATGGATTAGCACACAACCTCGGTGGCGCCTTTACCGTCGCTTCGGTAACGATCTTAGGTCATAAAGACTAAAATCTTTTTTTTTCTTTTTTTTATTAACTCTATTTTTGCTTTATTGCGTTATTGCAGAGAATTTGTATATTTTTAAGCAGAATGCTACATTTTTTAAAATACCTACTTTTAATAATATAATTAATAACTCAATGAAGGAGTTGTACTATGAAAAAAGCGAAAACTTTCTTGATGAAAAAGGGCCTTGAAAAGGATGAAGCAGAAATTAACCAATGGCTTGCGCAGCATTCCCAAATAAAGATCCTGGGCATGGCTGGCACGTATGCAAACTTGACCATCATCTATGAGGAATGAAATAAGATCCTTTTCTTTTTACTTTTTCTTTTTTTCATTCACGCCATTGCCTGATGCTACTAGGAGCCACGGCTCTCTTACATTACTTTCTTTCTTTTGGGTTTTCCTAGTTGCATAAACTCTAGGACAAAACCCAATTGCGCTTTCGTATCAAGATAGGCAAACCGGATGCTACCTGCCGCGGTCCCCATTTGGAGTACTTCGATCCCGAGTTCCTTTACGGTATTAAGCGCCTCATCCATATCATCGACAAATACCGCAAGGTGATGCAATCCACCGCCGGTCTCTTCGAGAAAATCCTTTTGACAGCAGTTCCCTTGAATAACTTGCACAAGCTCCAGTTGTAGAGAGCCAACACGCGCCAGGGCGTTCTTGACTTGGAAAACTTCCTTTTTCCCTTTATAAATGGTTTCTTCTGGAGCGCGTTCCAGAATTTGGAATGGTCCAATACCTAATAGTGTCTCCCAACTTTTGGCAGTTTTCTCCACATCACGGACTATAAATCCAATTTGGTTGAACGCTTCTATTTTTAATGGTTTCTTCATAAAAATCCCCTGTTATATATTGATGAAAATCCTCTGTTATATATTTATTCGACTCTAGGGGAAAAAGTAATTTTAATGGAATCAAAAAGATAGTAGCGAATCAGAAACATAAATTCTGAGTAATTTTTAGAAAAAAAGAAACAATTATTTGAAAATTTGGTCAAATAGGCTGTTGGCAGGTGTAAAGGTTTCCATATCACCACTAAAATGTAGGACTTTCTCACCGAATATTTGTTCGAACTGTTTAACGAAATCCTGTAATTTTGAAATTATGAAGGCATTGGGTACCCCCCGCAGTATGAGCGCGGCACGGACATAGTCACCGGTTTCGATTTGGAATTGATAATTTTCATAGGAGAGCGTTTTCATAGAAGTTTCTTTTGCAGATATTTCAAAACCGAAGCTTTGGAGGGCATGGAGAAAGCCACCCACGAGATCTGGATTGATTTTGAGGTCTCCTAGGTTTCTTTCGAATATGGTTAGTCCACTTTTCTTATCAAGGACTAATATAAAAGAAAGAAGCCCTAAACCATAGGTCTTTTCGTGAGTAGCAACCCTTTCCTTCATTAATGCAAGCCCTGATGTAAATTCTTCAGAAATCTGGTTATAATCGTCAAATGTCTCTTGATAGGTTTTCATGTGATGCTGATAGAGTTCGCAAATTTTTTGAAGCCACTCAATAGCCTTCGATTGTAACTCAGTGGCTATCGAGGGATCAAGGGGAGCGCTGGATTCAAACGTGCTTTGTAATTTAGAATTCCATGCTTTCATAGGCGGAATTAATGGAGAATCAGGGAATAATTGTTCTATAACTTGTTGCATCCCGGTTAAGCGGTCGGTAATGTCCTTCGTTTGACCTAATTGCGTGCATACCAAAAAGATTTCATCAGCGGTTCTGCCGAGTTTCATCAGGTTGATTATTTTGTTGGTAACATCCTCGGTCTTCCGAACCAGTTTATAAGTCCCTTCCAAAGCGATATTGATCATATTAGTGATATAAGCAATAAAGCCTGTCGTTTGGTTCAGATCTTCGGCCCATACCTCTAAAACGATATGGGGATTGGCCACGCTCAGCTTAACTACCATATTCTTTCCAGTTACTTTGACCTGCCCTGAATATAACCCCCACATTTGGTCAGGGTCGGCCTTTATTTCATTCAAATCCAATGCACTCACTTGTTCGCGACCAATCCGAAAAGCTTCTCTATCGGGGATTGAGGAATAGGTTATCTGCCCTGCACCTCTTTTTAAATTTTTAATCCAGTCATTTACCTCACTCTGTGTTGCCATGAGGGGTTGTACCAACGGGCATTTAATGCTGATTTCTTTGGGCTGCACGGGGATTGAATGAACCTTACCGTAGGCATCTTCATAGGTGACTGATCCAAAAACTTTTGATTGACCACAAGCTAAAGGTGAAAGAAGAAAATCTAGCCCCCTCGTAGTATTCGGGGGCAGATTGGCGATAGTTTGTTGTGGTGTATCAGGAACAAACTGGTCTGAAGGGTTGATGTTGACCCCAATATTATGGATCGCCATATTAGAGAAATTGCGAACCGCAAACTTGAAGCGGATTTGTCCTCCCAAATAATCATATTCCCTTTTAATTTCAATCTGGTCACTCTGCGCAGGAGCTTCCGCAGGCAGTGTCGGTGCCGTTATTTCTGGGAGAACATAATAGGTAGTATTTTCTTCTTGGAGTTTATTGATAAATCCTTCTTCTAAGAGATCTTTTAACTGGGATTGAACTGTAGTATAAGGGGCATTTATGTCATCAGCCAATTCGGACAAACGGACTTTTTGGAGTCCCTTAATCCGTTCATAAAGCATCTTTATGGTATCATTTCTGAAAAGTAATGCCTCTTTTTCGCGATCCTCCGGAAAATCAATCGGGAAATACACTACCTTGTTCTTATACTCAGTTCTCCGAATGAATTTATATTGAGTTAAGAAATCAAGATGAACCCGCGCCTCATAGGCACCTAAATTAAATTCGTTTCTGAGTTCGCGCTCATGGGCGCCGGGGGATTGGAGGATATACAAATAAATTTTTTTTCGCTTATCGTTTTCGAGAATATCCTGCTTAAGCAGAATTTTGCCTTCAACCAAGTAGTTAAGGCGATAGAGGTCCCGAACCGCAGACTCAATTTCTGGTTCTGGATTCGGCAACTCTCTGCAACATTTCTCGAAAAGGCTTCGCACATCAAAAGTCCGATGTTTTTTCCGTAAATCCAGGGCGATTTGAAGAATGGATTTATGGAGATTATTTAGTTTATCTTTTTCTAATATGTTTTTTTTTAGACCAGAGAATGTCACAGAATAATCCCCCTTTTAAAAAAGATTAATTTGTTTCGGTGTTTTTGATCTGATCGAGGTAGATTAACGCATCTTCTTCTTCTAACTGACTGATGTACTGAATTAAGAGACTTTTCTCATCGGGCGTTATATCGCGTAGATTTTCAATTTTCGCCATTACTTCCATCGAAATCACTGAAAGGGGTCCTGGAATATCCGAGCTAAGAGCCTCAGAAATAGCGACATTACTCTTTCCCTTAATTTTCATCTTTGAAGCTTGTTGCCCAACAGATCGCCTATGGACATAAACATAGGTCGTAGTCACGGCGGCTGAGGCGCTCCCTACGATGACAACTAACCAGATGAAGAGGTCCCACACCTTTACACCACTGACCACCACTTCGATAGATTGGGTGGGCCAGTCGATTCCTAACTCTGCGATTCTGGCATCCACCTTAATCACTACAAGCTCCAGGAATTCGCCGATATCTTTTGGCACGGTGATCTTGAAGGTTATCGTTACGTTCTGACCTGGCGCCAGCTGACTCACGGATTGCACGGATTTCTTGACCGTCCAGCCCGTCGGTAATTGAATGGTAAAATTGATATTTACCAGGTGGGTGTTGCCGGTATTCTGGAAGGTGAAGGTGATGTCTGTTTTTCGGTCCCCTGCCATTCCAACATCCACTTCATATTCAAGCTCCAGGGGCACGTAAGTGCTCACGATCGGGAAGAACCCGAACTGTGAGTAGCCGGAAGTCGTGGTTCGCTCGCTAACATCAATGGCAGAAATCTGATACCAAATAGATTTATTATAGGGATAACTGGTGACTGTGTATTCCCAGAAACCATCCTGAAGCGATCCGTTCAAAAGTGTCATAGGATAATCTGCCCAACTACCCGTGTAATTGCTGTTGAACATGACCGACCCGAGCGCAAGGTTCTCTTGGACATGGACGGTCACTTTCACCGCCTCCCATTTTGTGAGCATTACTGGAGTTTGCACCACACTTAGAATTGCGGGATCAAGGAGATCAAAGACCCCAAAACTGCCTTGGGCACTCGAATTGGAATTACCGAAGATATCTTCTGTAGAAATACTATATGTAATCATTGCATTCAATGGGTATGTGCTGAAAGAGAATTTCCAGATTCCATTCTGAGAAGTCCCACTTATTAAACTCATTAAATAAGAAGAAAATGTCCCCGTGTGATTGGTTTGGATGGAAACCGTCTGCACCTGCGTGGCATCGGTCACATGCACCGTGACATCCACGGTATCAAGATAGGTCGGCTCCGAAGGCGCTTGGGTAACGCTGAGAATGTTCGGTCCAAGCGTGTCAAAGTACCCAAAATTATAATACTCAGAGATATTCCAACTCCCGAAAATATCCTGCGCGAAAATGCGATAGGAAATCGATTTGTTGGTAGGATAATTGTTGAATGTATAATTCCACTCGCCATCTTGTGGATTGCCGCTTGTAAAGCTCATGGAATAATTTGTGAGACCTGAGTACTCCGTATTTCGATTCGGATAATAGCCGGGAGCCCAGGAGTAATCCACCGCATCCACATACATAAACTGATTTGGGCCATATTCTAGAAATCGGAGGCTTGAGGGGGTCCAAGTTAACCCAGGGTAGCAATAGGATTTTGTAAAGTGAGTACCATTGATATACAATTGGACGGTCCGAGCGGCATCATCGAACTGCATTACAATGTGATACCAGTTCCGAAGTTTCGCACCGGCCCCGATGGGCGACCAAGTGCCCATATAACACCACCACCAGGATCCCAATGGATGAAAATCAAGCATGAAAACATAGCCCCCGGTTCCTACAACATATATTAGATCACCTTGGCTACCTGTAGAGTTCAGATACACCCAGAAAGAGATTGTCCCTGAAGTTTTGGGTGTGAATGCATTTTCTAGAACGATCGGTGTGCCGTTGGGTTGGTTATATTCGTCAGTGGTCGCATTAATAAAAGCCACTTTGTTATGCCCCGCCATTTCGGCAACTATTTGTACGTTATTGCCACTCGGGAACGAGCTCGTCCAGCCCGCAGGAGTGGTGCCCACCACATCATTCGTAAAACTATAGGCTCCTTTATAGGAACGACCTTCTCCTGAGGAATTTGATTCTATTAATACGGTTTGAACTGCACTATTGTCCGTGATATGAGCCGTCACAGTTACCGCCTCTAAGAAGGCGGGTGTCACAGGCTCCTGAACGACATCTAAAATTTTAGGGGCTTCGGGGTTTCCTACAGTTACTTGGACATCATCATGGGACCAAATCCCGCTCAGATCATTGAATACCAAAGAGATGTTGTGTAACCCGGCTCCCAAACTTGGTCCGCTTACATTATAAGCAACTGTAACCTGATCCGACCATGCTTTCCAGGTCGTTTTCTGTGTTCCATCATCAAAGATCGCGTAGGTAAAATTCATGTAATTCGTATTCCGATTTGGATAATAGCCGGGAGCCCAGGAATAATCCACCGCATCCACATATAGATACTGATTTGGACCAAACTCTCTAAATAGGATGCTCGCGGGGGTATTAGTAAGCCCAGGGTAGCAATATGATTTTGTAAAGTGAGTACCATTAATATACAATTGGACGGTTTGAGCGGTATCATCGAATTGCATTACAATGTGGTACCAGTTCCGGAGTTTCGCACCGGCCCCGATGCTCGAATATGTGCCCATATAACACCACGCCCAGTATCCCGCTGGATGAAAATCAAGCATAAAAACATAGCCACCGGTTCCTAAAACATAGATTATATTACCTTGGCTACCCGTAGAGTTCGGGTACATCCAGAAGGAGATTGTCCCTGAGGTGTGGGGCGTGAATGCATTTTCTAGAATAACCGGTGTGCCGCTGGAATATTCGTCAATGGTCGCATTGATAAAGGCCACCTTGTTATGCCCGGCCATTCCAGCAACTACTTTTATATTATTGCCATTCGGAATCGTGGGCGTCCAGCCCGCAGGAGTGGTGCCCACCGCATCATCCGTAAAGGAGTATAAACCAAGATAATCTAAATATTTCTGGGAGCTGTTTTCAGTCAGAGTCCATGAAATCGTCTGATTCGTAGCATTTTCATAAGGGAGTGTAAGATCATCAGGACTCGTAATACTAACGTCCGAAACCTTTACCAGTTCGGAAGAATTTGAACTAATTTTTTGAGTAGTTTGAAAATTGGTATTGAAATTGCTAAAAATGAAAGGCATGCTCAATAACAATAGGATAAACACGCCATAAACCATTTTCCTATTCATGCTATCATATCCTTTTTATAAGAGAGGGGATTACAACCCCGCATCCTTTTCTCTTTTCCAAGGCTTCCTAAATTAAAAACCTTGATCTGATAATGGAACACGAGAGTATATAAGATCAAATAGGGCAAAATTCGGTGACGAAGGAAGGCTAAAGAGCACAAACGAGGAACGAGAAAGATGTATAGCCCTTAACCTCCTAACAAAATTTCGATATAAAAGATGAGTAATTTGTTTGATAGGACAAAAATCCGATTATATTTTTGTAATAAATTACAACGGATGAACTATTGATTAATTATAGTAGAACTCTAATGAATTTCTTACTTTCGTCAAATCTCTTTTGGAATAATTGCCCCGATTAATTCCTAAATAGCAATATTTAGAAATCACTGAAGGTTTCAGATAGTAAAAATTACAGCCCGCATGAATTAGAGAATTTTATAAAAAAAAAGATTTAATTATTTGGGTATTTTTAGTTCATCGAGGTATCTTATTGCTTCGTCTTCTTCCAATTGACTGACATATTGGATTATGAGGAGTTTTTCATCGTTTGTAACATCGGGTAGATTGTCAATTTTCTCCATAAGTTCCATCGAAATCGCTGAAAGTGGTCCTGGAATATCTGTGCTAAGAGCGTTGGTGAGGGTAATAGTGCTTTTTCCTTTCATTTTCGTCTTAAAGGCTTGTGGCTCAACAGATCGCCTATGAATAAAGATATAAGTGGTGGTTATCGCGGCTGAGGCGCTCCCTACAATCACAATTATCCAGATAAAGAGGTCGCCGGTCTTAAATTTATTTACAAATACCAGTATTGGATCAGGTATTGTCCATGTTATCCCTAATTCTGGAATCACCGCTTTTACATCAATTAATATGATCTCAGAGACTTCACTAGCATTCTTTGGAAGTGTTAATTTGAATTTAATTGTGGTATTTTGGCCTGGGGCTAATTGATCTACAAAATAAACGGAGGGTTTTACAGTCCATCCCAAAGGTAAATCGATAGTAAAGTTGATATTTACAAAATTAGTCTCTCCGGTGTTCAAGAAGATAAAAGAGATATCACCTTTACGGCTTGCACCTATTCCAATATCAATTTTAATCGTGATGGTAGTTGGGACATAATAGTTGATTGTATGGCAACTTCCAAATTGATAATAATCAGTAACATTCCAATTCCCGGAAGTATCCTGTGCAAAAATGCGGTATGAGATGAATGTGTTGCTTGGATAATTATTGAATGTATAAGTCCATTCGCCATCCTGTTGATTGCCGCTTGTGAGGATCATCGAACAATTTGTAGGACCACCGCACTCCGTATTTCGATTCGGATAATAGTCGGGAGCCCAGGAATAATCCACCGCATCCACATACAGATACTCATTGGGGCCATACTCTTTAAATGCGAGGCTCGAGGGGGTCCAAGTTAGCCCGGGGTAGCAATACGATTTTGTAAAATGGGTGCCATTGATATACAATTGGACGGTTTGAGCGGCATCATTAAAGGTCATGACAATGTGATACCAGCATCCAAGTTTTGCACCAGCTCCTATGTTCGACCAACTTCCCATATTACACCACGCCCAGTATCTCGCTGGATGGAAATCAAGCATAAAGACATAGCCACCGGTTCCTGTAACATACGCCATACAACCTTGGCTTCCCGTGGAGTTCGGGAACATCCAGAAGGAGATTGTCCCAGAAGTTTGGGGTGTAAATGCATTTTCTAGAACGATCGGTGTGAGGGTGGGATATTCGTTAGTAACCGCGCTGATACGAACCACTTTATTATGCCCCTCCATCCCGGCAACTACTTTTACGTTATTGCCAGTTGGGACCGTGGTCGTCCAGCCCGCAGGAGTGGTGCCCACCGCATCATCCGTAAAACTATAGGCTCCGAGGTAGTCACCATCGCCTTCTGTGGAATTTGATTCTATCAGTACAGTTTGAACTGTATTATTATCTGTGATATGCGCCGTCACATTTACAGCCTCAGGGTAGAGGGGTGTAACAGGATTCTGAACGACGTCCAAAATTTTAGGGGCTTCGGAATCGCCCGCCTGTACCGTCACTTGGACATCATCATGATACCAATTCGCGCTCAGATCATTGAATATCAAAGAGATATTGTGTGACCCAATCCCCAAACTGGTTCCGCTTACATCATAAGTGGCTGTGACCTGATCCGACCATGCATTCCAAGTCGTTTTCTTTAGTCCATCATCAAAGATCGCGTATGTCTTATTCGCAGAATTCTGGTTCCGATTCGGGTAATAGCCGGGAGCCCAGGAATAATCCACCGCATCCACATATAGATACTGATTAGCGCCATACTCCTTAAAATCGAGGCTTGAGGGGGTCCAAGTTAGCCCGGGGTAGCAATATGATTTTGTAAAATGAGTGCCGTTGATATACAATTGGACGGTTCGAGCCGTATCATCAAAGGTCATCACAATGTGATACCAGTTTCGGAGTTTCGCACCAGCTCCTATGCTCGACCAACTTCCCATATTACACCACGCCCAATATCCCGCTGGATGAAAATCAAGCATAAAGACATAGCCACCGGTTCCCGAAACATACGCCATACAACCTTGGCTTCCCGTGGAGTTCGGGAACATCCAGAAGGAAATTGTCCCTGAAGTGTGGGGCGTGAATGCATTTGATAGAACAACCGGTGTGAGGGTGGGATATCCGTCAGTAATCGCGCTGATACGAACCACTTTATTGTGCCCCTCCATCCCGGCAACAACTTGTACGTTATTGCCACTTGGGACCGTGGTCGTCCAGCCCGCAGGGGTGGTGCCCACAGAATCGGTCGTAAAGGAGTATAAACCCAGATAATCGATGGGGCTATCGTCATTTAGAGTCCAAGAAATCGTCTGATTCGTAGGATTTCCGTAAGAAAGAGAGATGTTGGAGGGATGAGTAACAGTTACTGCTGAATTAGATAGATTAGCGGGTGAGTTAATAGCAGTTTGTTGATTATTTTGAAAAGTTGTATTGAAGATGCTAAATAAGAGCGGTAAACTCAGTAAAAATAGCATTAAGATACCAAAAACCAGCTTTTTATTCATTTTCTCAGGTCCTGATCTCTAAAAGGGGTTTCAACCCCGCATCCTTTTCTCTTTTCCAAATTTAGCAATTGATGCTTAATTTGATAAATGGAGAAGAGGATATAAAAGAGGTTATAGGGCAATTTTCGGCGGAGAAAACCGATTATTAAATATCAGAAATAAGGATGGTAGTAATAAATCTATTTGAAAACCGTCTCAAATATGGCATTTACACCTTTAAAGGGGTCTACATTTCCGGTGAATTGTACAATTTGTGTTTTAAAAGATAGTTCAAACTGTTTTACGAATTCCTGCAATCGTGAGATAAGAAATGGGTTTGGAGGACCACGTAGTATTAGGGCAGTCCTAGTGTATTCACCAGTCTCTATTTGAAATTGATAATTTTCATAGGAGAGGGTTTTCATGCTGGTTTCAGACGCCGATAATTCCATCCCAAAACTCTGGAGGGCATGCAAAAACGCTCCCACCAGGTCGGCATTGATATGGAGATCCCCAAGATTTTTTTCAAAATAAGTGATGCCGCTCTTTTTATCGAGAATCATTAAATAGGACATTATCGTAAGAGCATAGGATTTTTCGTGTTCTTCAATTCTGTTTTTTATCATATCAAGTCCCATAGTGAATTCACTTGAGACTTGACTGAATCCCTCGAAGGATTCTTTATAGATTTTAAAAGGACCCCGGTCCTTATGTATTTTCCTCGTTGATTGGATTATAACCTAGAATATGAGATCCAAAGAATCAAAATTCCTTTATAAATTGGGATAGGGCAATTTTCACGATTATCGAAACGATTGT
>Ga0315277_10003083_pt1 | contig 22827 bp, 16 predicted proteins | sample YL17G05_15_MG_FD_203695 | JGI IMG/M metagenome (GOLD analysis project Ga0315277, IMG submission 203695) | Sediment microbial communities from Yellowstone Lake, YNP, Wyoming, USA - YL17G05_15 | ecosystem: Environmental > Aquatic > Freshwater > Lake > Sediment | place: USA: Wyoming | collected...
CGCCACTCGGCAAAACGCTGCTTGTCTTGATTCAGAGTTGTATCGGTCATTTATCTTCTCCTCATTGTTGAGAAGAGAATACCAATGGCTCACCTCCCGTGTCACGCACGCTTGCCGAAAGGGCACGATGCGACTGCACGTTTCGGTTAGACTCCAAGCCGAGGGGCTATAATACCGAGAGATGTAGAGCCCTGCCAGATTCTCAGGCCATGGCACAGATGAGCCAGACGGAGCAGGCGATAACAACCTGCTTCATCTTCATGCAACATGCGGATCAGGCGCCCCAGATTGGAGGATAACTCGAGGTTTATGCGCTTCATTTTAGAATCGGTGATCACTCCAAGTCAAAGCAAGGCTTCGGCGGCCAGGAGGGCCATGATTAGCAGGACGTAGATGTTGAGTGCTCTGAAGACCGGCAGGAAGGACTCGGGCGGGCGGCGCAAGAACCTGAAGGAGTGCCCCAGGAGCCACAGTCCGGCGATAGCCAGGCCCAGCACAGCCCATCGGGAGTTTGCCAGAAGAAACAGAGGCAGCAACATGCTGGAAGCAACCGTGGCAAGCATCCAGACGCTCGTGACGCGCATGAGTTGGCGTGTGCTGAAAACTGCCGTCACCGACGGCAGGCCGGCCTGCTGATAATCCGCGCCGTGTTGAAACAGCAGGAGCCAGAAATGCGGCACCTGCCACATGAAAATGAAGAATGCCAATGCGACGATGCGCGGGTCCAGCAAGCCCCCCCCGGCCGCTGTCCAGCCGATCAACGGAGGAAGCGCGCCAATTGCAGCGCCCGGGACGACGGCAAACGCCCAGACTCTTTTCAGATAGGTATAGAGCAGGTTGTACCATGCGATCGCACCTGATGCGGCCAGAGCGGCTTCAGGGTTGTGCCTGGTCCACAGGAGAACAATGCCCGAGATGATCAGGATCGCCGAAACCGCCAGGGCGGCCCTCAGGCTCAGAATGCCGGCCGGAATCGGCCTATTGCGGGTCCGGTTCATGCGCGCGTCCAGGTCCCTGTCCTGACATTGATTCAGGGCGCACGCGCCCATTGCAGCGAGCAGAACTCCAGCCGCGCAGGTCACCATGCCGGTTTCGATTCTTCGGGAATAGATAACGTATCCGGTCGCCGCAGACAACGTGGATAGCACGGTGATGCGGATTTTTGTCAGGTCGGCAAAAGCACGGGACCACTTGTGGCGATGATCCTCCGGACCTGCACCAGGGCAGGCGCCGCCGGGAGCTACCCTCGATTGCTCTTTAAGTGGCATGCTTCACGTCCGCATTCGCCGATGCCCCGGGGCTTGCGCAGCTCATTTGAGCCCTTTGATGTACTCCATGATCTGGGTGAGCTCGGGATTTGCGAGCGCAACCTGCGGCATAACGGGAGGGTAACCCCGGACGATCTCCGTGCCCGGATCCTGGATCGCCTTTTTCACGAAAGAGTCGTCCACAATGACTTCGCGTTCCGTGCCGCGGCCGTCTTTCACCAGTTCCTTCCGCCCATACAATCCCTTGAAGGTCGGGCCGACCCGCACACTGCCGTCCGTCGAGTGGCACGTCAGGCACGATTTCTGCTCGAGCAGGGCCAGCGCGGGATGGGTTGCCTCGGCTCTCGAAGGAGCGGCCTGGCCGGGGACCGCGGCATTGGCGTCGCCGAAATACCAGGCCCGGAAGTCGGCCAGGGGCACGACATTCACCTTGGCCAGCATGTTGGCGTGATTGATGCCGCAGATGACCGTGCACTCGAGATCGAAGCTCCCGAGCCTGGTCGGAACGAACCAGGTGTAATTCACCTTCCCGGGAACCACATCCTCCTTGATCCGGAAGGCGGGGATGTAGAAACCGTGGATGACATCCAGCGAATGCAGGTTCACCTTTACCGGCTTGTCGAGTGCCAAAACAAGTACCGTGGTGCGCTTGCCGTTGGGATAGGTGAACGACCATGCCCACTGGCGCGCAGTCACCTCGATGACCATCGCATCCCGGGGCACGCTGCGCATGTATTCATAGTTGGTCCAGCCGAAGTAAAACATGCACAGGAAAAGAACTGCCGGGACCGCCGTCCAGACAATCTCGAGCTTGGTGTTCCCCTCGATATCTTCCCCTTTCGGGTGCCGTGAGTGGTGGTATTTGACCACAAAATACAGCATCAGGAACGTGATGAGGGCCAGGAACACGACCGCAAGCGCGAAGATGAACAGAAACACGGCGTCTACTTTTCCGGCTGCGGTCGACGCTTGCTGAAAAAATGGCATGGCATCTCACCTGAACGAAAGATCGAGGAAGATCAATCCAATCAACAAAGTTAACGTGGCCAGAACAATCAGCACAATCAACTTCAGAAACGGTTTTTCATACTTCAGATGCATGAAGTAGAAAAAGACCAGGCCCGCCTTGAGCGGGGTCAGGGTGAGCAAGGCCGGGACCGAAAGCGATTCGTGGAATTTCGTTCCTGCCAGAATCAGCAGGCCGGTCAGAAAAAGCAGGATCAGCCAGACGCGCACGAAGGTGGCATAAGGCACGACGTGGCCGTGTTCTCCGGCGCCTTCCGCTTGATGCTCGACTGAGGTGCTCATCCGATCAACCCCTAGGCCGCCAGATACAGCAGCGGCAGCAAAAAGATCCAGATGACGTCGACGAGATGCCAGTATAGCCCGGTGTTCTCGAGTTTGTTGAAATCCGTCGGCGTAACGCTGTTTCTGCGCACAAAATTCCACACAATCGCCAGGGCGATGATCCCCGCCACCACGTGCAGGCCGTGCAGGCCGGTCATGGCATAATAGAGACCGTAGAAGATCTTCTCGCCGTTCGGCAGTTTCAGCAGTTCCGGACCGTTAGGATACAGGCCCTTGGCTATTTCCTCGCTCCACTCAATGTATTTGTTCATCAGGAACATGAGCCCGAACAAGATGGTAATTCCCAGGCAGGTCAGCGTCAGCTTCCGGTTTCCCTTTTGCAGGGCCGAAATCGCCAGCGCCACGGTCAGGCTGCTGGTCAGCAGGATGAAGGTGTTGGCAACGCCGATGAAGGTGTTGAGGTGCTGGCCGCCGTGGTGAAATTCGAGCGGGTACCTGGCGCGATACGCCGAGTAGAGGAGAAACAGGCCGCCAAATAGCAGGATTTCCGTAAACAGAAACAGCCACATCCCGAGCTTCGCGCCTTCGTAGTCCTTGTGAGCCGGATGCGGCTGGGCATGAACGCTGCTCATTTTGCTGCCTCCGGGTTAAAGATGTAGGGGCGGCTCTTGATTTCCGGGATCACGTCGAAATTTTCGAGCGGCGGCGGCGCCGGCACCTGCCATTCCAGGGTTACGCCGCCCCAGGGATTTTGCCCTGCTTTTTTCCCTTTGAACAGGGCCACGAACAGATTGGCGAAAAACAGCAGCAGCCCGGCCGCGAGAATGAATCCGCCCACGGAGGCGATCACATGGCCGGTGTGATATTGGGGCAGGTGAGTGTAGTATCTCCGGGGCATGCCCGCGTAGCCGAGGATCAGCATGCCGCCGTACAGCATGTTGAATCCGACGAAGATCGGCGCCCAGGCAATGAATGCGACCTTTTCGTTGTACATTTTGCCGAACATCTTGGGGAACCAGTAAAGCAGGGCGGCGAAAAATCCCATCCCTGTGCCGCCAAACATGACGTAATGGAAATGTCCCACGATGAAGTAGGTGTCATGGAGGTGCGTGTTGAGATTGAGCGCCCCCTGCATAAGCCCGGTCAATCCGCCGATGGAAAACAGAAAGATGAAGGTGAGCGCGTAAACCATCGGGGGCCTGAGCACGATGGCTCCTTTGTATAGCGTCGATGTCCAGTTGAACACTTTGATCGCGCTCGGCACGGCTACCAGGAAGGTGATCAGCGAGAAAGCGATGTTGGCGGCTTCACCCATGCCGCTGGTAAACATGTGGTGGCCCCATACCAGCGATCCCAGAGCTGCGATGGCCAGGGAGGAATAAGCGATTGCCTTGTAGCCGAAAATTGTTCTGTGTGCAAAGGTCGGAATGATTTCGGTGATCGCGCCCATGGCGGGCAAGATCATGATGTAGACCGCCGGATGCGAGTAGATCCAGAACAAATGCTGGTACAGGATCGGATCGCCCCCCTTGGCGGGATCAAAGACGCCGATGCCGAAAAAGCGCTCCGCGATCACCAGCAGCAGGGTGATGCCGATGACCGGCGTGGCCAGCACCTGCACCCACGAGGTTGCATACAAGGACCAGACGAACAGGGGCATGCGGTGCCAGCCCATGCCGGGAGCGCGCAGCCGGTGCACGGTGGTAATGAAGTTGATGCCGGTCAGGATCGACGAGAAGCCGAGCACGAAAGCCGCGAACACGGCGAGCGGCACGTTGGTTCCGGTCCTCAGGCTGAAAGGCGCGTAGAACGTCCACCCGGTGTCCGGAGGCCCGTTACCCAGAAACAATGACATAACCGCCAGCAAGGCCCCGGCAATGAAGAAATACCAAGACAAGAGGTTCAGCCGGGGAAATGCCACATCGCGCGCGCCGATCATGATCGGCAGCATGAAGTTGCCGAAGACAGCAGCCAGCCCGGGCAGCACAAACATGAAGATCATGATCACGCCGTGCACCGTGAACAGGGCATTGTACATGGCAGGCGGGAAAATCGCGGTCGTGGTGACAAGCTGCTCGATCCTCATCAGGACGCCGATGGCTACCGCCACGAAGAACAGAAAGACCATGGCTCCCAGATAGAGAATCCCTACCCGCTTGTGGTCGGTGGAGAGAAGCCATGCCAGGAGGCCTTTGCGGCCGCCTTCATCCAGAAATCCCCGATACGTTGCCGTTTCCGCTGAACTCGTCATTCCGTAAACCCCGTTTTGTCTTTGCTGCCCCGCGAACGCCCCAAATACAGGAATAATATGAACGCAGCGGCAAACACCAGGACCGCTATGCCCGCAAGGCGGGTCGCGCTGAGCACATAACGCCGGCTCTCAGGATCATAGCTATAACAGAAAGCCAGGAACCTGGAGATGGTCGGGCTCACCTGCCCGGCCGCAGCTTCCTGCAACGACATCTGCACCTCGGCCGGGAGAAAAGAAATGCCATAGAGGTAGTGGCTTACGGTCCCGGCCGGCGTAAGCATAATGATCACCCCCGGGTGGACAAACTGATCCTTATCAGCCCGGAAATGAAATCCCACGGAATCGGATACCCGCTTCGTATTCACAGCGTCCCCGGTAAGGAACCGCCAGGCGGCCGGCGCAACCGGCCGCTTCATCAGTTTCAGGTAGTTGATCTGCTTCTGCTCCGCGATTTCCGGGGTGTCGGACGGGTCAAAGCTGACCGTGATCACCTGAAAATCCTTTCCTGGCTCCAGGCCAACCTGGTTGATCACATCTGCCACGCTGTTCAGCAACGGCGTGCAAATGCCGGCGCAACGAAAATAGTTGAGCGTGAGGATGGTAGGTTTCTGGATCAACCCGCGCAGCGTGACCGGCTTGCCCTGTTCATCCCTGAGAACGGAATCCAGGGCAACGGACGAGCCGAGTTTTTCTTTAACCCCGACTTCCGCCGGAGCCTGCTGAAAAGCATGCACAAGCGGAGAGAACGCCAGGGCCAGCAAAAAAATCAGGTGTGTCATTATTTTTGACTGGATCATCAGTTTCTCCAGACTCCCCCGCACGAGGCGGCGCGCGCGTTTGGAGTGCGGCGATTTATCGCCGCTTTGGCAATCGATCTACTGGCGGCATCCCGGCAGCTTGCTGCCGCCTTTAAAAGAACGCGCTATGGCTTTCGCGCGTTTTGTGGACATCCCGGCGGCAAGCCGCCTTGTGCGGCAGCAGTTCGGTTGGTGAAAGCGGCGATAAATCGCCGCACTCCAAACGAGCCCGCGCTCCGCTTTACTTCGTATCCTTGCCCGGGGCCAGTTTTTTTAGCTCTGCATGGAGTGCCTGCCACTCGGCGGCACTCAACGCCGCAGCCTGCAGTGAAAATCCGTTTGCCGGCGCGCCGGGCAGAATGCTCTCCGCAAGTTCCTTCGGTCCCGAACGCCAGTAGGCGGTCCCCGCCAGCGTGCGTGCGGCGCCTGCCGGATCCGAAACCACCCGGCGAAGAACATCGGCGCCCGGAGAGGGATCTTCCGGATTGATGACCAGCGGCGCCGGAGCACTGTACTCCTGCCGCAACCTCGCCATCGCCTGGCTGACCGGAATCTTGTTGGGAGTCGTTTCTCCAGCCGCCGCCAGCCTGCTTGACAACTCCGCCTGTGCCTGCTCGCTTCCCGGTCCGTGAGGGAATGCGCCCATGGACTGCACATAATGGGCAAGCGCCATACGGTCCTGCTTCGACAGGTAATCGAAGGAAGCCATCGAACTGCCGCGGATTCCTTCGCTCAAGGTCTTATAAAGTGAAGGAAGGTCATAGCCATTCACCCAACTTGTGGTGACGGTGAAATTGCGCGGCCTCGGACTCGTGCCGGCGGCAGCGGGACCATCGCCGCGCCCCTGTTCGCCATGGCAGCTAACGCAATTCTGGGCAAAAAGCTCTTTCCCTTTTGCCATCAGTTCCGCAGTTGCCGCCAGGAGGGTCTTGGGATCGAGCGGCGGAATCACCTTCCCTCGTTCCGGAGGAAACTCGGTGATGTCGAGCCACCCGGGTTCCCCGACCACGGGATTGACCGGCATCGGCGCCGGAGGTTGGTTGGCGTTGCGCAGCCCGGGCACAAGGATGCTCGCAAACAGCGCTGCCACCATCAGCGCGCCGATGACCACGACCAGGGTCGAAAGCAGCCGCTTGAGTTCCTCCGCGTTCACGTATTTTTCGATCATAGGCGGAACTCCAGGCCTTCGCGCAGGAAGGGATCCCCTACCGGCATGTCGGCGCCGCGGTTCATGGCGCGCCGGGCCCATAGAATGCCGGCGCACAGGAAAAAGAGTGCAAACGACAGCTCAGGCCAGCCGAAGAGCGGGCCTTTGCCGAGGATCGGGAAGATCATCCAATACAGATCGAGCCAATGCGCGGCGAGGATCAGGCCTGCGATCCAGACCAGCCGCTTCGGTTCGCCTTTCGCAGTGCGCGGGATCAGAATCACAAACGGCACGAAGAAGTGCACGACCGCAAGCCCGAGCAGCAGCGGTCCCCAGAGCCCGTCCAGGCGCTCTTTGTACCAGAACACCTCCTCGGGCAGATTGGCGTACCAGATCAGCATGTACTGGGCGAAACCGATATAGGACCAGAAAACGATGAAGGCGAACATGAATCCGCCCAGGTTGTACAGGTGGCTGGGTCCAATGTCGGGCAGGCGGTTGCAGCGCTTCAGATAGAGCACTGCCAGCGTCGTTGCCGCCAGGCCGGCCAGAAAGGTCCCGGCGAAGACGTAGACTCCGAACACATCGCTGTACCAGGCCGGCTCGAGACTTGAAATCCAATCGAAGGCGACGATCGTGATGGTGATGCCGAAAATCACCATGAAGAGGGGAGCGAACCGGCGCGCGCGCACGTTGAATTTCGGATCCTTATCATTGTCCTGCCGGATCGATCCGCGCACAAAAACGGCATATGCCAGAATCCAGAGGCCGATGCAGGCCACTACCCGGATCGCGAAGAACCAGCCGTTCAGCCAGACTGCTTTGCCTCCGACCACCGGATCTTTCAGGCTTTCCGGGTGCATCCATGGATACAGGACCGGCAGGGACAGCAGCGCCAGCAGCCCCACGGGCGCCATCAGGAGGGTAAGTCCGGAGAGCCGCTCTGGAATACGGCGCAGCGGCACGCTCCACTTTGCCCCGACCACATGCTCGAGGGCAACCAGGAACAGGCAACCCAGGCCGATGGTCAGCACAAAGAGGAACCACTGGATCCAGTTAACCCAGAAACGGTCCCATCCGGAAAGGAAACCGGTAGCCGCCAGGCCCACCAGACCCGCCACCGCTCCGGCAGCAACGATCTTCCCGGTTTTGCTGTCGTTCACTTCGAAGTCTCCTTCGATATATCTGTATCCTTGGCGTTGAGCGCACGCTGCAGCACACGCACATAATGAACCACCGACCAGCGTTCCTCCTCGCTCAGGTCGGCTGCATACGGCGGCATTGCGTTCTTCCCTTTGGCAATGACGTAGTAGATCTTGCCGTCCTCGTAATCCTGCATCTGTCGGGACACGAGGTTGGCGGGCTTGGCGCCGTAAGCCGCTGTCAGCGAGGTCTGGCCGTTGCCGAGGATGCCATGGCAGACGGAACAGTAAGTGGAGAATGCCTGCTTGCCCCGCTTTAAAGTTTCTTCCGTTCTCGGCAAAGGGTTGGCCAGGCGCGCCGCTTCCTCCTGGCTTGCCACGGCAAACGGCATGTGGCCGCGCGCCACGGTGCCGGCAACCGGCAGGCGCATGCCGAATCCATCCTGGAAGTAATTCGATTCGCGCTGAGGATCAAGGCGCGGCTGGTCCAGCATATGGGAGATCGGCGCCACAACCGGAAAGAGCTTCACGCCCCAGTAAGTGAGATATCCCGCCGCAATACAACCCACGGCGATCGTGAGGGCTGACCTCATCAGGAAATGGGGAGATACCGGACCCGGCGCTTCCGGCTGCTCCACGACTTCGATCTCCTGCGCGCCGGCCTTGCGGAGCAGGGCAGATAAGGCGTCCACATCCAACGGCCGTCCCTGGGACTCGACCGCAAGCGCGAATTTGTCGCGCGTGATCCGCGGCATCGATTTCGACCGCAGCATGGGGTCACGGAAGGAAGGCAGCCGGTTCAGGAGCAGCAGCATGCCGAGTCCCGATGTAAAACATGCAAACAGAACCATCGATTCGAACAGGATCGGAATGAACGCTTCCCAGGAAAAGTACGGCTTGCCGGCTGTGAGAGTCGGGTAATCGATCCCTGCGGTCCACAGTTCGAATCCGAGCGCCGCCAGTGCGCCGATCAGGCCCATGACGAAGACCATGCCGCCGACCGGAGATTTCCTGAGGCCGAGCGCCTCGTCCATGCCGTGAACAGGATAGGGGGTGTATGCCTCCAGACGGCCACGGGCATGCGTTTTCACAGCAGGAATGGCGTCCAGCAGTTGCTGCGGGCTGTCGAATAATCCAAGCACGGAATAGGGCTGCTTACTCATGGGCGCCTCCTCCGTGCCGCGGTTGCGAGCCGGGCAGCACCATCTTCATCTCCGTGGTCGCAATCACAGGCAACACTCGGGCAAAGAGCAGCACCAGTGTGAAGAAAAGACCGAACGAACCGAACAGAATGCCGAAATCCACCATCGTGGGCTTATAAATGTGCCAGGACGAGGGCAGGTAATCCTGGTGCAGCGAGCTGACGATGATCACAAAGCGTTCGAACCACATCCCCACCGTAACCGAAAGCGCAACCAGGATCATGCCGGCATAGCTGCGGCGGAACCACCGCAGCCAGAGGAGCTGAGGGATCAGGATGTTGCACGTGATGGTTGTCCACCCCGCCCACCAGTAGGTTCCGGCCACGTACTGCATGAACGCGTGGTGAATGAAATCGTTCATGCTGTACCAGGCGGTGAATGCTTCCAGCAGGTAAGAATATCCCATCAGGCAGGAGCAGGTCAGGATGATCTTGTTCATCACCTCGAGGTGGTACATCGTGATCAGGTTTTCCAGTTTCATCGTCGCACGCACCACGACGAGCACGATGACCACCATGGCGAAACCGGCGAAGATTGCGCCCGCCACGAAATACGGGGGAAAGATGGTCATGTGCCAGCCCGGGACGAGCGAGACCGCGAAATCGAATGACACGACGCTGTGCACGGAAAGCACGAGTCCCGTTGCAAGTCCGGCAATGATCAGGTAGGCCCGTTCGTAATGCCGCCAGTGCGAGGCGCGGCCGAGCCAGCCCAGACTGAGGAGCGCGTAAAAGAATTTGCGGAACTTGCTCTTGGTCCGGTCCCGCAGCGAGGCGAAGTCCGGCATCAGGCCCAGGTACCAGAACAGGAGCGAAACGCCGAAATAGGTGCTGACGGCGAACACATCCCACATCAGCGGCGAACGGAAGTTCGGCCATATGCCGCGCTGATTGGGATAGGGCAAAAGCCAGAAGCCGAGCCAGGGGCGTCCTATGTGGATCAGCGGGAAAATACCGGCGCACATGACAGCGAAGATAGTCATTGCCTCGGCAAAACGCGAAATTGCGTTCCGCCAGCGGGCGCGGAAGAGAAGCAGGATCGCGGAAATCAGGGTCCCGGCATGTCCGATCCCGACCCAGAACACAAAATTGATGATGTCGAAACCCCAGGCCGTGGGGATGTTGTTCCCCCAGGCGCCGATGCCCGTCGCGATGGTGTAACCGATGAGCGCAAAGCCGATCAGCATTACCGTGGCAGCGCACGCGAAGGCGACAAACCACGCGAGCGGGGGCTTGCGATCGATGTGGGAGAGCACCTGGTCGTCGAGCGCGCCCGGGCTTACCGTCCCGACGATTATGGGCGGCGCCTTCAGCGATTCCGGCAACATCCCCTCTGGTGAATACATGGCTTCAGGTTTCATGCCTTGCGCTTTCCTGTCACCGGATTCGAGATATCCGCGAGATAGGTGATGGACGGGCTGACGCCGAGCTCCGCGAGCAGCTTGTAGCCCCGGTTCGCCTTCGAAAGCCCGGCAACTCTGCTGCCTGGATCATTCAGATCGCCAAACACGATTGCATTCGCCGGACATGCCACGACGCACGCGGGCCGGATTTCGCCGTCCTGGAGCGGCCGGCCTTCCGCCTTGGCCCGCAGCCTGGCATCCTCGATGCGCTGAATGCAGAAGGTGCACTTCTCCATGACACCGCGCGGCCGGACGGTGACTTCCGGATTGAAGATCAGGTTTTCCGGAGCCTTCTTCATGGAAGTGTAATCGAAGAAGTTGAAACGCCGGACCTTATACGGGCAGTTGTTCGAGCAGTACCGGGTCCCCACGCAGCGGTTATAGGACATTTGATTCAGGCCGTCCGTGCTGTGGGTGGTGGCGTTGACCGGGCACACGATTTCGCAGGGGGCGTGGTCGCAGTGCTGGCACAGCACCGGCTGGTGGACCACCGATGGATCCTTTGGGTCCCCCTCATAATACCGGTCGATGCGGATCCAGTGCATGACCCGGCCTCGTTCCACCCGATCGGGGCCGACCACCGGCACGTTGTTTTCCGACTGGCAGGCAATCAGGCAGGCGCTGCAACCCACGCAGGCCGAGAGGTCGATCACCATCCCCCATTTGTGTCCGGTGAATTGAGGGGCAGGAATCAACGATCCATGTTCATGTTCGTGCTTTTCCTGTTTGGCCTTGGCCGTGTATTCCACCATGGTCCACGAACGCACCTGGTCCCGCCCTTCCATGCGGAAGTGGTCCTGGGTTCTCGGCGCCGCGCGGCGGATTCCGGCAGGCGCAATCCTGACCGCGGGGCGCAAGTTCGGAGAAGTCGAGGCATGGTCCAGGAGCGGGCAGGCGTTGACGCCCACACCGGCCGCTACCGTGCCCGTCATGCGCCCATAGCCGAGTGCGATGCTTGCCACGCCGGGTGTTTGGCCCGGTTGCACAACTGCGGCAGCATCGACTACGGTGCCGCCTGACGAAAGCCTGACGACATCTCCGTCTCTGATGCCGAGCCGTTCAGCATCGGCAATCGAAACGAGCACCGGATTACCCCAGGTCGCTTTGGTCACCGGATTGGGGAGTTCATTGAGCCAGCCGTTGTTGGCGTAGCGTCCGTCATAAACCGCCGTGTCCGGCAGCAGAACCAGCTCAAGATCTCCCGCGGAGGATGCAGAGGCGGCCTTCTGGGCTGCCGCTGCGATGGCTTCGGCGCACGGCAGCCGCGGCACTTTTGGATTGGCGGCACGCGCGACCAGTCCGTCGTGCAGTGCCGCATTCCAGAATGTTTCAAAAGGAGCCGGACTGCCCGCAGGGAAGACCTCCTTTTGCCAGCGCTGCTTCAGATATTCATGGTAGCTTGCCGGGACCTGCGCGCCGAGCAGGCGCATCCACGAAAGCAGGATGTTGCCGCCCTGGCGGGTGTTGTGCAGAGCTCCCACCGTCGGCTGGCGCAGGCTCAACAGGTTTGCCGCCGGCGCGAAATCGTCCCACGATTCGAGCCAGTGGTGCTCGGGAAGCTGCCAGCCGCATTTGATGGCCGTTTCATCTTCATGGAGTCCGATCCGGATCCGCGCGGGCTGGTCGGTGCTGTCAGCCCTCCAGGTAGAGGCGTTCTGGAACCAGTAATAAGGATTTGTGTTCCAGAAAATCACCGCCGCGAATCGGGCGCCGGTGGTCTCGGCCAGCAAGTCGCGCATCGCGGATGCGGTCAAGAGCTCCGGAACCGGCGGCGCCATGGATGCGTCGATCGTGGTCCCCTCGGCGCCAAGCATGACATTGATCAACTGAGTTGCGATGTGAGCCTCCTGCGGCAGGGCGGCGCCCGCAAGGACGAGTGCGGATTTTCCCGCCCGCTGCAGATCGCCCGCCAATGCCCGCAGAACGCTCGGCTCAATGCGCAGTTTCTGGGCGACGGAATCAAGATCGAAGGGTCTGAGCATCTCGGCTGTGAATCCCTTGGGAAGCGGCACGGCGAACAAAGCATTAAGGAAACCGGCAAGGGCAAAAGCAAGAGGCGCGATTTCGGAGGGACGGACCTGGAGGCGCTGGTCGGCGTTGGCGCCGGTCAGGGACATGCCGCCCTCGGCCACCCATAGCCGGTTCATCACGCCGCCAGGCAGCGCAACTTTGCGCTGCGCAGCGAAATCCTGAACGTAGGACGGCACGGCGTCGGTGCCGAGAAAATCAGCATCCAGGGAAAGGACGACTTGTGCAAGATCGAGCCGGAGCCGCGGCATCACCGCCTCGCCGTAGAGCGCGATGGCCGCGAGTATTTCCGCCTGCGGGGCTGCCGGTTCCCATGAAGCGTGGACCAGGTCCGGCAACGCCCGTTTCAGATCCTGAATCAGTGCCCTCCTGGTCGGAGAGATCACAGCATCGGTGATCAGCAGCACCGGCCGGTTGGCGGTCCGCGCATCCTTCAGAATTCTTGCGATCGCCTGATCCGCCTGCTCCCAGGTTGCGGCTTTGCCATATGCCAGGGGATTGCGCAGGCGATCCGGATCGTAAAGGCCGAGCACATCGGCGACTGCACGCAGGCTTGCCTTGCCACGCGAGATCGGGTGTTCGGGATTCCCTTCGACGTGGATCGGCCTCCCTTCGCGCGTCTTTACCAGCACGCCCTGGGTGAGCAATCCTTCCTGGAAGGTGCTCGCGTAATAAGTTGCCACGCCGGGGATCGTCTCTTCGGGCCGCTTCGTGTAAGGGACGATTTTCCCCCGGTCGATCCGGCTGCAGGAACCGGTGCCGGCCGCAAGCGCCGCCGATGCGGAAACCAGGCTCAGGAACCGCCGGCGGGAAATTGCGTCCGCGGGAAATTCCATCCGGGCGGATGTCCCGAAAGGGAACTCGTCGCCGGCGCCAGCCGACTCCTCATGCAATTCGCCCAGCGAGCGATAGTAACGGCGCCGGCCGGTTGATTTTTTGAAATCCTCTTCCACGCTCACTTCGCCTCTGATCAATACCTATCTGTGACACGCGTTGCAATTATCCGGTCCGCGCCCGATCTTTGAATCAGCCGGCAGCGCATCGTGCGGGTCCCGGTGGCATCCCAGGCAGTTGCCCATTCGCATGGACATGTTTTGATACACGATGTCCATGGTTTGTACCTCACCGTGGCAGGTCTGGCACAGAATGCCGGCGGTCACGTGCGGCCGGTGATCGAAGAAAACATAGTCAGGCAAATTATGGATGCGCTGCCATTTCAGCGGTTCGCCGGACGCGTAGATGGCCGCAAGTTTCTGGATCGCCGGGCTGTCCGTTTTGGTAATCCGATGGCAGTTCATGCACTTTTCGACTGCCGGAATCCCGGCCTGGCGCGATTTCACGGCCCCTGAGTGGCAATAGAGACAGGGGATTTTCAGGATGCCGGCATGCAGCTTGTGCGAGTAGGGAATCGGCTGTGCCGGTTCATAGCCGCGCACATACCGGTCGGGCTGGGTGAACCAGCCGACACCCAGGACGGTGATCAAAACGGCCGCAACGCCAGCCGGCAGGATAAACCGGGAATAATTCATCAAATCCTGGCCGGTTTGCCGCCATCGGCTGCTATTCCAGGCAAAACGCAATCGAACCTCCGCCCGATTCAATGAATCTTGGGATTGACGCCGCTATCATCAAACAGGATTTGCCAATAGTCAACGCCTGCAAAAAACTTTCCTCAATAAAGGATCAGAACATGGCGCCGAAGGCGCTTCTGGAGTGCAGCGCCGGGGCCTGCTCCTTCTACGATTTTTTGGCATCCAAACAAATCCTCATCAGCCGGACCACATTGGAGTACCGGCACATCCAGGAGGGTAATCCGACAATCCAGGGCCGGAGGCCCGCTCCATACCAGCCTGGGGCAACGCCCCAGGATCCAGGCGATCCTATAGAAACACAAGGGCTGCAAGCCCGCCCTATAAACGTCTATGGAGCGGGCCTTCGGCCCTTGTCTATCTAGTCATACCGTCCCTGGGGCGTTGCCCCAGGCTGGTATGGAACGCGCCTTCGGCGCTCATGATTGCACTCCGGCGGAATCTCAATCCCAGCGGCAACAGGGCTGCACTCTCAGTCATCCTTTTTAACGGATCGAGATTCGTATAAGGAGCAGGCCGGGGCGCAGCACTTCCAAAGCGCCCTTCGGGCGCTGAGTATGTCGGTCCGGAGCAAAAATTATCCTTGGTTGCCATGCGTGCTGAATGCGTCATGGATCTTTTTTATTTGTGTGTTGTGCCGGCGCACCCTCGGGAGTAGCATGGCTCCATTTTGCAGTTGATTTCTTGGGAGTGATTGCGATGCGAAGACTGGCGAGACTGTTTCCTGCTTTGTTTATTGTTGCCCAGGCCGTGCTGCTGTTGGGTGCCGGCATAATACCGACCCCCGAGTCCGTGTTCGGATTCAAGCCGGGCGCCGACAATAAGCTGGCGAGCTACGATCAGACGATGGACTACCTGCGCAAGCTCGAGGCGTCCAGCAAATACATGAAGATCATGGAAGCCGGCAAGACCACGCTGGGCCGCACGGCGTATTTCGCGCTGATTTCCGATCCGAAGAACCTCGCCCGGATCGATCGCTACCGCGAGATCGCTCAGCGCCTCGCGCATCCCATCGGTTTAACGGATGAGGAAGCGCGCAGGCTCGCCCGCGAAGGGAAGGCCTTCGTCCACCTCGATGGCGGTTGCCATGCGAGCGAAGTGGCCGGCGTGCAGATGATGCCGCAACTTGCCTACGATCTGATCAGCCGTGCGGCGGAGCCGGATATCAAGGAGATCCTCGACAATGACGTTATCATGCTGTGGCCGACCATGAATCCGGATGGCCAGCAGATGATTGCCGAGTGGCTTGTGAAGAATGCCGGAACTCCCTATGAAGGCTCCGGGCTGCCGCGCCTCTACCAGGAGTACGTCGGCCACGACAACAACCGCGACGCCTACATGATGAACATGATCGAATCACGGCTCATGGAGCATTTCTGGCGCCAGTGGGAACCGCACATCATCTATGTGTTCCACCAGTCTTCACCGCCGCCGACGCGCATCTGGCTGCCGCCGTTCTCGGAGCCTGTCGGCTTGAATGCCCCCTATCTCATGTCGCGCGAAGTGAACATGATCGGCATGGCGATCGCCAAAGGACTGGAAGAGCGCGGCCAAGTCGGCGCCACGCACATGGGCACCTCCTTTGATGCCTGGTATCCGGGATACGTCGATTACGCGCCGATCTTCAAAAACATTCCGGCATTCTGGACGGAAACCGCCGGGAGCGGCGCCGCGCCGCGCGAAACGCCGGTAAGCCAGACGGAAATCCGGCCGCAGAGCCTCTACTCCAGCCCGTGGCCCGGCGGCTGGTGGCGTCTTGCGGATGCGGTCGCCTATAACGAAACGGCGTCTCTTGCCACGCTCGAATGGGCGGCGAAATACAAGGATTCGCTGCTCTACAACCGTTATCAGGCCGGCCGCGATCAGATCGCCAAAGGCAAAACGAGAGCTCCATACGCCTACTTCATCCCGCAGGAACAGCGCGATCCGGTGGCGGCGGTCGAGATGCTGCGCCGCATCGCCTTCAGCGGGGTGCGCGTGTCGCAGCTTACCGGCCCGGTCACTCTCGACAACGTCACCTACCCGGCGGGCACGTGGGTGATCCCGACGGACCAGGAGTTCGCGGCCATGGCCCGTGAACTGCTCGATGTCCGGATCTACCCCGATCTGCGCCAGTATCCGAATGGCCCGCCGTTGCAGCCCTACGACGCCGCCGGCTGGACGCTGCCGCTGCAAATGGGGGTCAAGGTCGCGGCCGCGGCTTCGCCGCTCGGCGACGACATCCGCGCAAAAATGAAACTGCTCGGCCCGCTGCCCGATCCGAAAATCAAGCCCACGACCTACAACATGCGGGAAAACGGCGATGCGGCGCCGTTTGACAGCGCTCCGGGGATCGGTTTCGACTCGCATCCGTCCGCGGCGGCGATCGTGCCGCCGGCGGGAAAAATCACCGGGACCGGCCCGGCGCTGGCCGTCGATCCGGCGCAGAACAACGCCTTCCGCGCCATCAACCGCGCGTGGAAGCAGGGGGCCGGCGTCCAGCTTGTCCCCGGCACTGCCGGCGCCGGCGCGCGCTATGTGATCAGCGGGCTGAGCGATGCAGCTCAGTCAGAACTGGTCAATTCGCTGGCCCTGGTTGCCGAACGCACATCGGTGAGCGGCACACCCATGAAGAAGCCCCGCATCGCCTTGTTCCAGCCCTGGAGCGGCAGCATGGATGAGGGCTGGACACGCTGGCTGCTCGAACAGTATGCCTTTGAGTTCGTGAGCCTGCACCCCGAGGATTTTAAGGGAACGCTGCGGGACAAAGTCGACGTCATCATCCTCGCCGACGGTGCGAGCATCCCGGTCGAAGGGGGCGCAGGCCGCGGAACCGGAGCCGGCACCAGGGGCGGGCCACCGGCGCAGGCGGCTGCGGCGGGTGCGGCGCAAGCCGGAGGCCGCGGCGGCGGGCGGGGCACCCCCCGTCCCGAATATGCTTATGCTCTGACTCAGGATGACTTGGCCGGCTTCGAAGCGTTCATCCGCGGCGGCGGCACTCTGGTGTGCTTTAACAACGCGTGGCGATTTATCATGCAGCAGTTCAAGTTGCCTGTGAAGAATGCCGCCGAGGGATTGCGCTCGCAGGACTTCTTCCTGCGCGGTTCGATCGTGGAGGTGGCCCCAAACCTCAGCCACCCGATCATGGCCGGCATGCCGGAGAAGGCTGCGATCTTCGTCGACGGCAGCCCGGTTTTCGAGACACTCGAGGGCTTCAAGGGAACGGTGCTCGCCAAATACCAGGAGTCCGGCTCACCTCTCCTGTCGGGGTATCTGATTGGCGAAAAGATCCTCAACGGCAAGGCTGCGGCGCTTGATGTGGAACTCGACCAAGGGCACGTCGTGCTGCTCGGATTCCGTCCCCAGTGGCGCGGCCAGCCTTTCGGAACATTCAAGGTCATCTTCAATGCGGCACTGTATGTGAAATGAGATCAAGCCTTACCTGGTGGGGCAGCTTGCCGCGATCCATTTTGGAAAGGGTTTATCGACATTTCCGCGAAGGAGTCAGGAGCCAGGAGTCAGGAGTCAGAATGAAAAGCAGACGATCTCCGGCTGGCCCTTCTGGAGTGCGGCAGAGCGCTTTGTAGACGGCATGCGAGAGGAAATCCGCACGGCCATGCTTTCGGCGCCCAGGATGTTGCGGAACATTTTGCAGCCTGTACCATAGGTCCGATAAGGCGGCTATCCGTCCAGGTGCCTGGGACCGCGCGCGTCCCGCGCGCAAAGGCGTGGAATCCTGCAAGCCGACCCAAAACCGCCGCGTCGCCTAACATTCCACTTCTGTTACCTTGCTCATAACCCGGTTTTTGCGCGCGGGACGCGCGCGGTCCCAGGCACCGTCCCAGGTCGGAGGCAGTTTCCCCTAATATTGCCTCGACTTTTTCAGCACATCTGGCTTCTCGTCATTGATTGTGTTACCGTAGCCCCACGTTGTCGCTTGGAATTCTCAATCATCTCAAGACGGCGGGGCAGCCGAAATAGTCCGGGCTCCATCCGCTGTGGGAGGGCTACAAATGGATCGCAAGAGAGAACCGCGTGTTGCATCGGGAATGAGAGGCTGGATCGCGGGAGCGATTCTGTTGCTCACAGTCTGGCCCCTGGCCGCCGGAAAGCAGTCGTATCAATCGCCGGTCGGGCAAACCCTGAAGTCTTCCTTGGTCGCGCCTCTGCAGTGGCGATCCATCGGCCCGTCCGTCATGGTGGGAAGAATAGTCGATTTTGCGGTGGTCGAGAAGGACCCCTCGACCTTCTGGGTCGCACCGGCAACGGGAGGCCTGTGGAAAACCGTCAACGCGGGCGTGACCTTCGAACCTCAGTTTCAGCAGGAAGGCAGCATCTCGATCGGAGCTGTGACCGTGGCCCCTTCCGACCCCAACATTGTCTGGGTGGGAACCGGCGAGGAGAATCCGCGTAACTCGGCCTCCTGGGGTGACGGAGTGTATAAGTCCACGGATGGCGGCAAGACCTGGGCCAACATGGGGCTGCGCCAGTCCTATCAGATCTCCTCGGTCGTCATCCATCCGGCCAATCCGGATATCGTTTACGTCGGCGCACTCGGACGGCTTTGGGGTCCCAATGAGGAGCGCGGCTTGTATAAAACGATCAATGGCGGCAAAACCTGGGACAAGATTCACTACCTCGACAATCGCACCGGAGTCATCGACATTCGCATGCACCCGGCCGATCCCAACACGCTGCTGTTCGCAACCTACGTGCGGGAGCGCGACATGCAGGACAGCATCCCTGATTACGATCCCTCGGTGAAGTGGAGCCTGAAGAGCGCGATCTACAAGACCACCGACGGAGGAAAGTCGTTCCGCAAGCTCACCAAGGGCTTGCCTACCCTGCGGCTGGGCCGCATCGGCCTCAACTACCATCTGAAGAATCCCAATATCCTATATGCCTGCGTCGAGAGCGAACTGACCGGCATGAGCTCGGAACAGATCGAAGCCGCACTCAAGCGCGGGCCGAGCCCCGAACGTACCGGCCAGGGGCGTGAGGATGCGGGCGGGCTGCGCCCGCTGGGCGCGACCTATGGCGGCCAGCGCGAGAATGTGCAGGACCAGCAGGGCCCGAACGGCTTTCAGTCCGGCGGCATCTTCAAATCGATCGATGGCGGGGAAAGCTGGACGCGCGTCAACAGCGCGCTTTCCCGCCCCATGTATTTCAGCAAGATCCGGGTGGATGCGAGCAATCCGGATTTCGTGTATCTGCTCGGCCTGTCGTGTTTCGTTTCCACGGATGGCGGCAAGACCTTTGCGGGAACCCTGGGCCGGGGCACCCACAGCGACTATCACGCCATGTGGATTGATCCCGCGGACGGCCGCCATATGCTGCTCGGCAATGACGGCGGCGCCTACCAGACCTGGGACCGCGGCCGGACCTGGCTCTATCACAGCAACATCGTCGGGTCGCAAATCTATCACCTGGCCATCGACACCAAAGTCCCGTACAACGTCTATGCCGGATTCCAGGACAACGGTTCCTGGGGCGGCCCGAGCCGCAAGCGCAGCGGCCGGGGAAATCGCAATCAGGACTGGTTCAACGTCGGGGGCGGCGACGGTTTCGTCATGCTCGTCGATCCCAATGATCCGGACCTGGTCTATTCCGAGATTCAGGACGGCAGGATCACCCGCCGCAACCTGCGCACTGGGGAAGGGGGGACGCTTCAGGCCCCGCAGCAGCAGGGCGAGCGGCTGCGCTTCCTCTGGGATACTCCCATGATACTCTCCAGCCACAACTCCAGAATCTTTTACAGCATGGCCCAGTATGTATTCCGCTCGCTCGACCGGGGCAACAACCTCCGGCGTATCTCGCCTGATTTGACACGCACGCCGGTGGGCAGCGGCTCGGCTTTGGGTGAATCCCCCCGCGATCCGAATGTCATCTGGGCCGGCACGGACGACGGCTTCCTCTGGGTCACGCGCGACGGAGGCGCCAACTGGCAGAACGTCACGCAAAACCTGGGACTGTCGCGTCCCAGCTATGTGTCCCGCATCGAACCCTCGCGCTTTGCCGACGGGCGCTGCTACGTGGCCATGGACGGGCACCGCTCGGATCTCGACGGACCCTTCGCGTTCGTGACCGAGGACTATGGCGCCAGCTGGAAATCTCTCAACGCCAACTTGCCCGCCGGATCGACGCGTGTCATCCGGGAGGATGTCTCGAACGAGAACCTGCTTTTCGTGGGAACGGAGTTCAGCATCTTCGCCTCGGCGAACCGCGGCCAGGATTGGACGGAAATCAAAAACAACCTGCCGACGGGCGCCGTGCATGACATCATCGTCCACCCGACGGAAGGGGAACTGATCGCCGGCACCCACGGACGCGGAATCTGGATCACCGACATCTCGGCGCTGCGGCAGATGACCGTAGAAACCCTGGCGGCTGGAGCGTATCTGTTCAAGCCGCACAGGGCAACCCTCTGGGGGTATTCTCCCCCCGAGGGCGGAGCCACCTATGGCCACCAGGAACTCACCACCGATCCCGCCCCCATAGGAGCGCAGATCTATTACAGCCTGCCGGCGGATGCACAGCAGATCAGTCTGAAAATCCTGGGACCGGATCGCCAGCTTGTCTTCGAGATTGGTGCGCCCTCCAATAAAGCCGGTCTGAACCGGGTGGAATGGAATCTCCGGCTGGCAACGCAACAGCCTGCTGCAACCGGCCGCGGCGGTCAGCGGGGAGGCGATCCTGGAGGCGCCGGCCAGCCGGGTGGAGGCCGGGGAGGTCGCGGAGGCGGCGGTGGCGTGACGGCCGCTCCTGGCTCCTATGTAGTCAGCCTGACGGTCAACGGCAAGGAAATGACCCAGATTCTGGAGGTGCGTCCCGACCCGGGCCGCAATTGAGACTTCGCAGGGTTACATGACTGGAATTGGGCGGCGTTGAATGCGATCCGCACGCATTCTCGCCGCCCGGCTTTTCAGACTCGTTAGCTCTGCGAAAAGCCAGGACATTGCAGAGCCCAGTAAATCCTGCGCAAGTGACCATTTCTGAGCGCACATTCGACGAATTGCGGGACGACGAGGACCAAAATCTGCCGCCTGCAAGAGCGAAAGCAGCCGCTTGGCCAAAGGCGGCGCATCAAGGTTCGCAGCCTCCAGCCCGCATTTTTCACCGGATTTCTACTGCGGCGGCGGATCAGGGCATGTCTGCTGCGTTGCGCCCGGTAGGTCTGCCCGACGTACTGTCAAGTACGCCTGCGGAGACCTCCCATCACGCGCCTTGTAGCCACTCCCGCCTGCGCCGCCTCGCTACGAAACCGGGTGATCAATACGGGCTGGAAGTCCGGCGATTGTCCTGGAAAATTTGGCAGAAACCTTCTCTGGGCGCCGGGAGTAGTTCAATCGCATGCTGAGCCGTGCTCGTCTATGGCAGGTGCGATGGCCTTATGAGACGCCATATCTTGAGCCCGGGGATTGACACACTCGCCACATGTACGGTTTGACCGTAATCCGCCCGGAACGCAGTTCCTTCACCCGTTTGATTGGCCAATCATCAACTCCCCAACCGCAGAAAAGCACCCAGCGCACAGCGCATTACTTGGCAGGTTTCAGCGCATCCAGTTTTCGTTCGATCCGATCCAACCGATCACGATCTTCCTCAATCTTCATGAACTGCTCAGCATTCCATCTCACCATTTGAATCGAATAGTCCGGAACATAGTTGCCCGGCAAACATCGTTTCAGCAAGCCTTCAGCAAGATTATATTCTCGCAACGCATCATTTAACCCTACAATTTCCTCAACCACATTGACATTTGGAAATGAAACATAACCTTCCTCATCAGCATCAGGATGACCGGGAATGTATCGCAGCATAATCGGAGATATCTCATCGCTCACAACGGATGCGTTCCCATCTTTATCGATCAAAAATACTTTTCTCCGATAAGGATTACCTTTCCCCTTGGCAGTCCGTGTGGTATTGACATTGAACAAATTTTTCAGGTTCACTTCCATCCGCGCCTTCATAAGGCCAAGAAATTTGACAACTGCGGGAATGGTTCCCGGCGTTCCCTGCACATATATTCGCAACAATCCGTTCGCATCCGTTTCTAATTTTGTGCCCCGGTCCCGAAGAAACTTCACAAATGCGCTATCCTTGACCTGACCTTCAAGCATTGTGTAATACTTCGCACGCTCGCCTCCATGAACATATTCCTGCCCCTGACACGCCGCGAACAGGAACCAAAGCGCCGTCAGCCAGAGCGATGGTCTTTTCATATTGCCTCCTATTGGTTTAGCGCAAAGCCCATGAGGATAAGAAAAATTGGACACGGTAATACGAAATCCTTTTGCAGAACAGGCGGATGACAACGATTGCATTTTCAGATCGAGAAATGATAAAGATCCTCTCTGGCAAGATGAAGCATGCAAATTTCCACGTTTTTGTAACGATATTTAGTAAAATCACGCCTGAGAATTCAGAGAGAATCTATCACAATCTTGCGCCTGTCCCCTCAGTTCGATGCGCAATCGTCGTGCCAGGGAGTAAGGACGATCTTGCGGATATGGAAATCCTTCTGTTTCAACTAGATGCGAATTAGGTGCATCTGCTTTCAGTTCATTGCCCGGATGAAAAGAAGCCTGCGTATCCGGTTGCGGTACAACGCTAGTTTTTCTTCGGATTTTCTCGGCCTTCAACTCCATAAACCTCTTGGTAGGTTGGGCCAGAGTGAAGTGTTCCGAGTCCTAGCAAAGTCCGAAATGACA
>Ga0315277_10003085_pt1 | contig 22821 bp, 19 predicted proteins | sample YL17G05_15_MG_FD_203695 | JGI IMG/M metagenome (GOLD analysis project Ga0315277, IMG submission 203695) | Sediment microbial communities from Yellowstone Lake, YNP, Wyoming, USA - YL17G05_15 | ecosystem: Environmental > Aquatic > Freshwater > Lake > Sediment | place: USA: Wyoming | collected...
AGGGGCGCTCCTTCAGGGACATGGTTTGAGATCTAACCATTCTTGCGGTTGCAGTCCAGCCTACGACTGTGATTACGATGATGATGTTCTGGATTCCCTTTCCCAGTATCGAGGCCATAATGAGCATCAGAGGAAGGGCTGGAAGAATGATGAAGAGATCAGTGACTCGCATTAGCGCGTTGTCGACCCAGCCCCTGAGGTACCCGGAGACCAGACCGATCACGGTGCCCAAACCGACTGCCATGGCGCTGGCTACGAGCCCGACAAGTAGTGAGATCCTAGTGCCGAAGATCACTCTGCTAAAGATGTCACGACCGACCTGATCTGTTCCGAAGAAGTGCGTTGAGGAGGGTTTGACGAAAGGGTCGCCGACGAAAGCGAAGGGGTCGTAGGGCGCTATCCATGGCGCGGCAAGCGCGACGACTATGAAAGACAACACTATGACTAGGCCGAGCTTCCCAAGTGTGCTTCGCCTGTATAGTCTCCAGAAGTCGCCCAACTTCCTTCTATAGAGCCAGAAGCGGTCTTCCCTGATCTGAAGTGCGTCTTGCTCTTGAATGGTCAAATCTACCGATTTCCTAATACCGAATCCTAGGATCCAAGAGTGCGTAGATTATGTCGGCGCAGAAATTCGCGGTGATCACGACTACGGACATTATCACGAATATTCCCTGCAGAATAGGGAAATCTGCCATCACAACCGCCTCGTAGATCAGTCGGCCGATGCCGTACCAAGAGAAAACGGTCTCAGTCATTGTTGCGCCGCCAAAAAGGTAGGTGACTTCAACCGCTATCAGAGAAACCATTGGAAGTGTTGCGTTCCTCATCGCATGTCTGAATAGGATCTTTCTATCGCTGAGGCCCTTCGCCTTAGCGGTTAGCATGTAGTCCTCTGTGAATACATCGAGAATCGAATCTCTCATTATGAGAAAGTAGTATCCAATGAAGGAAAGTGTTAGGGTCACAAAGGGGCCGGTCATATGATGAAGGTAATCGGCTGCATACTCGAAGACGTTTGAGTAGGTGATTCCAACGGTCTGCGTGCCGGCGATGGGAATTGCCCCTAAGTAGTAGCCGAAGACCAGAATAATCAGCATGCCAAGCCAGAAGACCGGCATCGAGTAAGTCACTAGGGAGAAGACCACGGTCGATATGTCAAATTTTGACTCTCGCTTCCAGGCGGCTATGGTTCCAATAATGATCCCGATGATCAGGGCTACGCCAATCGATGAGCTCATCAGTATGAAGGTGTTGAAGAGTCTTCTTCCAAAAATTATGCTGGTGACTGGGGTTCCGCGATATTGGAAGGAGACACCTAAGTTCCCCATCAAGAGGTTTTGTATGTAAAGAATGAACTGCATCCAAAGCGGCTGGTCTAATCCAAACTGATGAACCAGTAACTGCCTGATTTCAGGTGTCACCCGGAAGTCGCCGACCACGGTTCTCGTTGGATCGCCGGGCATTATCCTGAAGATGAAAAAGTTGAGGACGATTGCCAGCGCGAGAGTTCCGAGGGCAGATACACCTCGTTTGATGAGGTAGTCTCTCATCGGCAAATGCTTTCAAACCAAAAAAGGGGGAGGGTAGGAGGTTAAGCCTTTTTCCTTCTCCTGTAGACAAAGTACAGCGCAGCGATGATGACTATCACCGCAATAGCAGCGTAGGTCAAGTACTGCGTCATCTGAGCCTGTTGCTGTGCTAGCAATTGCTGTTCTCTGATCTGTTGCTCGCTCTGATAGGCGGCGACGACGGGTTTAAGCTCTCTTATGCCATCTCCGTCGATGTCCAGATACCCTTGCTCATCGAGTATCTTGTTGGCTTTGGCCGGGTCGTAGGGGTAAGTGAGGACGTTCGGATTGGCCCAAAAGGGGAAGAAGGCGTCAGGGCAGTAGCTCTTGGTGACCGTTGCGTAGCCTAAAGCACCTCGTTTCACAATCTCATCTTTGTCAAGGGCATAGGCGATTGCTCTTCTCACCCAAGTGTCGTTGAACGGAGGAGACTTGTTGTTGAAGGCCAGTACGTAGTCCCATTGATCCACTGCATGGGTAAGAACGAGATCGGGGTTGGTTTTGACCTGCGCAATAAAGGCGGGCTCAACGGAATATCGTTCGGTGTCAGCTTCTCCTTTCTGTATTGCGAGAATTCTGGCCGACTCGGTGTCTATCTTCCTGAAAAACAATGTGTCGATGAGGGGATGTCCTGTGTTCCACCAGTTCGGGTTCTTTACGAGTTTGACGTACTCACCGGGCACCCATGTACTGAACATGAATGGTCCGGAACCGATCGCGACTTTCGGGTTTGTTTGAACTAGGCTCTGCTCCCAATCATACTTCAGGTCTTTCCAGATGTGCTCGGGTATTATGTGTTGGGTACCGAAAGCCTCTGCTGCCCAGACATAAGGTTCCTTTAGGTGTATTACGGCAGTGAGGGCGTCGGTAGCTTCTCCGGATTCGTAGTACTTTTGGACCTCACCCGAATTTCCGCCAACTGCGCTCTGAGCGATGATGTACTGGAGTGTGAAGATGACGTCCTTGGCGGTCAGAGGTTGTCCGTCATGCCATTTCAGACCGGACTTGAGATGGAAGGTCATGGTCTTTCCATCCGAAGAGAATTCTGGCAAGTCAGTTGTCATCCATGGGATGGGGACGAGTTTCTCGTCGTAGGCTAGCAGCGTATCATAGAGGCTATTGGAGTAGAGAAGCGACCGCCCTGTCGTCGCGGCCATCGGGCTAAATGTCTCGGGTTCGTTGTTAAAGGCGATGATGAAGTCCTTCTTGCCTGCAGTTGAGTAGATGTTCGGCAAAGTGAGCATATTCAGATACGAGATTGGCCCTGCGGGCATCACTGTGTATCCAGTCCATTCCTTCCTGAACACGTGATATTCGTCAGCGAGGAAGAGTGGGATGTACGGGACGTTCTCTGCGGCCATTTGATCGATCTGCCACATCATGGTCCGTGCTTTTTCTTTGTCAGTTGTTTTCAGCATCTGATCTATGACGGCATCAACCGTTGCGTTACGGAAGCTCCAATCCTGTCCACACTGAGCGCAGTCCTGACTCGAGTGGAATCTGTAGAACATGTGCGATGGATAGCCCGAATATCCATAGCTCATCTCTTCGAGCCCATAATCTCGGTCGTACAGTCTCGGATACATAGCCGAGTCATCGGTTGGAGCTACCTCGATTGAGATTCCGACTTTCTTGAGTTGTTCTGCTATGGCTTCGCCCGAGTGAGTTGACCAGTCGTCCCAACTAAGGACCATCATTGGGAACTTCATCTTTTCAGTTGGTGGAGTGTACCAAGTAGCCCGTGTTGAAGGGATCGTAAGGAAGGTCGACAAAAGGAGGAAGGCGAATAGTGCTGCTCCTAATGGAGTCTTGTTTTTCATCATATACGACTCCAAAGCGTGGATTGCGACGTTCAGAACCGATTAATGCTCCCTATGTATTGTAAATACAACTCACTTTCCTGTAGGCTCATCCAATCAGACTAACCACAACCGCTGAGGCGACACTTACGATCGCGATGAAATCAGTATTTGAAGTGCCCCTATGTAGAACTCCCTAAAGCCAGCTCTAGTCCAGACTTGAAGTTGCTGTTCATCTCGCATAGCCTTGTCAGAGCGGAATCTTGTTTCCCGGTCGTCAAGTCGATCAACGCGTAGCGACCTAAATCGTCCTTCTGCTTCAGTTGAACAACGGCCATCGGAAAGTAAATGACATCATCTGCCTCGATCTTCTGGGGGAGAAGTCTGTCTTCTAGATTCAGGCATATGTTGATGGCCAGCAATGTGGATTGAAGTTCGGCAAGCTTTGAGGACACCTGCTTCTCACGCTCAAGGGACTTTGTTGACATCGGAAGCAGGAGATATCGCAATTGCATGTTTCGATAATCTCTCACCAGTTGCCCTTCAGCCTGTCCAAGTTTCTCCCGTGCTTGTGCATGGAGTCTGAACAGTCTGCCCAAAACATCATCTAGGTCAACTACGGGATGAGCGCAGGTGATCTCTTCAGCCTTCGGATCTATCTTCTTCAGGGGGTTCTCCAAATGTTTAGGCCTGAAGAGCTGCAATAGTTCTAGTTCGGTTGTCGCATAGCCGCAGAGGACCGCGTTGAGTGCTGTTAGGGCTGTCTGTGGTGTCGAGCTGTCAACGTTCTGGCATAGGATCCTAATCCTGTGATAGGGCATCCAGATCTTCCAGATGCCAAGTACAGTCTCATCTCGATGCTTCGCTCTGTTGGCTAGCTTAGCAATGGTTCTGTCTATGTCAAAGTCGGAGAACCGCGGAAGAACAGCCAGCATGCGCGCCCTATCTCATGACGACCTTTTCTTTCTTCTCAGACGTGGTTTGGCCGGTATTCGATTAATTCGTTCGGTTAGCTTCATTCCCCGGCGTCTCAATTCCCTAACGAACGAACGCCCAGGGACAGCTATTTCTAGCGGCTTTGCTCCGCGTGGGATTTCACCTCTTGCCATCATGATCGCTACGATCGAGGCGTGCCAACCAGTCGTGCGCTCCATCGCGGTGAACCTCGTTTTTTCATCGAAGTAGTCGATAACCTCAAGAACAACTTCGGTTGGTCGCTTGTTCTTCTCCCCCACGCACTTTACGCGAAGAGCCACAACATCCTTGTCACCCGGAAACCTCACCTTTGGCTCGAAAAGTGCTCGAAGAACACGCCTTGGAACTACCTTAGTCCCATCAATCTCGACTTCTTTCTCGCTGAAAAGGCCTAGGTCATGCATCGTTCTCAATTGCGTAAAGCTACCAGGATAACGTAGTGTCTTATTTTGCAAAACCTTGAGTTTTCCCTTGAAGGTCCAAGGACACGTTGATGTGCCGCCCGATGTTACGAAGGCCTCCAGTCGATCTAGAGGCGGAAAATCCACATTCTCCAATTCCTCAAAGACCGGAACTTCCACGATTTCACCACCACGCAAGAACACTGCGTTTCCAAAATATTCGTTGGCGAGCCCATCAAAGTGGAACGTCAAAAGATAATTGAAAGGGGGTCTGGGATTCTGCGGTAGCCCTCCATCCCAGATGTACACCTCTTGCGGATCGTCAAGCAAGCTCATACCATAGACCGCCAAGGTCGCACACAATCCCGGGCCAAGACCACAGTCCGGAACGATCGAGATCCCGGCATCCATTGCCTCTTTATCGAGAAGCAGTTGTTTCTTGACAATTTCTGTGTTGCCTCCAAGATCGCACATGTTCGCGCGAGCTCGAATCGCAACTCGTGCAATTTCCAGATTGTAATAGTAGGGAACCGCGCTCAGGAAAGCGTCTTTGCCCGTCAGAAAACGTTCGAGCTCCTCTGATCGCGTTGCGTTGACAGACACGCCTTCAGCGACTTCTCGTCCGCATAAGAGATTCACTCGTCTTGCTGCTTCCGTCGCGAGGTAAAGATTCACGTCGCCGAGCATTACTTTGCGCGCGTAACCGAACTTGGCCATGTCGTAGGCGGCAGCGGTTCCTTGTCTCCCAGCACCTAGTACACCGTACGTATACTTCTCTCGTTGATCAATCGTCTCCAAACCAACTCAACTATGTTCGGTACATCCGAAGCCGACTAATCTGATTGTCGCAAGCGCTGTTTGAGGTTGATCCAATTTTGCAGATACCCAAACGTCGGCTTGAAGTTGCGGTTGACATAATATCTCATAGTCTTCCAAGTCGTTGCCGTGAGTCAATCATGCGCACGCTCGAGCGCGGTGGACTACGTGCCGGGTTGGACCTAGAAGCCCTGATTCAAGGAGTGTACGTTGACGGAGAGGGTTTTCACGTTTCCCCCGACGGACGGAAGGTAGCTTTTGTTTGGAACAAGATCGGTCAGTGGCAGATCTACCTAGTGGGATTCAAAGATGAACAACCAGCACAGCTGACTGCGGGAAATGAAAGTTGTCTCTCTCCACGCTTTTCTCCGGATACAAAACGCCTCGCGTATTTACAGGACTATCAAGGCGATGAGAAGTTCGACATCTTCATTCGAGACCTAGAGTCCAACGAATCTAAGAACATCACACCCGACACTGACGAAGCCATACTGCCGTTCATTCGCTGGTCTCCAGACGGGAAAATGATCGCTTCAGCCTCGAACAAGAGCGGAAAGTTCTCAGTCTACTCGATGCCTTCAGACGGCGGCGAAGCACAACTTCTGTGCGAACACACGTACGATGATTCGGATCCGCAGTGGTCACCAGATGGAAAATGGATACTCTTCACGAGTCAGACGAAAGGACAGGATCACGGAGTCTTCATTGTCCCCTCAGATGGCGGCGAGGCTCTGCAACTTGGTGACGAACACGGACCACTCGATGCATCAATGCCAGATTGGTCGCCTGACAGCAGACGAATTGCCTTTGCAACAACATCACGCGGGATGTCCGACATAAGCATCTTCGATTTGGCTAGTCATCGCATCGAGTGGCTCACTGACCCAATACACGAATGCTATTCTCCATGCTGGTCTCCGGATGGCCAGCGTATTGCGTATCGAGAAAATCACGATGGCAACATCCTGATAGCCGTGCAAAGGCTCGGAAGAGAGAAGCGTATTTTCCAGGTGGGACCGGGCGTCCACACCCAGCTGGCATTTACACCAGATTCGAGATACTTGGCATTCACTTTCTCCGGTCCTCGCAATTCACTCGACCTCTGGATTCTAGATATCAAGGAGGAAAAACCTCGCCGACTAACCAATTCACTTGATCCATCGATCGATCCTGAAACCTTCGTCCTGCCGTCGGTCGTGCGATTCAACAGCGTTGGAGGTCGGTCGATACACGGACTGCTCTACAAACCGGCCAAGACAAACAAGGACAAAAAACCACCTGGGATAGTCTACGTTCACGGTGGCCCCTCTGCCCAGCACGAAAATGACTGGTTCCCGTCCGTCCAGGACCTCGTTTCCAGAGGTTTCGTAGTTCTTGCCCCGAACTATCGCGGGAGCACGGGCTATGGAAACGAGTTTCGTGATGCTAACCGCTTTGTCATGGGTCGGGACGATCTAGCCGACATCGTCGCAGCAGCTGATTACTTGGTAACCGAGCGCGTGGTCGACGCAGGAGGCATAGCCGTGACGGGCATATCCTACGGAGGCTACCTGACCATGTGCGCTCTAACCAAGAACCCGGATCGGTGGGCTGCCGGCTCAGCCTTGTTTCCCTTTCTCAATTGGTTCACTGAGTTCGAAAGTGAGCGTGAGGACCTTCGATATTGGGACCGTGAGAACATGGGCGACCCTGTTAAGGATTCGGACAGGTTCCGTGAAGCCTCACCAATTTTCTTCATGGACAGAGTCCGTGTTCCAGTTCAGTTGGTGGCTGGGACGCAGGATCCCCGATGCCCCCTGTCAGAGTCTGTTCAGGCCAGGGATGCTCTTCTCAGACTCGGAAAGCCCGTGGAGTTCGTGGTCTATGAGGATGAGGGCCACAGCTTCAGAAAGGTCAAAAACAGAGTTGACGCTTGGAAGAAGAGAGCAACTTTCCTAGAGAAGCATCTCAAGAACCGTTAGAGCCTTCCGTGCTTTCTCATGATCTCCAGCACTTCGTCGACCGGTACTCCTTGTGATACATGGTCGTCGCGTCCCTTCATCGTCTCGCTCATGAAAATGGAATTGAGAATGGCTTCTTCAGTTGCCTCAATCGCTGCCTCGAAGAGCTCGTTTAGGAGCTGCGAGGTCACTGTTTGAGCAGGAATTAAAACCTGCCCGCTCGAAGCACTGATTCGTTCCGCCGTGGAAAAGGCGATCGAGATATCACCGCTCGAATTGGATGACCTTGATCCGACTCTGCCCAGTGCCAGAGGAACGCGCGCCGCGATTCGATGTAGTTGAGATGAATCAACAGGAGCATCGGTTGCAATGACTGTGATTATGGAGCGGTTCGTTTTCTGGGAATCCTTAGTTGCTTGCAGTTTTCTCCTCACAGGAACGCCATCAACACATAGATCACCGTCAAAATTGGCCAAGACGAGCACCCCGAGGGCAAGCTCTCCGGCAAGACTGCTTGTTCTTCGCGATGCCGTGCCAATGCCGGCTTTGAAACCGAGAGCTGACATCCCTGTGCCAGCTCCTACGGACCCTTCCGCAACATCTTCACTCGCTTTCTTGATGGCTTCGAATACGTGTTCGCCCTTCACGTGTCTCCCTTGAATATCATTGAGGTAGCTGTCGTCGCACTCGCCGACCATCGGCAAAACAACGTCGGCCTGATCTCCGATGTCTGGGTTCTGTTCTATCATGTAATCGACGACCGCGTCATGGACTAGTCCCACGTTCAGGGTGTTGGTTAGAGCAATCGGAGTTTCAAGGAGACCCCATTCCATTACCTGTAGGGCACCGGTAAGTTCTCCTGCTCCATTATGGACGTGAACCCCAGCTCTGACCTTCTCCTGATACACGTTCTTTTCGTGCGGTAGAATAACGGTGACTCCTGTTCGGATTGGGCCATGTCCGGGCGTTAGTCTTCCTTCGCCCCGTATCAGCGTAACATGTCCCACAGAAACCCCAAGAACATCCGTTATGGAATTTCGTTCTCCGCTCTCCATTTTTCCGATACTGATTCCGAGTTCTCGGATGCGATGCTGCAACTTGATAGCCGTCATTATCCGTCCAGACCAATTACTTCTGTTTTCCTAACCCAGGAACTTGGGGCAATCTTGGAAAGGTGACTCCTTACCGTGAGCGTGTTTGATGGAAACCCTTGTTTCTGTGATCCTTCTAGAGTGCACGCTGGATAGCGAACATGAAAGCGGCGACTGATTACAAGGACATCGCATTGAAAGAGATCGAATCCACAAAAGACAGGATAACAGAAGTCAGTGAAATCATCCACTCGTACGCAGAGTTGGGAACAAAGGAGTTCAAATCGTCCCAGCTCCTCTGCGACGAGTTGCAGAAGAACGGTTTCAATGTTCGGCGTGGAATTGCCGAAATTCAAACCGCCTTCAAGGCTAGCATTCAAGGCAAATCCGGTCCAGCAGTTGCCTTTCTAGCCGAGTACGATGCTCTGCCTGGAATTGGCCACGCCTGTGGGCACAACATCATAGGCACCTCAGCTACTTTCGCAGCCATAGTCCTCGCCAAGATCATCAAAGAACTGAACGGGGAAGTGATGGTCATAGGCACTCCCGATGAGGAAGGTGAGGGAGGCAAGATACCGATGTTAGATCGAGGTGTCTTTCAAGACGTTGACGCGGTCATCGCGGATCACCCCGATCACAAGAATGCTGCATGGTGGCCCACAGTGGCCTTGGCCGACTTGACCGTTGATTTCGAAGGAAAACACGCTCACTATGCTACGCCTCAAGAGGGGGCAAACGCACTAGACGCAGCAATAGCGGCTATCTCGACTATCAACATCCTTAGACATGGTTTCAGACCTGACGTAGTTTTCGGCTATACATTGAGCACGGACGCTACAACCCCGATCATCGTCCCGGACAAAGCCAGGGTTCGAATAGCGATCAAAGCTACCAACACATCTTACCTCAAAGAGGTCTCGGAAAAAGTCAAAGTCTGTACAGAAGGCATCGCCGATTCCATGGGCGTGAAAGCGAAAATTGTCGACGCATTCAGTCGAAACCTTTGTTTCGAAGAATCGATACCAAACTTGACGCTAATCGAGACACTGAACAAGAATTTCAAAGCACTACAAGTTGAATCAGAAAATCCAATGGAATCTTCTCGATACAGGTCATTCTTCTCCACAGACTACGGCAATGTAAGCAGAAAGATACCTGGCGTCAACTTCACAATAGCCGTAGCCCCGCAAGACATTGGTCTGCACACACCTGAATTCGCGAAGGCAGCTGTCTCTAATGAGGGCCACGTTGCCCTAATAACAGCAACCAAGGTGATGGCTATGACGGCCATTGATCTGCTAACTGATCCGCAGATTCTGAGAAAAGCGAGAGAGGAATTTGAAAGATACAAGTCATCGGGCTTCGCAGACATTCCATTGGTGCCACTCTTCTAGCGTGCTCGCCTCGCCGAACTTGCATCTACGATAGCAACGGCTAATTCGCTCGCCAATCTAATCCGAGTGTACACATTAACTGTAGATGGACAGTGGACATGAGTCTCGATGATAGGCTGATAATCACAGTGGCCCCTACAGGTTCAGGACCACAATGGCAGAAGACACCTTATCTCCCCATAGCCCCTGCTGAGATAGCGGAGGAAGCTGTGAAGGCGTACGAGGCAGGAGCGTCTGTGGCTCACATCCACGTTAGGGATCCCAAGACCAAAGCACCGCGGCCGGACGTAGAACTCTACCGCGAAGTCACGACGCGGATTAGAGACAAAAGCGACATGGTCATTCAACTCACTACGGGGGGCGGCGGACCATACGGAGTATCCGTCGAGCAGAGAATGAGCGCCCTCGAATTGTCGCCCGAATTTGCTTCATTGAACGTGGCTACGATGACGTTTGGCGATAGTGTGTTCATGAATCAACCTGAGGTTGTGGAGAAAGTCGCAACGACAATGCGGGACCGAGGGATCAAGCCAGAGATCGAGTGCTACGATGTGGGTCATATAGAGCTGGCAATTGGACTCGTGGATAAGGGGCTACTGAAAGATCCGCTGAGAATATCGCTTGTGCTAGGGGTAAAAGGCGGAATTCCTGGGACACCAGAGAATCTGATACATATGCAAAGATGTCTTCCGCGCGGTTGCAGATGGAACGTGATAGCGGTTGGCAGAACCCAATTTCCTCTGCTGACTCAGGGGATCCTTCTCGGTGGCGACGTTCGTGTTGGGATGGAGGACAACATCTACGTAGCCAAGGGTGTTCTCGCGAAGGGAAACGCCGAATTAGTCTCCAAGATAGCTCGAATCGCCAAAGAACTCGGAAAGGAAATTGCCACCCCAAGTGAAGTCAGGAAGATTCTAGGGCTGCGCACAGGTCAAAGTTAGGGAAGCATCCGATTTGACCTCGAGTTGTTTGCCCTAAGTTCGCAAATCTCTTAGAACTTCTCTTGCAGCTGCGATTGTATAGTTGATGTCTTCAATTGTGTGGGCTGCTGAGATGTGGCATCTCTTGTTGGGTTGTGGGATAAGGAAGATACCTTTCTTCATCATCCCTTTCTGAAAATCGTAGAAATGTTCCTTGTTGGCGCTCAGTGTGTCTCTATAGTCGTGAATCTCTCTGTCAGTAAAGAGCAGTTGAAACACTGACCCAAAACCGACGACCTGAGCTTTCAGATGGAGTTCGGTTATACATTCCATCAGTTGGTGCCTGAGCTTCTCTCCGAGATTGAAAAGGTGTCGGTGGACTTCATGATTCTCTAGTTCCTCAACTGTTGCTAGAGTAGCGGCCATGCTGATTGGATTCCCATTGTAAGTTCCTCCATAGTCAACTTTCCCAGTCGGCTTGAATCTTGCCATGATGTCACTTCTCCCGCACAACGCTGCAACGGGAAATCCGTTTCCCATCGCCTTAGCGAATGTAGTCAGGTCAGGTTTTACATCGAAAAGTTTCTGCGCGCCCCCTAGATCGTGGCGAAAGCCCGAAACTACCTCATCAAATATCAATAGAATGTCATGCGCCTTGGTGGTCTCCCTTAGGAATTCCAGGAATCCTTCTCTGGGGAGAATACACGCCGCGCTTCCATGTAGGATTGGCTCTGTTATGACTGCCGCGATTTGATTCCTATTTTCTTCTATCGTCCTCTCCAAGATTTCCGGATGATTGAATGGAACCACGATTGTGTTCTTAGCGGCCGGGGACAGGCCTTCAGTGTCGGGGACAGGAGTCGGCGATTCCTCAGACCCAGCCTCCTGAAGAGTTGGCCCTGAACTGACTGAGACAAAATCGTGCCACCCATGGTATGCACCCTCGAATTTCACAATCTTACTCCTACCCGTGAATGCGTGGGCGACTCGGATCGCATGATAGGTTGCCTCCGTCCCGCTACTGCAGAACCTGACCATCTCGGCGGATGGAACATGCTTCACAATTTTCTTGGCAGCTTTGACTTCGAGTTCATTGGAGAGACCATAGATCGCGCCTTTGTCTAGCTGCTCTCTAACAGCAGCTGTGACCCTTGGATGAGAATGCCCCAACACAACTGGCCCAAAACCCAAGTGATAGTCGAGGTAACCATTACCGTCCACATCGAAGATCCTTGCTCCACTCGCTTTAGAAACAAAGAAAGGTGAAGGTTCGAAGTATCGTATCGCACTATGAACTCCCCCAGGTGTCAGCTTTCTAGCTTCTTCAAAGAGGATCCTGGACTGATCGAATCTGTCCAATAACACTAACCTCTGGCAAATTGCTCCAATGACTATAATGACGCTTCCGATACGTGTCTGCCGATCCGAGAAGAGTGATCTGGAAGCAGAATCTGGTCAGGTTACCTAGTCGAGGTCAAGCGGGAACAACGAAAGCATAACGGCTCATCATTCATAGAATGAGAATTGCGAGAAAGAGAACACCTAGGAAGTACAACAGAAACGAGACAATATCGCCGAAGTGCTTCAACACCTTACCAAGACGACGACTCAACAATAGTATGATGAAAAACCAGACTATGACAGCAACAACGACTATTTCCTCAGAACCCTGAGTTGGAATGGGAGTCTGGAACACGACCTGCGGCAATTCCTCTCATCTCGCTAGAGGGCGCGGAGAGGAATTTAGAGTGTCCCATCAATTTCCAGTTCGTATAGGCGTTTGATGATTTCATTCTTGCTGAGGGGATGGTAGCTCAACAGTCTCCCATTCTAAACGACATTGAAGACTCCGCAAGCTGTTGGACTCGAATTTCCTCACTGGTATTGAACGAAGAAGATTCCGACTTGATAGCGCGTCACTTCAGCCATCATCGAGCCAGACATTCATCTGAAGATCGGATCCGGATGGGACTACGATGCTCATTGTCTGACGCGAATAACCCGGAGCGGAGAACCCGATTCCATAAGTCCCGCCAGGAACCCACACCTGATAGAAGCCGTCTAGACTGAACGTGGTGTAGTCGCCTGGTTCCACGTCCACCGTGACCCAGGAAAGCGGCCGCCCTTCGTCATAGTAGTCGGGGCCTGCGATGATTCCGCTAACTCGAGACGCGCGCTCCATGGTTACTATTAATGAAGCGTTCCCTCGCTCACCAAGCGTGACATAAGCCTGTGGTTCACTCTGATAGTAGCCATCAACCCAAACCAAGATCATGAGTTTCCCGGCAGAGAAACCACCAGGGTCCTGACTGCTTGCATCCGTAGAATCGTAAAACCCGGACCAAATCTCCTTAGGATCACCATAGTACTTGTCGAATCCAGCCAGTAGGAAGCTCGCGCTGATCGTCGGGTTGCTATTTGTTAGGTTGGGTATGTACCCAATTTCTGCGCCCACGAAATTCCCTTGCAGATCAAAGACTTCTATTCTGATCGGCGTCTCGTCCAGATGGTTGATTGGTTGCGCGTACGGCAGACGGGAGTCTATTGGGGAAAAGATCCCTTCCGTCTTGAAAACCAACGTCATGTTGATTTGCGGCCTCTGGATCATCCAAACAGCCACATCACTGTTCCCACCCAACACAACATGCACCTTCGTCAACAGAACCTGACTGTAGCCGACCGTTTGAACCAAGATCTGATATTCGTCGGTCAGAAGGCCGGAATAGAAGAACGGGATTTTTGTTCCGTTTATAGCGGGCAACTGCGTCGCGTTGGCCCTGTAGATGTTTCCAAACGAATCGATAATCTTCAGGTTGATCACGGCACCGGGGAAACTCCAAAGTTTCGGAACTCTCGGGTTTTCCACGTCCACAGAGTACAGGGTGAGGGCTATTCCCCCTCCCTTGAACATCAGCAGGCTGACGAATGCGGGAATGTTCACGGTTGTTCTCGAACTCAATGCAACATTGACCGCGTAGTCTGAGAGCTGATAGTACAATGTCCTGATGCCCACATTGGCGAAACCTGTGAAACTTGGTGATGACGTGAACGTTGCGTAGATGTGGTAGACTCCTGGCAGAAGGCCCCCGCTTGATGGAAGTAGGGATGAGATTCCGAAACTGCGAACCTCTGAATTGCCCACAATCTCAAGTGACGCATTGTAGGACCCTGCTGGGACGGCGGTGGTGTTGCTTCCCCTCAAGATTCCTGTCTGATCGAAAACCTGCACGGTGAGGGTTCCATTGATCTGCGTTCCGGTGGAATTCAGATTCCCGACCAAGTCCATGAAGTGAACTGTCACTTTGATGAATCCACTTCGGATAAGTCGAATATCCGAGTGAGTATCTTTGGTGTCATTAGTCACGTGGATGCGCACTTCGTCGAGTTGCAAGTAGGATGTTACGTAGGCGGCAAGCAGATAGTCTCCAGCTGGCAGCCCCGAGGTGTAGTTGGCTGCCTCCTGCGGTATCCGACCATCAAGACCAACCTCTCTCTGAATTGAGAAATCGTAAGTGTCTGTTTTGTTATCTAGTGATTTCGATTGGGTAGACGTGGAAATCGTGCCATCTGTTGAAGTTACACGGATAACGATAGTGCGGTTGATGGCTCTTCCGTTGAACCCGTAAAGAGATCCCCAATTGATCGGCTCATTGTCTCCTGTCGTTGAGCGGACGGTTCCGTTTATCTGGATACTGTGCGGCAAGTACAAGTCGACCCCCTCAAGCGACTGCGTCGGAAGCACGCTAACGCGCATCGGTCGTATGGTTGGGCGGAACCCCGCGGCTAAGGCTGTGATATTGTAAGTTCCGGGAGCGACTCCGAAGATCGTGTATCTTCCCTGAGCGGTTGAATTGATGAACGCTTGAGCAGTCGCATTCCTGCCAAGATAGTCCGTGCCTGCAGCGATAATCTGAGCGCCAAATCCTGAGGGGAGATTGATCGGTTGACCTGCTTTGCTCGGGTCGATGTCTCCAATGTCTCTTAGAGTGCCTGAGATGTATGCGGGATTTCTTGAAGCGACAACAACGACCGTTGGGAAATTTAGCGCGCCAATTGATTTTCCGTTTATGTTAACCTTGAAGAAGTATCGGCCTGCGGTCACGGGGGAGTGGACCTGAAAGAGTCGAATGTACTGGCTTTGATTCGTCACGAAGATCCCATTTGCGGTCAACGTGCCGTTCGTTGCCGCGAAATTGAGATCCGATGTTACGATTATGTTCTTCACACTGACGTCCCACCAGCCCGGCCCGATCCTGTTCGACGAACCCTTCCCCACGGAGATGCTGTTTGGATTGTAATCATTGGAGAAGCTGGTCCAGAATTTGTCAGTGGATAGACCCGTGAAATCAGGTGGAAGGTAAATGTCAATCGAAGTGTAGCGCGTCGCCTCCGGGATGCCGTCGATCGTCTGACTTGCAGTTTTGTTTGGTCGGAGGGTCACTGTGAAGAGTAGATCCCCAACTGAGTCAGTTAGGATTGTGCTGTTGGGATAGCTGAGCTTCACTGATCCTAAGCCGGGGAAGTCGTGTCCCAGTAAGAGATCGTATTTTCCCGGTTCGACTGTCACTTCGTCGCAGTAGGGAGAACACGCGGGGGCAGCGTTTACGGTGGTCAGTATTGGGATTTGGAGGAATATTAGGAGGAGTAGGAAGATGGCGGCGATTTTTCTGCGTGTGGGAGGTCTTGATGGTTCAAGACCCGTTGGGGACATTGAGTCAGCCTGATGATAGTTGGGATTCTTCTTCGAGCTCTGGCTCTTCAGGAGTTTCCGGTTCTCCTCCGCCTCGAACTCGGAGATAGACTGCTGCTACCACGAATACGGCCAGAATCAGAACCAATCCGACGAGGAATGACGCGATGTAGAACCCAAGTCCAACTGACGCCGAAAAAACGCGGTTTGCGGTGAAACCAGTACCAGTCAAGGATGTGGTTCTAGGAGTGATCATTTCGAGCACGTAGGAGTATGCCGCGTTTAGGGCTCCGGTGATTAGGCCTGCGAGAAGTAGCCTTTTCTTTGACATTCTCTTCTTCTCCGTTTTCAACATTGAACCGACGAGAACGCCGAGCACGATGACGGGGATGATGATTGGAACTGTTGGCATGCGAATCGCACCGCTCCTGTCCGGCTCAGACAACTCAGCGAATTTATATAAGGCTAACTACAAGGCATAGTTAGGAGTACGCGAGTTGAAGCTGCGTTCCCTTCGACCCAACAGCCGAGACATTGGGTTTGCTCTCGGTGACCTCGAAGCGGCAGTGCTTCGGCGGCTCTGGCAGGTAGACAAACCTGTATCGGTGAGGGACTTTCAAGGTATGATTTCGAGAACCCACCCGATTGCCGTTACAACAGTCGCAACAATCCTAGATAGACTGTACCAAAAGGGCTTAGTTTCAAGGCAATTGACAAGAATCGGAGGCCCCCACTACATGTACAAGGCACGAATGACGGAAAACGAGTTCAAACACGCCGTCGTCAACAACGTCATGGGCACGCTGCTTCAAAGTTTCAACGACGTTACAGTAACCTACTTGGCAGAAAAGATGTCCTCTGATAGCCCAAACGATAGACGTATTCTTTCGAAATATCTAAGTAGACTGAAGAATAGGCCTTGCAAATGATTCATCTTATTCCTGGCTTCTTTGTTCTCCTCACGACTGTGCTCATTGGACCTTCAATACCCAGAACTCTCGCCGTAACCGGCATCATAATTGCCGGTCTGATCAGTGCTTTTGCACTTAATCGATCATTTCGATGGAGAACCACCGCGTTACTGGGTGTTCTGATCCTAATGGTTGTCCAAAGCCTGGTTTTCGTCACATTCAGCTTGTCAAACGCTCTGACCAGATCTCCGCCGCCAGAGCACTTTGCGGACGGCTTGTGGCCGTTGTTTTCGGCGCTGTTCATGGTAAATTCAGGAGCAGCGTTCGTGGGCGCACTAGCCGCTGGGTGCGCGGCCCTTTTCGTCGAGTTCGGTAAGTCTCGGCTCGACATGTCGAAAGCGTTACCAGAACTGAAATTTATTGATGCGCCGGCAGAGATAAGCGACACTGTGAAGAGGCTGGCTGATCTTGCCGGAATAAGTCCTCCTGAAACGGTGCTTGTCGACACTGGCACTCCGTCTGCGTTCACGATCCGGGCGAACCGTAAGTATTCCATCGCGGTTTCGGTTGGTCTCCTAGAATCTCTGAACCCAAGCGAGGTTGAGGCTTGTATCGCTCATGAGATCGCGCACCTGAAGAACAACGACTTCAGAATCAGAGCTCTCGCGACATTAGCCAAAGTGGCTCTGTTCGCAAGGCCCCCAAGCTATCTGATCGAGTCCGCGATATACAGAGCAAGAGAATTCCTTGCAGACGAGACCGCGGCAAAGATGATTGGCGGACCGAACTCGCTCGTATCAGCGCTCTCGAAGCTCGAGGAATCGATCACAGTGGTTTCGCAATCGATGCCAAACTCTATGTGTACCTGCAATTTGGCCGGGGGCAGCAGCTTGCACAAGGTCTTCGGCAAACATCCAAGTTTAGAGTCAAGAATCAAAGTGCTTCAGGAAATGAGGTAGGAATTGAAAACCTCTCGCCATTTGATCTGTTTGGCGCTACTTCTCCTATTGGCCGGGTCAACAAGGGTCGGGCAAGCCCAAAACGCTCCACACTTGACCGTCACGCTGACGGGGCAAACGTTGACAGCGGGTTTCGACAACAATGTCACAGTCAGCGTCCTGAATAATTTCTATTCGACAATTTACGATACGGATATTGCTCTGTCCATACCCTCTGGTTTGACGATGTATGGCGACAGTCACTGGCACTACTCATCTATAGGTATGGGGCAGTCTGTCACCATCAACTTTCAAGTGTACGCGCCAACGGCAGCCATTGGAAATTCGTATCAGGGCTCAATAACCGTGACCTACAAACAGCTAGGAGATGTGTCATACACCCAAGAGGTTCACGCTGTCAGCTTCTCTGTTCAAGGCTGGATCAACCTCGTTCTGTACGGTGTACAAGTCACACCAGCGACTACAGTCCCCGGCGGTAACGTGACACTCTCAGGCAACTTGCTCAATAGGGGCAACTTGGCGGCTTTCAATGCAAACGTGACCGTAGAGTCGGCTGAATTGGTTCCAAGCGCCCTGTCCAGCGCTTACCTGGGTGAAATCGATCCAAACATCCCCAGACCCTTCAGCCTCCTAGTGGTGTTCAAGGGGAACGTCGCTCCGGGAAACTACACGCTGCTCGTGAAGGCATCTGCGATTGACAGTAGTAGACCCGAGTCGCCTTACATGGCCCAGATAACCTCCAAGATCCAAGTCAGGAGAGCCACTCCGCAGTCTCCGAATCAGGGACGTCAGAACGGCGGAGTGATCGGAATACTTTACGAGATTCTGCGCTATCTCATGGACGTATTCTTCGGCTCGGCAAGTCCCTTCAGCTCGGGCTATTCGTTCCTGCTTCCAACGACTGTTTCTAGTCGGTCGTTTGTTCGCGCTCCCACGCAATCCTAATGTCCTTTCGTGACCCGATTTTTCAATCCCAGTGAGCCTCTGAATGAGATTGAACTATTTTGAAGGCTAAGTTCAGTTCTCAGAGTTCGTTTTCTTCTGTTTGAGCTTATGTAGATCGAGAGCATTCCGAGCATTAGCAAGGCAAGTTCGCTCATTCATACTTCAATGCGACAACCGCGTTCATCTTTGAGGCTCTCCATGCAGGGTAAAGTCCCGCTATGGTAGCTAGTATGACGGGGAACACTAATGAGAAGATGATGAGTTCAGTCGAGAATACAGGTTGGATTGTCATAGTTGTTCCTCCAGTTGTTCCTCCTCGTCCTCCTCCGAATGCTCCCGCCCCTCCTCCAAGTCCACCGAGCAATCCTCCCATGAGAAATGCTAACACGTAACCAAGAATTAGCCCACAGAAGGCTCCTATTACTCCTGTTAACGCAGCTTCTGACAGGAACATGCCCATTATTTGTTTCGGTCTGTAACCTAGGGCCTTCAGTATCCCGATTTCTCTTGTGCGCTCCATTACTGAAACGTACATTGTGTTAACTATTCCCACAGTTGCCACAAACAAGGAAACCGCTCCGATACTACCTAAGAACAATGTCAGTTGTCCCGTGATTCCCTGAATGCTGGATAGAATCTGTCCGGGGCTTATCACTCGAACATTATTCCCGAAGTACGTCTGAATAGCAGTCTGAACATTTGAAACGTCGTCTGTGTTATCGACGATGACGTAGATACCTGAGAAGTATGGGGCTTTGGAGAGAAACTGAGCCGCTTGCAGCGATATGTAGATTGTATCATCGATATTTGCAAATAGTGCTGTACCATATTGTGTAAGAATCGCAGTCGCAAGAACGGCGTAAGAAACAGCTCCTCTGCTACCGCTAATTCCTGTAACTGACATGGAAACCATCTGATTGAGATCGATTGGTGTTCCTGATACCGGGTTTGCTATTCCCCATCCAACAACAGCGGAGGTTGTGTCGCCAAAGAAAGGAATGTGGCCTTCAGCAACTGTTAGTCCCTTGTACAGGACTGGTAGAGCCGATAGGTCTATTCCAACCATACTGGCTCGAAGTGCGGACCCACCGCTGTTGACAGAAGCAACATAGCTGTAGTACGGGTATGCATAAGTCACTCCGGGTATTGTTTTGAGGTAGTCCACATCTTGTTGGCTGAGCTGGTAACGGGTTGTTGAACCAGTCTCAAAGAATCCTCCAGCGCTTTGTAATGTTAGAACATTTGCTCCAGTCTTCTCAATATTGCTCGTGATGCCCGCGCTGAGTCCATTTGAGCTTGCGATTAGGGCCAGAATGATAGCTGAACCTACTGTTATTCCAAGTATCGTCAGTACACTGCGGATCTTTCTATCAATCAGTGCCTTGGACGCTAGCTTGAACATATCAACAAGTTGCATATGCCTTACCCCATTCAATAAGAGTCTATTCGCTGGAGATATTCTTCTTTTTCGATTAGCCCATCCTTGAGCGAGATGACCCGCTGCGTCCTATTTGCGATTTCTGCGTTGTGAGTGACTACTAATATGGTGGTTCCGAATTCCTTGTTCACTTGGACGAACTGATTGACCAGTTCATGAGTGGTCTTCGAGTCCAAGTTGCCGGTTGGTTCATCGGCAATTATCAAAGCTGGTTCTGTCACTAGGGCTCTAGCGATCGCGACCCGTTGCTGCTCTCCACCGCTGAGCTCGGCCGGTCGCTTGTTCCCCTTCCCCGTCAACCCAACCGCACTAAGCATCTTCAGCGATTTGCTCCTACGAATCTTTTCAGGTATACCTCTAGAGATTAGCGGCATCTCCACATTCTCGACTGATGTTAGTCTCTGAATCAAGTTGAAGGATTGGTAGCAAAAACCTAGCTTCCGATTTCGGAGGAGAGCAAGTTTGTCTTCGCCAAGCTTTCTCAGGTCGACCCCATCGATGATCACTCTGCCTGTGGTGGGTGGATCCAAGGCTCCTATCACGTTCAGAAGTGTCGATTTGCCGCTTCCGGAAGGCCCCATTATGGAAACGAATTCCCCCTTTCCAATCTTCAAGCTGACGCCTCTCAGGGCCGGGTAATCAATGTGCCCCACACGGTAAACCTTCGTAACGTTGATTGTCTGAACTGCAAAATCCTTGTTGGGCAATCGCCTGTCAACTACAGGCCATAGTTTACTTCTAAGATTTACGTGTTTTGCAGGACAAGGGGCGCTGAGTGGCTGTTGACTGTCGGTTCCCTTTCAATCTTTCTAGGTCTCTAACAAAACTCCTAGGGACCGCCGATGAAGAGGAGCTACTTGGAGACATCAAATCGAAGCTCGAATTCTACGCTCCAGATTTCCATTTGGAGAAGCTGCCGCCATGGGAACCTGTACAATGAAACTGCTCTAATAGTTCGATAGTCGAACCCGAACCGCGATTTTCTGCGTTCAGAACCTGAAGAGGACTTTTTCGAAGTTGATGATTTTTCCGTTCTTGATTTCCACGTCTTCTTTTCTCAGCATTCGGATCTTCTTCTCCACGGTCTTGCCGGAGATTTTTCCTCCAAAGCCACCAACCGTTCCATCAGATCTTACAACTCGATGGCATGGGACGCGAGGTGCGTATGGATTCTTGCGGCAAGCGTTCCCTACAGCTCTGTATGCCCTAGTTTTCAGTTTCTTAGCGATCATGCTGTAAGTGGTGACTCGACCTTTGGGGATACGCTGCATAAGCTTCCAGACTTTCTCATCAAAGTTCATTCTCAATGTCACCTGTTCGATGCTCTACCCTCACATGGCAGGCGACCACCGATAAAAATAGTAGCGGGCGAAACAGGTCTGAGAGGTCTGCGAGAAAACATACGAGTGGAAATTCCTCCTCCAGACTCATCGCCTAGAATTTCCGCAACTCCTAAAGCAGTTAGTCGGCTTATTGAGTTGACTGCGTGGGACGTTGCAATTCAAGCATAAGCTGCTGATTGCATTTGTGCTCGGCTGGTTCGTTTTGCGAACGTTCGCTCCTGGCTACACGTATCGTTACATGTTCACCGAGTCAATACTTTTCCTCGACGCCGTGTCCTTCATTGGTGTCGTCTATCTGATCTTCCAACGAAAGAAACTCTGAGAGAGACTACGGTTACCGATACAACGGCGTTGAGCGAGGATCAGTAAATTTTGGAAGTGGTAACGAGTGCTCGCAACTTCAGCTGAGAGAACCGTGCGCGATCTTGAGCCCGCGATTAGGCGAAATGGACGCGGATTTGTACGTTAGAGAAAGAAGGCGCCTGGGCATGCTATTGTTTGGTTCACAAATCATGCTTGAAGCAAACACAATACTGGACAAGATACTCTCCTCGAACGCTAAAGCAGATCTTCTGATGTTGTTTAATGAGAACCCGAAACTTGAAGACAGGACTGAGGGAATAGCTAAGAGGATTGGAAAGACGGCCGTGCAGATCGACAGCGATCTGCAAGACCTAGTTGAGGTAGGACTCCTTTCAAGGAAGAAAGTACGCGGGTCGGAGATAATCCGTTACGACAGAAGACGAGCCGCAGCAATACGCAAGATACTTACGAGTTACATCACAAAGGCATTAGAATAGTGCGGCTCATCACTCGCGAGCTATCGTCGACGGCCCAGCGGAGTTTCACTGTTGACTATTTCACGACTTTAATGTTGAAATTTGGTTTTTGGAAGAGGGCGTAAAGGCGCACCCAGAGTGGCAGATACATTTCTGTTCCTCTAGCAGTTGATATATCGCCTAGGTCGATCACTGACTTCCACCCGAACCATTGAGTGAGGACTTCCCGAACCTTGGATTTGGCAGCGGCGTCGTTGCCGCTCATGAATACGTCGTGATCTCCGGGGACCAGTATAGGATTGACCATTACATTACAGTTAACCGTGTTTAGGGTTTTCACAACCTTCACGTTAGGAAACGCTCGTTGGATCTGTTCACCAACAGAGTCGGTGTTGCATATCGTCAATGTAGGAGGCATGCCCCGTGAGAAGTCAAGTGGGTTTGAGATGTCGATGAGAATCTTGCTCTGAAGATTCCGTTCCCCTGCCTGTTTCAGAGCCTCAATTGAGGCTGCACCAGCGGTGCAGTTGAAAACGATCTCCCCGAACGCGGCAGCATCGGCGAAAGTGCCCTGTGAGGCTTTAGGTCCGTTTGCTTTTACCCACTCGGCAGCTTTCTCATTGCTCGGTGTGCGTGAGCCCATCTTCACTTCGTGGCCCAACTGAATTAACTTCGTGCCAATTGCGTTTCCCACCATTCCGGTTCCCAGAATTCCTAGTTTCACGCTCGTGGCTCCTCAAGAATCTGACGTCTCTGGTTGATCTGAACTATTTATTGACTATGAAAAACAAGTCGAGGATGTACCAGCAAGAGCGAGAATCCGTAAACTTGCGAGGGGCATGAGGGCCATGT
>Ga0315277_10003086_pt1 | contig 22819 bp, 17 predicted proteins | sample YL17G05_15_MG_FD_203695 | JGI IMG/M metagenome (GOLD analysis project Ga0315277, IMG submission 203695) | Sediment microbial communities from Yellowstone Lake, YNP, Wyoming, USA - YL17G05_15 | ecosystem: Environmental > Aquatic > Freshwater > Lake > Sediment | place: USA: Wyoming | collected...
ACGCTCAGTGAAAAACGTGGTCGAGGAACTCCAAGAAATCAGTGGACACTACGACTCTGTGATGATCGTCGATGACACGTTTTTCGCAGATCAAAAAAGAGCTGAACAGATACTCGATGAGTTGATCGACATTGGTACAGACCTCGAGCTGTACATTCAGGGTGCCAAGGTGGACACCGCACAAAAAGACACCTATGCGAAAATGAAAAAAGCTGGCGTGCGACATCTGTATTTCGGACTTGAGTCAGGCAACCAGGATGTGCTCGATTTTTATCATAAAAAAACAACCATAGGGCAGATAAAAAAAGCAATCCGCCTCAGCAGCAAGATGGGTTTTTTCACCGAGGGGACCTTTATATTAGGCGCCCCGATTGAAACAAAACAGCATATCGAGAACACAATCCGCTTCGCGTGTTCGCTGCCGCTGGATGTCGCGAAATTCACGATTCTGACCTACAAGTATGGTTCACCGTTATGGGACGAGGCAGTCAAAGCAGGGAACATTACGGCATCTGACGAGTATACAGTCGTTGCAGATTCAAGAAGAGGGCTAGGGAATCTCACCCGAGAGCAGTTAGAGTTTTTTTATAGAAAAGCGATGGTGAGTTTCTACCTCAGGCCTCGTATTATTACCAAACAAATAAAACAAAGATTATCTATGAAAAAAGAGGTTGATGCGTCACATCACCGCTAACATCTTTTCTTATAGACGCACACGAGCCGTCTGCACATCCATGGTGCTGGAAGTTTTCCCTTGATGCGTTCAATCGTAAACCCATGACGTTCTAGCATGTGATGTAACTCTGGGATTGACATGGTGTATTGAGGCAAATTTTTATACTTCCTTCGCAGCGATATGTTCTCATAATAGAATCCCAACAAATTATCTCTGTTTCGTATTTCTACCATGAGATAGTTCTTGGTGATGCGTGTGAGTTCATCAAGAGCTCTAGGGAAATCTTCCTTGTGGACGTGATGTAGCACATTTATGCAGACCGTTAAATCAAAACTCCTTTCCTTAAATGGCATATTCAACAGATTCCCCTGAATGAAATCAACAGAGCCAAAATATTGTTTCTTTTCATGGGCGATCCTCATCGTTTCTTTGAGGAAATCTACACCAACGATTGTTGTAAACTTCTTCTTGCGCACGAGTTCTAAAAGGAAATTTCCGATGCCGCATCCCACATCAATAACGCTGTCAATCTGGTTATCGTCCATTAAAAGATCATCAAGCACCGAGGTGTAGGTGATCCAATCGTTCCTCTTCCTAAGTTTGTGTTGTATCTCACCGATATCTTTTCCTTCATAGTATTGTTCGTACTCGGTAGCATCCTTGTTGAAATACTTCTTCACCAACTCATAATGAGCCTTCTTTTCAGAAGTTGGAGTTTTCATTAGCATAAGGATTCATCGCTGATTAATAAACTTCATGATGAGTGGAGCAAACCTGCAGCACTGACAATACTTACGATGTGGCAGATTTTCGTTAAAAAAGATATATAAAGAGCAACAAGTTCCTTGTGCTTTCAAGAACCGCGATTCCTTCGAAGATACCAAATTGGTTCAAAACAAAGGGGATGACCTGATGTCGATTGCTTACAAATGGACGGTCCTTTCAAACACTTCTCTGGGGGCATTCATCGCATCGGTTGACATGACGATCGTGCTGATCTCCCTGCCTGATATTTTCAGAGGCTTGCACGTAAACCCCGGCGACCCCTCGAACTTCCCGTATCTTCTCTGGACCATCATTGGTTACGGGCTTATCACAGCGGTTATCCTTGTCACCATCGGGCGGCTCTCCGACATGTATGGCCGCGTGAAACTCTACAAATTCGGGTTTCTTATCTTCACGCTTGGGTCCATCGCCTGCGCCCTGTCTCAAAACGTCCTTGAATTGATTGTCTTCCGGCTCCTTCAGGGTCTCGGGGGCGCGTTTCTCTTCGCAAATAGCGCTGCGATCATCACCGACGCCTTTGAGTTCAAGGAACGGGGGAAGGCCTTAGGGATCAACCAAATCTCGTTTCTTACAGGGCAGTTTATCGGACTCATCCTTGGTGGTGTGATTGCACCCTTTGGATGGAGCTACATCTTCTGGGTCACCGTCCCCTTCGGGATCATCGGGACCATCTGGGCTCATATTAACTTAAAGGAACAAGGGATCATCAATAAAAATCAAAAAATTGATCTTCTGGGTAATCTCACCTTCGGTGGTGGATTAACGTTCCTTCTCCTGGGGATCACTTACATCTTAGTGCCTTATGGGGATTCTGAGCTTGGATGGGAAAACCCGCTCGTACAACTCGCCCTAATCCTCGGAGCGATACTAATCATCCTTTTTATTTACATTGAACGAAAGGTACCAAACCCGATGTTCAGACTGGAACTCTTCAAAATCAAAGCATTTAATTTCGGCACTAGCAGCCTGTTCCTCTCCTTTATCGCGCGTGGTGGACTGCTCTTCATGCTTGTCATTTGGCTGCAAGGCATCTGGTTACCGCTCCACGGGTTTTCGATAGAGGAAACGCCGTTTTGGGCTGGTATCTACATGCTTCCGATGACCGCAGGGTTCCTTGCGATGGGACCACTCAGCGGATATCTCTCAGACAAGTACGGCACGAGGGTGTTCATGGTGTTTGGCATGGCCATTGTGACCGTGACCTTCATCTGGCTTGCCTATATGCCGTATAACGTTGACTATATGTACCTTGGGATTGCGATCTTCCTCCAAGGGGTTGGCGCCGGGATGTTCGCATCACCCAATATCTCACTCATCATGAGTTCAGTACCTGCAGAGACACGAGGAGCCGCATCAGGGATGAGGGCGACGATGCAAAACGTCGCGAATTCTGTGAGCATGACCCTGTATTTTGCAATCCTTATTCTTGCGCTTGAAAGTCATTTTTTAGGGACTGCTCTGAGTAAGGTTCCTGCTTCTGCCGCGTTGTTCTCGATCTTCTTAGGGCTTGCACCACCAGGGGTCAATCCGAATACCTTCACCCAAATCTTCGCACCGATCTTCATGGAAAGTCTCGCCTTTCTTCTGTTCATTTCAGCCGCATTGTCTGTCGCCGCAGCGGTGCTTTCTGCGATGGCGAAAAATAACCAGAAATAACTCATCATGATATTGACCGATAAAAGAGTATAAAAACATTGGTCCAAATCGTTTTCCCGGGACCGGAAAAAAGGGAGAGTTGTACCAAAGGCCTTTTTATGATCGCTTTCTCATAATCCAAGAAGATTTCGAAAGTACAGGAGAACGAACCGTCTCGCCACGGTCCATTGATAATCCTGCATTCGTTCTAAAGTGGTTGACTTTGAGATAAGAAAATCAACAAACCGGGGGTCCTTCGAAAGAAGCCTGATGTATCGTTCATCACGATCCTTTTTCAAAAGCTGTTTCAACACCAGGCCTAGGAGCCTTATCTCGGCACCGAAGTCCTGTTTCCACAGCTTCTGGTACTTCGATAAAAAGGCTGCATCAGTTCTCCCTGCTTCCAACGCCATGGCACAGACATTAGCAGCGAACATCCCTGAGGACATCGCATAGTGGATACCATCCCCTGTCAGCGGGTTCATCTGACCCGCAGCGTCACCACACAAAAGAATTCGATCGGCAAAGGTTCTTTCCAACGGTCGCAAAGGCAGAGCACCACCCTGCATCGATTCGGCTGTGATCGTCGGCGGTATCAGGTTCCGCATTTTGAGGACACGGATGAACTCGTGGTACACCTCCTTCAAAGGACGCTTTGTTCGTCGTCGAGACGATGACGGTTGTATTTCACCAATCCCGACGTTCACAAGGCCGTTCTTCGGAGCTATCCATCCGAATCCATCCACCCCCATGAATCTGAGGAACAGATGGAAATCCTTCTTCTCGTTGAAATGTTCATCAGTGACAGGTACCTCTTGGAAGAGGCATCTGGAAATATGCGGATAGTGTTGACCTAACCCTGATTTTTTTGCAACAACACTCCAGACGCCGTCAGCGCCGATCACGAGCTGTGATTCGACAGATTCCCCATTATCGAACGTGACTGCCGTTTTGCCGTTCACTCGTTGGATATCGATCGCAGACATTCCATCCCTGAACTCCGCACCACTTTTTTGAGCAAGCCTGACCAGGGCGTCATCGAAATCTTTCCGAATGACAAAGACAGCGACAAGTTCATCTCTGTGCACCACCACTTGATGTTTCAGCGAGGACGAATAGATGCTGCCGCCGAAGGAAGAGGCAGAAATCAGCTCCTGGGGGATGTACGGGAATCGCTTGAGGGTCCTAATTGTTAGCATACCCCCACAGGGTTTATCACGGGGGAAGGTGTGTTTATCGGTAAGAAGAACATTGACTCCTTTTTCGGCAAGGAACTTTGCTGCGGTCGCACCTGCAGGACCAGCACCAACAACTACGACATCATAGCTCATGGTTCAACGCAACTTCCTCTTAGATGGGTTTTCCTACGTGACAAGCGCGTAAACGAAATACGCATCAATGAACATGATGACAGAGAGAATGCTGATAGACGATCGGAACACCGACGGGACCATGGTTGCCGAGTCAGCCATGTACTTTCGAAGACCCTGCACCGCGAATGCGAATGGAATTATTGAATACAAACCAATGATTAAGAAACTCCCTGACTCTGGGAACAAATGCAGGAGATAAAACAGGAGAAAACAAATCGTTGCGCCCGCCAACGAAAAAGAGCCAATGATAAACCCGAATCGTTCATCCCTACGGACCACGATGGTTTTCTTATGACCCTGAAGGTCCGCGTCCCGATCGGGGATCTCGACATAAAAGGCAAACGCAAACATCAGCAGCATTATGGGGATGGAAAACAGCAAAAATGTTAGATCGATTGTCCCTTTGATAATGAAATATCCGAACCCGCCGATAACAAATCCTCCCATGACCATCGTCCAAAGCTCTCCGAAACCGCGATAGACCAGTCGCAAGGGTGGTGCCGTATAGGCTAACGCGAAGAAATCCGCAACGGCAATAAAGGCAAAAAACGTCACCGGATACGAAAATACGATGGTGAACACCAACCCGAGAACAAGTGAGAGACTGAATAAAAACACGATGAGGTTACGAATTGTCTTCAAAAGCTCAGGGCGGTCACTGAGTATTTTGGTCCCTCCTGATACTGGGGTCGCAGTCGAATGTTTATCAACAGCAATATCATAATAGCTATTTGTCAATGTTCCGACAATAACACCTGGTAAAACAATACAATACCCCAGGATAAGTTTCCCGGCATTAAACGTCGCACCTATGAGAAGGGCAAAAAGTGCACCGACCAAATACCAAACAATCGCAACATAGGTAAACCCACGGCTTAGTTTTAGAATGTCTTTTACTGTCGCAGAGTTCATATATTCTACTCCCCTTTTCAATATATTTGTTATAATTTTGAATGATCCTCCATATTTATACTTTCGTAAGAAGAAGATTTTTCACGAGATTTAAAGATGACTAAAAAATGAGTTAAGAATGATTGTATTACAGTTGAGGTATCTTCAATAGGAAAAATGACTCGCCGGGGAACAGAAAATCCAAAATGGATATATCTTTTTATATATATTTCGTGGAGAAAATCATAATGGATCTTTTACCGGACTAAGGAAATTATTTAATCCTGGATTTTTCTATATCCCATGCAAACCTATGAAGATAAAAGTAAAAATATTACCGCGCAACGTGATGCAAGAAGTTGAGGTTGAGCATGGTACAACAGTCTCAGAACTTCTTAAAAAAATTCATGTAATACCTGGCCCAGTCGTTGTGTTAAAAAACAACGTGCCAATCTCTGTTGATTATGTCTTAAATGATGATGCTGAGCTCAGTATTTTACCAGTCATCTCAGGTGGATAACCAGTAATACTTGCATCATATGACAATTACTTTTCTGGCTTTAGAAATTGTCTTTTCCTAGATAAAGATGTAAAGAAGATGGTTTTCAGAAATAAGGAAGATTTTTTAACACGATGGATATTCTATTTGCATCGCCTCAAAACGCGACAGGAAAAATGGTATGTCAAGTAAACAAGAAATCGAAGATGCATTAAATCAAGTGAAACTGAAATTTGATGATCCGAAATTAAAACCACGTTTTGTTGGGTATACAAAAAATATGCAGTTCACGTTCCCAGATCTCAAAACAACCTACTTGATTAAGGTGAATAACGGCGTCGTGCAGTCGGTTTCCGAAGAGAGCATCCCTACCCCCGATATCAACGTCACAATCGATAGCGACACCCTCATTGGGATCATGAATAAAACGATAAATCCAATGACCGCATATCAAACCGGGAGGCTGAAAGCAAAAGGGAACCTCACAGATTTGTTAAAATTACAAAAATTATTGTAAAAAAGAGAAGAAGTAAGAACATACGCATCAAAGAGTTATTCATGTGTGGGAGACGACATAATGAAAGCATTTATCACTGCCCCGTTTCATGAGACAGGATTCTCCATCCTTAAACAATATATGGATGTGACGTACGAGAACTGGCGAGTGACCGGAGTCCTCTACAGGGATTCTCATGAGTATATCGAAAAGATCCACAAAGAAAACGCTGATGTCCTGATTTCCGAAGGCGATATGATCGACGGGGACGTTCTGACCTCATGCCCCATTAAAATCATCGGCATCACCAGGGGGTACCCTGATAACGTGGACGTGGCTGTTGCCACCAAAAAAGGCATCCCTGTGTTCTTTACCCCTGATCGAAACGCTGATGCTGTGGCTGATCTTACCATCGGGTTGATGCTGTGTCAGTTACGTCATATCACCGACAGCGACCGACTCCTCCGGTCGGGGACGTTCTTTGTTGACACCGGGGAGGGACTCGCGAATCTCTACCGACGTTTCATGGGATGGGAACTAGGCGGAAAAACCGTCGGCATCGTTGGCCTTGGCGGTGTAGGCTATCGGGTCGCACAGCGGCTAAAATTTGGGTTTCATTCGAAGATTCTTGTTTTCGATCCGTTTGTTGACGAGAAAAAAATAAAAGAAATCGATGGAACAAGAGTGGATCTGGAAACGCTCCTAAAAGAATCTGATGTGGTGACCCTTCATGCAGCGGTAACAGCAGAGAATGTCGGGATGATTGGCGAAAACGAACTGAAAATGATGAAACCAACCGCGTATTTCATTAATACGGCACGTGCAGCGCTCGTGGATGAAGATGCGCTCTTCGAGGCATTGAAAGAAAAACGCATCGCTGGCGCAGGCCTTGATGTGTTCGGCTCCGAACCAGTGGACTCCGATAACCGTTTTCTTCCCTTGGAGAATGTCACGGTGACACCACATGCCGGTGGGTCGACCTATGACGCAGAGATACGACAATCCTTGATGATCGCGCAGGATATTGAAAGCTATTTGAAAAAGAAGAAACCAAAGTTTTTAAAGAATCCTGAGGTCCTTAAAAGGTGAAATATCTTGAGTCGATATGTTGTCGCCCTGGATTTTGGGCATGGTGGGGCAAAGGTCCTTTTTTTTAACCTAGACACCGGTAATCGTTTTTCCTCGTACCAACGATGGGGGTATTTCACCCCAGAGAACGATGAGTATCGCAAAGAGTTTCATCCTTCAGAGTTTTTTTCCATCTTTTGTCATCTTGTCAATGACACGCTCCACAAACAGAAGATCAAGCCAGATGATGTGGTTGGGATCAGTATCGCCAGCATGCGACATTCCTATGTTTTTTTGGATGACAAGGGAACAGAGGTGTATGCAGGCCCCAATACGGACGTCCGAGGAGTCTTTTATCAGGATGTTGTCGAAGGTGTTCCCCTTGATTTATATCAGTTGACTGGCCAGGGACCTCCGTTAATGTTTATGCCTGCTCGTCTTCTATGGTTTAAGAATGAGCGACCTGAGGTGTTCAAAAAAATAAAATATGCGGTTACCACTGGTGACTGGCTTTTATACCGACTCTCCGGTGTATTTGCGACAGAGCCGTCGCTAGCGTCGACAACACTGTTATTTGACTTGAAGAAGAAACAGTGGATTCCTGAGATCATGGAATCTCTCGGTATGAACGAGGTGAACCTCCCCGAGGTTCATCAAGCAGGGGAGAAGATCGGTGGATTGACGCGAGATGCAGCGAAACACATGGGGTTACCCGAGGAAACACCGGTCGCGGTCGGCGGGTCTGACACACAACTTGGACTGCTTGCGAGTGGCGCGATAGACGACGGAGAGTTAGGCGTTGTCGCGGGGACGTCGATACCGGTAATGATGGTGCTTTCGAAACCGATCGTTGACCCGAAGAGAAGGATTTGGACGAGTTTTCATGTCATGCCAGGGAAATGGGTGCTTGAAGGGAACGGCCAAATGGGGGGTCTCGTCTACGACTGGTTGAAGGATAACGTCCAGAGCATGACGACAAAGAACGAGAAAGAGACCTATGCCTATATGGAGTCGATTGCACGAAAGATCCCTGCAGGGTCTGACGGTGTGCTTGCATCACTCGGGTCTGAGATTTTTGATATTAACACAATTTCGATTGTTAGACCAGGGGTGTTCAAGTTCATGCAGCCAGTGCATCCGATGAACACGACCCCTGCGACGTTTGCTCATTTCATCCGTGCGGCACTCGAAAATATTGCGTTTGCGGTGCGAGGGAACATCGAGCAAATCGAGGAAATAACCCAGAAAAAAACAAACAGGTTACGAGTGACAGGTGGCATGAGTAAAAACACTCTGTGGACTGAGATTTTAGCGCAGGTCATTGGAAAAACCGTCAGAGTCACTACAATCGATGATGGAACAGCGATGGGCAGTGCCCTGTGTGCCGCGGTTGGTGCCGGGATGTACCCGTCTCTTGACAAAGCAGTGAGCGACCTTGTTCATATGCAACGAGAGATCACCCCTGATGAGGGAACGGTGAAACTTTACGATCGGTGTTATGAGACCTGGCGGGAATGGTATGGGAAGCTTGCGGAGATGTAGAGATAGTGAGAGGTGAAAAGCAATGGAGTATGAAGATCTAAGGAAGCAGGTGGTCGAGGCTGGGTTGAAGATGCATCGAAAAGGATTAACCCATGGGACGTCAGGGAACATCAGCTGTCGCGTCCCCGAGAAAGAGAAAATGCTGATCACCCCAAGCAACATCCCCTATGAAGAGATCCATGAGAAGGATATTATGCTTGTGAATTTCGCTGGTGAAGCAGAGGAGACCGGTCGGAATCCTTCCTCTGAGACACCGTTTCATCTCACGATCTATAAAAAACGGGATGATATCGGCGGGATCGTGCATAGTCACTCGGTGTACGCCCTTGCAGTCGCCGCAAGCAGGAAAACAGTGCCGGTGTTCCTCGACGAGATGTTCTCTGAGATCGGTGGCGACCTCGAGGTCTCCGAGTATGCGCTCCCCGGGAGTGCCGAGCTTGCGTCCAATGTCCTAGCAAAACTCGGGGATAAGAACGCGCTTTTGCTTGCAAACCATGGGACCGTGTGTTGTGGGAAAAACCTTGAAGAAGCGTTTTGGGTCGCGGAGACCGTAGAGAAGATCTGCAGAATTTTCGTTCTCTCTGCCTTGCTGGGTGGTGCACACCCGCTCCCGGACGAAGGCGCGGAGTATCAGCGCATGATGTATGAGATGAGGAAGGACTTCTAACCAAGCCTCTATTCTTTCGAGCGCATCAGCGCCATCATCGAGGGAAGACCTTTGAGTTTCGCGAGGGTTTTCTCAGAAAACAAACTTTTAAATGTTCTGAGGAACCGCTGATATTTATCCTCCCTGAACGGATACCAGTTGATGTCCTTGGGTTTTTTCCCTTTCTCGATGATCACGGATTTCATGTTGGAGAACGCATGCAATCCATACGGGCCATGGTACCGACCGAACCCGCTTTGCTTCACCCCACCATAAGGAAGGTTGAAGTTCGCCTGTACCATGAGTGCGTTGTTCACCGAGACACCACCCGTAACAATAGCACGTGAAACCCGCAAAGCCTTTGCTTTATCCCTGGTCCACACACTCGCATTCAGTCCATACATAGAATCATTGGCAAGTCTAATCGCTTCATCTTCACTTTTGAATTTCATGATGCTCAGCACCGGTCCGAAGGTCTCCTCACGCATGACTTTCATGGAGTGATTCACGTTCACGATCACGGTCGGTTCGAAAAACAAGGTTTTCCCTTTTCGCTTTCCACCCGTAAGAATCTTCGCTCCTTTTCGGACCGCGTCATTGAGGTGATCCTGGACAATCTTCACCTGGTCTTCCGAGGCAAGACACCCGATGTCGAATTCTCCTTTCGTATCCCAACCTTGTTTCACGTTTTTCACCTGGTCGACGACTCGTTTGACAAAGTCATCATAGACTGGTTCCTGGACGTAGATCCTTTCGACAGAGACACAGACCTGCCCGCAGTTAAACAGGCTGCCCCAGACCGCAGCGTTCACAGCTCGCTCAAGAAAGGCGTCCTCGAACACGATCATCGGGTCTTTCCCACCAAGCTCCAGTTCAACAGGGATGAGATATTTCGCTGCTTTTTCCATGATGAGTTTTCCGGTTGTCGTGCTGCCGGTAAAAAAAATCTTATCGGGTTTGCCTTCAATGAGGGTATCGCCGATTTCACTTCCCTTCCCATACACGACCGTGACGAGCCCTGGCTCAACACCACTCTCTTTGATGACTTTTTCGATAAGCATCCCACTATATGCCGCGATTTCAGAAGGCTTGTACATCACGGTATTACCAGCAAGGATCGCAGAGATGATCGGGATAAGGGACAGGGTGAAAGGGGCGTTCCATGGCGCAATCACAAGCACGGCACCGAGCGGCTCATAGAACACATAGGATTTCTTTCCCATCAACGCAAGCGGCGTCTTGATTTTCTCATCAGCAAGGATCCATGGTGCGTTCTTCTCATAATATTTGATACAATCAAGAACAGGGAATATCTCCATGAGGAGTGCTTCGCTTTTTGTTTTTCCGAGGTCTGCAGATAATCCCTCCACAAGAGATTCCATATGGTCAACGATATATCGCTTGATTTTCCTGATTTCCTCGATTCGCTGCTCAATAGTCGTTGTTCGAAACACCAGTGATTTCTCTCTGGCCTTTTCATAGGCATCAAGGATGTGGGTTTCGGACCATGTTTTTTTTACCCCGAGCTCCTCACCTGTCGCGGGGTTCACCATGACAATTTCGGACATACCAGACATCAAAAATGAAGCGTTATTTATACCTTATTATTCGTAGTTATTCTTTGATGATCACCGAAGGGGCACCAAAAAAAGCTCGTTCAGCATGAAAACCTGAGAAAAGAACATCATCGACATCTATACAGATCAAGGCAGCACGTAAATCCCTATGTTCAAACCCTAAAGAGAAATTCATAAATGACAGTCCCTTAACATGGCGACAGAAGAACCCGTATGCTGGTGGAGGGCCAGGGAGAATATAGGGGGGATCAGGATAGACCCCATTGCTCTCTCTACGCTCTGGAGGAGTTCGAAGGGAGACGATCCTGTGACCCCCACCCTTGCAAAGAATCGTCACATTACGGAAGGTAATATTTCCTCCAATGTAACTCCCTGGTACAGCCGTGATGCTCGATGCTTTCTTCGCGCCAATCGAAAGGAGATTTTGGATTGAAATATTTTGTATCCTGCCAATCGACGGATGCTCCGGTGATCGAAGACTGTCGCCAAGTCGAATAAAAACCGGATAATTTACATGTAACAAAATAATATCTGACGCGGTCACACCATCGATCACGCCCCCATCCACACAGATAACCGAGATACCTGCATACGAGGGTAACTTCGGGGAATTACGTACGATACAATTCCGATAGGTGATATGACGGAAGTCACCCACGGACTCAGTACGAATCTTCAAAGCGTTTATGAAGGTGCACAGAAGACAGTTTTCGACGGTAATGTTTTCACAGGAGCGCTTGAAACCCAACGTATACGAACTTTTAATCGCAATCGCATCATCAAGGGATCGTATCTCACAATGAGTAATAGTAAGGTTATGACAGCAGACCGGGTCGATACCGTCCACGCGCTCCGCCTGTGCCTTATACCCCATGATGATGACGTTATCGCATCCAGCAAGGAATATTGACTCATCCGGGGCGTGAGAAATCGTGATATCTTTGATTAGGACATTTACACAGGACTTCAAGGCCAGGGGTTTTGCCCCGCGTTGGAACATCGTGTCGTTGACCTGATAAAAAATCGTGCTAAAGACCCAGCTGAATGGTGGCGGAAACGTCCTGTTGATAATGGGCCAGGGTTCGAAGGCATCGTTTCCATCGATGGTCCCTGGACCAAGAATCCCCACATTTGAGAGATTCTCACCCCAAATCAGACTTCGATGAACATACGTCTGAGAAGTATCCTGATATTTGGACCACGGGCTGTATTCTCGGAGGTCGTATTTGGTCATATCTCGGGTTCCACGTAGTATCGCACCCGCAGCAACAAACAACGTGACGTTCGTTTTCAAATGGAGAGATCCCGATAGAAAGACTCCTGGTGGAAAGTACACAACCCCGCCATCTTGATTCGCACAGGAATGGATTGCGGCATTTATCGCGATGGTATCCAACGTTGTCCCATCACCGACCGCTCCGTAATCTCTGACATTGAAGAGGGGTATCGTTGGTGATACTCTTTCCAGAACATCAGCGAGGTGAAGATCATAGGTTTCATTCGGTCCACTAAAACTGCTTTCATTCACCATCATTTCACTGACGAGACTGTGAGCGCACCAGCAATCCTTATAGTGATCATGAACGACATACCAGAGACCCGTTGAATTATCCCTAGCGAATGTCATGGTCCCCTGCCGTGAAACCAACAAGGAACACGCTTCGTTTTTATCCGCCCCTACAAACGGCCCGTTGGAGTCAAAAAAGCACATGATACCTAATCCAGAAATAGTAAGAAAATAATGCAAATCCACTTGATTTGCATGAAAGCTACAGTTCGAACATATCAAGGTTGCTGTAAGATTGCTACCCTGAAGTTCAGGTTTCCCCTTCTCTGTTGTTTCTGGTACAAACAAACTTACCGTATCAAATTTCATGATAGACGCTTCAGCCGCCGTCTCAACATAGGATTGACCATAGGTCCACAATGTTAAGGGTGTTTCGAATTTGATAAAGAAATCCTCTTGAGAATAGTTCGCTGAATGATAGGACACCCATCCAAAATCAGAACCACGTTCTGCAGTGAAATTCCAATAATTGATTACACTTCGTGTGAGCGCAGCCTTCCAGTGATTGAAAAACGAATCTGGTACATAAAAACCATCACGTATCGTCAGGACACGGGAGTCATAGCGCTGTGCGGAGAACCCAGCAGCCCAAGGAACCTGTGATTCTCCATAATATTGACGTCTCATCTCCTGTTCAACATCACCGTATTTCAGTATGTAGCCCCATTCATTATCTGACTGAATCGTCTGCTCTGCAAGTAACTTACTAGGAAATAGTAAGATAAAGATCATGCATATAAGCCCAATCACGAGTATTTTTTTCATGTGATTCTCGCACAGAGAACATTCATCGTATTGTATCTATTTTTTTCCTTTTCGCTATCCTTTCAAGAATGACAGCAACAACGATTAAAACAATGGCGACGATGGTCAGATAAACCCCTGTCGAAAGGCCCCATGACGCTGAAAGATTTATGGATGCGCTGCCCTGCGGTTCAGACACCGTCACGGTCCCTGAGCCTTGCAAGCTTCCTAAGCCAACGCTACTTAATTGTGAGAACCCGTACGTAAATATCGCGACTGCGCACACGAGAAAGACGACACCGAGAACAGTGAACACAAAGGCTGGTTTTTTATATTTGTGAATCACGATGCTTCCCACGATGATGCACGAGGAGAGAATGACCAGTAGTAAGACCGCTAAGAGGAAGAGAGAGAATTCCTGAGGAATGTTTGCAAGCTCTATTTCGGTGGAAGTCCCCACGGTTGTCTGCGTCACGATCGTCTGCGTCGTCAGATACGCATTGGTCGCTCGGCTTGCCGAAGGAATTGTCGCAGAGCCAGCAAGCGCCCACCAGGGCATGACCACGGCAACGAGACAGAGGGCAACACCACAAAGTTTCAAAAATGAAGCAAGCGCCCATTTCTTGAGCACCAACACAACAGCTCCGCCTGCAAACAAAAGGATAGCAACGATGATCAGAAGCAACGGATACCATGGTTCAAGCGTCGTCACCAAGTCCGTGGTTTCATCCCGGAGCACCTCCACGTGTTTCTCAGCACGACTCATCCCATCGGAAGAAGCTTGTACAACATAATCCCCAACAGGAATAAAAAACGAGGTCACACCGTCCGCATCGGTTGTGTTTTTTATCGATATTCTAGACCTGGTGATCTCGACAGGCATATTTGAGAGGGTGCTTCCCCGAGAGTCAAACACCGTGGTGGTAAGCTCGAACATCGGAGAAAATTCCATGGTAACGGTATCACCGGCATCAGGGACGCGAACGGTTATTTCATCAAGGAATGTTTTGTAGGAGATCTGGATTGTATAGGTTGCCTCTGGAAGATTCGTAAAAGTATAGGTGCCTGATTCGATTTCTGCTGGGATGATCTTTGTTGGTAGTTCCATGTCTTCGCTTGTTGCAACCGGGGTAATCGTGATCCCGGGTGGAAGTCCGAGTTTGTCCTTGACAAGTACCTGGAGATCGTAGAGTGGGGTTTGAAATTGTTCTGTCTTTCGAAGGAGTCCGAGTCGAACGTGCTTTTCAAAAAGAGTAAATCCTTGATACAAAACCTTGAGATCATAGGTTCCTCTTGGAACGAGCAGAACGCTGTCCCCATTTGCATCCGTTGCATTCTCTTCTATGGAGACATTTCCTAGTGACAGAATACATCGACAATCAGGGACGCTTTGTTTGTTTTGATCAACAACGTGAACAGTTAGCTTTTGTTGCTTAGAGCATCGCACATCAATTCTTGTATCATCCTTAATCACCACAGGTTTTACTCCAACAAAGCTGCTCTTCTCACCAGATTTGATATAGATTTTTACAACGTACGTACCTGGGCCAAGTTCGGGAAACCGTATTTTCTTGAAAAAGGTGAGATCCCGCCAATTAAACAGTTTCAGGATGCTTCGAAGACTAATATTCTTCAAATCAAGATTCAGCTCCCCTGCAAGCGAGATTCTACTGCAGATACCAGAGGAGATGAGATTTCCGTTTTGATACAACTCAGCGTACGTATAGGAAAAATTTTTTCCAGAGGCTGCAGAAATGAGCGACCCGAGAGGGAACGATCGAGCCAGATGAGTAAAGATCGTGAGATTGTATTTTTCTTCCTCCGGCGCACCACCACTGACGGTTCCATTCAGCGATGGTCGGTACTTGATAAGTGATTGGAAGAAGCTTGCTTCGTTTTCCACATCCTTGTAGCTATTCATCTCTGTCGTAAAAAATTCGGCATTAAAATCAACAAGCATGCCAGAAGGAATCGCAAGATCAAGGGAACCACTCGTATTATAGGCATTACGGAAACACCCCATGCCCGAGGAGTACGCCTGTAACCCTGGGATATCGACTTCCTGTTTTTGACTTGCTTTTACCTGAATACCTTCGTGTTCATCCGCTCCTGCTTTCACCACGTTATTTGACGCGAAAATCAGTGCATGTGCTTTCCCTGTTTCACCACTATCTGCTGAGACCCATGGATAGCTTCCGAGATCAGCGTTATCTTCGACGGAAATAAGCCATTCTTCATCTTTTGATTTCGGATTGGTATCCGCTGAAACCTGCTTTACCGAGTCATCACTATTAAAATAATGAATGTATGGTAATATTTCACCGGTGTTAAGGAAGGTGTTTGCCTCGCTTCTTGTTTTAAACCCGCTGGTGAATCCATATTCTCCATCTACTTTTTCAACGGGAGCTACGTTGATATCTTTGAGAATCTCATGGGTAACGTGCACGCAAATTCTTTTCAGATCCACGGGAGAATAATAATATTTGTAGATGTCGGTTGTTTTCGCGTCATCACGAGAGTTTGTACTGACAATACCAAACTCTACCATCAAGTTTCCATCAACGAAAATCTCGTTTGAGAGAAGCTTCATACGGGTCGTTATCGTATCCTGACCCACGGGTAAACTCGCATCTTTATATTGGAAACAAAAGGAAGCGAGGCGATCCCAATATCGATAGCTAAAATCCTTTTGTCCTTTGCTTTGTCTGAAGATCATCTGTGAACCGTACTCGGTCATCATCATCCCCTGGATGCCGATTCCGTAGACGCAAAAACCTTCATCTGTTATTTTATAATAATCAAAATCGGCTTTTTGCCCAGGGATCGGTTCGTAGTAGTAATGGGTTTTTTCGACTTGGACATGGTCTGGATACTCCGCCGGGCTTGTTTCCTTGTCAGTGTAGTACATGTAATACTGTTCTTTTCCTGTGGCGATGTCTGGTATGAGGAACACTAGACTACAGGCTTTGATATGGCTGGTATCAGTGAAATTCAAGTCATAGATCTGCGATTCGAGGACGTACCACTGATTTCCGTCCCAGCAGCACACGCGTAGAGAGCTCTGATTCTCCGACAGAGTCCAACAGGTGTTCTCGAAAGTTATCCTGAGGTCAACAGGTTGAAATTTTGCGTAAAAGTTTTGTGTGGATATCGGCAGGCTAAGTTCTTGTCGAAAAGACCAATTCTTGTCCCACCAGGTGATATCTCCCTGGGATGTGACTGGAATGCTGAGTGATGAAAGGAGGAAAACAAGTAAAATTCCATAGGCACTTATTTTTCTATTACTCATATACACTCCAGTTCTCTTGAGCCTCTCGATGAAGTACCCATAATATTATTTCGTAAAGATCCTTCTTTTGTATTATTATATAGGGTTAGCCTATATAAGTAATTTATTACTTTCTAGTATTATAAAGAAGAAAAAAACTCCTGTAGAAAATAAGAGTCATTATTTCAAACTAAGGTTATTACTGACACCATGATTTTTTCAATGGATAGATGGTGGTGGATTTTGACAAAATTTTAAGTAGAGAGCATCCTTATAATTCTCTGGTGGGTAGCAGAATGCAGGATATCAAGGTCATTAAGAGGAAGGAGTCCAAACAATTTTTTGAAGGCAACGAACGCTGTAATCTGTATATGAAGACAGAGAAAATGACATTTGGGACGTCCTATCTCGAACCAGGGAAAGAAGGCACTGTAGATCCCGGGCATAAGTACGGGGAAGAGATTTTCTTCATCGCGAAAGGCATGGTAACCTGCCAATTTTCCAAACGCTCAAAACAGTTAGAAGAAGGTGATGCGGTGATCATCCCAATAGGAGAGCCTCATAAACTTATCAATACAGGGAAAGAACCTGTGCTTGTATGTTGGGCCTTAGCGCCTCCAGATAGTTAATATTGATTGTCAGGTGATACCCTATGGAATATATCTTGAGTATCGATGCGGGAACGACCGCGTTTAAATCATCCCTTTTTGATGAAAACGGTAAACTCCTGGGGATTTCCACACGAGAATATCAATTGTTGACTCCTACTGCCTTAGCTGTAGAACTCCCAGCAGAGACATTTTGGAATGCATTGAAATCAGGGATTAAAGACCTCATGAAAAAAACAAAAGTTAACAGAGAGGATGTCCGAGCGTTAGGGCTATCCGTTCAAGGGGAAACCTTGCTTTTCATTGATAAAAAAGGAAAGCCCTTGAGAAACGCGATTATCTGGTTAGACAATAGGGCACAAACAGAGGCAGAGGTGTTATCAAAAACGTTCGATGTTGGTGGCCTCTCGTATAAGATCACTGGACAGGTTAAAATCGTTCCGACATGGCCTGCATCGAAAATATTTTGGATTCGAAACCATGAAAAAAATGTTTTTACTAAGGTCCACAAGTTTCTCCTCTTAGAGGATTACCTTATTTATCGGATGACCGGCGCATTCGTCGCAGAAGGATCTCTCCTCTGTTCAACCATGTACTGGAATATTTCTACAAAAAAGTATTGGGATGACATGGTAGAATACCTAGATGTTTCCCTGGATCAGTTACCGGAAATCAGAGAATCAGGCGAAGCGGTAGGGACACTGAAAGCCGAGGTAGCACAAGAACTAGGTCTGTCACGAAACACTGTGGTATCAACCGGGGTCTTAGATCAAGCTGCTGGCGCAATCGGTGTGGGGAATATCTCGCCGGGTATCTTTTCTGAAAACACAGGTGCTGCGCTTGCCATCTGTGCAACACTTAAGAAACCAATTTTCGACAAACAACACAGAATGCCGATTCATTATCATGGAATTCCCGATACGTATATGGCACATACATTTACAACAGGGGGTATGGTGTTACGATGGTACCGAGACCAGTTTTGTAAAGAGGAGATGAAGATTGCAAAAAAGAACGGGCTAGATGCATACGATATCATGGGCAAGGAAATAGCACAAGTACCACCCGGATGCGAAGGCTTAGTGATGTTACCACATCTGCAAGGGGCGATGGCGCCGGAGGCCAATCCCAAAGCAAAAGGCGTCTTCTATGGATTTACCTTGAAACACACCAAACCGTATTTTGCTCGGGCGATCATGGAGGCGATCGCGTGTATCGTCCGAAGAAACATTGACGTGTTGGAAGAACTTCATATTCCCGTGAATGAAATACGAGTTCTCGGAGGAGGTGCACGAAGCGATATCTGGAATCAAATCAAGGCAGATATCACAGGGAAGACTATCCTTCGCACGGAAAACGAAGAGGCAGCATGTCTCGGCGCAGCAATCCTTGCAGGAAAAGCGCTTGGTATGTATAGCAGTGTAAAAGATGCATCCAAGAACATGGTGAGAATAAAGAAAAGCTACTATCCACAAAAACAGAACACGAACACTTACCGAGATACCTATAAAAAATATGTAGAACTGTATGATGATCTGTGCGGGTTGTTCACCAGTGAAAAATCTGAAACCTAATTTTTTCGATGGTATTTTTCTTATTGAGTGTCATTCTGTATTCGTTTCGCTTTTTCCGCATGGAGTTTCTGAATTTCTTGACATATGATGGCGGCTTTTTCTTTCCCAAGGGGGTACATCCGTAAAAACAGTAACATGACTATTGAGAAAATGGAGGTGCATGTGACAATGCCAATCCGAAACCCACTATTGATCAATGCATGGTCTGGGTTCGGAGAACCATAACCAACGAATTGAAAGATGACCGCAATACTCAGTGGTATGATAAGAAATGAAATTTTTTCGATTGCCCCAAACGCTCCGAAATATGAACCTTCCCTTCGAAGTCCTGTCTTGATTTCATCCTCATCAACGACGTCTCCCATCATGATTTCCCTGGATAAAAGAATCCCTGACATGGTCGCTCCCACGGAAAGCGCCCAGAGAGCCCCTTGGAAAACATTTTGAACAAACAAACAGGGAATGAACGCAAGAGTGAAACCTATTGTTGCTGCTGCAAGAGAAATTTTTGGACCAAATCTCATGTAAATTTTTCGCCATACCATGAAAAAGGCAAGGATGCCAAGCATGGAAGGAGCCATTAACATGAACGCATCTGTTTCTTTTATCCCGAGGCATTCTGTCGCAAAAAAGGGCATCGTTGCAGACAACCAACCAGTCATACACCAGGTCATTAAATCCATGATGACATAGGTGCGAAGTGTTTTATTTTTGAATGTGACGGCTATGGATTTACCCATGGAGAGGGATTTATCTACGACAAACTCTTTTCGTTCTTTCATCCCTATTAAGGAGAATAAGTACGCACCAGCAAACACAGTCCCAAGAATTGCTGCTGCTAAAATCCATCCAGTAAAATCCCCTTCTGTTTTTGAAAAATGATCCACGAGTAAGGGGAATGCAGCGACCGCCAGGGCACCACCGATGATAGCAAAAATTTGCCGATACATTACAACTTCACTTCTATCTTTGACACCCTCCCATATTTCTGGATACAACGCAAACCAGGTAACCGCTGCCATCGTATAGGTCCATGCCCAAAAACCTAATATGGCGAGTATGTAGAGAAAGATCCCTACATCAAATGGTTGCGTTAACGGTTTTCCTCCTGTTGGAGGAGCAAAAAGAAGTACTAAAAATAGTATAGTGAGTGGTGCGCCAATTGCGATGAATGGTTTTCTTCGTCCAAACCTCGTACGAGTTCGATCGGACATTGCCCCAACGATGGGATCATTGATTGCATTCCAAACTCCAAACGAAATCCCAATAGCTATTGCAGCCAGCCAATAATCAAGGTGAAGCAGTTCCTTCCCAATGAGAAAAGGAAGCAACCACATCATAATGATTTGATAGAATCCTGTATCACCAATAGCACCAACTGCATAGGCGAGTTTCCCGGCTCGTCCTTTCAAGGCTAGAGACACATCAATTCCTCTCGTAAAGAAATTATTCAAATTTCTTTCAAGACCGCATTGATATTATCGGCAAGACTCCCGTTTCCTACGAATTTTTTATCAAAGATCGCTCCGCCGATCGTAAACGCCCAGATATCCATCTCTCTCATTTTCCTGACGCGTTCGTAACTATCGATACTGCCCGCGACAATCATCGGAAGACCAACAGCACTTACTTTCTCTATCAATTGATCAACGTCGCCATTATATCGATACGCTAGCAGATTAATACCAGGGATGCCTCTTTCTTTGACTTTTTTCGTGTCGTTAACGATTTCTTCAATCGAACCCCGGAGTTTACACGGATGATCAACGATTTTCCCAACATAGGGGAAATAATTGATTTTTGTATTTTTAATCAGCGGCAGAGTTGCATCAATATACGTGCCTCCAATCAAATAATCAACACCAAGTTCCAACGCAACCTTTGTTGACTGTACTGTATCTTTTTCAGATGCACTCACGACCTCAAGAAAGGTTGTTCGTCCATCTTTCTTCATCATTGCATGCAATTCTTTCAACTTAGTCATCGGTAAGCCGATATCTTTAAAACCAATGCATTTGACCTTTGTCTTGCGAATTTCTTTGTAGACAGGAATCGCATCCGCTCTCGTCATGTCGTTGTAGGTTTCCATGAAGATGAACTCAGTCATTCAACTCACAACATATGAGAAGCTTCATTTTTTTCAAATAGTTTTCTAAATTAAGAAACAATTATATAGAATATACAAGGTGACAGATTTGGAATAAATCACAAGTGTATTTGGAAGGGAGAAGACCATGAAATTATCCTGCGTTGATGCAATCACCCCGGGGGTATCGTTCAGGGAGAAATTCGAAATCCTCGAAAAATATGGTTTTGAAGGAATCGAGATCTGGGCCATGGAAGACGATGATCTCACCGAACGGGCAAAAGAAATAAACGACGCAGCACACTCGTTCAAGGTGAAACCCTCGTCGGTTGTGGTTTCAGGACCAGCATCAGTCTCACCCTTGGATAGTCCAGAAGCAGCACAGACAAGGGGGAAGTTGATAAAGGATAGTTTAAAGATTGCGGCAGACATCAATGCCGTGACGTTTTTTGCTGTGGAGGAAGGGCCGCAGAGTGTTGTTCCCATCTTTGAGAAACCGACACCCAACGAGTTTGAAAAAAAATTATTACTTGACCTTGTCAAGGACGCTGGAAAGTACGCTCAAGATGTTGGTGCGATTCTTGCACTTGAACCAGTGAATAGATACGAAAACCACTTCTTTAACACCGTTGAAAGTGCTATACAAATCTGCGAAGAGGTAGGGTTAGAAAACGTAAAAATCATGGTTGATACCTGCGAACTCAACATCGAGGAAAAAAACATGAATGAAACCATTGAGAAAGCAGGTGATTACATTTATCATGTTCATCTCGCTGAGAATAACCGACTGCTCCCAGGCTTTGGTCATATTGACTTTAGATCTATTTTTAACTCTTTGAAAAAAATACATTACAAACGCTATATGGCTCTCGAGTGTGCTGTCCCAGGGATTCCAGAAGAGGAATTACCCAAATGCGTGAAGTATCTCAAAAAGTGCATGCAATAATCTCATCAATGAGAAGAGGCTTTTTGCATTATTCCCAGAGATCGTACCCAGAGGGATTACCTGGCACCCATTCTGGAGGGACCCGATATGCTCGATAGACGTCATTATCTGTATAATTCCCTGCGCTCCCAGGATAGACATATTCCCAGACGATAGTTTTTTCTGGCGTTACCTCAAAGACCCGGCCCCGGCTTCCTTCACAAATAAGCGTGTTGCCATTGGGCAGTCGCTGCGCTCCGCTAATACGATCACTATAAAATCGAGGCTTATCATTCTTTTCATACTCCCAGACGAGATCATACGTCACCGGGTTAAACTCAAGCACCCTTGAATAAAAACGAAGGTAACGAATGGGGAGCCCTGAGAGGCCATACCCAGCGTATCCACCGTTATCGAAGACAAGGATATTCCCCTCACCAGGAAGACCCTTTGGGATCATGTGGGCGTTATGCATCCCGATAATTGGACCAAGTTTCTGCCCAACCTCGGTATTCTTCGAATAATCCGGTCCAATCCTCCACACGATCTTCCCAGTGTCCCTGTCGATGATTGCCATGAAACTTGCCTGCCGAGAATCAAGAATGATGTTCCGTGGGTTAAACCTGCTATCTCCCTCGTCATACCAATGGTTTTCCCCGAGCTCTGAAATCGTATTCATATGGAGCCAACCCTGGAATGTCGAACGGAAAAGGTAGGGCATAATCTGGTGTAAGATACCAAGTTTCGCCCATATCGAAAACCCCATTTCCTGATAATGCTCATTTGCGTGCCAGACAAAACCAGTGAGATTCCCGCTCCAATCCACCTCATAGATGACATCATCATCCAAGGGCATTA